>ERZ777306.3459-NODE-3459-length-16540-cov-6.327449_pt1 | contig 16540 bp, 10 predicted proteins | sample MGYA00374966_ERZ777306 | MGnify/ENA primary metagenome ERZ777306 (study PRJEB29329, sample SAMN06343882) | mouse gut metagenome | isolation source: Mouse cecum | place: Austria: Vienna | collected 2014-11-15 ...
ACTGGAGTTCAGACGTGTGCTCTTGTAGTCTAAATGTCATTAATAAACCGCTACCTGGAACGTAAATCTTATTTACGAACTGGGACAAAGCGTTGGCGAAGAAGGACTTTGGGGCAATGCGAGTGGCGACGGAACGCCTTACAGCGGTTGGTACGCGCCCGTGGGACTGTTTATCTGGGGCGGCTTTACCGTCCGCGGTACGCTTAAAAGGATAAGGGCGCAGGAGGATATAACTTCTTCCGTACCCGACGCAAAAACAGAATAATAAAGGGCGGAGTGCCGTAAGGCGCTCCGCAGTTTATTTTTAATAGCCTATGGATTATATTTCTGGAACGACATAATACATAATCAGCGGTTGCTGTCAAGTCGGCGGTAGAGTCCGCCGACCTGCGCAAACAAAGTTTGCTTGCCTCCCCTCAAATTCCTCATCCGCTTGCAAATAATAAATAGCGTAACGGCAACAGTCGTTACGCTATTTATGGCGGCACGCAAGCACCCGAATTTGAACTTTTTACGTATAAAGAGCATTTTGGTATAGGTATACTGCTACACTAAATACATCACTAATAGTATTATTGCCAAATACTATTAATATCGACATTTTCGCTTTTAGGGCGATTGTTTTGTGGCAACATATCTATTTGAACAAGTACGGGAAAATTTGTTGCCAATCCAGATATTAAACATCCACCAGCTGGCAAAATTGATAACATATCGTTTGATGATTTATCAGCAAAAGCAACTGTTCTATATATTTTTCTTAAATCTTCTTCGTTCACCAATCTATGAATAAAGTAATTATGTAATTGTGAAATAATTGTATCCGATATATCTGATGGACGTTGAGAGGCAATAGTTAAAAATGTTCCGAATTTGCGTCCCTCCTTTATGATTTCTTCAAAACTCTCAAGACGATAGTCTTTCCATTCTTCACTTTCTCTTGTGGACATATCTGATAAAATGTTATGAGCTTCATCAATTATGAAATGAAGCGTGCTACTTAGCGACTTCTTTTTTTGTTCTTTTTTTTCAGCATACTTCGTCTTACAAATTATCATAGGAACAATCTTTTTCATTGCCAAGTTAACATTCAACAACGATATTATTTCTATATTGCTTTGGTTCTTCTTTAACTGTTTATATTCAGTTTCGCTTACGACCCTAAAAATTTTTCTCATATCATCGCATCGATTTTTTGCTCGTGCAATCAACGGGGCAATATGTTCTTTTGTAATGTAGCTCCTACTTATTTCAAGCCAATAATTATATTTAATTGCGAACTCAAACATTTCAAAAGGAGATAAGGAATAGACTTTTTCCACATCAAAAGATGCCGAAAAAAATAATGTATTTTGTATATCGGAAGCAGTAATACTATAGTTAATAAACGTACCATTCACTTGATAAAAATTTCTTGATTGTCCATTATAAAAGAAACGCGAGTCCAATGTTTCAAACTCATTTTTAAGGCCAAAAACATCAAACACATCTCCCATAGTATATTTTAATTCAGGATATTTGGCTTGTGTTTTTATAATGAGCTCGCATAAACTTTCGATTGAGAACTGTTCTTGTCTATCTTTTATTTGACGATATTTTCTTAATGCTCGCCCTATAAAAGGTTTTTGCGTTTTATCTGTTGCTTCTAAAATTATTGCCCAAAAGTCAGGATTCAAAATATCTTCACTTGAAACAGGATATCTATTGATTATTTCATTAGCCATAGAATCGGAGTCATAGAGAGCAGCGTTTCTTGTGCTTAAATTATATCGATCGGCACCAGTAAATACAGTATCGTATTCGCCATTAAAATCAATCACAACAAATTTAGAATTCTTTTTAAATGTTAATGATTGGCTGTATTTATCAATGATTTCTTTATATAACTTCGCTACAGTATTAGATTTGCCACTACCTGTATTGCCAAATATACCAACATGGCTACAAACAATATCTTGAACACCTAACTCAAAAGGATAGTCATCGTGTCCAATAATTCTTCCAAGACGAATTGTTTGTTGTGATGAATTGAATGAAAAGATTTTGGAAATAATTTGTTCTTCCAAAATATATACATAATTCCCAATTAGCGGCAATTCTGTTAACCCGTGAATAAATTCGTCTTGCTCCAATCCACCTAATACACTAATGGAAATAATGCGCCGGATTGATGTTCCCATATGCGCATAAGTTTTATCCCCATTTGTGTTTTCTTTTATATATTCTCCATCGACCTTTCCAATTATATTATTAAAGCCCTTCCGAATTAGAACAAAACTGCCTATACTTACGTTCTTAATCACGGTACCATTATAATTTAAATACTCAGTATTTTTATCACTATATATCCCGGCTTTAACAATTTTACCCTGCACTTCACATACTTCGCCAACTTTCAAGTAATCATTTAGTTCCATTATAAATCTCCTCAAAAATGTCATTCACATATTTTTGAGTGAAGGGGGCAACTGTCTTTTTATCGTCTACCATTTCAACTAACTGAAAAAGAGTTACGTTGGGAAATTTGCTAAAAATGTTTTCATACTTTTTTGTTGAAGCGTCGTTATAAGAGAATAGCAACAATGAAAATGTGGGATTGCCTTTTAATGCCCTTTGTGTCATTTGTAAAATATGTTCATCTTCAAACGAAAATCCAAATGATATTAAAATCGAATTGTTCTTTTCTAATTCATTACAAAACATTCTTAATTGATCATAATAATTTACATCAAGGACGGTTTGTTTTAACTTTTCTTTTGATGGATTAACAATAGCCAAAGTATTATAATAATCTTCGAAATCGCTACAACTTATATGGTCATTGATTGTCGTTATTTTTTCAATATGATTGCTGTTTACTATTTTTGAGTCTTTACAATCCCAGTTCAAAGATCCGTGAACTTTATATAAATTAAAGGTTGTAATTTCAGAAGTCATACTAGATATACTGGTTTGATGATTTAATATCATCCCATAATTAGCCGTGGAAAAGATGGGATTCAATTTACCTGAAAAGCCATCAAAATATTCAGTTTCAATTTTTTCAAGGGCTGTTTCAATCAATAAATCATAATTCGTCGTAAAAATATTAACAATTTTATGTAAGATGGATGATTGACGGTTGTTGACTATTTTTTTAATCAACTCTAAAAAGCGTATACGCTCATCTTCGCCTACTGTCAATTTTATTTTATCAGCCATAGGCAATATAGATTTTTCGAAGAATTCTTTTTTGATTGCTATAACTTCATTATGATCTTTATGGATATGTTCCGCTTCGTACAATCTTTTTTCAACACTTCCCAACAATTGCGCAACACCATAAGAAAAACCTGCACCCAATATAATATTCATATTGGATGACTGTATTTGGCGTTTTATATTGCAAATTTTGGATTGAAAAATCTCGTTGTTTTTAGTCTTAATATCATTGATTGAAAAATCTATAATCTTCATAAGTGCTCCTATAATCAACAAGTATTATCATATTGGTGACAAATCAAAATATCAAACGGTATTTTTGAAAGCGGAGTATATTAAAGTTTAGGCACTAAAGTCTTGTAGTCTATTGATTTTGTGCTTAGATCCCATTTGCCGACTTGCATCTTTTTGATAGTTTTGCCACTACCGAAATCTAACAAGTCTTGCCGATTAAGATTATTTAACACCTTGTTTAAGCTACCCAATCCGGCAGAGGAGAGAAGGAACGCTTCAATAGGTTCACATAACTTACAATACGCCCACAGTTGTCCTAAATCGTGGAGATTTAGTTGCGTCTTTTTTGCTTCGATAAATGCGATATTGGGTTTGCCTTTATCAATTACAATACCGAGTACATCGATTTGAATATCAAGCCCAATTGCTTGCGGATAATAATCCGCAATGCCGTGTTGTTCCAAAAACAAGTCTAATGTTCTTGCGTGAGAATCTATTGTAATAACATTTGCGCCTTTATATTTGTTTTCTAAATATTGTTGAAGCCACGTGCGCATAGGCTCATACAATTCAAATTCTTTAGTTACGTTATTCGCCATATCCTAATATCCTCGCTAAATCAGTCCACGAATCAAAATGTTTGCCACGAATTTCTATCGGCAAATACTCATCGCTTTCGTGAGGATGAGCCGGTCTGACTTTTCTTTTTATCGGTTTTTCCCAATAGAACTTATGAGTTTTAGCAGGGTCTATAAACTCTAACAGCTCGTCGCTATACTTTTCGAGTGCTTCTTGCTTGTGCTTAATATTAAAGCCGATAGGCAAAAACTCATTAGCAAAGATTTTAACTTGGTGTTCTTTCTTCCAAAAGTATGGTTTACCTTGATTATACTTTTTAAGTTCTCCGTCTCTAAAATTCGGGTGTCCGAAATCTATAGTTTGAACAGGTACGTCAACCGCTTTCAACATATTGGCGATGTCAATTACCATATACCAATTGCCGGGGATTTCTATATAAACACGATGTGCGCCATCTTGTCCGTAAGCAATATTACTTTTTCTTATGTACCCTGTAACATCGGCAATACCTCTTAACAGCGTTTTCTTCTCATCGGCGGTAATAGAGAATAGGTCAGGATTCATTCTCATTGTCGAATGGTGTCTACCGCCGCCGATAAACCGCATCATTTCTCTTGTAATATACTCGTCGTTTGATTTCACGAAAGTCATTACCGTAGAGCGTTTAGTTTGCGTAACCGTAAGACTATTTCCGATTAAAGGTTCCACGATAGCACGGATGTCTACTGTGCTTGCTTTCACATAAACGCGCACGTCTTTCATATCGTCGGTATATAAATTTTTGTGCGGAATATCTATTGTAACTCTTGTCTCGGCATTATCTCTTTGAATTTCACCGTTCCCAAGAATCATACCGAGCAAGTATGCCATTTCAGTATTCATAGTTATTCTCCTATTTCTTCGTAAATTTTATCGGCAATGGCTTTTGCCATCAAGGGTGGAACAGCATTGCCTATTTGTTGCCGTATTTGAACTTTTGCCCCGATAAAGACAAAATCATCATCAAACGATTGTAACCTTGCAGCTTCGCGGGGTGTTATTGCTCTGTTCAAAACGGGGTGGTTATTAGTTCCGTTAGATGAAGCGTCAAATCTGGTATCGATTGTCGGTGAAACCGAATCCCACTTTAAGCGTCCCCACGTACCAGAAAATTGCTGTTTACCCAATAATTCTTGCGGTAAGTGTTCTTTTCCACACTCAGGTGGAATCATAGACAACTTTTTAATTGCAATATCGGAATGGTTAGAGGCTTTGTGATTATAAAGTTTTTTGCTGTTCTTGCGACAGCCTTTCTGATAGTCGCTTGTCGGCTCACGCAAGTATTCTTGTTCAAAATCTCCTTCACCCGAATTCAAATAAGCGAGATCCCCGATTGCGTCCCTTACTGTTACAATAATACTATTCCCGATAGGTAAAGCGATTTCTTTTTCTTTGCAACAAATAAATATCGCTCTTTCACGAGCTTGCGGAACACCGAAATTAGCGGCATTCATTATGCCATAGCTAACGTGATATCCGAGCTTATGTACTTTTTCTATAATTTGATTTTTGAACCATCCGGCGGAAGTAGATAGAAGTGCCTTTACGTTTTCAATCGTGAACACATCAGGTTGAAGGATTTCAACTATATTCAGATACTCGTTAAACAAATAGTTTCGTGGATCATTCAAACCGAGCTTTTTGCCCTTCAAAGAAAATCCTTGGCAAGGCGGTCCGCCGATAACCGTATTCACTTGCAATTTTTGACTTGATTCTATAATTTGCTTTTTGACTTCGGAATCTGTGATATCGCCTGTGATAATGTGCGTGTCTGGCATATTGCGCTTAAACGTAGCCAAAGCATTAGGATTAAAGTCAACGGCGATTACGGTTTTGAAATGCTCGTTTTTTTCCATTCCATAAGAAAAACCGCCTGCGCCCGAAAACAAATCGAGGATTCTGAAAGATTTGATTTTATCGCTCATTTGCCCCTTCTCCTTATAAGTATTCTCTTGAAAATTTCTTTACCATTAATTGTAGGCTTAAATAAATCAAATTCATTATCGGAACCGTGGTTTGCTTCGCCTACGATTTCAAATTGTTCGCTGTTGTATCTATTAATTATAGTAATCGGTACGCCCATTATTCCATAGTAATCATACGGAATATCACGAATGGTCTTTACATTGATAGCATCATAGTTATCATATTTCGGGTAGTCAGATGGGATATAAGTTTTAGTCATTGTTATGAATTCGTGCCGTCTATCGTTATCAAGATTAGTAAGCCACATTGCGTTACCGAGACTACGCCATTTCTGTCCGTTCTCATCTACCCAATAACGATACTTTCTTGGTTTGGAATATTGAGGAACTCTAAACTTCATTTCCCCGAATCGATAGCCCGTCCATACCTCGTTATTTTGAATCAAAGGAAAAATTTCTTTGTAAGTAATAGCGTTTTGATTGCCGATAATCAAAAACTTTTTATGTTCTCTCATTATCTCGGTTACGATTTCTTTGAACAAAGAAAATGGCGGATTGGTTACAACGATATCGCACGCTCTCAAATATTCAATACATTCGGCACTTCTAAAATCTCCGTCGCCATCTAATTTCTTTATAATATTTGCCGTTTGAAGAAAGTCGGCTATCTCTTCATCTGTAATCTCCCCATCGGAATTACTGAACTTTCTAACATCTAATACATATCCGGCGCCGTTGCTTATGTTTCGACGGCTATCATCAAGTAATGATAGTTGTGTACCAATAACGGCAGAAGCACCGTAAGATGTACAGATTAACCTACGCAAGCCTAATACGTTGAAGTTTTTTAAAAAGTATTTGCAAAAATTGGATTCAAAAGGATCATCACAATTACACAGCACTGTCTTGTCTGCAAAATGTGCAACATAATGTACGACCTCACTTTCAATAGTTTCGTAAGTCGTGTAGAACTCATCGTTCTTTGTGTTTTTAGCTGTTTGCAAATTTGAGTTTTTATTAGCCATTGGATGATTCCTATATGTACTCTTTTTAATTATACCATATTACATCAAAAATCGCAAGAGAAACTCTCACACACAACTTATTATTTTGGCTATCTATAACTTTTTCAAAGCAGGTAAAGAAAATAGCCAAAAACAAGTTTTAGCATATTTTGAGAGAACAGCAATCGGGAAACCCGATTCTGTTTTTATTTATGTCCACAAAGGAAAATCGGGTCTCCCGATTGTTCCACAAGTCAGTTTTCCGAATCATCGGATTTTGGGAGAACTCTTTACCTGCTTGTAACCTCGGAGTGATTCCCAAAATAATTTTTACTGTTTTGGTTGCGAAATGTAAAAAAGTGTCCTAGGAGATATAGAAGGGGTAAAAAAATTTTTTGAGAAATTTCGGTATAGACCGTCAACTTTTCGTTATAACTGTGCTTGGTATAGTAGAGGGAGAAAGATTAAAGTTTGATAAAATTTTCGTCCACGCGTAAATATTTTCGAGATAAGTGTGCTTGGATAAGTGAAGGGAATTTTTAATCAGACCCCGAACTTTTTAAGAAAAGTGTGCTTGGTTATATAGAGGGGTAATAAAAATTTTTCTCTTAGACCGTGTACTTTTCGGGATATGTGTGCTTGGTTATATGAAGGGACTATGAAAATTCTTTTGAGAAATTTCTATTAGACCGCCACGTTTTGGAGAAAACTGTGCTTGGTTAAGTAGAGAGAGATTTTTGCAGGAGGTACAACTATGAGCGGATAAACCCTTGACAAACAACTCCGCATAGAGTAAAATATAATTGTCGTATATATACGATTATGTATTTACCCTACGGAGGAAAGAACAATGGCAACGGACAGGTCTATTAAAGACAAGCGTTATGAAGAAAAGCATAAGGAAGAGAGAAAAGCCAAGTATATGATTTGGGGTACGAGCGTATCTCGAAAGTATGCCGGAGAGATAAACGAGTTTTTGGCGAAGTACGGTTTTACCAAAGTGCAACTCATCGAAGCGGGCTTTAAGGCTTTGATTGACGAAGCGGCGGAAATGGATACTTCTCTTGCCAAGACTATTGACGGCTACGACGATTTCTTCGTATCGGAGAAAAAGTAACTTCTTCCTTATGGATGGTAGCGGGTATGATATTGGATTATATCAATTTTAATTAGGAAAGTGCCCGACTTCCCGAAAGGGATGAATTATCGAAAAGCAACTCTATACTTATACGGAAACGTATAACGGAACGGAATACGTCGTTGTGGTAAACGACAGCGACAATTCCAAAGACAAAGCATTTGACAAACTCAAACGACTTATAATCAAGGACTCGCTTGAAAGGGTGTATTCCAAAGGAGACAAGGAATGAACACACAACTTTCAATGCAACATAATAATCACTTTAATGGAGGTGATAAAATCGACGCCTTGTACTGCCGTCTTTCAAGGGACGACGAACTTCAAGGCGATAGCAACAGTATTAAGAATCAAAAAGCAATATTAAGCAAGTATGCGCAGGAACACGGTTTTACCAATCCACGCTTCTATGTGGACGATGGGTATTCGGGAACAAACTTCAATCGTCCCGACTTCCAACGACTTATGGACGATGTGAACGAAGGCAAAGTCAGAACGATTATCGTAAAAGATATGTCGCGCTTGGGCAGGGATTATCTGAAAGTCGGCTTTTATACGGAAATCACTTTCCCTGAAGCAAACGTAAGGTTTATCGCTATCAACGACCAAGTGGACAGCGAAAGCTCGGTAGACAACGACTTCACTCCCTTCCGCAACATCATTAACGAGTGGTACGCAAAAGACACAAGCAAGAAGATACGTGCCGTATTCAAAGCCAAAGGGATGTCGGGAAAACATCTTTGTACGATACCGCCTTACGGATACAAGAAAGACGACCACGACAAGCAGCAATGGCGTGTGGACGAAGACGCGGCAAAAGTTGTTAAGGAAATCTTTTCACTTTGTATGCAGGGATTCGGTCCGACGCAGATAGCGAGAATACTTACCGAGCGTGGTAGAGAAACTCCTATCATTTACAAACGCAGAGTCGGACTTCCTATCACTTCGCAAGAAACGGAATTCCCCGAAATTTGGGCTACACAAAGTATAAACAAGATACTTGCCAATCCAACTTATCTCGGACATACGATAAACTTTCGGACGAAAAAGAAGTCTTACAAGAGTAAAAAGAAAATAGACTTACCGAAAAAAGAATGGGCAATCTTCGAGAATACACACGAAGCGATCATAGACCAAGATACTTTCGATACCGTTCAGCGGATACGACAAGCCAAACGCCGCCCTACATCTATGGGAGAAATGAGTATCTTTTCGGGCTTGGTGTATTGCGCCGACTGTGGACAAAAAATGTATCTTTGCCGTTGCACTACGATGAAGCAAAAGGAATACTTCAACTGCTCGTCGTACCGTAAAAAGAAAAAGGCAACCTGCACTTCGCATCAGATTACCGTAGAAGCCGTAGAGCATTTTGTTTTAACCAATCTTCAAAGAGTGCTTGCGTTTGCAAAAGACTATGAGCAAAAGTTTTTGGAGATTGTACGAAGCGAGAACGAAAAAGAACTGCGGAAGAAATTGCAAAGCCAAACACGAGAACTCGAAGAAGCCGACAAGCGCATACAGACACTCGACCGAATTATACAAAATCTTTATGAGGATAAAGTATGCGGCAATCTCACGGACGATCGGTTTGTGAAAATGAGTCAGTATTACGAGCAAGAGCAACAGGAACTGAAAGAGCGTGCTTACTACTTACGGCAGGAGTTATCCAAAGCGAAAGAACAGTCCGACAACGTGATGCGGTTTATGCGCTCGGTACGCAAGTACACGGAGATAACCGAACTTACGCCCGAACTTGTACGTGAGTTTGTACAAAAAGTCGTCGTGTACCAAGCGGAAAAGATTAACGGACGAAGAACGCAACGGATAGATCTTTACTTCAACGGTGTAGGACAAATACTCTTACCCGTAAAAGACAAAAGAGAAACGGCATAGCATTTCTGCTATACCGTCTCTCTTAGAAATTAAATAATCCCTATGACACCGCCCCTTTGCGCGCCTGTTTTTGTTTGTGATACGCCGCCGCGCAAAACCTGTTCAAATATGACAAATACGCGGCAAACGCGCAATTTTGTTGACTTTTTTTTGTATATCGCCTATAATATTAAGGTTAGACACAACGCTTTCGGAGGCGCAATGTTTCGCATCGGACTTGATATAGGTTCAACAACCGTTAAAACCGCCGTACTCGATGAGGACGGCAATCTTATCGAATCAAGCTACGAGCGACACAACTCGGACGTTACCGCTACGCTGCACGGCGTGCTCGAGCGGCTTATTTCCGTTTATTCGGAATTTGCGATAACCGTCACAGGCTCCGGCGGTATTTCGGTATCGGAGCGGCTCGGCATACCGTTCGTTCAAGAAGTAATAGCGGGAGTCGAGGCTATCCGCAAGCTCATTCCCGAAACGGACGTTGCGATCGAGCTTGGCGGCGAGGACGCCAAGATAACGTATTTGAGCGACGGCGTGGATCAGCGCATGAACGGTACTTGCGCCGGCGGTACGGGCGCATTTATCGATCAAATGGCGGTACTGCTCGACACGGACGCGCAAGGACTCAACGAGCTTGCAAAGTCGGCGACGATCATCTACCCTATCGCGTCGCGGTGCGGCGTTTTCGCCAAGTCCGACATACAGCCGCTCATAAACGACGGAGCAAAAAAATCCGACATTGCGGCGTCGGTGTTTCAATCGGTAGTCAATCAAACAATATCGGGGCTTGCGTGCGGCAAACCGATCCGCGGCAAGGTCGCGTTTTTGGGCGGACCGTTGCATTTTTTGAGCGAACTCGGCAAACGCTTTACGGCTACTCTCAATCCCGATAAATCCATATTCCCCCAAAACTCGCAAGTATTCAACGCCATAGGCGCGGCGTATCTTTCGGAAAAGAAATTCACTGCGGCGGAGCTTAAAGCCGCGATTATCAGCTCGTCGTCGGTCAAGGTTTCCGAGGTGACTCGGCTCGAACCGCTTTTCAAAAGCGCGGACGAATTGACCGAGTTCCGCAAGCGTCACGATAAAAACATACCGTTCGCGGATATAAAATCACACCGCGGCGCGGCGTTTTTAGGCATAGACGCCGGATCTACCACGACCAAGGTCGCGCTCATAGACGGCGAAGGACGTTTGCTGTTTTCGAGCTATCGCTCTAACTCGGGCGACCCGCTTGCATCTGTGATAGACACGGTAAAACAGCTTTACGCGCTTTTGCCCGATGGCGCGTTTATCGGCTACGGCACGATAACGGGCTACGGCGAGAGCCTTATAAAAACCGCGCTGTCGCTCGACAACGGCGAGATCGAAACAATGGCGCATCTCACCGCCGCCGACTCTATCCTGCCCGGGGTGGAGTTTGTGCTCGATATCGGCGGACAGGACATGAAGTGCTTGCGCGTGCAAGACGGCGTGATCACGGATATATTGCTCAACGAGGCGTGCTCGAGCGGCTGCGGCAGTTTTATCGAGACGTTCGCGCGCGCCATCGGCACGGACGCCGAGGGCTTTGCAAAGCTCGGGCTTAACGCGACCGCGCCCGTCGATCTCGGCTCGCGCTGCACGGTGTTCATGAACTCGCGCGTCAAGCAAGCGCAAAAAGAAGGCGCGTCCGTTTCCGATATATCGGCGGGGCTTGCCTATTCGGTAGTCAAAAACGCGCTGTTCAAGGTGATCAAGCTCCGCGACGCAAAAGAAATGGGCAACAAGATAATCGTTCAAGGCGGAACGTTCCTCAACGAATCGGTGTTGCGCGCGTTCGAGCTTGTATCGGGACGCGATGTGGTTTGCCCGAATCAGGCGGGGCTGATGGGCGCGTACGGCGCGGCGCTTATAAGCAGAAACAACTATACGGGCGGAGTGAGCACGCTCAAATCGCTCGAGGAGCTTGAAAAGTTCCGCGTGATAAAATCGTCGAAACGCTGCGAAAAGTGCGGCAATCACTGTTTGCTCACGGTCTCCGAGTTCGACGACGGGCGCACGTTCATATCCAACAACCGCTGCGAACGCGGCGGCAACGCGCCCGAACGCAAAGTCGAAAAACTGCCCGACATGTTCGAGGAAAAATACAAGCGGCTGTTCGCCTATTACCGCCCGCTCGCGCCCGAGGACGCGCCGCGCGGCGTAGTGGGCATACCGCGCGTACTCAATATTTACGAAAATTATCCGTTCTGGTTCACGTTCTTCACGGAACTCGGCTATTCGGTCAAGCTTTCGCCGCGCAGCTCGCGCGACGTGTACTCGCGCGGGATCGAGACGATGCCGAGCGAATCGGTATGCTATCCCGCAAAGATAGCGCACGGGCACGTGCAATCGCTCGTGAACGACGGCGTAAAATTTATATTCTATCCGTGCCTACCCTACGAACGCGTAGAAGACAAGAGCGCGGACAATCACTACAACTGCCCCGTAGTCGGCTCGTACCCCGAAGTGATACGGCTGAACATGCGCGACGAGTTCGTCAAAAATTCGGTCGTTTTCACCGCGCCCGTACTGCCGTTTGCATCGAAACGGCGCATGACCGCGCGGCTGTGCGAGGAATTCCCCGATATACCCAAGATAAAAATACGCGCGGCTGTCGGCAAAGCGTACGCCGAACAAGATCGGTTTTCCGATTGGGTGCGGCGCACGGGCGAGCGCATAGTGAATAAGCTCGACGCTTGCGGCGGGCACGGTATAGTGCTCGCGGGACGGCCGTACCATCTCGATCCCGAGATCAACCACGGCGTGCCGCAAATGATAAACGCTTACGGCTTTGCGGTGCTCACCGAGGACAGCGTTGCGCACCTTGCGCGCGCACCGCGACCGTTGCGCGTAGTCGATCAATGGACGTACCATTCTCGGCTTTATGCCGCGGCAAACTTCGTCCGCGCGCGCGACAATCTCGATCTTGTGCAATTAAACTCGTTCGGTTGCGGGCTGGACGCGGTAACAACCGATCAAGTCCAAGAACTTCTCGAAGCCGCAAACAAAGTATATACTCTGCTCAAAGTGGACGAGGTGTCAAATCTCGGCGCGGCGCGCATAAGGTTCCGCTCGCTGATGGCGGTCATTAAGGACAGACAGGCGAAAAACATGCACAGCGTCGAACCCGAGCCGCCGCAGTCGCGCGTACTTTTCACCGAACGCATGCGCGACGAAAAGTACAACATACTCGCTCCGCAGCTCTCGCCCTACCATATGTCGCTCGTGCAAGCCGCGTTTATACGCTTAGGTTACAACGTAGAGGTTTTGCCCGACAGTCGCGACGCCGTGGAAACGGGGCTTAAGTACGTAAACAACGATGCGTGCTACCCCACGATAATAGTCGTCGGGCAGATAATGAGCGCGTTGCTTTCGGGCAAGTACGATCTCGATCGCACCGCGGTTACAATAACCCAAACGGGCGGCGGCTGCCGCGCGACAAACTACATAGCGCTCATTCGCCGCGCGCTCAAGAGCGCGGGCATGGCGCACATACCCGTTATATCGGTATCTACGGGACTCGAGAAAAATCCCGGGTTCAAGCTGACATTGCCGATGATAAAAACTCTCGCAAACGCGCTGTTATACGGCGATCTCTTAATGCGCTGCATATACAAAGTCCGTCCGTACGAACTGAACGCAGGCGAAACGAACGCGCTGTACGGCAAGTGGCGGCGGCTGTTGCTCGACGAGTTTGTCAAAGCCGACGTGCCCGTTAAGAAGTACTGCGCGCAAATAGTATCGGAGTTCGGCGCGATACCCGTATCCGACGAGCAAAAACCGCGCGTGGGGATCGTTGGCGAAATTCTCGTCAAGTTCCACCCGCTCGCCAACAATTACGCCGTAGAGCTTGTGGAGCGCGAGGGCGGCGAAGCGGTCGTGCCGGACTTGCTCGACTTCTTTATGTATTCGCTGTACAATCAAACGATCAAGTTCGAGCTGCTCGACGGAAAGCTTATGAGCAAGCTCGGCTCGGACATGGGTATCGGCTATCTCGAGCGGCTGCGCAAACCGATGACGGACGCGCTGCGCGGCACGAAGTTCGGCACGCCTACCGGAATAAAGGAACTTGCCGAACGCGCCGAGAAGATAACAACGCTCGGCACAATGGTCGGCGAAGGCTGGTTCTTGACTGCGGAAATGATCGAGCTTATAGACGAAGGCGCGCCGAATATCATTTGTATGCAGCCGTTTGCATGCCTGCCCAATCACGTCACGGGCAAAGGCGTGGTAAAAGAGATAAAACGCAACTACCCGCAAGCGAATATCGTCGCGGTCGATTACGACCCCGGCGCGAGCGAGGTCAATCAGATAAACCGCATCAAACTCATGATGTCCGTAGCGCACGAGCGCATCGGCACGAAACGGTATGCGGAATCCGCGCCGCTTGCCGAAGCCGCGAGCGTTGCGGACGACGAATCGTAATAAATCAGCAAGTAGCCGCATCATGCCGACTAAGCTTTTGCGGCAACCGATTAGGAGGATATATGAACACAACAGCACTTGTCGGCGCACAATGGGGCGACGAAGGAAAAGGAAAAGTAATCGACATTCTCGCGCAGACCGCGGACTACGTTGTCCGCGCGACGGGCGGCAGCAATGCGGGACACACGGTGGTGAGCGGCGGCAAAACGTACAAACTGCATCTCATACCGAGCGGTATACTCTACCCCGACACCGTAAATATCATAGGCAACGGCGTAGTAGTCGATCCGAAAGTGGTGCTCGAAGAAATGAGTTCGCTCGAAGCGCTCGGCGTCAAGCTCGACAAGCTTTTGATCGATCTGCGCGCGCACGTGGTCATGCCGTACCACAAGGAGATAGACGAGCTTGCCGAGCTTGCAAAGGGCAAAAACGCCATCGGCACTACCAAGCGCGGCATCGGTCCGTGCTATGCCGACAAAAGCGACCGCATCGGTATTCGCATGATCGATTTGATCAATCCCGAACTGTTCGCGCAAAAGCTCAAGAGCAATCTCGAACTCAAAAACAAAATAATAACCGCCGTATACGGCGGCAAACCGATCGACTACAAAACCGTGCTCGACGAGTACAACGGCTACGCGAAACGTCTCGAACGGTTCTGCGTGGACACCGGCGTTATACTCTACGACGCGATCAAATCGAACAAGCGCGTCGTATTCGAGGGCGCGCAAGGCACTTTGCTCGACCTCGACAGCGGCACTTACCCGTTCGTCACAAGCTCGCACCCGATCACGGGCGGGTTCTGCGCTGGCGCGGGAGTAGGACCTACGGCGATAAACGAATGTCTCGGCATAGCCAAGTCGTACACGACGCGCGTCGGCGCTGGTCCGTTCCCTACCGAGCTTGACGACGAAGTAGGCAAACACTTGCTCAACGTCGGGCACGAGTTCGGCACTACTACGGGCAGAGCGCGGCGTTGCGGTTGGCTCGACGCCGTAATACTGCGGCTCGCCGTGCGCATTAACGGTCTGACGTCGCTCGCGATAAATAAACTCGACACGCTGACGGGGCTCAAAAAACTCAAGATCGCCACGCACTATGTGCGCGGCGGCGAAATTGTGAACGACTTCCCCGCCGACATCACGCTGCTCGAGGGTTGCACGCCGGTATACGAGGAATTCGACGGCTGGACAGAGGACATCACGAACGTTAAAGAATACGACAAGCTGCCCGATGCTGCAAAGAATTACATCGCCGCCATAGAACGGCTTGCGGGCTGCAAAGTGTCCATGATCGGCGTCGGTCCCGACCGCGACCAAAATATCACGAAATAACCGAACATGCTTTGTTCAACACAAAAAGCTCTCGAAATTCGATCGAGAGCTTTTTTGTTGTGTTATGTTATTATCCGAAATTATTTTGCAAGACTTACCGCAACCGCGCAAGCGACCGTCGCGCCGACCATGGGATTATTGCCCATACCGATAAGTCCCATCATTTCGACGTGCGCGGGAACGGAGCTGCTGCCCGCAAACTGCGCGTCGCTGTGCATTCTGCCCATGGTATCGGTCATGCCGTACGATGCGGGACCGGCTGCCACGTTGTCGGGGTGAAGCGTTCTGCCCGTACCGCCGCCGCTCGCGACAGAGAAATATTTTTTGTCGTTCTCTTGGCACCATTTTTTGTATGTGCCGGCAACGGGATGCTGGAAACGCGTAGGGTTGGTGGAGTTGCCCGTAATGGAAACGTCAACTTTTTCATGACGCATGACGGCAACGCCTTCGCTCACGTCGTCCGCACCGTAGCAACGCACTTTGGCGCGCTCTCCGTCGGAGAACGGAACTTCGCGAACTATCTTAAGCTCGCCCGTGAAGTAATCGTATTTCGTCTCTACGTACGTAAAGCCGTTGATACGCGAGATTATATACGCGGCGTCCTTGCCCAATCCGTTGAGAATGACGCGGAGCGGCTTTTTGCGCGCTTTGTTGGCGTTTCTCGCAATGCCTATCGCGCCTTCCGCTGCGGCAAAGCTCTCGTGACCCGCAAGGAACGCAAAGCAGTCCGTTTCCTCGCGGAGC
>ERZ777306.3468-NODE-3468-length-16496-cov-4.312025_pt1 | contig 16496 bp, 19 predicted proteins | sample MGYA00374966_ERZ777306 | MGnify/ENA primary metagenome ERZ777306 (study PRJEB29329, sample SAMN06343882) | mouse gut metagenome | isolation source: Mouse cecum | place: Austria: Vienna | collected 2014-11-15 ...
TTTATCCATGAAAGAAGCACATACGAAAAATTTACACAGTAAACGGAATAGACACTTCGAGATTGTCCTCGAAGTGTCTATGTTACGGCTTGATTGAATTGCAAACTTGTGTTGATCAATCGTTGCGCTGAAAAATGGCTTGCGCGCAAATTTTATGCCTTTTTAAAGATTTCGACGGATTCTCTGGTCGCAAGCGGCAAAAGCACGCAGTTTTCGTTTACGTAGTCGGAATTCTGAATATCCTTGATCGCGCCTTTCAGCATCGCGCTCTTTTCGATCGTTTCTTTCATCTTATCGGTGGAGGAGAATTCAAATACGATCGCAACCGTCGCGACGGGTAAAAGCGTACCCGGTTTTGTAAATACGTGTACGGTACAGATGCTTTTGATTTCTTCTTCGGAATTTGCGTTTAAACATTTCAAAATATCGTCCTGATATTCTTCGATGCTCTGACTTTCGCTGTAACCGGCTTTTTGAAACGCGGACTTGATCGAAGAGTACGAAGAGCAGCCCGCGAGTAGGGCGAGCATGAGCGTAACGAGCACGAGCGAGCTGAAAAATGCGATGAGTTTCTTTTTCATAGCGGTCTCCTTGATAAGAAATTAACAACATCATTATATTCGGAAAAAGAGTTTTTGTCAAGTGAAACACAAAAAAATTCCAAAATAAATTCATTTTCAAAGTGGTAAGGCGCCTTTGCGCATTTGACAATTTTCCGCCGCTGATTTATAATGATTCTTATGGAAAATATCGTGCTGATCGGCATGCCGTCGTCCGGGAAAAGTACCGCGGGCGTGTTGCTTGCAAAAAAAATCGGCTATGGCTTTATCGACAGCGATCTCGTCATTCAGGAAGAAGAGAATGCGTTGCTTTCCGAAATCATTGCCGAAAAAGGCGCGGAAGGATTTTTGAAGATCGAAGACCGCGTCAATGCGGCGCTTTCGGTTTCGAAATGCGTAATCGCAACGGGCGGCAGCGTCTGTTACTGTCCGAATGCGATGGCGCATCTTAAAAAAATCGGAACGGTCGTCTATTTGCAGATCGGCGAAAAAGAAGCGGAAAAACGGATCCCGAATCTGGTAAAACGCGGAGTGGTGATGCGCGGAAGCGCAAACTGTCTCGGCGATTTGTTCCGCGAGCGCGTACCGCTGTATGAACGCTATGCCGACGTGATTGTACGGTGCGACGGAAAGACGGTCGAAGAAACGGTTGCGGCAATCGCCGCTGCCGCGGGATATTCGGTATGAGAATCTGCGTTTACGGCGCCGGCGCGATGGGAACGAGCCTTGGCGCGCTCTTGTCCCTTGTATGCGAATGCGACCTCGTCAGCCGCAACCGCGCGCACGTTTCGGCGCTCAAAGCAAATGGCGCGACATTGGAAAAGAACGGAGCGGTTTATTTGCAGACTTCGGTCAAGGCGTTTTTGCCGGAGGAAATGAAAGGGGAGTACGACTGCATCGTACTTGCCGTAAAGCAACGGGAAAACAGTCGGGTCGCGGAGTTTTTGATGCCGTATTGTAAGGCGGACGGGTGTTTGCTCACCGTTCAGAATGGGTTGCCGGAAGAAGCGCTTGCCGAATTATTCGGCAAAGAACGCGTTTACGGAGCCGCGCTGTCATGGGGCGCGGAACTTGCGGAAAGCGGTATCATTAAGATCACGAGCGATGCGGGATTTCGCGTCGGGCTGGGCGCCTGCGGCAAAGGGGCGCGTTTGCAGGAGCTTGCGGAGCTGTTGCGGGAAGCGGGTTGTACGGTCGCAGTGGATAAGCTTATAGAAATCCGTTTTGCCAAACTCGCGACAAACGCGTCTTTTTCTACGTTGTCGGTGATATCGGGCTTGCCGTTCGGAGTGCTCGCGAAAAAATACAAACGGCATTGCGTCAGGCTGATCCGCGAGACGTTTGCCGTCGCCCGTGCCTGCGGATGCGAGAAACTTCCGCTCAACGGACACGATTTGTTTAAATCGCTTCTCTTTTGCAACGGGCTGCTTCTGCCCGCCGCGATGAAAAAATATCGCAATACCCGATCCGGCATGTTGAAGGATTTGGAAGCGGGCAGGCGTTGCGACGTGGATTTTACTGCGGGCGCGGTAATACGCAAGGGGAAGCAGTGCGGCGTACCTGTGCCGTATTTGGAGTGTGCGGTCGCCCTTGTGCACGACGTCGAAAACGGGCTTGCGGAATCTGCGCCCGAAACTTTGGAATTTATGGATGAAACAGGAGTTTAGCATGGATTATCAAAAACTTGCCGAAAGATTGCTTCCGGGGGAATACCCGCAGTTAGAGAGCTTTGAAGCGAAGTACCCGCCGCGCGCTTTGGCGAAGGGTGCGGAAGTTACCCGTCTCGCGCCGTCGCCCACGGGATTCATTCATCTGGGTAATCTGTTCGTCGCGCTTGCCAACGAACGGATCGCGCATCAGAGCGGCGGGGTTTTATATCTCAGAATAGAAGATACCGATTTAAAACGCAAAGTGGACGGCGTGGTAGAGGCGGTTAAAAACGCGCTTCGCTATTTCGATATCAAGTTCGACGAAGGCGCAGAGATCGGCGGAAACGACACGTACGCGCCTTGGTATCAGCGCGAACGCGCTGAGATATACCGCGCGTTTGTAAAGGATCTGATCGCGCGAGGAAGAGCGTATCCCTGTTTCTGTACGGAAGACGATCTGAGCGCACTGCGCGAGCGTCAAACGTCGCAGAAGAAGATCACGGGTTATTACGGGGAGTATGCGAAATGCCGCAATCTTTCCGAAGAAGAGATTTACGCCAAACTCGACGCGGGCGAGCCGTTCGTCATCCGTCTCAAATCGCTCGGCGATCCGGAGAACAAACTCAAATTTCACGATTCGATCAAAGGGGAGATCACCGTTACCGAAAATGATCAGGACGTCGTAATCCTGAAAAGCGACGGGATCCCGACCTACCATTTCGCCCATGCAATCGACGATCATTTCATGCGCACAACGCTCGTGATTCGCGGCGAGGAATGGCTTGCGTCTTTGCCGATCCATATCGAACTGTTTGAAGCGCTCGGTTTCGACCGTCCGCGTTACGGACATAACTGTTCGCTTATGAAGCAGGACGGCGAAACGCGTCGGAAGCTGTCAAAGCGAAAAGACCCCGAACTCTCTTTGGAGTTTTACCGTCAGGAAGGTTATTACGCGAGAGCGGTAAAAATTTATATGCTTACGCTTCTCAATTCGAATTTCGAAGAATGGTATCTGAAAAATCCCGACGCGCCGCTCGAAGATTTTCAATTCTCGGTTTCGAAGATGGGAAAAAGCGGCGCGCTGTTCGATTTGGATAAACTCAACGACATTTCGAAAAACGAGCTTGCCAAGCTGTCGGCAGAAGAGATGCTGTCGTTTATGGAAACTTGGGCGGGCGAATTCGGCAGTGAGGCGCAAAAGGAATATTTCCGCGACCGAAACTATCTGACGGCGGTTCTCGAACTCTGCATGGGAACGGCGGGGAAAAAGCGCAGAAAGGATTTTACGACCGCAAAACAGGCAACGGAAACCGTCGCGTATTTCTTTACGCGGGTGCCGCGCGGCGACGATTACCGCGTTGATTTTATCACGCGCAAGGAGATATTACGGCGCTTCCTCGAACGTTACGATTTTCATGACGACGCGCAGGCGTGGTTCGCAAAAGTGAAGGAAACGGCGGGCGAATTGGGTTTTGCCTCCGAAATGAAGGAGTACAAACAGAATCCCGAAGCGTATCGGGGGAACGTCGCCGACGTTGCGGAAGTTTTGCGGATTGCGACGACGGGAAAGGCGAACACGCCGGATCTGTATACGATCCAGCAAATTCTCGGGGAAGAAGAGACGCGCGCGCGTCTTCGCGCGGCGGCGGAAAAGGAGTAATCATGAGCAGAGCGGACGAAATATTTATCGCGAACTGTAAGGACATCATGCAAAACGGGGTTTGGGATACCGATCTGCCCGTTCGCCCCCGTTGGGAGGACGGTTCGCCCGCGCATACGGTGAAAAAGTTCGGGATCGTGAACAGATATAATTTGCAGGAAGAATTTCCTGCGCAGACGATCCGCCGTCTGGCGTTCAAATCCTGTGTGGACGAGCTGCTCTGGATCTGGCAGAAAAAGAGCAACAACGTTCGCGACTTGAAGTCTCATATCTGGGACAGTTGGGCGGACGAAACTGGTTCGATCGGCAAGGCGTACGGTTATCAGCTCGGCAAAAAGGCGATTTATCGCGAGGGGGAGTTCGATCAGGTTGATCGCGTGCTTTATGATCTGAAACACAATCCCGCATCGCGCAGGATCATGACCAACCTTTACAATTTCGAAGATCTGCACGAGATGCATTTGTATCCCTGTGCGTATTCGATGACTTTCAACGTCTCCGGAGACGTCTTGAACGGGATCTTGAACCAACGCTCCAACGACATGCTCACGGCGAACAACTGGAACGTCGCGCAATATGCGGTGCTGCTTACCATGTTCGCGCAGGTGAGCGGTTTGAAAGCGGGCGAACTGATCCACGTGATTGCGGACGCGCATTTGTACGACCGTCATATCCCGATCGTGCAGGAGGTCATTGCCAACAAGCCGAAAAAGGCGCCGAAACTGATCATAGATCCTTCCGTAACTGATTTTTACGATTTTACGGTGGACAGTTTCCGGCTCGAAAATTACGAATTTACGCCGCTCGAAACAAAAATTCCCGTTGCGGTTTAAAAAGGAGATAGCATGAAAGCGATTTTACACGTCGATAACCGTTGGGGGATCGGAAAGGGGAACGACCTGATGTTCTCCATTCCGCGCGATATGAAGTTTTTTCGGGAGACCACGGCGGGCAAAACGGTCGTGATGGGCTTGAACACGTTGCGCTCTTTCCCGAACGGAAAACCCTTGAAAAACAGAATCAATATCGTGCTTTCGCCGGAAGACGTCAAAGAAGACGTGATCACCGTGCACGGTCTTAACGAACTGTTCGAAGAATTAAAAAAATATTCTCCGGACGAAGTATTCGTCATCGGCGGCGCAAGCGTATACCGCTTACTGTTTCCTTATTGCAGCGAGGTTCTTGTGACGAAAGTCGATGCCGACGGGGGGGCGGACGTGTTCGTTCCCAACCTCGACGAAGACGCGGATTTCCGTCTTGTTTCGGAAAGCGATCCGGTGGAAGACAACGGATACAATTTGCGATTTTGTACTTACCGCAACGTGAAGTATTAAGGCATGAAGTTTCGGTTTCTGAGCGGAAACGCCGTCAAAACGATCGCGGCGGTCTCGATGCTGATAGATCACGCGGGAATGATGCTGTTTCCGCAACTGACGGCGTTGCGCGCGATCGGGCGGCTTGCAATGCCGCTTTTTTCCTATCAGATCGCGGAAGGCTGTTGTTTTACCCGAAACCGCTTCCGCTATTTTTTTACCGTTGCCCTGTTCGGGGTCTTGTTTTCGCTGGCGTTTTACTTTTTCAGCGGTATGATATACCTCTCGATCTTTTCTACCTTTTCTTTTTCGATCTTAACGATTTGCGCATTGCAGGAGACGCAATCCGCCCTTCTTGCCAAAAACCGCAAAAAGGCGCTCGGGTTTGCCCTTTTGACGGCAGGGACGATCGCATGCGCCTATCTTGCTTGTTCGCCGAATACGCTGTTCGGAAAAGAATATTTCGTCGATTACGGCTTTTATGGGTGTATGCTGCCTGTGTTCGCGGCGCTGTTTGATTTGCGCAGGGCGGGCGCGGCGGAGGATTTCAAGGCGCCGCTGATCCGTTTAACCGCTTTTGCGGCGGGACTTGCGCTTCTGTGCGTCTCTTCCGGAAATTCGATCGCGTGGTTTTCGTTTTTTGCATTGATACCGCTTTTGCTCTATAACGGCAAGCGTGGCGGATATCGTTTGAAGTATTTCTTTTATGTGTTTTATCCCGCCCATCTTATCATTCTGTATTTGATCCGTTATACGGCGGGTTTCGCGGGACTGTACGGATTTTGAAGTGAAATTTTACTCCGCATAGCCTTTTTTTGTTGTAAAATTTCCCCAAAAGTATTAGAATAAACGTTGATACGTTACAATGAGGTTTATATGATTAGAAATGATTTAAGGAATATCGCAATTATCGCGCACGTAGACCACGGCAAGACGACGCTGGTGGATCAGATGTTAAAACAGGGCGGAACTTTTCGAGACAATCAGGTCGTTGCCGACCGCGTGATGGACAGCGGCGCTTTGGAGCGCGAACGCGGGATCACGATCCTTGCAAAGAACACTTCGGTGCATTACAACGGTGTCAAAATCAATATCGTCGATACGCCCGGACATGCGGACTTTTCCGGCGAGGTCGAGCGCTCTTTAAAAATGGTTTCGGGGGTGTTGATCCTCGTGGACGCGGCGGAAGGACCCATGCCGCAAACCCGTTTCGTCATGCAGAAGGCGTTGGAGTTAGGACTCAAACTGATCATCGTTGTGAATAAAGTGGACCGCCCCGATGCGCGGATTCCGGAAGTGATCGACGAAGTTTTGGAACTGCTCATGGATCTTGACGCAACCGACGATCAGTTGGAAAGTCCGTTCGTCTTCTGTTCCGGCAGAGCGGGTACCGCTTCTCTCGATCAGAATGTCGCGGGCAGCGATCTTACGCCGCTGTTCGATACCGTACTGTCGCATTTCCCGCCGCTCGAACTTGACGAGACGGGCGCTTTGCAGATTCTCGTCTCCTCGATCGATTATAACGAATACGTCGGCAGAATCGGGATCGGCAGAATCGAGCGCGGCGTTGCGAAGCCCAATTCCGAAGTGATCGCCTGCAACTATAACCACGGCGACACGCGCGTCCGCGGAAAGCTTGTGAATTTGTATGAGATCGAAGGGCTCGAAAGGGTCCCTTGCGAACAGGCGATCGCGGGCGATATCGTTTGTTTTTCGGGATTGGAAAAAATCAATATCGGCGACACGGTCTGCGCGGCAGACTGCGTGGAACCGGTTGCGTTCGTAAAAATCACGGAACCGACCGTTGAAATGATATTTTCGGTAAACGATTCTCCGTTTGCGGGAAAAGAGGGGAAATTCGTGACGACGCGGCATTTGCGGGACAGGCTTTACCGCGAACTCCTGCGCGACGTGTCTCTGCGCGTGGAAGATACGGATTCCGCCGACGCCTTCCGCGTGAGCGGCAGGGGGGAGATGCACCTTTCCATTTTGATCGAGACGATGCGGCGGGAGGGCTACGAGTTTCAGGTGAGTTCGCCCAAAGTGCTCTATAAAGAAATCGACGGCACGGTGTACGAGCCGGTAGAGCGGTTGATCGCCGACGTTCCGGGGGACCTCACGGGACCTGTTTTCCAGAGCATGGGACAGCGGAAGGGAGAGTTGTTGCACATGACGGCAATGGGTTCGCGCATGCGGCTTGAATTTTTGGTGCCTGCGCGCGGACTGTTCGGCTATAAGAGCGAATTTTTAACGGATACGAAGGGCGAAGGCGTCATGAATTCCGTATTTTTCGAATATCAGCCCTATAAAGGCGAGATTCAGCGGCGGGAATCGGGTTCGCTCGTCGCTTTCGAAACGGGCGAAGCCGTCACGTACGGATTGTTCAACGCGCAGGCGCGCGGAATCTTGTTTATCGACGCGGGCACGCCGGTGTACGAAGGCATGGTCGTCGGCGTGTCTCCCAAGGAAGGGGATATCAACGTAAATATCTGCAAAACCAAACATCTTACGAACACCCGCTCCTCGTCGTCCGACGATGCGTTGCGGCTGATTCCGCCGAAACGCATGAGTCTCGAAGAGGCGTTGGAATTTATCGGCGACGACGAACTGCTGGAAGTTACGCCGCAAAACGTGCGCGTGCGCAAACGGATTCTGGACGGGGAGCTTCGCGCCAAAGCCCGTGCAAAAGCGAAAATACAATAGTATTATGTCAGTCATAATATATATAAAGCCCTCGTAAAAACGAGGGCTTTATATATAATTTTTGTCGATTTTTTCGGTTGATATCCAAAAAACAACTTTTATGGATCGGGTTATATTCCGCCGATCCGGCCGCATATAAATAGGATATGCAAAACGAAACGGCACAGAGCGTTCTCACGATCGAACAGCAGAAAAAAATCACGATGACGGGCGTTGAAAGCGTAGACGCGTTTTCCGACACCTCGATTTCGCTTACGGTAAACGGTAAGAAAGTATCGGTTACGGGTATCGGATTGAAAGTTTTGGCGTTCAGTAAAGGGAGCGGAAATTTCTCCGCAAGCGGAGAGGTGTCTGCGGTAAAATTCGGCGGAGCGAAAGGGAAGGCTCTCCAAAAACTGTTCAAATGACGGAATACAGTCAGTTTTTCAATTTTATAATTTGTGTGACCTGCGGGATCGTCGGCGGCTTTGTCTACGATTTTTTGTACTGCGTCCGTTATCCTTTTCGGCAGAAGTGGGTCAGAATCGTTACGGACGTCGTGTTCTGGATTTTTTTCGCGGGCATATATTTGTTCGTGACCGTACTGATCGGAATGCCCGATCTGCGCTTTTTTGCGTTTATCGGCTGTATTCTCGGTCTTTTCCTGTATCTGAAAAGTTTCCATAAAATTGTTGCCTTTTTGGCGAAAAAGGTGTATAATAGACTAAACAGATCACGAAAAGGAAGAAATTCATGTACGAAACAGACCATACGAACGGCGGAGAGGAGAAGTTAAAGCGAATTACGGTCGCGATGACGGTTGCGGGCGTGCTTCTCATTCTGTTTTTGATCGTTGTCATGATTATTACGTTTGTTCAAATGGGCGTTAAGAATGCGGAGCTTTCGCGTTGGGAAAAGGAATATCAACGTTACGAAGAACTTCAAGAAAACGCGCAGGATAAATACGAATTTTATAAAACGGAGCAGGGTTTACGTTATCTTGCGATTTCGCAGGGTTGGACGAATCCCCGTTGATCGGATATGAAGAAGTTTGCCGTAATCGATATCGGTTCTAATTCCGTTCGCCTCATGCTGTGGGCGAACGGAAAAACTTTATATAAGAAGATTAAGACGACGCGTTTGGGCGCCGGGTTGGCAGACAAGCGGTTGTTGGGCGCGGATGCGATCGAACGTTCTGTTGCGGCGATCTGCGATTTTCAGGCGGAAGCGAAAGGTTATCCCGTTTATGCGTTTGCGACCGCGGCGGTGCGTTCTGCGGAAAACAGAAGCGACTTTTGCGCGTGCGTTAAAAGCGTGTGCGGTCTTTCCGTTGACGTTGTGTCGGGCGAGGCCGAAGCGTTGCTCGGACTGAACGGCGCGCTTGGAAGACGGGACGGCGGAGTCGTCGACATCGGCGGTGCGAGTACGGAAGTTTGCGTCCGCGACGGCGGAAAGATCGTTTTTTCCGAAAGCATACCGCTCGGTGCGGTTCGCCTTTATGATTTATGCCGCGACGATCCCGTAAAACTCGAACATGCTACGGAAAGCGCTTTAAACAAGTTGCGCGGCTGTACGATCAACGGCGAGTTGTATGCGGTCGGCGGGACGGCGGCGACGCTCGCAGGCCTGAAATGCGCAATGCAGATTTATGATGGGCAGAAACTTCACCGCACGGTGCTTTCGGCGGACGAAACGGAGCGGACGGCGGAGAATCTTCTGCGCATGAAGCCGGAAGAACGGGCAAAACTTGCCGGAATGGAAAAGGGAAGGGAAGACATCATTGCAGGAGGCGCTTATCTTTTTTCCAAAGTTTTAAAAGTGCTTTCGGTTGACAAGGCATATTTTTCGGATGCCGATAATCTGGAAGGATATTTGGTTTACAGGGGACTTATATGAGCGGAAGAACCAAGCAAACGCTTTATGATATCGTCACGTTCATTTTGCTTTTGTGCGCGCTGGCGGGGACGTTTGCAATGGCGTTTTTTGCCGTGATCCGCGGCGGAAAGCTCGGCGAATATATCGCGCTCGCGGCGTTTTGCCTCGTTGCGCTGGCGTTTCCCGTTCAAGTTTGGATTCACGAACTCGGACATCTGCTTTGCGGTTTGCTGTCGGGTTACCGTTTTGTGTCGCTTTCCGTAAACGGCATTGCTATCGACACGCGCGGCGTTTCCTTTCGGTTCGGGAAAGCGTACGTCGGACAGACGCAGATGCTCCCGAAAAACGGTAAGGTTTCTCGAAGCGGTTTTGCTTTTTTTACGATCGGCGGCGCGTTGTTCGGTCTGATTTACGGCGGTCTGTTTTTGGCTTTGTATTTCCTGGTTCCGATAACGCCTGCGCTTTTGTTTTTTGAACTCTTTGCGCCGCTTGCGATTTACGAAGCGCTCGAAGCGGTGTATCCTTGCGAGCTTCCGGCGGGGCGTACGGACGGAAAAATGCTGGTTGAATTGAAGCGGAACTCGGCTTACGCAAAAGTGTTTTTATCGGTGATCGCGGCGCAGGGCATGCTTGCAGATCGCACGTATGCGGAAATCCCGCGGGAGTTGTTGTTCAAACTGCCCGTGATCAGGGCGGATGAAGTTGCCTATTTTGCGCTGGCACAGCTCCGTTGGCAATATCTGTTTTACAACGGCGACGAAGCCGGCGCGCGCGAACAGTTACGGCGTTTATCGGGTGCTTGCGAAGATGCGGAAGTCCCGGAACAGGTTCGTTGCGATCTTCTCTATGCAGAGCGGGTTCTGGAAGGGGGAGATTGCGTTGATCAAGACGCCTGCCGGGGGGATTCGCTTGCCGAACTCCGAACGCGTTATGCGCTGACGGGCGAAGGCAGGGCGGAAGCGGTGAACGCCGCCGAAAAAGAGAGGTATACAGGAATCCGCGCGGTCGAATTAAAGCTGATCGAGCGGGCGGACGCCTTAAAAAAATAAAAGATCTGCTAATAAGCAGACCTAAGTTTGATTTTCGAATCTGAACGATCCTCGGAAAGCGAAGATTTTATCTTTGGCGAATTTATTGCTTAATCGGAAAGTCCAAGAAGGTAATCCGCGGAGACGTTGAAATAGCGCGCAAGTTTCGCGATATTCGAAGCCGTGGGATCACTCTTATTCGTTTCCCAATAACAAACGATGCCAAGACTGACGCTTAAATCTTTTGCTACCGTTGCCTGAGAGAGACCTCTCTCTTTTCTAAGTTCCATAAGTCTATCAGCAAAAATTTTCATAAGTTTATTATAAAGGATATTAACCCGTTTTGCAACGATTTGGATTATATTTTACGTGAAATTTTCGTTAAATTCTGAAAATTTCACTATATTGATTCGTTTTCAGTAAGGAGTATTTATGATTTCAATTTTGTTTGTTTGTCATGGAAATATCTGCCGATCGCCGATGGCGGAGAGCGTGTTTACGAAACTTGTCAAAGAGGCGGGGGTTTCCGAGCATTTTTCGATTTCGTCCGCCGCGGCGCATTCCGACGAGATCGGAAATCTGCCTCATCGCGGAACGCAACGGATATTGAGCGAGAAAGGGGTGCCGCTCGTTCCTCACCGCGCGCGGCTCATGACGGACGAGGACGGGACGAATTACGATTACCTGATCGGAATGGACGAGCACAACGTGCGCGATATGCGTCGGATCGTAAAGGTAGAACATTTGAACAAAGTCTCCAAATTGCTTGATTTTACCGCGCGCCCGCGAGCGATTGCCGATCCTTGGTATACGGGCGATTTCGAAGGCACTTTTCGCGACGTTTTCGAGGGGTGCAACGCTCTGCTTGCTTTTTTACGTGAAAAATACGGAATATAGCCGTTTTCAAGCGCGTTTTTATGAATTTCCTTTACTTTTTGGGGGATCTGTGATAGAATGTTTTATGCGGGAGGAGACTGATGAGAACGCACGAGTCGGAAGAAATGTACCTTGAAACGATCTTGCTTTTGAGTGCGCGTAAGGAAACCGTTCGTTCGGTCGACGTGGTGGACGAGCTTGGTTATGCGAAGTCGAGCGTTTCGCGCGCTGTGAATCTGCTATTGGGGAAAGGGCTGATTGAAATCGACGGAAACGAGGGGATCACGCTTACGGAAAGCGGTCGGAAACGCGCAGAGACGACGTACGAAAAACATCGGATATTTACGGAAATGTTTGTACGGATGGGCGCGGATCGACAGCTTGCCGAAGAAAATGCCTGCCGCGTGGAACACGTGATTTCGGATGAATTATTCGAAATCATAAAATCGCAGTACGGGAAATGACAATTATGCCCCGAAGCAGTCGGCTTCGGGGCATTTCGTTTATTCTGTAAGTGTTTGCAGGATATCGAAATAGCGATCGAAAGTTTTTTTGCAGCAGAGCGGATCCAATATCGTTACGTTTCCCGTTTTCAGTCCGATAAGGGAAAACGCCATGGCGATCCGATGATCGCCGTAGGATTTCAGAGTTCCGCCGTTCACGGTCGCAGGACGGATCGTAAGCGTTTGCCCGTCCCATTCGGCGGGAACGCCGAGTCTCGTTAAATTTTCGCAAATCGCGCGAATGCGGTCGCATTCTTGAAATCTGATGTGGTCGATTCCGCGCAAACGCGTAGTGCTGTCGGCAAAGGGCGCGAGCGCGGCGATCGTCATGGTTTGGTCGGAATAGTCCTGCACGTTCTCGTCAAAGCCGGAAAATCCGTCCGTGTTGCTTCCGTCCGCCAATATTCCGTCATTTAAGGGAATCAATTTCACGCCTTTTTTTTCAAGCAACCGCAGAAAGCGGAAGTCTCCCTGTAAGGTGTCCGGTTTTACGCGGCGGACGAGAACTTTTGCGGAGAAAAGAAGGGATAGCGCATAAAAATAGCACGCGCCCGAAAGATCGGGTTCTATTTCGTATTCGGAAGGGGGCGCCGGCGCGGGAAACACCGTGATCATATTCCCGTTTTTTTGATAAGGAACGCCGAATGCGGCGAGCAGATCCAGCGTCATGCCGATATAGCTGCCTTGCGTGCGGTTTCCCGAAAGGGTAAGCGTTATCGGGCGGGAGCGTGCGGTCGCAGCGATTAAAATGCCGCTTGCGTACTGCGTGCTTTTATCGGTGTCTATCGTGAACCGATCCGTTTGGATTCCCGCGGAGTGCAAGCGAAAGGGGAAATGTCCCGCTTGTTTGAGATATTCGATCCGTACGCCCGATTCTTCCAACAAACTCAGAACCTCCATCGGTCGCTTTTCCATTTGTTCGGAAGACGTTAAAAGGTAGTCTCCGCCGCAAAACGCAAGCGCAACGGTGAGAAATCTTGCCGCGGTTCCCGCGCTCTGCACGTTGATTTCCGCGGTTTGATTGGGGATCCTGCCGCCGCAACCGAATACGGTTACGCTGTCTTCCGCCGTTTCCGTGCGGATTCCGAGCGATTGGAGACAGGAGATCAAAGCGCGCGTATCTTCTCCGTATGAGCCGCAAATCAGTTTGACGCGACCTTTCGAAAGTGCGGCAAGCACCAGAGCGCGATTCATCAGGCTTTTCGAAGCGGGAACGCTTACGACGATCGGATCGGAAGTCGGTTTCAATTTATGTATCAGAATTGATTCCATGCAAAAAGTATACAGTAAAAACGCAAAAAAGTCAATAAAGCGGGAAATGTTCTTGAAAATATCCGCAAATTATGGTATAATTTTTTTATGAACATTGTCGTTGTCCGCGCGCGGCGGAAATCCATGACGGTCACCGTAAACCGCGGCGGAGAGGTAGTCGTTCGGGCGCCGTACGGGGTAAGCCGCGAGGAGATTCGTTATTTTATCGAAAAGCATCGCGATTGGATCTTTTTGCGACAGGAAGAGAGGTTGCGCGGTCAAGCGGATCTTTCCGACGGCGCGAGTTATAACCTGTTCGGTCGGCAAATCGTTCTTGCAAGCGGAAAGCTTTCGTTGACCGACGGCGTATTGTACTTGCCGCAAAAAGCGCGGGAAGCGGCTTTTCGGAAATATTTGATCGGTTTGGCGAAGGACGAAATGTCGGAATTGACGGAACGGCTTGCCGAAGAGTTCGGATTCCGTTACGGCGGTGTGCGGATTTCTGCCGCGCGAACGCGGTGGGGGTCGTGCAACAGCCGCGGCGTGATCGCGTATTCCTTTCGGGTCGCGTTTCTCCCGTTGGAGGCGATTCGCGCGATTGCCGTTCACGAGTTGTGCCATACCCGTGTTTTTCATCACGGACCGAAGTTTTGGGCGGAAGTGGAGAAAATTATTCCCGATTATCCTTCGTTGCGAAAGGTTTTAAAAAGCATGCAATATGTGATGAATTATTTGTAAAGAGATAATAATCATCGATTAAAATAGTATTATGTCAGACATAAATGTGCAATATTACGGCTTTTGAGGTAAAAAATGAAAATTATCGTATACGGATTGGGAATTATCGGCGCATCGCTGTGCGCCGCGTTAAAGCGTGCGGGGCACACGGTTTACGGTAGAAACCGCAGTCGGGAACCGATCGAATACGCTCTTGCGCACGGCATGATCGACGGCGCGACGGATTCCTGCGAAGGCGCGGACGTCGTATTTCTTGCTCTGCCTCCCCGTATTATTATGAAGGTTCTCGATACGGAGATTTTCTCGCCCGACACGGTCGTCGCAGATATTTGCGGGGTGAAATGTCCGATCGAAGAGGTTGTATTTGCCAAATCCCGAAACTATCGCTATGTCGGAACGCATCCTATGGCGGGAAAAGAGACTTCGGGGATCAAATCGGCAAGCGCGACGCTGTTCGACGGCGCGAATCTCATTTTAACTCCCCGCAATGAGACTAACCACGAAGCGCTTGCAACCGTGAAAACGCTCGGTAAAGAGATGGGTTTTACGCGGATCGTGGAGTGTTCCGCCGTGCGGCACGACCGGATGATTGCGTTGACGTCGCAACTTGCGCACGTGGTTTCGAACGCTTACGTAAAAAGTCCGTTGACGGACGGTTGCGTCGGCTTTACGGGCGGGAGTTTTCAGGACATGACGCGGATTGCGGGCGTGGACGCAGAGGTCTGGACGGAGCTGTTTTTTCTGAATCGCAAAAATTTGATCGGCGAACTGAACCGTCTCACCGATTCCCTGAATAAATACGCCGATGCGTTAAAAGCAGACGACGAAGAAGAGATGAAAGGGCTTTTAAAAGAGGGAAAAGATTACAGAAATCGGTTTTTGTGCAAAAATTGACGTTTTTGTTCAAAAATAAACCGATTTCCGTTTACAATTCCGAATAAATATATTATAATATCAATAATGTTTGATTGTAAGATCGAAATCGTTACGACGACGGAGGGGCAAACAAGCCGTTTTGTTTCCGAAGGGAAATGTCGGTTGGAAGCCGACGGAGCGCTTACTCTCGATTATCGTCAGGACGGCGACGAAACGCGCTTATCGCTTTCAAAGGATCGACTTGCGATGCGCCGGTCGGGTCAAATCGGGCTGTGCGCCGAATTTATCGCCGGTTGCGATTCTTATCTTGAAACCGTTTTCGACGGCGTGAAAGGTCGGATTCCGATTCATTCGGATCAATATCGGTTTTATACAATGCGGAAAGGCTGTGGCGCTTTGTTGGCTTATACTTTGAAAGGCGAAGGGGCGGATCAGCCGTTTCAACTGGAAATTACTATCGAAAATTCGGAGGAAAAATGAAAATACGTTATCTTGGACATTCGTGCTTCCAGCTTACCGAAAGCACGGGGACGAGTATCGTGACGGATCCTTACGGCGACGTAGGATTCGATTTGCCGTGTATTTCGGCGGACGTCGTGACCGTGAGTCACGATCATTACGATCACAACAACGTGAAAGCGGTTAAGGGGAATCCCGTTGTGATCGACAAAGAGGGAAATTACGAAATCGGCGGCGTCGGCATTACGGCGATCCGCAGTTGGCACGACAATGAAAGCGGCGATAAGCGCGGGGAGAACCTGATTTTTAAATTCCGCATGGACGGTTTGGAAATCTGTCATCTCGGCGATTTGGGAGAGGAATGTTCTTCTTCGCTGTTGGAATTGCTCTTGCCCGTTCACGTTCTGATTATTCCCGTCGGCGGGACGTATACGTTGGATGCGGAACAGGCAAAAGAATATGTAGACCGCATTATGCCGTCGATTGTGATCCCCATGCATTACAAAACAAAAGGGCTGGACATGGACATCGACAAAGTAAGCGAATTTACCGATCTGTTCGACGGGTCGGATGCAGAGGGAGAAATCGCGGAGCTCGGCGATGACGAGTTGGAACTGTTCCGCGACGATATTACGGAAGAGAGTACGAAAATTATCGTTATGGAGCGAGGTAAATGAACGGCGAAAACCGGACGGAAGAGCGCTATCGCGACTATTTGAATACGCTTTCACTAATGAGCCTGCGCGTGCTGGGAAGAATTTCCGGCGTTGCAAAGGCTTCTTCCTTAAATAAGGATCTCTTGGTTGAAGAACTGATCAAACTGTATACGCACCAGACTTTTCCCGCGCCGCGCAGCAATAAGGGCGCGCCGGCAAAGCAAAATTTCATCGATCCCGCAATTCTGGAAGAAATCGAAAAAATCGGGGCGGAGCAAAAACAGGTTAAAAAAGACGTCACGCGGGAGTCGTTTGTCTCCGTGGCTTCGGGAGAAGAGCGCACGCCGTTCATTTACGATCAGCCCGTCTA
>ERZ777306.3469-NODE-3469-length-16495-cov-4.424635_pt1 | contig 16495 bp, 9 predicted proteins | sample MGYA00374966_ERZ777306 | MGnify/ENA primary metagenome ERZ777306 (study PRJEB29329, sample SAMN06343882) | mouse gut metagenome | isolation source: Mouse cecum | place: Austria: Vienna | collected 2014-11-15 ...
CTCGCAGGAGCATCTGTTCCTTCTGCCTGGTCATGGCCTCGAACGGGTTGGCCGACGGCTCGCGGCGCGTCTTGACCTCGACAAACACAATGTCTGTGCCTTTCGAGGCTATTATGTCGATCTCTATTTTCCCGAGCCGCCAGTTGCGCTCCACGATGGCGTATCCGCGTTCCGCGAGATAGTCAGCTACTGCCGATTCGCCCCATTTTCCAAGATCGTTATGCTGTGCCATGAAATCCGTTTTTTTTCTGTTGTTCTGGCAAAGATACGGAAAAATCGGTCTATATGCGGCATTATGACGCTGATTGATTTGTTGCGTTGTCTCAAATCCGGGGTTGAGGCGCATTTTAGCAAACATTAACTATTCGGCGGGGCGTGTGAGCCGGTTTTTGTATATCTTTGCATATTCAGTGCGTTATGCTGCGATACTTTCTAAATATGCTTAATTTATACGCCGATTATTCAACATATTGTTTTGCTTATGAATAATAATACACGTTTTGCCGCTTTGGCAGCCGCTTCCGTTGTCGCCGTGGCCGCGTTTGGTCATGAAATGGTCAGGCTCGTTCCCGCCGGCAGCCCCGCTGCCACCACAATCGTCGCCGCTCCGGCCGAGCCGTCGCGTGCCGCGTCGAAAATGGCCGTTGCCAAGCCGGCGCCCTCTGCTGCCCGGCAGACCCGGGCGTTGCCGGCTGTCGCGAAAGTGAAAGCGGCTGTCGCAGCCCCGTCAGCGGTCGGTTATGTCGACCACGGCGACAAGGTCGTGCTAAGTTGGAACGCCGTGGAGGGCGCTTCCGGGTATAAGGTTTACGAGGCCGGCGCCACAAGCGCCGATATCAAAAGCCTTGGAACGACATCCTCCACGACTTTCGATGTCGTTCGGTCTACCGACAGCGGCGAAGATGCCATAACGCTCTTCGGAGTGACCGCTGTCTCTGGAAATGACGAGAGCCAGATCGCGGCCACGCCGGTGCTTACCACCGGCGCGATCGCCCCGCTACCCTGGAAGGAGAGCTTCCGCAACGGCTCTACGGACAAGTTCTTCTGGACGGAGCGTACCTCCGATAACCAGTGGGGGATGCTGACCGATGCCTCCGGCCTTACGTCGGTCGACGGCGACAACGGAGTGCTTGCCTTCCAGGCTCTCAATGCCGGCGATTATCTGAATCTGCATACAGGGAAAATCGCCCTCGCCGGTAGCCCCTACCTGGTGTTCTATCGTTATTACCGCCCGACCCAGAACGTGGAGCTGACGGTTGTCGCCTCATTCCCCGACGGCTCCTCGCGACAGGTGTTCAAAAGCGAGAACACCGGCACTGCCGCCGCGTACTGGAAAGCGGAGACGGTGGACCTCGCGGCGTACAAGGATTACCGCTATTGCACCCTGTCGTTCAATTTCGTTTCCAAAGAGACTTTCTCCAACGGCGGGGCCCTGGTCGCCATCGACGCGATTCAGGTGATCGACAACAAGAACGTTGACGTGGCGGCCGGTCTGCTGCTCCCCTCGAAAGTCATAAAGGGGCACGCGGTGTCGGGCGAGCTTGAAATACGCAACAATTCGATCAGCGAGACCCCGGCGCTCAGCGTCAACGTCAGCGTCGACGGCAAACCCATCGTCAGCGGGCCGCTTAACGGCACTCTCCCCGCTCTCGGAACCGGGCTCCTCTCCTTCGAGATTCCTACCAGCTCCCTGTCCCAGGCCGACAGGCTGGAAATAACCGCGGAAATCACCGCCGAGGGCGACGAAGTTCCGGCTAACAACCGCGCGGCGGCAACCGTGGAGCTCGAGCAGACATGGCGCAACCCCGTCGCGTCGCTCCAGGCGTTCCGCACGCCTGACAACGGAATATCGCTTGAATGGGGCGCTCCCGAGAACAACAGCAAGGCTGTCGAGGACGGATTCGAGGGTTACGAACCCTGGGCTACCGAGTTCGGCGAATGGACAACCGTCGACAACGACAAGGCGTTCCACGGCGGCGTGTTCCCCGTGAGCGACTATCCTGGCCAGATGGAGCAGTTCGCGTTCAAGGTAATGACACCGGAGGAAATAGGCGAGACCAATAACGCCAACGCCGGCCGTTCTTATCTCGGAGGCGTGTTCGGCGTGCTCGACGATCCCGACGAGGGCGCGACATACGCCGCTTCCGACGCGTGGCTCATTTCCCCCGAGCTCTCCGGCGAGGCGCATACCGGCAGTTTCTATGCAGCCAGCACTCCGGCCTACAATGCCTGGTGGGAGCAATACGACCAGACCGATGAGACTTTCTACATAATGTATTCCACCACAGGCAACGCCGCCTCTGACTTTAAGGATTACTGCTATGCGGGATCGATTTCAAACAAGAAGGTGGTCGACGACGAGCATTATGTGAAAATCGAGTTCTCGATTCCCGAAGGCGCGCGCTACTTCGCCATACACCATACAACCCCGGCCGGCGACGGTTGCATGCTACGTCTTGACGACTTCGCGTATGTCGCAGGTGGCGCTCCCGTGTCATACAACGTGTATGCCGACGGCGAACTGCTTGCCAAAAGCAAGGAGATGAGCTGCCTCGACGCGGCTGCCAAAGCCTCGAAATACGCTGTTACAGCGGTCTACCGCGACGGCTCTGAGTCGCTTCCCGTCGAAGTGCTTGCCGACCAGGCCTCGATCGAGACCGCCGGCACTGACGGCGCTCCCGCTCCGTTTGACATCTACAACCTCCAGGGTGTGGCCGTGCGCCGCGGCGCCGTCTCTGTCGATGACGCGGCCCTTGCTCCCGGAATCTATATCGCCAAAGGTAAGAAATTCGTAATCAAGTAACCATATGAACCTCAGACATACACTCGCCCTCCTCGCCTCCGCGGCTGCCATCGCGGCCTCCGCTGCTCCGATAAGTCCCGAAAAGGCGCTGGAAATCGTAAACGGCCCGTCGTCGCGGAAGGTGCTCCGCTCGCTGGGCGGCTCGTCGTCGTTTAAAATCGCCGCCAAGAGGCTTACTCCCGCCGGGGATGCCACCGCGTGCTACCTGATGACCCGTGGCGGCATGCCCGGCTATGTCATCGTCGCGGGCGACGACGCCCTCGGCACGGAAATCCTGGGATATACCGATAACGGCACGCTGGCCGAAATGCCCGATAATATGCGGGCGTGGCTCGACCAGGCCGGCCGCGCGGTGGACTACCTGAACGCCCATCCCGGAGCGGCGGTCAAGAAAGTGGCCGTCCCCTCGCGGAGTGCCGCCGTCGGCCCGCTGCTGGGCGATATACACTGGGGGCAGCAGCCCTATTACAACCGCAAGGCTCCGTCGACCTCCTATCCGATAGGCTGCGTCGCGACCGCCGTGGGCCAGGTGATGTACTCGCACCGCTGGCCCGAGCGGGGTACTGGCTCGCACAGCTACACGTCAACCACTCACAAGCTCGAGATCTCGCAGGATTTCTCGCAGTCGACCTACCTGTGGGACAAGATGGCGAACACCCTCGACAACACCTCCTCGACAGAAACAGTCGACGCTGTGGCCTCGATGCTGTATGATTTCGCCGTTTCCGTCGAGATGGATTTCCAGGTCGGAGGCTCGGGAGCATATTCCGAGAAGATTGCCGGCGCGCTGGCCAACCATTTCGGTTATTCAAAGCAGGCCCATTGCGCGAAGCGCGACGCCTATACCGGCGAGCAGTGGCTCGAGATGCTCCACGGCGAGCTTGACAACGGTTTCTCCGTCGTATACGGGGGCGCGACCTCCGGGATGGGCATGGGCCACTCGTTCGTTTGCGACGGTTACAACGAGGACGGCCTCTACCATATCAACTGGGGCTGGAACGGCAACGGAAACGGCTATTTCGCCCTCAACGCCCTGGCCTACGACTATATCGACATGAGCACCGGCCAAAGTATGAAGGACGGCTTCAACTACCACCAGGATATGATCGTGGGGATGCGGCCCGACCGCGACGGATCGACACAGTGGCGCGACTACGAGTTCTTCACCGAAGGGCTCATGGCGGTCGGTGCCGACGGCGATCCCGTTGATTTCCATCCGGTGACAATCGCCTGCGGCGGGGAGCTGCCCATATACCTCTACGAGGCGTATAACATTTCCAACCGTATGACACCCGTCAGGGAAATGGGTCTGCGGATGACCGACGCCCATGGCGGCCAGGTGGCGGCGTTCAGCCCTGTCGCTGCCGGAAACTTCCGTTTCGGCCCGGTGCTCGACGATCCCGTGGTTGTGACTCTTCCGGCCCAGCTGCCCGACGGCGAATATATCATTGAGCCGTATTTCCTGCTTGACGGGGAGAGCCAGCCCCGCAAGTTCACCACTTCCGTAGGCGCGGTTTCCCGCCTGAAAGCGGTTGTGGCCGACGGGCAGGCCGAAATAACCCCGGCGGGGCATTACAGCCTTCGTGTCGAAGACCTCACATGGACTCCCGACCACCTTGACAGTGACGTAAGCTCGACTTTCCGCCTGACGGTCACGAACGACGGCGAGCTTTATGACGGATGCCTGTATTTCCAGCTCAAAGTCAAGGGGGATAACGTAGCGCACCATTGGTACAACTCGCCGCACGTCGATGTTACGATTCCGGCGGGGGAGACCCGTACCATCGAATTTACCCAGGAGCTTGACTGCTATCGCAGCGACGCGTATGTGATCACGTTCTACAACCGCGACGAGAAGCCGTTCTATTCCCAGGAAGGGCTGTCGATCGACGGCCGCGAGCCTGAGCCGGAACTGTCTCTCACCAAGAAGATAAAATTCATCCCCAAGGACTACCAGGTGCCCTGGAACTGTATGATTCTCGAGGCAGAGCTGATCAACGAGGGTGGCCTTTACGAGGGTAAGATGTTCTGGGTCATGGTGGATCCTTACACTATGATGACCAACGACAACTACGAGGGTCGCGACCATGAGGTAGTGATTCCCGGCAACGGCACGGTTAAGACCGTTCACGTCATGGGTGTGTTCGACTATCCTAACTCGTGGAGCATGTCAAACGAGTTCCTAGCCGTGTTCAACCACGTCGGCACCAACTGCATGCAGGCCGGTTCGATAGGCCCGCAGAAGTTCAACCTCCTGGAAACCACCTACGGCTCCAAAAACGAGGCTGTCACATGGGATCCCGCCTGGGATACCCAGAATGCCGACCGCGGCCAGCAGTCAGGTGTTGAGTGCGTGCCGTCAGTTGCCCCTAAGGCCGACATAGCGATCAGCTGCGTCGACGGGGTGGTTGTCGCCAAGCTCCCAGCCGGAGCCGCCTTGAAAGCGCTGACGGTGTTCGACGCCCAGGGGCGCCCTGTGGCTTTCGGGCCTGACGGTGCGGAGGGAGAGGTCCGCGTCGACATCTCCGCGCTGCCGTCGGCTCCCTACTTCGTGGCTGTCAGCACCACCGCCGGGTCTGCCGCCGCGCCTGTCGTACGCTGAGCATAAATAAAATGTCGCAAAAACACCGAGTTGTAGGGAAGCACGGCCTGTGCGTCTGAATAGCAAGACTTGATTGCCTGTCGGTTAGCTGACGCACGAGCCGTGCGTCCCTGCAACTCGGATAAAAAATATAAGTCAAGCGACAGTGGCTTTTTCAATATTTCTTTACCAATCAATCAATTATGAATAAACTTTTTACGTGTTTGCTCGGATCTGCCGCCGTCATCCTTTCGGCGGCGCTTCCGGTTCGCGCCGAAGTCGTGGAGAATTATTTCTACGATTTCACGAAGCCGATTGACGGCTCCGATCCGGCGTTCGCCGTGGCTTCCGGATGGGGCCATGTCGTCGAGTCCTATACCTATAACGGTACCACTTACTACCAGTCTTATTCCATTAACGCTTATTCCGGCAAAACCAAGGGTGCTCTTAATATCGGAAACGAGGAGGTCGGCAGTACTTGGTCAAAGAAAAAGGTAAACGATATTATCGTAACCCCCAAGGTGTCGGGCGTGGTGTCGCTCTGGATGAAGTCGTCGGCTTATTCCGGAGGAGGTTCGGCCCGTTTCTACGCTATGAAGAAGCTCGCCGACGGCTCTTTCGAGCAGGGCGACGAGATAGCTGACAAGGCTTTGTTCCGCCTGACGACGGGATGGGAGCAGGTGACATTCGACCCCATAGCCGAGGATGCCGAGTATCCGTACATAGGCATACACGCCTCCACGGCCTATCTCAGCGATTTTTCTGCCGAGAAGGCCGATATCGAGAAAACCCACAGGCTTAGCATAACGTACATATCGACCAACGCGACCTCCGCCGGGCTGGTGTGCGACCAGGAGAATAACGCTAACGTGAAGCTGACGGTATATCTCTCCAATATCGGCGACTACTCATATGAGGATGGTGCCGAGAATCTGACTTTATCCGTGTTTATGCCCGGCAGGGAGGAGGCCGTGAAGGTTGCGCCGATAGGGGCTATTGCCGAAGGCGAATCGAAGAATGTCGAATGCCAGCTCGATCCGATTCCGTTCAGCGAAATCGGTTCGTCAGCGGTGTTTACCGTGACTGAGAATATTTCCGGCACTTCGAAACAGACCTCGGCCATTACGATCAAGGAGTACAAGCCGAAAGTCACTTTCCGTGAATCGACTTACAGCGACGTGCCGGCAGACTATGTCCTGAACTTCGGAAAGATTAACTCCGCGGTCAGCAAGGCTATGTATCTCAGCGCGCAGAGCGGCACGGCTCCCGCGACGATCACGGCGATAGAATGTCCCGCTGGGTTCTCTACCTCCGTCACGGAACTCCCGATGACGCTTCAGACGACAGGCCGTACCGACATCACGATCAGCTTCGACCCCGAGGGTCTCGAGCCGGGCGTGCACGCTGGCGCCATCGTGCTGACCGTCGAGAACGGCGACCCGGCCACACTACCGGTCTCCGTGGACCTCATCGATCCCTCGCTGATCTACATCCCGTTTGCCGACGACAAGGAACTCCCGGGCGAGATAACCAACCTGAACAGCAGCAACCTTTGGAAGCTCGACTATACGGGCTACGGCTCTTCGCGCAACAACTACATAAAGCCCACATCGAGTTATTCCGAGGCCGCTCTCGTGTTGCCGAAGCTCACATTCTCCGCCGACAGGAAGCTGTCGGTCGATGCCCGTTACGACAGCCGCACCAGCACCTGCGCCCTTAAATTCGCCTATTCGCCTGACCGTACGAACTGGACGGAGTTGCCAGATATGACGCTGACACCATACACCGACGTCCCCCTGACCTCCGATTTCCAGACATTCGAAGTAAGCGGCGTGCCCGCGGGCGACTTCTACCTGCGAATCTCCGGGCGCGAGGTATACCTTGACAATATCTATGGCCTGCCTTATGCTGCCGTGGCCCACGACCTTGAGCTGACAGACATCCTTATGCCGTCGGCGGGGATGGTGAATAACCGCTACGAGGCTTCCGTGACACTCAAAAACTATAAGCGCGACGCCGAGGAGGCCGACAGCTACAATGTGGTGCTTATAGTCGGAGAGAATGAGTTTGCCGCTTCCGAAGCGCCTGAAATCGCGGGAGCGCAGGGTACTGCGACCGTCGGTGCCGGATTCACGCCGCATGCTGTCGGCGAGGTGTCGGCCCGCATGGAGGTACGCTTCGAGGATGAGACGGTGTTCGCGACTCCTGAAATCACTCTTACAATCGAAGAGGAACGCGTCGACGCTGCCAAGGTGATTGTGCCGGAAAAGAACGGTTCGACTGGCAACGGCTATGTGCTTCCGATATCGAATAGCGCCGGGGCAGCTTCCGAGCAGATTTATCCCGCATCGTATATCAACCTCTCCGCCGGCACGAAAATCAACGGCATTCAGTTTATGGGTTGCTGCCCCAACGCGGACTATACAACACATATAGAGGCGTGGGTGGCGCTTTCGGAACGCACGACCCAGAACACCGACAAGACTCCTATTCTCGCCACCGACGAGATGACAAAGGTCTACGACGGCGACTATACTTTCGTGAAAGGCGGTTATACCGACAGCTGGATTCTCAACCTGCCGTTCACAGAAGAGTTCGTTTACGACGGGACGAGCAGCCTCGTGGTGTTCCTCCGGGCCGTGAATGCCGACGGTGAGAAAGCCAGCAACATCCAGTTTGCCAACTACAATGACGGCACGTCTGATAAATGGAACCGCTACCGCCGCTGGTTCCTCGCCGATGACGGGTCGCTCGATATGTCGAAGACCGACAACTGGAATCTCGGTTACGCGGCGCTCAACCTGGTTGTCGAGACCGGAATTGTATCAGGCCGCGTGATGGAAGGCGAGCTCCCCGTGGCCGGAGCGAAAGTGACGCTCATCGGTGACGAAGTCGAGTATTACGGGACTTCCGGCGATGACGGCGCTTATTCCGTGAACGTGTTGCAGACGGGCCGCGAATACACTGCGACTGCCGAGGCCGAGGCTTATTCGACCTCGGAAAATATGGTTTCCTTTGCCGAAAGCATGTCGCCTGCGCTCGACATAGCGATGCTTTCCACGAAGGCCGACCTTTTCCAGGGTGTCTACGAGGCCGTGGTGCTTCCCGATGTGTCGGCCGCTCCCGCCGGGACATACTACCGCTTCGAGGCTGTCGAGGGTAACAAGCTGGTGTTCCGCGACGTGCCTTCGCACTCCGAGTTGCAGGCGAATGTGCCGTACATCGTGCTGCCTGACGGGGATTGTTCCGCTGACCTGTCGTCGCTGACATTCGACCATGTAGCTCAGGGTGTCACTGTCGCTGGAACTACTTTCCAGGGAGTGTACGCCTCCCGTGTGCTCCGCGCCGGGGAGCTTCTGCCGACAGACCTTATAACGTCTGGCGAAAATGTGGCTGCGGCTGTCGCTGATGATGCCGCCAAGGTAGCCCGCGCCGCCGGGGCGTATGTCACCACCGACATCCTCAACCCCGTGATTTCTCTGCGTAGCAGTGTCTCCGGCATTGAGAATGTGGATGCCGATGCCGCCGGTAACGCCAGCGCGGTCTACACCGTCGACGGGCGCCTGGTGCGCCGCGACGGCTCCGTTGACGGTCTCCCCGCCGGAATATACATTGTCAACGGCCAAAAGGTCGCAATCCGCTGATTCCTCCTCCCATAGCCGGAGACCGATAATGCACCCCGCCAGCGTCGCTATGACGCTGGCGGGGTCGCTTTTTTGTATTGGATAGGCTATTTGTTGAAATACAGGGGATTGGTTGCGGCGGAAAGGCTCGCGGCCTCGGTAGCCGACAGACGGCGGCCGTGAAGTAGCGAGGCGCGGTGGTAGTCGGGAGCGGAGGGGCGGAGGGAGTTGACCTTCACGCGTCCCGAGGAGTGGATGAAGCGCCCGTCACCCAGGTATATGCCCACATGGTTTACGCGTCCTGTCTTGTGGTTGCCGAAGAACAGCAGGTCGCCTGGGAGCAGCTTCGCGATTTCCACATCAGTCGGTCTGCCGTCGATGGGAGCGATAATCTCGGTTCCGATCATAGCCTGTTGCGACGCGTCGCGCGGCAGTATCACCCCCATATCGTAGGCGCATATCTTTGTCAGCCCCGAGCAGTCCATCGATTTGCCGGAAGTGCCGCCCCAAAGGTAGGGTGTGCCGGTATACTGGGAGGCAATCACGGGCAGCCTCGATGGCTCATATGCCTGGGCGGCCCACTCATCCAAAGGCACGGCAGCCTCTGCCAGTACGTAGCCCTTGCGGCCGTCAGGGAGGGTAACGGCTGAAAAACGTCCTCCCGCAGCGGGTGTTCCTGCGAGGATTACGCCGTTGGTGAGGTCGCTCACGCGTGGGAGGGACGCTTCTTCGGTCGCGATGGTGTCGGCATAGACGTATCCCGGCGTGATGTCGCTGACATATATCCTGGGTGATTCCTGCCACTCCGCAAACCTGTCATTGTCGAGAAGCGCCAAGGAGTTTCCGATAATCCACCCCTCATAGCCTTCGGGGGTGGCGACGCGCCACCAGCCGCCGCGGCCCTCTTCGAGCAGGCGGAGCGGGGTGCCCATGACTACCTGCGAGACCATTTCCGCCCCGTGGCGCGGCTCAGAGCGCATGCAGGCTACCGAAACAGTCGGCAGGGCGTTTGTGAAATCGGCGCCCCGGGCACATGGTAGTGCCGCCAGGACGCCGAAAAGCAGTGCTGTTTTCTTCATTTGCTTTCTAAGGGAGAGAGGGTGGCTCGGCCGCAGAGGCTGTTACTTTGTCAGAGAGGCGATTACTTTCTTTATGTCGTTGGCGAGCGCGTCGGCCTCCTCCATGGTGTGTGCCTCGGAGTAGATGCGGATAATCGGCTCGGTGTTCGACTTGCGCAGGTGGACCCACGACTGGGGGAAATCGATCTTCACGCCGTCGATGTCTGTAATCTTCTCATTGGCGTATATTTTCTTCATCTCGCCGAGGATGGCGTCCACGTCGATTTCAGGTGTCAGCTCGATTTTGTTCTTGGCGATGGCGTAGGGGGGATACCCGGCTTTCAGTTCGGTGACTTTCTTCCCTTCCTTTGCCATGAGCGTCAGGAACAGCGCCACGCCAACGAGGGCGTCGCGGCCGTAGTGCGCCGCCGGGTAGATGACCCCGCCGTTACCTTCGCCGCCGATTACCGCGCCGGAGCGCTTCATCTCGGTCACCACGTTCACTTCCCCTACCGCCGCGGCGTTGTAGCGGCAGCCTCGGGCCTCTGTCACGTCGCGCAGGGCGCGCGAGCTGCTGAGGTTCGACACTGTGGCGCCCGGGGTGTGGCGCAGGACGTAGTCGGCCACCGCGACGAGGGTGTATTCCTCGACAAACATCTCGCCGTTCTCCATGACGATTGCCAGGCGGTCGACGTCGGGATCCACCACGAAGCCCACGTCGGCGCGTCCTTCACGCATCAATGACGCGATCTGTGTGAGGTTTTCGGGGATAGGTTCCGGCGTGTGGGCGAAATGGCCGGTTGGTTCGCAGTTCAGTTCTATTATGTTCTTCACGCCGAGCGCTCTCAGAAGCTGGGGTATGACGACGCCTCCGACGGAGTTCACCGCGTCGACCGCCACGGTGAAGTCTGCCTTGGCGATCGCGTCGCGGTCAACGAGGTCGAGAGCGAGCACCTGTTCGATGTGGCGGCGGTTCCAGGTGGTGTTGTTGAGAACGGTTCCCAGGGCGTCAACGTCGGCGAAAGTGAAATCGTCGGCTTCGGCGATGCGCAGCACCTCTTTCCCCTGGGCGTCGTTGAGGAACTCGCCGTCCTGGTTGAGAAGCTTCAGGGCGTTCCACTGCTTCGGGTTGTGGGAGGCGGTGATGATTATGCCGCCGCAGGCGTTTTCCCCGACTACGGCGACCTCGGTTGTCGGAGTGGAGGCCGGGCCGATGTTCACCACGTCGAATCCCATAGCCGACAGGGTGGATGTCACAAGGCTGTCGACCATCGGGCCGGATATGCGGGCATCGCGCCCTACCACGATGAGGTTGGTGCCTTTCGTCTCGGTTTTGCGTATAAATGAGGCGTATGCGGCGGTGAATTTCACCACATCGACAGGGCTGAGCCCCTCGCCGGGCCGGCCTCCGATCGTGCCGCGGATGCCGGAAATCGATTTGATAAGTGCCATAGGAATGTGATGTATGATGGAATGTTCAGTTGCTCATGGCGCGGAAATAGCGCACGTTGTAGAGGAACGGCATAACCTGGGCGATTTCAGAAGTGAGGCCGTACTGCGACTTAACGACAAGGTTGACCTCGCAACCAAGCCCCAGCGAGGGGAATTGCAGCGGCATCTGAAGCGCCGAACCCCACTGCGAGGAGGTCGACAGCGAGTAGTTGTTGAAGCGGAACGAGGCGGAGCCTACCGCGAGGTCGTCGGAGTTGCCCCAGCCACCCGCGTCGTCGAGCGAGCCGGTCTGGGCGAACGCGTGCAGGTTGTAGCGGGTGAAGTAGAAATAGACGAGCTGGTCGTCCTTGACGCGCTCCGAGGTGTCGCCTGTCGACAGTACCTGCATATACACCGAGGCTTCCTCGTCGAGCTGGTAGTATGGCGCGTCCGGCCCTACCTCGAACACCGAGTCGGCCGGTATCGAGGTTATCACATGCTGCCTGGCCAGGAATGTGTTGACTGATTTCGTTTCCTCCGTCAGGAGTTCGGAATAGCTCTTGCCATCGTTGCAGGAATTGAGTATAATGCCGGCCATAGCGGCAATGAAGGCTATTATGAGCGATTTAGATGTTTTCATCCGCGGGCTTTTAACGTGTGGTTTGTTTCTGGTCTGGGAGATATTTGTCGTAGTCAGGCATAAGCGCCTCGCAGCGGGCCACGCACTCTTCGAGCGAGCCGTAGAACTCTCCTCCGGCGGCGTTCTCGTGTCCTCCGCCGTTGAAGTGGTCGGCACACAGGGTGTTGACGGGAAACGGCCCCTTGCTTCGGGCCGAGACTTTTATGTAGTCGGTTTCTTCGCGCAGGAAGAGCGAATATGTGACATCAGGGCAGGTCAGGGGGCGGTTCACAAGGTCCTCCGTGTCTCCCTTCTGGTAGTGGTAGCGGTTCAGCTCCTCGCGGGTGAGGGTGATTATGGCGGCCCGGTGTTCGGGGTAGAAGGCGAGCTTCTGGTCCATGGCGTAGCCGTTGAGCCGCAGCCGGTTCACGGAGTTGTTGAAGTAGATCCGGCGGTAAAGCGCGTCCTTGTCAATGCCCCGGTCCACCAGTTCGGCCACGACCTCGTAGAGCGCCGGGTCGTTGGAGTTGTAGGAGAAGTTGCCGGTGTCGGTCATCATGCCGGTGAAGATGCACTCGGCCGCCTCGCGGTCGATCAGGTCGGAGCGTTTGAGCTGCGACAGGACGCGGTAGACCAGCATGGAGGTTGACGACACCTCGGGGTACGAGATCACCAGGTCGGGGAAGTCGGAGGGGAACAGATGGTGGTCAATCATCACTTTCGGGGCCTTTGACGCGAGCAACGCCTTGGCCACCAGGTCGACGCGCTTCGGCTCGTTGTAGTCGAGGCAGAAAATCAGGTCGGCCTCGGCCAGCAGGCGGGTAGCCTGGGCCTCGAAACGCGAGAACACCATTATCTCTTCGGCACCGGTGAGGAAGCCGAGGTATTTAGGCGGGGTGTCGGGGGTGAGCACCTTTACCCACTTCCCGGCGTTGCGCAGCGCCCGGCAGAGGCCGAGCGACGAGCCCATCGCGTCGCCGTCGGGCGACAAGTGGCAGGTAACCACTATCTTGCGGGCCGGCTGCAACATCTGTTTAAGCCGGTCTATCTTGTCAGAGCTAATCAGTTTGTCCATTCTTCTTCGCTGATCGCGGCAGATGGCCGCAATCAATCTGCAAAGATACGACATTGCGGGCTGATTTCCCGCTCCCCCGTCCCTTTTTCGCGTAATTTAAGTTTCGCTGGGAGCTATTTCGCGGCGTCGGCCACGAGGGCGGTCCAGCCGCGGAGACGCGTCTCGGTCAGTTCGGGGTGGTTCACCTCGTCGAGAAGCAGCCCGACGGCCTCCAGGGTGCCGTCGGGCTTTGCCTTGGAGTGTTCGAATGTGTAGCCGATGGTGTCATACGGGGCTATGAATGTCGCGCCGGTATCTGCCAGGCGCTCGCGGATCTCGCCGACGCCGGAGCAGAAGGTGTCCTCCATTGTCTCGTCGCCGCAGCCGAACAGCGCGACCTTCTTGCCGCTGAGATCGAGCGCCTCGACCCCGTCGAGGAAGTCATACCAGTCTTCCTCCATGTCGCCGGCGCCCCATGTGGAGGTGCCGAATACCAGGATGTCGTAATCGCCGACGGCCGACGGCCGTGCGTCCTCGACGTTGTGTATGTCTTTTTCCGCCACGCCAAGCAGTGATGCCACGCGGCGCGCTATTTTCTCTGTCGTGCCGGTTTCGGAGCCGTAGAAAATCCCTGTTTTTTTCATAATGCCGATAGTTGGTCGTTATCGGTATTAAAACGCCGCGCCGCCCCCGGAGGTTCATTCCGGGCGCGGCGTCAGTCGTGGTGGTTATTCACAGATTATTCCTTTTTGTGGTATCCGTATCCGTAGCCGTAACCGTAGCCGTAGCGCGAGCGCAGGGGACCGAGGTGCGACTGGTCGGTGCCGTTAAGTATGATTGCCATATTGTGATAGCGCTGGTTGTCGTAGAACTCCTGTATGTGCGGCAGGATTTCGCGCTCGAGCACCCCGGCGCGTATGACGAATATGGTCATGTCGGCGTGGCGGTTTATGATCTTGGCGTCGGCCACCACCTCGACGGGCGGGCAGTCGAGCAGCACATAGTCATACTGCTGCCTGAGGTCGTCGAGCATGGCTTTCAGCCGGGGCGAGTAAAGCAGTTCCACCGGGTTCGGGGGAAGCGCGCCGACAGGGTATATGTCGACGTACTGCTCTCCCAGATCCTTGTCTTTGAAGTTCTCGGGGTGTTTCGGCGGCTCGACGGGACGGCGCACTCTGATCTGCTCGGGAGTGGCATGGCCCGAAAGGTAGGCCGACATGCCCGTCTGCGGAAGGTTGACGAAAGTCGAGAGCGATGCCTTGCGCAGGTCGAGATCGACGATGGCGACTTTTTTGCCCTTGATTGCCAGTATGGTGGCGAGGTTCATGGTGATGAACGTCTTGCCGGACCCGGGGTTGGCCGAGGTGACCATCAGGGTATGCGCGCCTGTGGATTCAGCGTCGACCATCAGCTCGAGGTTGGTCCTTATCACGCGGAACGCCTCGTTGATGGTGTTGCCCGAACCTTTGCGCACCATTATGACGCGTCGGTCCGTCTCCTCGGGGCGCGCGGGGCGCAGACGGTTCAGGCCCTTGCGGCGTTTGTAGCCCAGGGGAATCTCGCCGAGGAACGGCACCGAGAGGTTCTCGATGTCCTTGCGTCCGCGCACTTTCGTGTTCATTGTCTCGGCGAGCCAGATAAGGCCCATCGGCACCGCGAGGCCCATAAGGAACGCTATGAGCATAACGTTGCGCGAGTTGGGAGAGACTGGGGCGTCTGATCCGGTCGGAGGGGTTATCACCCGGCTGTTGTAGGCGGTGAACGCCTGGTTCAGCTCGTTCTCCTCGCGCTTTTGCAGCAGGTAGAGGTAGAGGCTCTCCTTTACTTTCTGCTGTCGCTCGACGCTGAGCAGGTAGCGTGCCTGGGAAGGGTTGGCGGCCAGGCGCGACGAGGCCATTGCCTGCGAGGCTTCGGCCGCGCGCACCGAGGCATTGAGGGTGACGATGTAGTTGTCGATAGATTGCAGGATCGCCTGGCGCATGCCGGCGAGCTGGCTGTCGAGGTCGACTACGAGTGGGTTGCTGGCCGATGAGTTCTCCACCAGGTTGTTGCGGCTCAGAAGCAGCTTGTTGTACTCCGTGATCTGGCTTTCCACCGACAGGTTCTGCAGCCCGGCGTTGGCGGGGAGCACGTTGAAGGAGTTGGCGGAGTTGGTGAGGTAGTTGCGGATATACCGGGCCATGCCCAGGCGGTTGTTCAGGTCGAGCACCTCGTCGGACGCTTCCGACGCGCGGGTGAAGTAGAGCTGGGACGCCTGGGCCAAGTCGGGCACCATGTGGGTCGACTTGTAGGAGGAGATGTCGGAATCCACGCTCCCAAGCTCGTTCTCGATCACCGCCAGGCGCTCCTTGATGAATTCGGCGGTGGAGAGCGAGACGCGGTTCTTGTCGCGCACCCAGTTCTCGTTGTATACGTCAGTGACAGTGTTGAGCAGGTCCTCGGCGCGGTTTGTGTTGACGTCGCGGCAGGTGATGCTTATTATCCGGGTGTCCTCGGGTATCTCTGTGGAGAGTTCGCCGGTGTACCTGGCTACCGTCGCTTTGACAGGCGCGCGGTTGATCTTGATCGCGACAGCCTCGTCCGGCGCGGTCTCCGGCTTCACATAGGCCGGATTCGGCGATACCACCAACTTGCCGTCAGGGGTATCGACGGTGTCGATCCGTTCCAGGCTTTTCAGGCTTATGACCTTGTCGCTGGGAACTCTTTCACCTTCGGCGTCGAGTTCGGTGAATCCGGATAAGTCCACTGACCCGTCGGGCTTGACGGTCGCGGTGAGCGACATCGCCTCGTTCTCTTTAAGCTCGGGGAAAGAGACTGTGAGCGGCAGCGAGGGGCCGTATAGCTCCCAGTCGTGGAAACGGCCGCTGACCGAATAGCCCACGTCAAGTCCCAGACGCTTCACCACCTCGTACATCACGGTGGGCGCGGTCATCGCCACCATTTCGTTGTTGAGGTTGGAGTAGGAGCGCAGGAATCCCATATTGGAAAACTCGTTGCCGATGCTCCCTGCTCCTGCTCCGGAATCCTCGTCTTTCAGCAGTAGTTGCGTGGAGCGTTCGTAGACTTTCGGTGTGCTTAGCAGCTTGTAGCAGGCGAATCCCATGAAGACCGCCAGGGAAATGGCGAACCAGTACCATCGCGACAGGCACATCCACAGGAAGTCCTTTATCGAGATCGACTGGTCGTTTGCCGGGTTGTTGTCCTCTTCTTTCACGGAAATGATTTTGACCGGTTACTTATCTGGTGATATGTTATTTACTTTAAGATGAGCACGAGCACTGTCGTCAGGAACGAGGCCACTGAAATCCAGAATGACGGGGTGAGGG
>ERZ777306.3473-NODE-3473-length-16478-cov-5.439445_pt1 | contig 16478 bp, 9 predicted proteins | sample MGYA00374966_ERZ777306 | MGnify/ENA primary metagenome ERZ777306 (study PRJEB29329, sample SAMN06343882) | mouse gut metagenome | isolation source: Mouse cecum | place: Austria: Vienna | collected 2014-11-15 ...
CAGGCTGAACATGGTAGCGGTCAGTTAGTTTATTATAAGATTCTATGAACTTGGTCAGGGCGAAGGGGGTGGTCTGCTGAATGTTCACGATGATACCGTCGGGAAAAGTAATAGTTGCACCTTTTATACGGTTTTCTACCGGAATATCGTTGGAAGAAGGCGGAGTTTTACGTTCTTTAGAGGAGGTATCAGGAATTGTGTATCTCGTTTCCCGATAAATGGTTGAAAGAACCTGATCGGGGTCCGTATGACAATTTTCCAAGAGGACTTCATAACGCAAAGTGCTTATGTCCAAACCGTGACGACGCATCCATTGGCATACACTGGCAATCCGAACGTTATATTTACCACAAAAAGCATGAAAACTTAAATGAGACTCGGAATGGCTACGAAGATGATTCTTGTAGTCTTCGATGATGTAAGGAAATAAAGGGTTAGCGTTCATTTTTTTTAAGGCAAAGATAAAAGAAGAAGGGAGAAGAAAAAAGATGGCATCGCGGAGACGCTTACAGCATATGAAAAAAGAGGTGAAGGATGTGAAGGGTTGTTTGCTTTGTTTTTTTCTGCTTCTCTTCACCATATATGTCTGATTTATAGTTGTTCATCTCAATGGTGAAACCTGTGAACCGTTGGAATAGTGCATTTGTGTGTTATCGTCATTGGTATACAGGCTTCATCTTTTGTTCTTCTGAATTTCCATCAAGAAAAAAAATCTCTCATAGGTGTCATTAATTTCGGTTGGCTCTACGTATTAAGATAAACAGTTGATTATTATGATGGAAAATCCAGACCAGAATTCAGATTATGCATTGCGTGCGATACAGGAACCGAGACTAAGGGAGACGGAAGAGTTCAACCAGTGGATTAGCGTACCTGAAAACAAGGAACTATTTCTCGACCTGATGGCTTGCAAGGAAGCTGTGATGCGTGAAAGCTTGGATAGGAGACGCAAGGCAAAAATGAAAACACGTATTTGGGTAGCGGCTTCTGCTGTGGCTGCTGTTTTGGTTTTGGCCTTTCTTATACCTTCTTTACTTCCTTCTTTCTTTATAAAAAAAGAGGAACCGGTGCGATTCTTTGCCGCAACTGTCAGTGGAGAACATGTGATGCTGCAAATGGACGGCCATCATGAACAACAACTGTTGGAAGACAGTGTGATGGACATCAAAGAATGGAAAACATTGACGCCGGATACCACCTGTTGCCAAACGTTGACTACACCACGTGGAAAAAGTTTCCTACTGGTACTGTCCGACGGGACTAAAGTGTGGATAAATGCTGAAAGTAGCCTGCGCTATCCTGTCGCATTCAACGGGAAGGAACGACGGGTAGAACTGAAAGGAGAAGCCTGTTTTGAAGTGGCAAAGGATGAAAAATGTCCCTTTATAGTAAGTGCCGACGGCATGGATACACATGTACTGGGTACTAAATTCAATGTACGTTCATACACAACAGAAGACCGCCACGTGACATTGGTGCAGGGAAAAGTGCAAGTGACCAACACGAACAGCCTGACTTCCGTAGTGCTTCAACCCGGACAGGACTTGACTTATACGGAAACCGGAGAAGAGAAAATATCGCGTGTCAACATAGCTGCCTATACGGCATGGACAGAAGGAATGTTCTATTTTGAAGATTCGTCACTGGAAGAAATTATGAATTCTCTGGGCAGATGGTACAACGTGAACGTAGACTTTGAACGGGTGGAACTATACAATATCCGCCTGAACTTTTGGGCGAACCGCAACGCTCATTTGGACGAGGCAGTGGAACTGCTGAATAAACTGGAAAAAGTACGTGTAGAATATCAGGACGGGACTATTACGATTAAACATATATAACTTTACAAATACAACTCTTATGAAAAAGCAACAAATTACATTGTCTCGCAAAAAGGCAATGAGAAAGGTCGTATGGATGAAAGCCGCCTTCTTATTGCTGATGTTTGTAATTGCCCTGCATGGACGGGCACAAAATACGGACAGCAAATTGATGTCTTTGGAACTAAAGGAAGCGCCATTGGGAGAGGCTTTGAAGCAATTCAGCAATGTGTCCGGTTATAAGGTGAATTTTCCTAGTGAAGATGTCGGAGTGTACCGGGTAAGCGTAAGCATACATCAGTTGGCACCTTTGGCGGCACTCCAGAAAATACTGGAAGGGAAACCTTTTGAATATGAGGTGAAACAACATTTTATCACTGTCCGTAAAGTGAAGCCTGCATCGCCTACTCGTAAAGTCAGGAACATCGAAGGGCGGGTAGTGGATGAAAAAGGGGAACCGTTGCCAGGTGCGAATATCCGGGGAATCGACAGCCCGTTTGGAGCTATTTCCGATATCAAAGGAAATTTCACTTGTAAAGTGATGGAGGAAACCCACACATTGGAAGTCTCTTTTGTCGGTATGCAAACTGAAAAGGTATCTATTAAAGGGCGTACTCATGTCAATGTGATTATGCATGAAGATAAACAGCAATTGGGAGATGTTGTAGTGACGGGTTATCAGCGTATCAGCCGTGAACGCTCTACTGCTTCTTTCGGTTTTATAGATTCTGAACAACTGACAAGGCAGATGCATAGTGACCTAACTTCGTCTTTGGAAGGACAAATAGCCGGTCTGCGTATGGATATCAATCCGAATAACGGGGATATGAGCCCCATTCTTCGTGGTATAGGTACATTCTCGAAGGAAGTAGGCTCACATCCGCTAATCGTAGTGGATGATATGCCGACTGACTTGACCCTGAGTGAGATAAATCCCTATAATGTAGAGAGTATTACTGTCTTGAAGGATGCGGCGGCAGCCAGTATTTATGGTGCTTTGGCTGCAAACGGCATTATTGTGGTAGTTACCAAACAGGCCAAAGAAGAGGGTGCGCATGTGAATATCAATGCTGATTGGTTCATCACCAGCAAACCGAATTTCAACAGTTTGAACCTGGCTTCTACAAGCGACATTATTGATTATCAAACAGCTGTGTTTGATGCGAATGTAGCCGAATCAGGCAGTGCATCCGGTTTTTTGTCCAGCTATAAGGCAGGCTACTATAATCCGTTGTTCCAACTTTATCTGGATCGGGAGAATGGTACACTAAGTAATAGTGAAGTCGAAGCCACATTGAATCAGTGGCGTAATAATGACTATTATAAAGAATATCGTGACAATGCCTGGCGCACGGCTGTAACTCAGCGTTATAATGTGTCCGTATCGCAGAAAGTCGGAAAAAACAATCACTTCCTTTCGTTCAATTATGAAAATGACAAGGGGCGTACGATAAATGATAAAAGGAATAAATTCTCCTTGTATTATAAGTCGAACTATGCCATAACCAGTTGGTTGAATGTGAATGCCGGGGTGGACGCCCGTCTGGGAAGTAGCGATACACCGAATACCCTGTTTACCAGTTACACTATGCAACAACGTTATGAAAGAATAATGGATGCCGATGGTAACCGTTATAATTCTCCTTATGTGAATGTAAGCGGATATTCGGGTGGAGCTTACAATGGCAGTGTCGTGAGCAAGGCGGAAGGTGTTTCACCTTATAAAACATTTGGTTTCAATGTGCTTGACGCATTGGGTGAAGGCGGTACCAAATCACGCAATGTCAGCATCCGCCCGTTTGTCAGTTTGCAGGCACGATTCCTGAAGATGTTTAAATATAACTTCATGTATCAATATGAATGGAATCATAGCAAGAGTGAAGTGTTTGATGCGGAGGACTCCTATTTGATGCGTATGACGTACAACTCTATGATTGATACGAATGGAAATTCGGCAATGCCGAAAGGTGGACGGTTCTATCAGAATGAGCTGAGCAGTAACCGTTATACTGTACGTAACCAGATAGACTTTGACAAAAGTTGGAAGAATCATACAGTGACCGCCATTGCCGGACTTGAATTCAGGGAAAATAAGATTCCGAAACCTACACGGCAATTAATGTATGGATACGATCCGCAGACACTGACTTCTGACATTCTAGATTGGCAGGCATACCGTGACGGTGTAGGAACCAGTGCACTTTCCGGCAATACGATTACTTTGAGTAGCCTGTCGCCTACGTTGCAAGAATCACGCCATCGTTATGCATCTTTTTATGCCAATGCAAGCTATTCTTATCTGTCCCGTTATAATGTATCCGGAAGTATCCGCTGGGATCAGGCGGACTTGTTCGGACTTGATATCCGTAACCAGCGCCATCCCTTGTGGTCTGCCGGTGCGTCCTGGATTATGTCGGAAGAGTCATTTATGAAAGATATTGTTTGGCTCGACTTCCTGAAAGCACGTATGACCTATGGTATCAACGGTAATGTGGATCAGAGTTCGACTACCTATTTTGTAGTAAAGCAGAAGACTCAGAGCAATCCGATCAAGACGACATACCTGACTTATGATGATGATGATCTTCCGAACCCGAAACTCCGTTGGGAGAAAACAGTCACTTATAATGTGGGACTGGATTTCCGTCTTTTCAATAATTTGGTCAATGGTAGCTTGGAGTATTACAACCGCCACTCATCTGATTTGCTTGTACGCCGCTACATGGATCCTACATTGGGAGCTAAATCACGTGTAGTGAACAACGGTGAGATGCGTAACCGGGGTATCGAATTTTCTCTTACTGCCAATCTCATCAGGAAGAAGGACTGGAACTTTGCCGTTGATTTCAACTTTGCTCATAACAAGAACAAGATGTTAAAGGTGGATCATAGTGATTCGAACACTTCGACAAGTTTCATTGTGAGCCCGCAGAACTACTTTATGGAAGGAACCAGTTATAATACGCTTTGGGCTTACCGTATCGACCGCATTGAAAATGGATATCCGGTAGCGGTGGACAAAGATGGGAATGACCTGGTGACGTTCAACGAGGATGGTACGGTTGCCAATATTACTACCGGATCGTCACTGAAAGGTACTGAGAATCTTGTAAATCTTGGCTCGCTGACTCCGAAATTCAATGGAGCAGTGTCCTTGAGACTTAGCTACAAGGGAATTGCCTTGAATGCTTTCTTTGTGTATGCAGGCGGTAACAAACTGCGTAATAGTGTGGTAAGTATGAGTGACCAGGTGGGAAGCCAGACGTTGAAAGACATAACCAACCGTTGGAGTGCGGATGCGCCGGATGCAAATGTACGTATGTATATTGATATGCCCACAAAGGTTAAAACTTACGCAAGTACTTTCCAGGATTGGTGGCAATATGGTGATATCAATGTGAAAGATGCTGGTTATGTGAAATTGCGTAGCTTGAGTCTGGGGTATAGTTTGCCGTCTGGTATCTGCCGTCAAATCCGGCTTAATTCATTGAATTTGAAGTTGCAAGTGAACAACCTGTTTACCTGGTGTAAGGCAGGAAGCGACATTGACCCGGAAAGCTACGGATTGAACAGCGGCACACGCGGCATGGCTTCACCCAAGACTTATTCTATCGGATTATCAACAAGTTTCTAATTATTAAAAAGAATATAGGATATGCGTAAATTACTTTATATATTGCCGGTTCTGCTTATCTTGGGATTTGCGGCTTGCGAGAATTACGTGGATATTACCCCTACAGGAAAGAAGACTGTAGACTCTACCGAGGCTTATTATGAATTGGTGGCTTTGCCGAACCGGAGTTATTATCCGTCGTCTTTTGCTTTGTTGAGTGATAATGTCTGGTCAAAAGAATCGAATATTATCGGCAAGGAATATCTTTCTTCTGATGGAATCAATATGACTTTTAATGAGGATGCCGATCGTAAAGAATTAAGTGATAATAATCTGTATGCAAACTGTTATCAATACATCTTACGCTCTAACATCGTGATTTCATTGGTAGATCATAGTACAGGTGACAAGGATGTGAAGGAGCTGGCTAAAGCGGAAGCAAAAATCATGCGTGCGTGGGACCATTTTATTCTGGTGAATACATTCGCTAAAGCCTACAATCCGGAGACAGCAGCCACTGACGGTGGTATTGCTATTGTCAGCGAATATGACTTGGAAGCAACTCCTACCAAAGCTACTGTTGCCCAAGTCTATGACTTTATCATCAAGGATATCGAGGATGCGTTACCTTATCTGCAGGAAGAACCGGTGAATGTATATCATCCGTCGAAAGCATTCGGCTATGCATTGGCGGCACGCGTTTACTTGTTCCACCGTGACTGGAAAAAGGCTAAGGATGCGGCGGAGGAATCTTTGAAACGGAACAATGCCTTGATAGATTATGTAGCTTTGGATGCCGTCGGGGGACCGACTAAGGTTTCAACTTATGCCAAAGGTGGCAATCCGGAAGTGTTGAATTATGCTTATATGGGTAGTTATTCTGAAAACCCGTCTATTGCTTATGGTATGATTAGTCCGGAGTTAGTACAACTTTTCGGAGATAATGATGAACGGATGAATTTGTTTTTTAAAACGACTGGTAATTTTGACTATAACTTTGACGAGGGTTCTGGAGCTGCTTTATGGAACACTGCCCTTACCTATTCTAAGTTTCAATACATGGCTGTAGGTATGCGTACAGCCGAAGTTTATTTGATTTTGGCAGAGGCGATGGCACGTTTGAACGATTTGTCCGGATCCGTTGAAGTGTTGAATCAGTTACGTGAAAAACGAATCAAAGGAAGTGAAGCTGTGCTCCCGGAACCGGCTACACAGCTTGAGATGATGCAGGAAATCATTAACGAGCGTCGTAAAGAGTTGCTCTTCGGATTCAGCCGTTTCTGGGATTTGAAACGGTTCAATACGGAAGCCGACTATGCAAAGACGATTACCCGTACTTTTCCGCTGGTAACTACGACCGTAGAACAGAAAATATATACATTGAAACCGGATTCACGTTTGTACATCATCCCGTTCCCAGTAGCTGCCCGTGAGAAGAATCCCAATTTGACACTAAATACTAACGAATAAAATAGATAGAAAAGCGATGCGAAAAATTTTAATGATGGCGGCATACATACTCCTTACACTGCAATGTGTTGGAGTGTATGCCGGTGGTAAACTTCCGCTGGACTATGGAACCAAAAATCTGGTAGTTCATGAAGATACGGTCAAGAAAGACACTGTCAAGAAGGCTACCGCTTACGAGAAACTGTTGAAAGATGGAGGAAGTGAATGTGAGGGTATGTTCACGATCCGTCACATCAAAGATGACTGGTATTTTGAAGTACCGGATTCTTTATTGGGACGATTGTTATTGGTTGTTACCCGCTTTAAAGCTGTTCCGCAAGGATTTAAAATGCTTAGTGGAGAAGAAGTGAATCGAAGTGTAGTTTATTGGGAACAACATAACGATAAAACTCTCTTCTTACGTGAATATGTGCAGTCGCAGTTTGCCCGCCCGGGTGATAAGATAGCAGAGGCGTTGAAGCAGTCTACTGTAGATCCGGTTATCGGTAAGTTTGATGTTATCGGTAGAAATCCGGAGACCCGGGCACAGCTCGTCAACGTCTCCAAGTTCCTTTTAAGTGATAACAAGACCTGTGGCTTTACGTCAAGTGACCGTTCTATTCTTGGCATTGGTTCTTTAGTTCAGGATCGTACATTTATGGATACTATAAAGACCTATCCTATTAATGTGGAAGTAGTAACTTTGCGTACTTACAACATAACTTCCAGCAAACTGCCGGCTGCGGCAACAGGATCAGTGACTGTGAAACTGAATACCAGTATGGTAATGTTGCCTAAAGAGCCGATGCAGCCGAGACTGGCAGATGAACGGGTCGGCTTTTTTCAGAATCAGGTGACAGAATTCTCTGATGAACAGCAAGTCACATCGCGTGGAGCTATCATTCAGCGTTATCGGTTGGAACCGAAAGACCCGGAACGTTATCGTCGAGGACAACTCACTGAACCGAAACGCCCTATTGTATACTATATAGACCCGGCGACACCCAAGAAATGGATCCCTTATCTTAAAGCCGGTGTGAACGATTGGAATGTTGCTTTTGAAGCAGCCGGATTTAAAAATGCCATTATCGCCAAAGAGTGGCCGGACGATCCCACAATGAGCTTGGATGATGCACGTTATAGCGTATTGCGTTATCTGCCTTCGGAAACAGAGAATGCCTACGGACCGCGTATTGTAGATCCGCGTAGCGGAGAAATAATGGAAAGTCATATCTGTTGGTATCATAACGTGATGAACCTACTTAAGAAATGGTATATGGTGCAGTGCGGACCTTTGGATAAACGTGCGCAATCAATGACCTTTGATGACAAATTAATGGGAACTCTGATCCAGTTTGTATCCTCGCATGAAGTAGGACACACACTCGGTTTGCGTCACAATATGGCTGCCAGTTCAGCTACTCCGGTAGAGAAGTTACGTGATAAAGCCTGGGTGGAAGCCAACGGTCATACGGTATCAATCATGGACTATGCACGATTCAATTATGTGGCACAGCCTGAAGACCGGATTTCAGAAAAAGGACTTTTCCCTCGCATTGGCGATTATGATAAATGGGCTATAAAATGGGGATATCAATATCGTCCGGAATTTAAAGACCCCTTTAAAGAGAAAGCGGCATTACGCGCCGAAGTTACCAAGAAACTGAAAGGAGACCATCGTTTATTGTTTATCGGTGATGAAGGAAAAGGTTCTGATCCGCGCAGCCAAAGCGAAGATTTGGGCGACAATAATATGAAGGCTAATGAATATGGTATCAAGAATCTGAAAAGAGTGATGGAGAACATTCTGATTTGGACGGCGCAACCCGACGGTCAGTATGACGACTTGAATACTATCTATAATTCAGTTCGCGTCCAATACCTGAAGTATACGCTGCAAGTACAGAAAAATCTGGGAGGCCGTTATACCAAAAATGTGCCGGATAGCAAAGGACGTGATTATGTGCCGCGTAGTATACAAAAAGAGGTTGTTGAATGGTTGGGACGTAACTTGTTCGTAGCTCCCCTCTGGCTCTATCCGGACGAAGTGGTAAGTCGTGTAGCCCTGAAAGCGGTAGATGAAATTAGCGACCGTCAGAGTTCTGCGTTAGCTTTGTTGCTTGCGCCGGGAATGCTTCACAATATCTATTCAACTTCCTTCAGCGTACCCGAACCGTATTCACTGGACGAGTATTTGAATGACGTATTTGTCGCTGTATGGAAACCGTTGAACGATCCTAATGAGTTGGAGAACAATTTCCGTCGTCAAACACACCGGACTTATCTGTCGTTTGTAGAGCGTGTGATTAAACCTAATGAGAAAGATAATACAAGTTTGAATATGACAGTCACCCGTTCTGATATTCAACTCTTTATGGAGAAACATTTGGACAAGATTGAAGAGCATGTAAAGGAACAGTTGTCAGCTTGTAAGGAAGGAAATATGAACTATCGCCACTATTCATCTTTGCTGCGAAACATCAAAAAAACGAAAGAAACCTATTATGGGAAAGATGCTGATATGTAGACTTCAACAGTGGAACTTTTTAAAAAGAACAGAACAGTAGAACAGATTTTCTTGTATATATAAATTCTCTCTCTTTTACTTTAACAGACTTACTCTTCTCTAATGATAACCTTGCTTTGATGAATCATCATTCATAATGCAAGCTTAGAATTAGAGGAGGGTATTTTTTTATGTCCCTGATTACTACATCCCGCTTCTTTGCAGAAAGAATCATTATTTCTGGGTATTGACAACTATTTGTTTTCTAGTGAACTTTGTGAAGAAACAATCTGTTGTATATGCAAAAAGAAGAAAGGGGAATTTTAGAAATGAAAAAGATAGTATTGCTTCGTCACGGAGAGAGTGCATGGAATAAAGAAAACCGCTTCACAGGCTGGACAGGTGTCGATTTTTATTAGTTGTGGCTCATGGTAATAGCCTGCGGGGTATCTCCTGGGAAACCCAGAAGAGATCAGAAAACTGATGGAAGCGGTAGCCAATCAGGGAAAGAAAAAATAGAAAAGTTATACATTAAAAAAGAGGTTATGCCTAAAGGAGTAGAATTATTGAATACCATTCAGGATGTATATTTTGATTCGTCAATTACGATTGCTTAATCAGAGATGAATAGAAGTAAATTCTTATCTTTGACTATTAGATCGTTAACCATTAAAAATTAAGAGTATGAAGTTTTTTATTGACACAGCTAATCTAGAGCAAATCCTGGAGGCTTATGACCTCAGAGTAACTCTTCGCTGATAAGTGTTGAAGTGATAGCAACCGATTATGAAGGAATGATTCGTGAAGGCGAAGAACTTGCCACGCTCAATCCGCATATCGAAGTCAAAGTTCCCTGTATTGCCGATGGCATTAAAGCTATCAAATGTTTCACGGAAAAGGGAATCCGCACGAACTGTACATTATCTGTTAAATCGTTGATAGGATTAGGAAAGCCTTTCAACGTACTGTATTTAGTGTGGCAGGTTTATACTAATATTTAACTATATTTTCTATCTTTGCTCGAAAATATACGACTATGATTACCGAAGAACTACAGAAACTTTATCAGTCATATACGGGCGTTCCCGCTGAAAACATAACAGAATTACCGTCTTCCGGTTCCAACCGCCGTTATTTTCGATTGACGGGTATAGAAACATTGATTGGAGTCTACGGGGCTTCTATAGATGAGAATGAAGCATTTCTTTATATGGCAGGACACTTCCGCAAATGTGGACTGCCTGTTCCTGAAGTGCGCATTGCCTCAGAAGATAAGACCTGTTATTTGCAGGAAGATTTGGGCGATACTCTGTTGTTCCATGCCATAGAGAAAGGACGTGCTACCAGTGTCTTTTCCGAAGAGGAAAAAGAGTTGCTTCGCAAAACGATTCGTCTGCTTCCTGCTATTCAGTTTGCCGGGGCGGATGGATTTGATTTTTCCCGTTGTTATCCTCAACCGGAGTTCAATCAACGCTCCATTCTGTGGGATTTGAATTACTTCAAATATTGCTTCCTGAAAGCTACCGGTATGGAGTTTCAGGAAGACAAACTGGAAGATGATTTTCAGAAAATGAGCAGTGTCTTGCTCCGCAGTTCTTCCGCCACTTTCATGTATCGTGATTTTCAAAGCCGTAATGTGATGATAAAAGACGGGGAACCGTGGTTTATTGACTTTCAGGGCGGACGCAAAGGTCCGTTCTATTATGACATAGCCTCTTTCCTGTGGCAGGCGAAAGCGAAATATCCCGATAGCCTCCGTAAAGAACTGCTGCAAGAATATATGGAAGCTCTTCGTAAATACCAACCGATTGACGAATCTTATTTTTATAGCCAACTTCGCCACTTTGTCCTTTTTCGTACGCTGCAAGTGCTGGGAGCATACGGTTTCCGCGGTTACTTTGAAAAGAAACCGCATTTTATCCAAAGCGTTCCTTATGCCATCGAAAACCTGCGTGAATTGTTGAAAGAAGAATATCCGGAATATCCGTATCTCTGTAACGTTTTGCGGGAGCTTACCGGACTGAAACAATTCACGGACGACCTGAAAAAGCGGCAGCTAACCGTCAAAGTAATGAGCTTTGCCTATAAGAAAGGAATTCCTGATGACTCTACCGGCAATGGAGGAGGTTATGTATTCGACTGCCGCGCCGTGAATAATCCCGGCAAGTATGAGCGTTACAAACCGTTCACCGGACTGGATGAACCTGTAATCACTTTCTTGGAAGAAGATGGCGAAATACTCCGTTTCCTCGATCATGTCTATGCTTTGGTAGATGCCTCCGTGAAACGTTATATGGAACGCGGATTCAGCAATTTGTCCGTCTGCTTCGGTTGTACCGGCGGACAGCATCGTTCTGTTTATTCAGCCCAGCACCTGGCAGAGCACCTGAATCAGAAGTTTGGTGTGAAAGTCGAACTGGTGCATCGGGAACAGAACATAGAGCATACGTTTGAGGCAACAATCTAAGAAGAGTAAATATAAAGAAGAAAGTGACCGAAAGAATGAAAGCAATGATATTTGCAGCCGGTTTGGGTAGCCGGCTGAAGCCGCTCACCGATACCATGCCGAAGGCTTTGGTTCCGATAGCCGGACGTCCGATGTTGGAACATGTGATTTTAAAACTGAAAGCTGCCGGATTCACAGAAATAGTGATTAACATCCATCATTTTGGTGAACAGATACTTGACTTCCTGAAAGCCAATGAGAATTTTGGACTTATCATACATATTTCCGACGAACGCGACTTGTTACTCGACACCGGTGGGGGAGTCAAGAAAGCCCGTTCTTTCTTTGAGAACTCCGATGAACCTTTCCTGATACACAATGTAGATATTCTTTCAGACGTGAATCTGAAAGATTTATATGACTACCATCTACAAAGCGGTGCTGTTGCCACTTTGCTTGCCAGCCAACGTAAAACCTCCCGTTATCTTCTTTTTGATACAGACAAGAGACTTTGCGGATGGATAAACAAGGATACGGAACAGGTGAAACCGGAAGGTTTTCAGTATGATCCTTCTCTTTATCAAGAATATGCATTCAGTGGAATCCATGTTCTTTCGCCCGCTATCTTTCAATGGATGACCTCTTCCCGCTGGGAGGGTAAATTCTCTATTATGGATTTTTATCTTGCCACATGCCGGCAAGTAAACTATAGTGGTTGCTTGACAGAAAAGTTGCACCTGATTGATATTGGCAAACCGGAAACATTAGCGAAAGCAACAGACTTCTTATATCAAAAGGCGAAATAAAGATACTGAGAGGCTGTCTAAACCAAATGAATATTTTGCTGTTATTAATTGAAAAAGACAGCAGTTATGTTAGTAGTAGATTTAGGAAAATGGATGAATGAAATCCTCATCAACTGGGGAATAAATCCGGTAGTTGCTGATCGTTTTGATGAGACTATTATGGCTTTGCTGATGATAGTGGTTGCTATCGTTCTGAATTACCTCTGCCAAGCGATTCTTATCGGAGGTATGAAACAGTATACGAGGCGGAGACCTCATCAATGGAACACGTTGTTAATGAAACGCAAGGTATTTCATCATTTGATTCATACGATCCCGGCTTTTCTGGTTTATTTGTTGTTGCCAATGGCTTTAATCCGTGGAAAAGAGTTGTTGCTGATTTCCCAGAAAGCGTGTGTCATTTATATAATTTTCTCTTTACTATTGGCTATTAATGGAATTCTGTTGATGATAATGGATATCTATGACGGAAGAGAATCGATGAAAGACCGTCCGATGAAAGGCTTTATTCAGGTGTTGCAGGTGCTTCTTTTCTTTGTAGGCGGAATTGTAATTATCGCTATTATCGTGAATAAGTCTCCGACTACTTTGTTTGCGGGATTGGGTGCTTCGGCGGCTATTTTAATGCTAGTATTCAAAGATTCCATACTAGGTTTTGTGGCGGGTATCCAGCTTTCTGCCAACGATATGGTTCGTCCGGGGGACTGGGTGACGCTCCCTTCCGGTGACGCAAACGGTATTGTACAGGAGATAACGCTGAATACAGTAAAGATTCAGAATTTTGATAATACCATTTCCACCGTTCCTCCTTATACATTAGTGAGCAGTCCTTTTCAGAATTGGCGGGGAATGACACAGTCGGGAGGACGGCGGGTGATGAAGAATATAACATTGGATTTGACTACACTTCAATTCTGTACCTCGGAAATGCTGGACCGTTACCGGAAGGAGATCCCATTAATGGCGGATTATCAGCCGGAAGAAGGAGTCGTTCCTACCAATTCCCAAGTGTACAGGGTATATATCGAACGCTATTTGTGTAGCCTGCCTGTGGTCAATCAGGAGTTGGATTTGATTATCAGTCAGAAAGAAGCTACGATGTACGGAGTACCTATTCAGGTTTATTTCTTCTCCCGCAATAAGGTGTGGAAAGAATACGAGCGTATTCAGTCGGACATCTTCGACCATTTGCTGGCAATGGCTCCCAAGTTTGACTTGAAGGTTTATCAGTATTCGGATTAAATGTTAAGTAATATAACAAAATTCGTTTTATAATGTCCGGAATCGTTTGTATTTATGCCTGTTTTCACGTATCTTCGTCTAGTGATTCATAAAAAGCCGATAAAAAGATGAAATATCCTATTGGAATACAGAGCTTTGACCGCCTTCGTGAAGACGGTTTTGTTTATGTAGACAAGACTGCCTTAGTTTATAGCCTTGTGCAAACGGGTTCAATCTATTTCTTGAGTCGTCCCCGTCGTTTTGGGAAGAGTCTGTTGGTGAGTACACTTGCCTGTTATTTTCAGGGGCGGAAAGAACTTTTCGACGGACTGGCAATTGCCGACCTTGAAAAAGACTGGTTACAATATCCTATTTTCCGTATTGACTTTAACGGTGGGCCATACACCCAACCGGGAGTGCTCGAAGCAACTATTGAAGGGTATTTAGGCAATTGGGAAGACATCTATGGCAAAAATCTGAACTACACTACTATAGGTGACCGCTTCAAGGAACTGCTCCGCCGTGCTTATGAACGGACAGGACAGCGTGCGGTAGTACTGATTGATGAATATGACAAACCCATTCTCGATGTGTTGGATACCGGAACTTACACCTGCAACCATGTAGGAGAGAAACTTTTGCTTGAAGACCATCACAGGGAAATTCTGAAATCTTTTTATTCCACCTTCAAAGGAGCTGACGAATACTTGAAATTCGTTCTGTTGACAGGAGTTACGAAATTTTCACAAGTAAGTGTGTTCAGTGGCTTCAACCAACCAAAAGACATTAGTATGGATGAACGCTACGAATCACTATGCGGAATCACTCAAGAAGAATTGGAGAAATACTTCGCAGAACCCATCTCGCGATTGGCAACTAAATACGAATGTACGGTGGGGGAAATGAAGAACTGGTTGAAACGGCAGTACGATGGCTATCATTTTAGTACGAACATGGCCGCCATCTATAATCCGTTTAGCATACTTAATGCCTTTGATATGAATGAAATCCGTGACTATTGGTTTGCCACCGGTACCCCGACTTATTTGATACGTCTGCTACAACACAGTAGCGAACAGATGAACGAACTAACAGGAAAATTCTACGACCCAACTATGTTTATAGACTATAAAGCGGATGTGGAACAGCCCCTACCAATGATTTTTCAAAGCGGATACCTCACAATCAAGGAATATAATAAAAAAATGGGAACTTATCTGCTCGATTTCCCAAACAACGAAGTACGGAAGGGATTCCTTTCCGTGTTGGCAGCCAATTATATGAAGCCGAAGAGTAAGGAAGTGACGAGTTGGATAACAGATGCAGTAATGGATCTTGAACGAGGTGATACAGACGCGTTCCGCCGTTCCCTCACCTCTTTTTTGGCAAATATTCCTTATGACTCCCACGGCTCGTTGAAAGATATAGATATAACAGAAAAGCATTTTCAATATACTTTTTATCTATTGCTTCGACTGATAGGCGTATATTGCATCGCTATCCATTGCGAAGACCGCCAAAGCTACGGACGGGTGGATTGTACACTGGAGATGGAGGATTACGTCTATATCTTTGAATTCAAAATGGACGGAACGGCACAGGAAGCGTTGGAACAAATAGAGAAGACCGGCTACGCCAAGCCTTATCTGGCAGACAAGCGAAAAGTGATTGGTATCGGAGTGAACTTCTCATCCGTCACACGGACAGTAGAAGACTGGGAGGAAATTTCCGTCGCATGACAAAAGTTGAATTATGAACTTCATAGAAAAATACAAAATAATAAAATATCAAATCCCTTCTTTTGAATACATTGATTAATGGGCGTTGATGAGGCATTGTATTTTCTCAACTATTCTCATAGCGGTGAGAATTCTCCCTTGTTAGAGCATGTTGTAACGGCGTTTGTACTTCCCTGATAATGGTTAACTATAAATTTAATACTTTTATCACTATGTTCCTAATATTCAAATTGATAGTCTAAATGTTTATATCGAATTCACGTTAATATAGAATCAGTTCAAAGTCTGTATAGATAGGAAGATGGTCACTGATGCCTCCTTGATATTTCATTCCTTTATAAGTGCGGAAAGGTTCTTTATCGCCATATTTTTCGTCATCTTTCAGTAAAAAGGGGAGAAGGCACACATTTGCTTTTTCTTCGCTGGTGAAAAAGTGACTTGATTGATTTAATAAAGCGCCTGAAACAATCAAGTGGTCGAGCAATCCCCATTCGCCACGGTATTTGTAAGAACCGAAGTCTTTTGATTTTGCTTTCCGGGCGAGTAGATGATATAGTTTTAATGAGGAGGGGGCAACTGTTGAGTTGTTGGCGGGGTCGGTTGTTGAGGCTAGGTTATTGGCAGTAACAGGAGGCGCTTCGGCTTTTAGTATTTTCCGAATGGATTGATTGGTCGGGTAATCGTTGAAATCCCCCATAATAATGACTTTCGGAAGAGAACGAATATTCATAATACTATCAACTTCCATGCGCAGAATGTGAGCTGCATATAAGCGATAGGGTTCCGATTCTTTGGCTCCACCCGATCGGCTGGGGAGGTGGCAGACAAATACGTCGAGCGTATCTCCTGTCAGTAGAAGTCCGCTGACATGTAGCAAA
>ERZ777306.3474-NODE-3474-length-16473-cov-4.211049_pt1 | contig 16473 bp, 16 predicted proteins | sample MGYA00374966_ERZ777306 | MGnify/ENA primary metagenome ERZ777306 (study PRJEB29329, sample SAMN06343882) | mouse gut metagenome | isolation source: Mouse cecum | place: Austria: Vienna | collected 2014-11-15 ...
CGACAGAACCGCCGCTGCCTACGCCTTCAGCGTATAGACTTCCCTTAGAGTCCCTCGCCTTTGGACAAAAAAAGCAACCCGCCAGCCTCTCATGGAAGCCAACGGGTTGACAGTGAGCCCGGCGGGATTCGAACCCACGACCTTTTGATTCGTAGTCAAACACTCTATCCAGCTGAGCTACGTGCCCACATACCGCTGCTTTCTGACAGCTTGGTTATCATACCACTTTGGATGAGATTTGTCAATACTTCCTGCCAAAATTCCCGTGAAAATTTCACTTCACCGATTTTATTCCCATCAGGGACAAACGGCCTTGGGGTAAACCCCCAGCAAGCGAAGCTCCAGGGTATAGGCCGAAGCCGCCTGCATGGCCGCAGCCAGATGGCCGGCATCCATAGCACCCTCAAAATCCGCCGAGAAAAAATAGGCAAACGCAGTCTCGGGCAAGGGCCGGCTTTCGATGCGCGACATGTTCAGCCCGCTGTCGGCAAAGGAGGCCAACACCTTCACCAGAGCACCCACCTCATTATTCACCCGGAAAACCACCGTGGCCTTCCCAGGCTCGCCCAAGGGCCTCTGTTCCCGCGACAATATGAAGAAGCGGGTGGTGTTCCGGCTGCTGGTCTGAATATTGCGCCGCAGGACAGTCAGTCAGGCCGAAGGCCAGGGCCGCTTCCTCGCTGGCGATGGCCGCGCGGGTCATGTCTCCACTTTCCGCGACCTCCCGCGCGCTGATGGCGGTATTGGCGCTGGGGATGATCTGTACCTCCGGCAGCGTCGCCAGAAACTCATCGCACTGCGCGATGGCCTGCGGATGAGAAGCGATCTGCCGAATGCCCTCCAGCGCAGCGCCTTCCAGCGCCAGCAGCTGATGGCGCACAGCCTTCATGGTTTCTCCGACGATATGCAGCGGCAGCCTTTCCAGCAGGCTATAGGTGGGCAGCACGGCGCCGGCGAAGGAATTTTCCACCGGCAGCAGCGCATAATCCGCTCGACCTTCCATCACGGCCTGGGCCGCCTCCGGAAAGGTCGTAAAGCCTATGCAGCGGCCCGACGGGAAGGCCTCCTGAGCCGCCGCCGCGGAAAAGCTTCCCTGGGTTCCGGGGTACGCGATTACCTGACCCATGCGGCGCGCTCCTTCCATCGCTCCATCAGGCCGATGGCCGTCATGGCTTCCACCACCGGCACGGCCCTGGGCAGAATGCAGGGATCATGCCTGCCGTGTACCGACAATTCGGCGTTCTTCCCCTCCCGCAGAGAGATCGTCTGCTGCGCAAGGGCGATGGATGGCGTGGCCCGCACGGCGCAGCGGAAGATCACCGGCATGCCGTTGCTTATGCCGCCGTTGATCCCCCCCGCATGGTTGGTCGCCGTCACCGGCCCCATATCCGACATACGGAATGCGTCGTTGGCCTCGCTCCCCCTAAGGGCCGCGAAGCCGAAGCCCTCGCCGAAGGCCACGCCCTTCACAGCGGGAATGGCGAACATCAAATGGCTCAGGATGCTTTCCACGCTATCAAAGAAGGGGGCTCCCAGGCCGGCGGGCAGCCCCGTGACCATGCATTCCAGCACGCCGCCCACGGAATCCGAAGCGCTTCGAGCCGCCAGAATCTCCGCCTCCATGGCGGCAGCCAGCTCAGAGCGCAGCACAGGCAAGGCCTGGCTTCTGAGTTCCGCGCCGTCCACCGGCAGATCGGCGTCCATCAGCGAGGCGTCCTCCACGCGACCCAGACGCTGAATATGGCAAAGGATCTCCACGCCCCGCGCCTCCAGCCACTGGCGGCAAAGCGTACCCGCCACAACAAGCGGCGCGGTGAGCCGCCCGGAAAAGTGCCCCCCGCCCCGCCAGTCCTCAAAGCCGCCATACCGAATGTGGCCGGTATAATCCGCATGGCCGGGGCGAACCAGGTCAACGCCCGAGCCGTAATCCTGACTTCTGGTGTTGGTATTGCGGATGATGGCACACAGCGGCTGGCCCGTCGTCACGCCGTTCAGCACGCCGGACAGGAACTCCGGCTGATCCGGTTCCTTGCGGCTGGTGGTCAGCCTGCTTTGCCCGGGAGCGCGGCGGGCCATTTCTTCCTCAAGCCGCCGAAGGTCGATGGTCATACCCGCCGGAAAGCCGTCCATGGTCATACCGATGGCCTCGCCATGGCTTTGCCCGAACAGGGACAGCCTCAAATGGTTTCCAAAGAAGCTGCTCATACCGCCTTGCCTCCCAAAGCGGCGTAGACCGCCAGATAATCGGGCCAGGATTTGTTCAGCGCCTCGACGCCCCGCACAGTGACAGGCTCCTGGCATACGGTGGCTGCCAAGGAAAGCAGCATCACCATGCGATGATCGTTGCAGCCATCCAGGGCAGCGCCGCCGTTCAGCGCCTTCACGCCCTGAATCACCAGATCGTCGCCTGCCACCCTGGCGCAGCCGCCCAGGCTGTTGAGCACGTTCACCGTGGCCGCCAGGCGATCGCACTCCTTCAGGCGAAGGCGACCGCAGCCGATCAATCGGCTTTCCCCCTGGGCCAGCTGACACACCAGCGCCAGCACCGGCACAATATCCGGGCAGTCGCGCACGTCCAGCGCAGCGCCCCGCAGCGCCTTCGCCCTCACCTGAAGGCCGCTGGCGTCCTCCCGGACGTCAGCCCCCAGCGCGGACAGGTGCGTCAACACAGCCCGATCCCCCTGCGCCGTCTGATCCATCAGTCCCGTCACCGCGACCTCATGGCCCAAAGCACCGGCACAGAGCATCACCGCAGCCTGAGAATAGTCCCCCGTGAGCCGTCCATTCCGGGCCCGATAGGTCTGAGCGCCAGGAATCCGCCATGTGAAGGGCGCCGTTTTCTCAATGACGATGCCGCTTTGCCGCAGGGCTTCCACCGTCATGCGGATATATCCGGCTGACTCCACCGGCGGCTGAACCGTCAGGGTAGAAGCGTCCCCAAGCAGCGGCAGGGCAAACAAAAGCCCTGACACAAACTGGCTGGAAACATTACCCGGCAGCACATACGCGCCGCATTCCAGGCGGCCCTGCACCGTCAGCTCCGCCGCGCCGTCCGCCCCAACGCCCATATGCCAGCGAACGCCCCGGGGCACGAAAAGCTCCCGATAAACATCCATGGGCCGCTGCCCCAGCCGTCCGTGCATACGAAACACGCCGCCTTCGGCGACGCTCAAGGCAATCGGCACAAAAAAGCGCAGAGTCGAACCGCTCTCCCCGCAATCCATCACCGGCAGTCCGCCAAGGCTCCTCTCACCGCCCTCGACCGTCAGGCGTTCACCTTCATATTGCAGCCTAGCGCCCAGCGCCGTCAGGCATCGGGCGGTGGCCTGCATGTCCGCCGAGTCCATGAAGCCGTCCAGCACCGTCACCCCAGACGTCAGGCCGGCGCAGATCATACGGCGATGGGCCTCTGACTTGGAGGCCGGGGCCGCCATAACGCCCTTCAAGCAGGCAGGATAAAAGGTTCGTTCCATGGGCAACTCCTTTTCAATGAGCCGCGAAGACCGTCCCCGGCCTTCCGAATCCTCGTCTTTTCACTGGTATCATATCATAGCCTGACGGCGTTGGGTTGTTTTCCTGATGTATTTTAGCGAGGGAAACGCGGCAGCAGGAAAACGCCCCCGCACACGCAGGGGCGCTTGATGTGTTCCTTACTTGCTATCATACCCCAGCGTCCGCAGATCGTCCATGTGGTTGCGCCAATCCGGCCGAACCTTGACCCACAGCTTCAAATTGACGTGCATCCCCAGCAGCTGCTCGATGTCCGCCCGTGCTTCCGAGCCGATGAGCTGAAGCATCGCTCCGTGCTTGCCGATGATGATGCCCTTGTGCGCGTCCCGCTCACAGTAGATGGTGGCGTGAATCTCCATGAAATGGTCATTTTCCTTGTTCATGGCCATCATTTCCACGCCGATGCCATGGGGCACCTCGTCCCGCAGGTGCAGCAACGCCTTTTCCCGGATCATCTCCGCGCAGATCAGCCGTTCCGGCTGGTCGGTCATCATGTCATCGGGGAAATACTTCGGTCCTTCGGGAAGTCCCTTCACCAGCGCCTCGGTCAGCACGTCCAGGCCGTCCCCCGTCTTGGCGCTGATGGGCACGATGCCGTCATAGCCTAGCTCGGCAAACTCCGCGATCAGGCCCAGCAGCCGCTCCTTGGGCAGCAGGTCGATCTTGTTAAGCGCCAGCAGCTTGGGCGTCTTCCTGCCCGCCATATCCCGGATGATCTGCCGGTCATGCTCGCCCACCTGCGTGGCATCCGCCAGCACCAGGATTACATCCATGCCGTCCATGGCTTCCCTAACAGACTGCATCATGTACTCGCCCAGCCTGGTGCGAGGATTGTGAATGCCGGGGGTGTCCAGGAAAACCATCTGCCAGTCCGGGCGCGTCATCACACCCATGATGCGGTTGCGGGTGGTCTGAGGGCGGTTGGAAACAATGGCTACTTTCTCCCCCACCAGCGCGTTCATCAGCGTGGACTTGCCCACATTGGGCCGTCCCACAATGGTCACAAAGCCCGATTGAAAGGGCTTTTTCGTCTGCGTCATATGCGTTCTCTCCGTTCTTATGTTCTGTCGGGCAGCGCTTCGGGGCCGAAGCTGTGCGGAAGCAGCCGGGACAGCGGCATTTCCTCTGCCTGCCCCTCGCCCCAGGTGACCATCACGCGGATGTCGGGAGCGAACTCGTTCAGCACCTGGCGGCAGGCGCCGCAGGGCCAGGGCGCGGAATCCTTTGCGGCGATGGCGATGGCGGCAAATGCCCTTTCGCCATCGCTGACGGCCTTGAAAATCGCGGTGCGCTCGGCGCAGTTGGTCAGGCCGAAGGCGGCGTTCTCAATGTTGCAGCCCTGATAAACCCTGCCGTCCGCGCACAGCAGCGCCGCACCCACGGCATACCCCGAATAAGGGGAATAGCTTGCCTTCATCGCCTCCCGGGCCATCAGCAGCAGCTGCTGGTCGGATACGCCGGGGTCGCGGGCCGCGTCGATGGCCGACAGCACCCGCTCCTCCATGGCGCGCATCATCTTCCTGTCATCGTCCTCGATGTGGTCGTAGCCCATCAGATGGCACAGGCCATGCACCGTCAGGTACGCGGCTTCCCTGCGGAAGGAATGGCCGTACTCCCTGGCCTGAGCCTCCACTCGGGGAATGGAGATCACCAGGTCGCCCAGCATACAGGCGTCCGTTTCATCATCCCATTCCTGGCGCAGCAGCTTATCCGCCTGACCCGCCGTCACTCCCGATGGATAATTGACCGTCGGGAAGGACAGCACGTCTGTTGCCCGGTCCACATCGCGGTATGCGCGGTTGATGGCGTGAATAGCCTCGTCATCGCACAGGCGGATAGCCACCGCGCAGGGACGCCTTACACCTTCAACCTCAAGGGCGGTATCCGCCGCCTGCTGCATCAGCCTCAGCCACGCGTCTTCCACCGGGACATCCAATTGCCACAGGATCGTCACGGCTTTTCCTCCTTTGGCTCGGTGGTCTCCTGCCGGGCAGTCTCGCCGTCGGCAGGCCCGCTGTCGGCATCCGCCCCGTCCTCCGCAGCGCTCTTTTCCGTTTCGGCTGGCGGCGTGTGAGCCTTATCCTCGTCAGGAGCCTTTTCCGGTGTTTCCGAAGCCTTGGGCGGCTGCGCGGCCTCCTTGGCCGCATCCACCGTGGGATACTCGATTCGCTCATGGAAAACGCCGTTGAGCACCGTGGCAAAGGCCTCGCATATCATGTCGATGTCCTGGAGGGTCAGGGGGGAATGGCTCAGCTGCCCATCCTCCAGCTTGCCGCGCACTAGCCGCTCGATAAACCGCTCAATGGCCTGAGGCGTGGGATCCGGCATGGAACGCACGGCAGCCTCAATGGTATCCGCCAGCATGATGATGGCGCTCTCCTTGGTGCTGGGCCGCGGTCCGTCATAGCGGAAGTCCGCCATGTCAACCGGCTTGCCGTCCGCCTGCTGCAGCGCCTTGTGATAGAAAAACATGGCCGGCGTATCGCCGTGGTGCTCCACGATGATGCGCTGCACCTCCGGCGGAAGATGATACTTCTGTGCCAGCTGCAGACCGTCCCGGGTATGGGAGGTCACGATAGCCGCGGAAACATACGGGTCGGTGCGGTCGTGAGGGTTCTCGCCCATTTGATTTTCCTTGAAGTACAGCGGACGCTTCAGCTTGCCGATATCGTGGAAGTACGCGCCCGTCCGGGCCAGAATGGGATTGGCGCCGATCTTTTCCGCCGCCGCCTCCGCCAGATTCGCCACCACGATGGCATGATGATAGGTGCCTGAGGCTTCGATCAGCAGCCGCCGCAGCAGGGGGTGGTTGGGGTTGGCCAATTCCAGCAGCTTGCTGGGCGTCGCCAGGTTGAAGGCCGTCTCAAACACAGGCTGAAGGCCCGCCGCCAGCAAAGCGCTGAGGATGCCGCCGCCCATGGACCAGGGTACGCTCTGCATCACCGAGTCCATATCGTTGGAAGTCATCAGCCCGGTAGCGGCCAGCAGCACCAGATTAACCAGGGCCACAATCAGGCCGCAAACCACCATGCGGAAACGCTGGGGCTTGCCTTTGAGGAAGCAGATGGCAACCATGCCCCCCACGATGCCGGAAAACAGCAGATGGATCATCTCCGCAGACAGCGCCGAGGTACCTGTGGCCGCCAGGCCGCTGAACAGCATCGCCACGCTGAAGGACGCCGCCACAGCCGCCGGTGCGCCCAACAAGCCGGTCAGCAGCATCGCCGCCATGGTGACCGGCGCCACATAGGTATGGATCAGCTTGATGGCCACCACCGCCAAGCCCTCGCCCACCACCAGCACCAGCATGACAACGGCCAATCGCCGGGGATCGTGGAGCAGCTCCGGCGCCAGAAGGCGCAGCAGCAGCAGCAGCGCAGTGATAGCCGACAGCACCAGCAGCGCAGCGCCAAAGTAGATGGAATAATCGTAGGCGTCATTTTCCAGCAATCCCAGCGCCGTCAGCATGGCGATCTGATTGGCGCTGACCCGCTCGCCCTCCCGGATGATGTTCTGACCCTGCAGGTACACCACCGGTTCCAGGGCGTCCATGGCCTTCTGCCGAGCCTCGGCCGTAGCCTCCTCCTCAATCACCATATTAGGCTTGACGCAGGTGCGCAGCACCACGGGAACGATGTTCTGGAAAAGAGAAATCTCCACACGGTAGCCCACGATCTGCATGATGGTCTCGATGGACTGGTTCACCTGACCTTCGCGAATGGTGGTGTTCAGCGTATTCTTCACCGCCTGGGTCACAGCGGCGACCATATCGTCATAGTCCTCTGTTTCCGCACGCAGCAGGGTCGTTGCCTGGTAGCGGCTCAGGGAGATGGTCTTTACCAGGCTCTGGGCGTACTCAAGCTCGCCCTCCTCAAAGGCATGATCCTGCCATTCCTCGGCGGTGGTGCTCTCCCCACGAAGGGTCAGGCCGTACTGCTGCACAGTGCGCAGCTCGTCAAACAGCGGGCTCAAGGACTCCATCACCGCCTCGGAAGCGCCTTCCTTGGGATGGTAGGAGGGCTCTACCGCGTTGGCGGCCGCCTCCCGGCGCTCCCTGGTAGTAATTTCGTCCACGACATCCTTGGTGGCCGTAATGGTCTGATGAGAGATGGAGCCCACCCGCAGGCTGTAGCGCTGAGGTGCGCTGGCCAGGCTGAAGATCATGTACAGCGCCAGCGTACCCAGCAGCACCGTCAAGACGCATTTGGCCTCCACGCCGTGCAGCCATACGCCGACCTTTCTAGCGCCGCCGCGTCCCCTGCTTTTTTCGCTCCATTTCCGGCGCATCATTGGTTTCTCTCCTTTTCCTGAAAATGATAGGCGTCGTAAGCCTGTACGATCTGCTGCACCAGCTCATGGCGCACCACGTCCTTGTGGGTCAGGTGGGTAACGCCGATGGCAGGGATGTCCTTGAGTATCTCCAGCGCCTCCGCCAGCCCGGATTTTTTGCCGTAAGGCAGGTCGGTTTGGGTGATATCGCCCGTGACCACCACCTTGGAGTTGAAGCCCAAACGAGTCAGGAACATCTTCATCTGCTCGGAGGTGGTGTTCTGCGCCTCGTCCAGAATGATGAATGAATCCGACAGCGTGCGGCCCCTCATATAGGCCAGGGGCGCAACTTCCACAATGCCGCGCTCCACCATCTTCTGATAGCTGTCCACACCCATGAAGTCGTACAGGGCGTCGTACAGCGGACGCAGATAAGGGTCAACCTTCTGCGACAGGTCGCCTGGCAGGAAGCCCAGCTTCTCGCCCGCCTCCACTGCCGGTCGCGTCAGCACGATGCGCTCAATCTCCTTATTCTTCAGAGCCACCACCGCCAGGGCCATGGCCAGGTAGGTCTTGCCCGTTCCTGCCGGCCCCACGGCAAAGGTCAGATCATGATCACGGATAGCCTGGACATACTGCTGCTGGCCCAGGGTCTTGCAGCGAATCTGCTTGCCCCGATGAGTGATGGCCACCACGCTGCGCAGGATCTCGTCGATCATATCCACCTTCCCCTCCCGGGCAAGGGCAATGGCGTAGCGGATGCGGGTCTTGTCCACCAGGTCATGCTGACGAATCATCTCCACCAGCTTTTCAACAACGCTGGCCGCCAGCGCCGTATCCTCATCCTCCCCGGCAATGGAAAGCTCCGCCCCGCGCAGGGCGATGGTCACGCCGCACTCCTGCTCAATCAGCGCGATGTTCTGATCGTTCAGGCCAAAAAGCGACATATAAGCATCCATGGTATCCACGGAAAGCATCAATTTCCTGACTTGTGACAAATAAATGTCCTTCCTTTCTCGCCGCCATTGAACCGGGGCAGCCATACCGGCGGGGAATCACGGCGCGCCGCGCTTCTGGGACTGGGCGATGTCAATCACCCGCTCGCCAATGGCTACAGCGACTAATTCCTCATCATCTATCATACTATAATCTACCCATTTGTCAACTAAATCATCATCGACCCCGATTTTTTGGCGCAAAAGCCGCATGGCCGCAACCCCGGCTTCCGCCTTTACGGCCTCCAAATCGCGTCCCTGACGCCGTACCGCCGCCTCCAGCCGGGTCTCTTTGTGAATCACCATGGGCCAAAACAGACCGCCCAGGGGCATTTCCCGCACGGAAATATCCTGCTGCTCAAAGCCGGAATCCTCCATGGGAGACAGGTTGAACCACGGCATCCGGACAGTCTGTACCTGCTGGGTACGGCCTGTATAAACCGTGGCCTGCTCGCTGACGCTCATGCGGACGGACGCGCCGTCCCATACGCGGGCCATTACCACGCCCCGGGCAGAAACAGGGCGCATCTCTTCCCCCAGCGTGCGTTCCTCGCCGCTGATAAGCACCTGTCCCTTGCGCACAATATCGCCCCGCTTGACCATCGGCGTCCCGGCCACCGTCACCACACTGCTGACAACGCCGTCCCTTGCCGCCACCACATCGCCCTGCCCGCTCAGATCAATCGTATCCCCCACCGCCGTCCCGGTGACGACGTTCACCTGCAGGGTCATGCCGCGCCAGCCGACCTCGACCCAGGCGACGTCAGGGTAACGCCATTCCAGCGCGTCCCGCAGGGCGGCGGGATCGACCCCGGCTTTCCACCGCACCGGGCGAATGCCCGTCTCATCCAGGTAGGCCCGCAGATCCGCTTCATAAACGCCCGCGCCCTGGATGCTCACCTGCCACATCATCCGGGAAGCGCAGATCACCGCCGCCAGCACCGCCAGGCACATCACCGCCAAGGGAATCCGGCGCCGCAGTCCGTCCGCCAGGCGTCCCAGCCCCAGCCGCACCCCAAGGGTGAAGCCCCAGCCGCCTTTTTCCGCCAACGCTTCCAGCGCGGCGGCATCCGCCTCGTCCACCTGACCCCGCAGCTTTCTTGATCCAACCCGCCGAACGCCTGACAGCGCGATGCCCTGCTCGCCCGCCTGGCGAATCAGCCGCTCCAGATTCAGGCCTTCCGCCGTAAAGCGCCGCTGCCATGTCTTCACGCGCCTCTGCCTCCGTTTCCTTCCATCGTCACACCCCGGACGTTCCCCGTGAGAACGGCTTCTCCCGCCGTGTACAGCTTGAAGCGCAGCCCGCTCCCCTGCACCTTCACAATGCCTCGGCTGGTGCGAAAGGCGACCTCCTCCTCCTGGTAGGCCACAAGCCCTTTATGCTGCTCCACATGAACCGTATCCGCCCCGGTCATGGTGATCCGGGGCACATCCGACGCGACCTCCGCCGGAAACAGACCCTCCGCCATCGTCATCCGCCTCCTGCCTTTTTCCATATAACGATGTATGCAACAAGCATGAGCGTTACGCCTGTGTTTTCGGCGGCAGCCCTCAGGCCTCACGGTATGGCGATGAAATTGTTACAAGGAAGCCGACGCCCTTACGCGGCTGATAGTTTACAATTCTGAGAAGAAATGCTATAATTATAGGGTTAAGAGCAAAAACAAGGAAGTCAGGTGACATAACGTGGCGCAGGTGAACGACATCGGTGTGGATTTGGGAACATCCAACGTGCTCATTTACATGAAGGGCAAGGGCATTGTGCTCCGTGAGCCAGCAGTGGTCGCCGTGGAGCGCGAAAGCAAAAAAATCCTTGCCGTGGGAAGCGACGCTTATCGCATGATCGGCCGCACCCCCGGCAATGTGATGGCTGTCCGTCCGCTTCGCCAGGGAACCGTCTCTGACTTTGAATTGACCAGCACCATGCTACGCTATTTCGTTGGCAACGTGGTGGGACGGCGGCTATTCGCCCGTCCCCGGGCCATCGTGTCTGTGCCGTCGGGCGTCAACGAGGTGGAAAAGCGCTCCATCATCAGCATCATGTTCGACGCGGGCATGCGGCGCACCCAGCTGCTGGATCGTCCTGTGGCGGCGGCGCTAGGCGTAGGCGTCCAGTTTGAGGAAGCCTACGGCAGCATGATCGTCGACATGGGCGCGGGCGTAACGGACATCGCCGTTCTCTCCATGGGCGAGGTGGTGGTTTCCAGCTGCGTGCCCATCGGCGGCGATTACTTTGACGACGCCATCATCCGCTATCTGCGCAAAAAGCACAATCTGCTCATCGGTGAACGAACGGCGGAGGAGATCAAGATCAACATCGGCTCCGCGGTGCCTCAGGTCAGCGACATCACCATGGACGTTACGGGCCGCAACCTGATTTCCGGCCTGCCCAAGACCCAGTCCGTCACCACCAGCGAGGTTTACGAGGCCCTGAAGGATCCGGTGATGGAGCTGGTGGAAGCCATTCAGGCCGTCATCGAGCGCACGCCGCCTCAGCTGGCCTCGGATATTTTTGACGACGGCATCGTATTCTCCGGCGGCGCTTCCTCCCTGACCGGCCTGACGGAAGCCATCTATACCGCTCTGCGGATCCCCTGCGGCGTGGCGGACGACCCGCAAACCAGCGTGGTCATGGGCTGCGGACGAGCCCTGGATGATCTGGCCGGTATGAAGCATCTACTGGAGAGCCGAAAAAGCTGGAGCCGATAACGCCATTATCCCTCTGATGAAAACGGCGCGTGGACTTGAGCCATGCGCCTCTATCTGTTTTGCCCAAAGGAGGAGGCCATGCGCAAGATCATGGTCATCGGCAGCCCAGGTTCAGGAAAAAGCACCTTTTCACGCGGGCTGAAGGCGGTAACGGGTCTTCCGCTGTTCCACCTGGATCAGCTGTACCATCGCTCGGATCGCACAACGATTTCCCGTGAGGAATTCGATGCGCAGCTTCAGGCTTTATGCCGTCAGCCAAGCTGGATCATCGACGGCAATTATCAGCGCACCCTGGACATCCGCATAAAGGCCTGCGATACCGTGTTCCTGCTGGATTATATGCCGGAGGTTTGTCTGGCGGGGGCGCTCTCCCGCGTCGGCCAGCGGCGGGACGATCTGCCCTGGATAGAAACAGCGCTGGATGAGGACTTCAAGCAGGCTATCCTGGACTTCCCGCAAAAGCAGCTTCCAATGATTTATGATTTGCTGGAGCGGCATCAGGCGCAGAAGCATATCGTCATTTTTCGCAGCAGGGAGGAAGCGGAGGACTATTTAATCAGCCTGACTTAAACGGCCCCGCTTTTTCATTTTCCGGCCGTCTATCACCGTTCCCATACGAATAGAATGTCGCCATGGAGGTGACGTTCCGATGACGGATCTGGAACTTTTCGCCCGGCTGATCCAATGCGAGGCCGGCGGCGAGGGCGATAACGGCATGCGCGCGGTGGCCAGCGTGGTCATGAACCGTGTACGTACACGGGTGGGCGAATACGGTCGATACAACACCATCCCCGCGGTGATTTACCAGGAAGGTCAATTCAACTGTGCCCGCACAACGCTGGGCGGACGGCAAAACCTGCAAAATATCTACAACATGAATCCCACGCAGCAGCATTACGACATTGCCCAGTGGGCTATTGGCGGCGGAAGGCTGGCGAACCTGTGGCAAGCGCTTTGGTTCTTCAATCCCTACTCCACGGTCTGCCGCAACTTTTTCCCGTCAGAGGTCGGATACTTCCAGATACGCATCGGCGATCATTGCTTTTACAATCCCACCGATGCCTACGCGCAGACATAAGCCTCTGTGCGAAAAAAGCCGGAACCAGCCGCACAGCGCGGGGTTCCGGCTTTTATTATCGTACCGTCAGGGCCAGTGTGCGCCTGGCGAAATCCGTCATGGACAATTCGCCATAGGAGGTTACGCAGCTCCTGACTGTGTTGTTCATGGGCGCGATCCATTCCGTTGGCAGAGCTTTGCTTCCCTTGGCCGCGCCAATGATGGAACCGATGGTGGCCGCGTTGCAGTCGGTGTCAAAGCCCGCCGTCACCCCAAAGGCAATGGAGGATACAAAGTCCATTTGGTGGTACAGCACGCCCGCCGTCACCAGCAGCGCGTTGGGAATGGTATGGCACCAGTCATGACCGTTGCGCTCGTCATACCGCTGATAGAAGCCTTCCAGGAAGGTTTCCAGCGTGACGCCCCGTTTCCAAGCCTGCAGCAGCGCGTCCGCCTGGGCGTACAGCCGGGAGGTATGCGGAATCTGGCTCAGACCCGCCCGGACAATCGTCTCCGGGCAGCCGTCCGCGAAGGCCGCCGCGATCATGGCCGCCGCGTACATTTCCCCGTAAATGCCGTTCTTCACATGGGAGATGGCCGCGTCCCGATAAGCCATGTCCGCCGCCGCCGCGGGATCGCCCGGATTGATATACCCGAAGAAGTCACCGCGAATCTGCGCGCCGATCCATTCCCGGAAGGGGTTATGCGTCGTAGCCGACTTGGGCGGCAGGACCAGGTTGGACAGGTTCATGTACGCCACGCGCTCCGCGGTGCAGGTACGCAGCAGCGGCAGGGACGACAGCCATTCCTCCGCCACATCCTCGGAGGTAAAGTCCCGCCCCCGGGTCTCCACCAACTTCAGCGCGAAAATCGTGTAGCTTGTATCATCGTCCTCCGGCATAAACGCGACGTTGTTGATCCAGTTCTTCAGCTTGGAGCCGTAAGGGCCGTGCTCATCGGTCACGTCATACTTTTCCCGCAGGGCCGGGGCAATGTCCGAGGAGATGTAGCGCCTGACCAGCCAATTGTCCGTATCCCGCAGCAGGCCCTGAATCCTCGCCCGATGCCAGCCTTCCACCGGCTGGCCCAGAAGACAGCCGGCACAGCGGGCCTGCCAGGCGCCCAGAATCCTGTCATACAGCTCGTCATCATCCATATTGCCCAGGGACAGTGCGGGCTTCTCCACCTGAAGCGCGTGGATTTCCGGCAGGGCGTCAGGCTCCTTGTAGGGAAAGTCGGGCCGGACGGGAATGGCCTGAATCTGGTCATAAAGCTGGTCGGCCCGAGCGTACAGCAACGGATCGTTCGCTCTGGCCGCCAGTTCGTCCAGCGTATCCATGACAAGAGAGAGAGCCTTGCCCTCCTCCTGCGCCTGGATCTTTTCCACGGCCAGGTCGTTCAGGCCCTTCATCCATGGTTGATTCATCAACATAAGTCATTCTCCTCTTTTTTAGCCCTTGACAGAGCCCAGTACCAAACCGCTGACAAAGAAGCGCTGCAGGAACGGGTAGACGCACAGAATGGGCACCATGGAAACGAAAACTTTGGCCGCGTTGAAGTTCTTGGCCGAAAGCTCCTGCATCCGGTGCAGCTCTTCCGGCGACATGGTGCTCGTCGTTTGAATCTCCACCGTCAGCTGCCACAAATAAGACTGAAGCGGCATGTTGACCGACCGATCAATGTAGATGATGCCGTCAAACCAGGCGTTCCAATGTCCTACGACGGAAAACAGCGTGATGGTCGCCAGGCAGGGCAGAGACAGCGGCAGATAAATGCGCGCCAGGGAAATCCAGGGCGTCGCGCCATCCAGCCGGGCAGCTTCGTCCAGCTCCTCCGGAAGGCCCTTGAAGTAGTTCATCAGCACGATCACGTTGAAGATCGGTACGCCGGAGGGCAGCACCAGCGACCAAATGGTGTTGCGCAGCCCCAGCCGGCTGATCAGAATATAACTGGGCACCAAGCCCCCCGCGAAAAGCATGCAGAAAACAATATACCACAGATAAATATTCTTCCGGGGAAAATACCGCTGACCTTTGGACAGCGGAAAGGCCATCAGCACCGTGAGGGCGAAGTTGATGGCTCCGCCAAGGGCCACGCGCTCAACGGAATTCAGGAAGGAAACCAGGTACTGCCTGTCAGCCAGCAGGCGCTCGTAGGCCGCCGTTGTGAAGCGTACCGGACAGAAGGATACCTGACTGGCCATCACAGCAGCCTTGTCCGAGAAGGAAATAGCCACCGTGTTCACCAGCGGAATCAGGCAGGAAAGCGCCAGAAGGGTCAGGATGAGGTAGGCCAGCACCGTGACGATTTTCCCGGAAAGGCTATGTGTTTGTACCATGCGATGCCAACTCCCCTCTTAAAAAATTCTGTAACCGGCAAACCGCTTGGCCAGGTAATAGCTCGCGCCGATGAGGATGAAGCTGATGAACGACTTCAGCAGACCCACCGCCGTACCCAGGCTGAACTGCATATCCACCAGGCCCATGCGGTAGATGTATGTATCGATGATGTCGCCCGATTTGTACACCAGCGGGTTGTACATATTGAAGATCTGGTCGAAATTGGCGTTGAACAGATTGCCCAGGCTCAGACAGGTCAGCAGAATAACGGTAGGAACCAGCGCGGGCATGGTGATATGGGTCATCTGCTGCCAGCGGTTAGCGCCGTCAATGGCGGCAGCCTCATACAGAGAATAATCAATGGCCGTCAGCGCAGCCAGGTAGTCAATCGCGTTATAGCCAAAGCCCTTCCAGGTATCCGTCAAGACGATGATGGGCCGGAACCACTTGTTGCTGGCCATGAACATGATGGGCTCCCCGCCCATGGCGCGGATCAGATTGTTAAACAGGCCGTCCATGGAGAACATGGAGACGAAAATGCCGCCCAGAATCACCCAGGAAAGGAAGTACGGCATATAAGTGACCGTCTGCACGACGCGCTTGAAGTGCTTGTTCTTCACCTCGTTGAGCAGCAGGGCGAAGACCACCGGCACGATGATGTTCAGCACAATCTTGCTCAGCGCGATCACAAGGGTGTTGATGACGACCTGACTCACGTCCGGCAGCTGGAACATAAAGCGGAAGTTATCCAGCCCGACAAATTTGGAGCGGAAGAAGCCCTTGGCCGGAACGTATTTCTGGAAGGCCATGACCAGGCCGAACAGAGGCACGGTGGAAAAAAGGAACAGAAACAGCATACCAGGCAGCAGCATCAGGTGGTAGCTGAGGATTTCAGTATTTCTTTGCTTGCGTTTCGCGCCAACGGCGGTGGCGCCTGCACGGACCTTCACCCGCATACCCTCTTTCTCTCTCGGGATTTTTCCTTGAAAAAGTCCGGGCGCTCCTTATCAGCGAGCGCCCGGACCGATGTCAGCTCATTCGACGGTCAGCCATTACCGCTCGGCGCGGGCCGCGATGATCTCATCCGTGATTTCCTGGCCGCCCATGGCGTACCACTGCTCCACGAAGGCGTCGAACTCGTCGATGCTCTTCTCGCCCATCACGATCTGGATCATGGTTTCCTGCTCCAGCTTCTGCAGGTGCGCCCATTTGGTCGCCATGCTTTCGGTCTGGCCGAAGTAGGCGGACTCCACAAACTCCACGTTGTCATCCATGGCCGCGCCGGCGCCGACGATGCGCGCCAGGTATTCCATGTAGGCGGAGCTGTCCTCGCGGGGATTAGCCATCTGCTTCTTAATCTGGCTGTAGGAATACTCAAAGCCCTTGCTCTGCATAACGTTCACGTCATCCGCGGCCAGCGCGTTCTCCAGATCCTCCATGATGCGGCCGACGGCGTCGTTGTAGTCGATGGCCACGCCGATGGGCATAATACCCCAGCCGATGCCGGCATACTTGGCCGTCCAGTCCGCATAGTGGGCGGCGCCCGCCTCGCCATTGCCACGCAGGCTGTCGTACTCCACGTTCAGCGCCTTCA
>ERZ777306.3477-NODE-3477-length-16451-cov-8.620761_pt1 | contig 16451 bp, 21 predicted proteins | sample MGYA00374966_ERZ777306 | MGnify/ENA primary metagenome ERZ777306 (study PRJEB29329, sample SAMN06343882) | mouse gut metagenome | isolation source: Mouse cecum | place: Austria: Vienna | collected 2014-11-15 ...
CCTGCCGCAAAGGTATTCGATTATACTAATTTTCGGGATTAAATATTTCCTTCCAATCTTGACTGATTCGATTTTCCCACCGCGCAGGAGTTCATAAGCCATTGTTTTTCCAATCCCGCCCAGCATTCTTTGCAATTTGCTCAGGGGTAACCACGTCCGGATAATCGGAAAACATGTCCCATACCACCCTCTCCCTGTTGAAATTCTTCATTTTTCTTCCCCCAAATCTTGACAAATTTTCTGTTTTAATAATAGTAATATCTTTATTCGTGTTATATATTACTTTTAATAAAAACGGTTGGAAAGTAAAAATCGGTACCACATTGCAAATAAATTTGCAAGCCGGAAAATTTTCGGACTTGTTGTTCTTTGAAAAATAAATATTAAAATAGAAAAATATATTGGACGAACTAGACCGTGAAGATGAACTCAACGAGCGGCGGCACAGCGAAAAGCGCGGTCTGTTAGAACTGGGTTTGATGGAGTGTGAAAACTGTGAAGAATTTATTGCAACGAAAATTTTGCTGCAAATCTGCCGTTTTGATTCTGACTGGCTGGAATGGATCTTCTCCAAAAAAGCCAACGATCTGCACCAGCTTACCGGCAACGAAAGCATAGCCGATGCCCTGCAAAGCCTTACATACCGGCAAAAGCAGGTTTTGTTTTTGCTCTATGTCCATGGCTTTTCAATAGAAGAAGCCGCCGCGAAGCCGGGCAGCAGCGCAAGAAATATCCGCAAGCAGAAAAATATCCGGAAATATTTATCGGGAAAGGAAAGATAACGATAGAAAATTCAAATATAACAAACCTATTCAAAAACAGGATCTCACAATGGGTGAAATACTCTGAGTATCTCTGTCATTTGTACCCGATGTATGGGTTTCTTCTGTTTTGCCATAATAAAAGGTCCTCCTATGATTTAGATTTTACCATAGAAGAACCTCTTCAATTACATATTTACAGAAAAAGTTTCACACTGCCGAGTATGACGTCATGGTGCAGAATGGCAGGAAGTATATCATTCCTGCCCCAAATGCCCGCATGAGTATTTATGACCCTCTTGCAAATGCCGAAGAAATGGTTACCGATTTCTTAAACTATGGGAAAGAACTTTACACGCAAAAAAGCCGTAAACGCCTCATGGAAACCAAGGAATATATAGATTTTTTCACTACACATAGCTCCAAAAGGCACGATCCTGAAATCGCATATTTCATGCGGCGTGACGATATCTATGACATCGTTTTCTCTGCGCGTTACATGGAGCCACTTGCGTGGGGTACCGCAATTTCCGAAAATCTTTACACACATTTCCTCAGATTCAGGCAAAATTTTAACAGCGAATCTTCCTCTGACGGACAGCCGGCATCCTCCGGCGTGACAATGAAATATACCCACCCCGGCATTTCTCTCCTGATGCGGGCGGAAGATTCCCCCGAAATGCTCTGGTGCTTCGACAGCCTGAAAACCATGCTAGAAGTGGCCTACTGCACCTTGCTTTCCGCCGATGCCCACCCGCTCCGCATCTGCAAGCACTGCGGCAAAATTTATTACCATACGCACACGCCATGCCTATGCTGTGTTCTCAGCTTCGACGGCAATGTATTGTTCAAAATTTTGCTGATTATTTCCACTCCTTTTTCACCAAAAAGAGGATATGTAACCGTCTTGGAAACATAGCCGCTCCCGCCGCCTAAATACAGCATGGCTCCCTTCATGGAATCCCCTGAAGAAAATTTTTTGCTGAAACATTCCATATAACATTCTCCAAACTGACGGACTGCTCTTAAAATGTTTTCTCTCTTTCCTTTATATAGGGTCGAATCGATCGTAATATGAAATTCCAGCTTGGTTCCCGGACGGATACATTCCCGCAGAATATTCAGTTCCTTCACCGTCCCATTCGGCATCTCGTCCTGTTTCCTGCATAGTATCAGGCAGTCTGCAGAAATAGGTTTGCTGTCACTGATTCGCAGCCCCGCCATACAGTCGTTGACCTTATCCTGTGTTTTCTCTGACCGTCCTGCCGTATGAAAAACCCGTTCCTCAAGCCTCGCGTATTCTTTTGCAAGATAACCCTTTCGGCCCTTAAACTCTGCTGCCCGTATGCCTGTTCGTTCTCTTTCCAGCCGATCCCTGTTTCGGTATATTGCCGCGCCCAGCAGGGTGGTGCGTATCGCCCCTTTCAGGCTACTTCCCGGAATGTATACCATGCCATAGGGATCTTTTATGTATGTTTGTATTTCCACTTTGCTTCTGGTATCACTGACAGCATCCGTACTGTCCAATTTGTAATCCGTCCATTCCTTCCAAACCTTGCGGGGGATGCGTTCCCGCTGCAGCCATGCGGCAAAGTCCACCTTGTCCCTCAGCATAAAATCCTCAAAACTTTCCTGTTTTCCATTCCGTAAAATCCATTGGTACATTAGGGGTAATTTGGGAATGAATACCGTATGCCTTTCACTGTCAAAAATATATTCCTTTTTTCCTACGGTTTGGCCGGAACTAATATGCAAAGGGCCTAATACCGTCAGTGTCGCTCTGTAGTGTTTTAGATATTCCTTCATCATTCAACCTCCAAAAACAGCGGCTTTGCATAGCGGTAAACCTTATGCCTGCCTTCGCCGGAAACATCAAACACCCCTCCTTCAAACGGGTATCGAAAGCAAGAACCGCTTTGAAAAGCGTAAAAATCACGTTTCCTTGTATTTTCAGGCGCATAAGTTGTTGAAGCAATAAATCCGCTGCGTTTCACCAAAGTATAACGCGCTCCCTGCAAGGCCGCTCCCAATTCATTCTCCTTTGCCATTGCAACCGAAAGCGTTATATATGTTTTTTCATTTCCTGTTTTTCGTTTCAATGCCGTTTCCGAAAAGGGAAGGCCTTCAAACCGGAATTTTCCAAGGCCTGCACTGCGTTTTCCGCCGATTCCACTGTACGAAATCCCCTGCATTAAATCTTCAAACCGCCGCCTGATTGTTTCCGTTTCAAATCCCGCAAGAAAATATAACCCGCTGCCTTCTCTGAAACGGTATGTGCCGAGGAAAAAAGGCTCCGGTTCTTCTTTGTTCCGGCCGGCTGCCAGTGTCCGAACCTCCTCGTATCCCAGCTGCTTCAATCGCTGGTTCTCCTCTGTGGGGTCCAGCTTTCCCTGGAGATATGCTTCTACTCTGTCGATTGGAATGTATTTCAGCTTTTTGAATTGTTTCTTTATTACCGAATCTCCTTCCTGCTCCACTTGTATGCGGACAGCCGGTTTGGGGATATATAATGTTTCACCAATAAACGGCAAAACATCAGATATTCTCAACCCTCCTTTTTCTGCCCATCCTACAAGCTCGCCAATACCCGTTTCATCCTCTTTTGCCGCTTCATGGCAAAGAGCGGAAAAAATCGTGTCTGCCATCAGCCTGTGGCCTGTATCCGCAAGGGTGCCCTGTCCAAAATGAACCGCTGTTGTAAAATGAAGTTTATATATCATGTATTCCATATTTACACTTCCTTCAGTTGTTCCGCACACTTTTCCAGCACTTCCCGGTCAATTTCTCCCACAACCGGCCGCAGCGCCAAATTACGGAATATAACCTTGCCATAGCCTCTGGAACCATGCCCCCCGATATAATCATACTGGAGCAGTTTTAACCCTTCTGCAAGCAGTGCAATATCCTCCTCGATTTCGTCTTCCTTCTCCGCATCATAAATGATGGATAACGGAAACTTTGACCCGCGGATTGTCCGTTCAATCTGTCTCGGGTTTGCTACCGCAGTCAAGCGGTTAATGGAATTTTCCGCCTTTATTTCCGTCGCGCTGTAAATGCCGATTTCCCGCAAATCTTCCATATTGGACATTATCATGTCCGAAAAAATAAGACTGCTCCGTTTTATCTTTTCCTTTTCTGAGCTGCCAAACAGCCGGAGGATGTTTTCCGCATCTTCATTATGCGGTTTCGGAAGTCCATCATTATATTTTTTTGCCAGCAGTGTCCGCAGTTTCCCTTTCAGGCTGCTTCCCGGAATCATTGGCAGGTCACTTTCCACATCCCGTATTACAGGGGAATCGATCGCCCCAATGGCTGAAAATGACGCGGACCCTCCAATGTGCATACCTGTTGCGAGTTCAATTTCTCCGGTGATTTCTATCTTTACATACATTATTCTTCCTCCTTCAGTTCTCTCTGCCACCGTAATACCTGTGATATGCAACCAGTGCTTCCATATAGTGGCAAAATACGATCAAACGGTCTTTATCTCTGCCGATTTTTCCAATTTCCTCCAAAAGATTTGCTTTGGTCACAAATTTCCTGACAGTACCATCTCTTCCTGCTTCATAAGCAACCCGCATTTTTAAGTACTGCACCCTGCTTGCCATTTCATCAGAAAGTTCTTTTTCCCGAAATCTCTGCGCGTCGTTATAAAGTTCCGAGACCATGGAGAGGATGTTTCGAATTTTGGATGTTGTCAGCTTAATCTTTCCTTTTTCATCTCTTAAGTTTGAAATTATCTTTTCCGCCTGATCCACATAGTTTGTTGTTTTAATTTCTGCCATTATTATCCCTCCATTTCTTTTCTGGCACTATATACATAGATATAGATTGCCGTAATGAGCTGTTTCCGATCGGTTTCGCTGCAAATCCATTGATACATTTTTCTTGAAAACTCCTGGTACTGCTTCTTCTGCAATTCATCATCGTCATCATTGTCAGGCTCCAGTCTTGCCAGCGTATAAGCAAATCTCGCAATGTTGATTCTGTCTTCGCTGTTTCTGATATATTCCAATAAATGATACAGGAACGCTTTGCCCCTCTCTTGATTCTGATCAAAAAAATCGGCAAGGCAACGGTACTTCTCTCCCAAGACATTCTCAATAAATATTTTCCAGCTGTATGTATTGCTTTCATTAAATATCGCTACTGCATTTTTTTCGGGATAAGATTTTGCAGCATCTTCTAAAGCCTCAACTTCCCGAGCCATTGCTACAATTGGGTATTTCGGCGGATATATCCCGATTCCGGCTGAAATCGTTAATGTTTCCTGTGCAAACCTGGTCAGGCTATTATGCAGGTCGACAGCAAATCCAATAATATCGCTCCATGCGCCAACAATGAATACATCATCTCCCCCGCTGTATACAACTGCCGCAAAACGCTCTGATGGTTCAGATTTTCCATCCAGCCAGTAAACACCATTTCTTAAAAGCCCATTCACGTAGCGTTTGAAAAAAATGCTTAGCTTCCTCGAAAAAGTTGCGGTTCTGGAAATCGTAACATACCGATTGCCATTTTTTTCACTTTCAAAGCCCTTCACAAATGCCTGTCCAAGATTATCAACATCAGCCCGCAAAACACCAAGCTTTTTTACGCCTCCCGCATTTTTTGCCAATTCCTCAAAGGTATCGCCATTTTTATAATCACCGACCCAAAGCTTCGCCGCGATATTGCTGCCGGTATACATTTTATTTTTACAATAGGCTCTGACATAAGATTTTTTCTGTTGTATTCTTTTTAACAACATTTCCTCCGTTTCTGCAAGCAAAAAGCGACCGCAGGGCAAGGGCAGAAGCTTGTTGGTTTCGTTTTCCTCTACGATCACAAAAAATAGCTTCGTTTGAATTTGATTCGAAAAATCCTTCAATGCAGCACAAATTTCACAATCATTTTCTTCATTCAGCACACCAGTCCGCCGACATGTTTTGCACTCCCTCTGATGATCAGCCTGAAGGCCGTTGTTCAAAAAAAGATATCATTTTCAGAATAACGCGCTGCTTTCCGTTCAGAAATTCTGTTTGCAGTTTCTCGAAAAATACGCTGATAGCTCCCATCAGGTTCATTTTTTAACTCATTTGCAGAACAGACCGCCATTCCTCCCGCCAAATATAAAGCAGTGGAAAAAGTTGCCAAAAAGAACTGATTCATATCTTTTTCAAATTTATATGCAATGGTTTCCGCCTCATGGGTGTTAGGCAACAAAATATAGGCGTGCCCACCGCCGCAATATATCAAATTCGCCCTTGACAGCTTCTCCCGTTCCAAAAGCTCGTCCGCCATGTACTCCATCAAAAGTTCTATGTAAAATGATCTGGCACGAAGGTTTTTTAATGCCCCTTCGCTGCTTGTTGTATAAATAAAATCCTGTATACCGGAAATATCCATACTATAAAGCAGAAAAACCTTTTCCTGATAAAATTGTTCTGCTTTCTTCCACAATATGTCTTTGTATGAACCCATCCCGTTTTGCAACAGATATTGGAAGATACATCCCCCAAATGCAGCCGTCATTTTCATATGGTCATACAGCGAAATATCCGCAACCTCATTCAAGGATGTGGATGAAGGTACAAACGATAAATTTGCTTCCAGCAGCTCCAGCAGGGAATTTGCATATTCCTTCGTCATTTCCATACGTTTCAGTGCTTTCAGAATATTTTCTATGCAGCGGCCATAAAACGATTCATCATAATGGATCGTTTGATTCGTCGGATACTGCACTTCATCGGTATCCAGAAAAGCAGATCTGTACTTTGAAGTTCCCTCATTTCCATTTAATAGATTAAAAATGCTGTCTAACGGGAGTTCCCGCGCAAAGCCTGCGCCCGTTTCACTTCGATTTCTTCTGTCTGCCGCCGCCGCAACATTATCCGCGATATATGCAATATACGCCAATGAATTTTCAGAAACGCCGCTGCTTTTTAGCAAGGCAGCATGGTGGTACCGCACCTGTTCCAAAATATCACGATCTGTTATTCCTGCCTGTTTTTCTAAAAACTCTGTTCCGCTGACCGCATGATTTCTGCCATCCTGATAGCGGTAGAGTATCTTCCCAATATCGTGCAGAAGGCAGCCAACTATAATCTTAATGCCGATCTCTTCCAATTCCGGTTTTCCCTTTCTCATCAATGGAGATTGCTCCCATGCCAAGCGCACATTTGATTCCAATGCCTGAATAGGTTCCAAACCGTAGCAGCATATGCACAAGGTTTACTAATTGCTGCGGCCCGTTGATTTTTATCGTAATGTTTCCGCAAAATGAAGGGATTTTTATGCCCTCTAAATGGAAATTCCTGCTTTGCAGCTTGTACTGCACAATCGAAATATTCTGCTCAAAATCAGAAATCGTTTCAGGCGTATAAACGGAAATATCATACCCAGCCTCATCGAATTTCATCGACAAGCTTTGCATCATCAATCTTACGGTTGGATAAAAAAGATAGTGTCCCTGTGTCTTGAAAGCGCAGGGAGTAAGAAAATGTATACTTGCATATCGGCTGCATTCTGCAAAAAATGTCTGTTCCATAAGCGCATCCATCGAAATCTTTTTGACCTGTTTGGAAAGGATTTCAAAAGCTGTATCTTTATGCTTCAAATATACTGTTTGGAAAGTATCTGCCAGCAAAGGCAAACCAATCTTTTCATACGCTAGGTCGTTTACAGCACAGATTGTCCAAAATATACGTTCTTCGGAAAAACGTAAAAACTGGCTGTATGGCCGGATATGAGAAATGTGCATTTCTTCCGCATAAGGCTGGCTAATATTTTCCATTAACACTCCATGGAACAGTGAAGCAATATTTTGTGTTAAAAAAATATCCTTATCTTTCTTCAATTCCAATTCCAATCTGAAAAACACACTTATCCTCTTTTACCGATATTCTTTGTGATGCATTTTTAATATTTGCAAACTTCAGCAAAACCCTCTCTTTTCCCCTATATTCTTCAAGGAATGCAAAACTTTCTTCACCAGCTGTTTTTTCTATGGCATCTATCATCAGTATGTTTTGCCAACTATACGGTATTCTTCCCTTAAATCCTCCGCCAGATAAGCATCGATCATACAGTGCATGTCTGAAATCCCCCCTCAAAAGTTGATACAAAGAGGAATGATAGAAAAAATCTAATGCATCATCCAACGTAAGGCCAGCCTGTTCTGCAAACTTTTTTATAATCCGGCAATATTTCTTTTGCAGAAGTACAAAATTTGCATTTACACACACGTGCTCCCTTCAAAATGCAGATACTCGTCAATCGCCTTCCGGGACCGGAAACAGACCTGCAAGTTCGGTTTTTCATAGCGCAGACGCTTGATTGCTTCAGCTTTGTCAATCAACCGATCCAGATACCGTTCAATCGTATTGAACACCTTATCATTCGCAACGCCGCCAATCACGATATCTATTCCCATTTGTCCTCTCCATTCCGGCAGGCAGGAATGAAATCCAGCCATTCCTCTGAATAAGACTCAAATTTCCGTATTTTCAATATTTCAAATGCATTCTCATCAAAAGTATACCGGGAAATAACGCCGGCTTTCCCCCTACGCTTGAATTTCCCACACCATTTTTCCGCCTGCTCCCGCAATGGCGTGATGTAAAATCCCCGCCCGAAATCTACCTTTTCACGAAAACGGGAAATATCCGGATATGGAATTTGCAGATACGATCCATGATAAAGAATCATTCCCACACACCTTCTTCCCGCATAACCGAAAGAATACCCTCAACAATATAATCCTTGCTTTGGGTATGCAGGATTTCATATTCCAGAACAATATAACGGTCTAAGATATTGCTATCTCACATTAAAGCGTCATACACCTTCTCCGCGGATATCCCCAGATGCAAAGCAATGTGTTCAATACAAAAAACGGCAAATTCTAATTTATCACTATTTGTAATCGCATTACTTCCTGCTTTTCCCATTCCTGCACCTTCTCCAATCATATATAACCCTGAATCATCTCTTTGCCTTATCATACCATAAACCTCAAAAAATCACAAACCGGGCATCGTTTTACACTCCTGCCGTTGCCACCAGCAGTTCTTCCGCCCGCAGATATTCCAGAAGCATCTTCTTAAAATATCCCCTTATATTCTGCACATTAGAATAATTCTCCCCCTTAATATGCTCCAAAAACCCGAAAACCGTACTGCCGTTGATCCCATTCAACAATTTTCTATCGCCTGCAAAAGTTTCATCATACAGTTCCAAAATGCAGACGCAGAGAATATCTAAAAACGGCAGTCTCACCGGAAAGAATTCCTCAAAATAATCATAATCCACTCTTTCTTTTATCTCATCTATCCGTCCCCTATCCTCAGGATAGATGGGGTATCGGGAAAAGTATAGTTCTGTGAATCTAGTTCGGGTGTACCTGATTCATCAGCTTGTGAATCGGATGCATTGCTTTGTGCATCTGACCCACCACTGCTTGGTGACTCAGGTGCATTCCCTTTCAAAGCCAGTGCATCCGGCTCACCAGAATCTCCATCCATATCCCCATGCAGATAATAAATATTTGTCTTATTTCCGCCATTTTTCGTTGCCCGTTCTTCCTTTCTCAGCAGCCCTTTTTCAGCCAATATTTCAATGCAGGCAATCGCCTTCCTTCCGGAACAGCCAGCCCTTGCAGCTATCGTTTCATAAGATGGATAACAGATCCCTGTTTTATTATCCGCAAAGCTGCACAGCACACAATAAACTGTCTTTTCATAAACAGACAATTCCCCCGACTGTAAAATCCTGCTTTCCACCATTACAAACGGTTCCTTTCTTTTCATTTCAGCACCCCCAAAACACGAAGGAGCCGAAGGTAAAATTACCTTCGACTCCTTCCATCTGACATGCCAGTTCCGGTTCTGCTAACAAACTTCAGGAAAATATGCCAAATCCTCATTTTGGAAAAAACCTTGAGATTCCAATATTTTTCATCCGGACAGAAGATTCAAATTTACAGACTTTTTTCACAGCGCCGCCTTTTTTTGACACGCTGAATTGTATTTCGCCTTAGCTGGCAAAACACCCGCTGTCAATCCTTCTGCCGTTTACTTTTCAAAGCGTTTTTCCTTCCAGCCCTTAATCACCTGCTGTCTTGCCCTTGCCACCGCCAGCACGTCCTCCGGCACATCCTTCGTAATGGTGGAACCTGCCGCGATATATGCGCCCTGTTCCACCGTTACCGGCGCAACAAGGTTTACATTGCAGCCCACAAATACGTCATTGCCAACTGTCGTGCGGTGCTTTTTCTTACCGTCATAGTTTACCATAATGCTCCCACAGCCAAAATTGATTCTCTCACCTGCATCCGTATCGCCAACATAAGATAGATGCGGAATTTTTGTTCCATCGCCGATTGTGGAATTCTTCACCTCCACAAAATCCCCAACCTTTACACGGTTGCCAATATGGCAGTTCGGACGGATATAAGCAAACGGCCCCACGACCGCACCATCCCCGATTTCCGATTCAAGTGCTATCGTCTGTTGTATTTTTACGCCATTCCCGAGCTTCATGTCTGTCAGGCGGGTATGCGGGCCAACCTCACAATCCTCCCCAATGACGGTATCCCCTTCCAGCACACAGCCCGGCAATATGACCGTATCCATACCGATTTTTACACCCGGGTCGATATAGGTATTTGCAGGGTCAATGATTGTCACACCGTTTTCCATATGTTTACGGTTCACGCGTTCCCGCATGATTCCTGCCGCTTCTGCCAGCTGCACGCGTGAATTGACGCCAAAAAACTCGTCCGCATCTTCCGCTGTCACAACGCCGACCCTGCCGCCGTCCAGCAATATACTTTCCAAGCAGTCGGTCAGGTAATATTCCCCCTGTGCATTTTGGTTGCCCAGCTTTTGCAAAGATTCCCTCAGCGCCCTGCCATTAAAAATATAAATGCCTGTATTGATTTCCTGTATGCCGCGTTCCCGGGCAGATGCGTCCTTATGCTCCACGATTTTCCGGAAATTCCCCGCAGAATCCCTCACAATGCGCCCGTAGCCTGTCGGGTCGTCCAATACGGCGGAAACAACCGTTACGCCGTTGCCCTCTGCATGGTGAATTTCCGCAAGACGCATCAGGGATTCCCCCTGCATCAGCGGCGTATCTCCGTACAGGATCAACATGTCCTTATCATCCTCTATAAAATCTGCCGCCATCATGACCGCATGTCCTGTCCCCTTCTGCTCCTCCTGCAGCACGAACTCCACACCGCCGCACGCAATGCCCGCCTTCACTTCTTCCGCTTTATGCCCAACCACAACGCAGACTGCCTCCGCACCACAGCCCCGCGCCGCTTCAATCACATAATCCAGCATGGTTTTATTCAGTATTTTATGCAGAACCTTTGGTGTTTTCGATTTCATGCGGGAACCTTCGCCCGCCGCCAGCACGATTGCTTTCAAGTTTTCCATAGTATCTCCTTCCGTTTTTACGGGATGTTTCCCCGTTCCCTCTATACCCGTTTATTTTCTCATTTTTGCGGCACAAATTCAATATGCGGTTTTACTAAAATTAGGGCTTTCCCGAATGCTTTCAGCAATAAATGCCTGAATTACAGCTGAAAAAGCGTGTATCTCCTTGTCAAGCGAAGGTACCCCTTTCCATTCACACAGTTTTCTCTGGATTTTTCCAACTTCTGTTTTCTTATTTTTGTAAAACACCATTCTTCTGTATTTTGGCGCAAACACAATATGATATTTGCAATTCCAGCTCGTATGTAATAATTTATTTATGTCATTAAGACCCATTTCTTAATGTCCTCCCTTCAATTCTTTTGTGCAGTTGGCTGACCGCACTTTTATTATAATCGAAGGGAGTTTTTCTGTCTGCCTCATCGCCAGAAGGCTCTTTAGAACCGCGCGGCTATCACGTGGTTTTCTCTACACAAAAAAGAATGTCGGATTTCCGACATTCCTGACCATCGAGGCGACAAGATTTGAACTTGCGACCTCTACATCCCTAATGTTATGCAACTCTTTTCATAACTTGATATATCTTCTTACAAATCCCTATAAATCAATTCTTTTGGTCTATTTATTAAAATAACCTTTTATAATTTTTCATAACTTTTTATTATTGTGTCAACAAAATGTCAACAAAACATCATCTGGAGGCTGTAAAACTGAAACGGTACTGCATTTGAATAGGTTGCATTTTTATGAAAATAAAACATTGCATAAGCAATATTACGACATTCTCGATAAGAAAAGAGCCTTTTATGATGAGAACTCTATACCTCCAGCATAAAAATATCAACTGATATGTTTTTTTGTTGTGCTACCATTTATAGGACATCACACAAACATTTAACGAGGTGAGTACAAAATGAAGATCATAGCTTTGGCAAATCAAAAAGGCGGCGTTGGGAAATCGACCACAACCATAAATTTAGGCGCAGGGCTTGCAAAATCCGGAAAAAAAGTGCTGCTGATTGACGCAGATCCGCAGGGGAACCTTACAACAATGTTAGGAATCCATCAGCCGGACGAATTATCAGCCACGCTTGCCGCAAATCTGGAAAAAATCATACTGGACAAGCCGTTAGAGAAGGACGAAGGAATCCTGCACTGCGAGGAGGGTATGGACTTACTTCCTTCAAACATTGAACTTTCGGCAACAGAAGTCAACCTTGTGAACACTATGAGCCGTGAAACTATCTTAAAAACGTATCTTAATGAAATTAAGGCAGGATATGACTATATACTGATCGACTGTATGCCATCGCTGGGCATGCTGACACTGAACGCACTGACAGCAGCGGACAGCGTTATCATTCCCGTACAGTCGCATTACCTTTCTGCAAAAGGTCTGGAGCATCTTTTGAAAACAATAAAAAAGATACAGCGGCAGTTAAACCCGAACTTGCGTATTGACGGTATCCTCCTGACTATGACGCAGAACCGTACAAATTTTTCAAAGGTTACCGCAAGCCTGCTCAAGGATACCTATGGAGGGAATATTCGTATTTTCCGATCAGAAGTCCCCTTCTCTATCAAAGGGGCAGAAATGAGCGCATACGGCAAGAGCATTTTTTCCTTTGAACCAAAGGGAAGAGTTGCGGCAGCTTATGAAAATTTTACAAAGGAGGTCATAGAAAATGAGTGACATCAGAAAAAAGATGAAATTGACTTCTTACAAGGATATTTTTGAAAATGAGGAATCCCGCAAAGAAGAACATCTGGAACGCATACAGATCATACCAATAGCGGAAATGGACGATTTCCCGAATCACCCGTTCCACGTCTGTGATGACGAGAAAATGAAGGATACCATTGAAAGTATACGGGAAAACGGTGTGCTTGTCCCTGTTATTGTCGGGCCGAGAGAGAATAGACGCTATGAAATCATATCAGGGCACCGACGGGTGTATGCCTGTAGAGTGCTTGACATCGCAGAGATCCCGGCAATCGTGCGGGATCTGACGGAGGATGAAGCGACCATTATTATGGTTGACAGCAATCTGCAACGGGAAACGATATTGCCGTCAGAAAAGGCTTTTGCTTATAAAATGAAGCTGGAAGCGATGAAAAGACGGGCAGGAAGACCGATAAAAGAAAATGGTTCCCAACTTGGGAATAATTTTTACGGGATAAAATCAAGTGACGTTTTAGCAGAACAATCAGGGGAAAGCAAAAACCAAATTTTCAGATATATCCGGCTGACAAACCTCATTCCTGATATTCTGGAAATGGTTGACGAAAAGAAATTTTCTTTCAATGCCGGGGTCGAGGTATCCTACTTGAAAACACTGGAGCAACAACAGTTAGTGGAAATCATAGAGTGCAATGAGCGTGTTCCTTCCCTTAGCCAAGCACGAAGATTGAAAAATGCCAGCATGGAAAACAGGCTGACTGAGGAAGTAATTATGGAAATCATGAGCGAGGAGCGGCCAGCGGATACGAAATTGACGATTGGCGGCGACAAGATAAATAAATACTTCCCGCGGGAGTATACACCAAAGCAGATGGAAAAAGTTATCCTGGAACTTCTGGAGCAGTGGAATAAGAAAAGGCTGTCCGAAGAAATGATAGAGGCAAATATATCTTCATAAAGAAAATCCCCTGCTGAAACAGCATGTCAGATCTCCTCAAGAAGGAAGTATTCTGATATGCTGTTTTGCAGTTTTAGAATATAAAACACTAAATTTATGTATTTTGCACAAAAAACAGACAAAAAATTTCTTGAAATTCTATACGGAAAGTGCCGGAAAAACAGGAAAAATTCAAGAGTATATTATTAGGGAAACCAAAAGATATTTTTATCATCCGCTGCAATGCAGTCCCTAATAATAGGACAAAGAATTTGTTCCTGGAATATTTAATGGAAGGGAGGTGATGCCGACACGAAACATTTCACAATGAAAGGAGGAAAGCAAGGACAACCCAAACAAAACAGGAGAGGAGGAACACAAACAATGAAAAAAGCACTTGCAATGGCACTGTTGGCAAGCCTGAGTATTGGCACCGTGGTTCCTGCCTATGCCGCAAACGGGCAGGGTATGGGCTATGGCCGCGAGGATACTGTAAACGTCAATGATTACAGTACCGACAACTGGGACAGGTTTTCATTCAACTACCAGTTTGCGAGCGGCATGGAAACGAAACAGGATTTCGGAACGCCGACGCCGACAGACGAACCGGCTCGGAATCCCCAGCTGGAAAATATCCGGCGGAACAAAGACGCGGCATACCTGCCGCCCGCCTACGGTGTTTTCAGCGGCAATATCCCGACAGACAGAAGCAGCCCGTACCATGAAAATGAAACGCCCGTTTATGCGGCAAACCACACAAACACAAGCATTGATTACAATGGTATTTCGGACGCAGCTTCTGCCAGTGGGACAGGCAGTAACGGCAATGCAGGAGGGGTACTCTCCTCCACGTCACTGATGCAGAACAGAGGCGAAAATGAACGCTACACGGAGGCAAAATATTACAATGACGGGAGCATCGGCACAATACAGATTCCGGAGTTAAAGCTGAAGGTCAGCGTTTTTGAAGGCGAAACGAATGAGAACATGAAAAAAGGCGTCGGGCATTTTGAATTTACAAGCGCATGGGACGGGAATGTCGCAATCGCGGGGCATAACCGCGGTTCTGCGGGACACCTGAACGGTATTTGGAAGCTGCATAACGGCGATGAAATCATTTACACGACAAAATATGGCAAGCGGGTTTATGAGGTTTATTCTATCGAGAAAATTTCTGATACGGATTATTCCCTGCTGAGCTGGAGCGACAGGAACATTATCACTCTGATTACCTGCGTGGAAAATGTTTCCGGTCAGAGATGGGCGGTACAGGCGGCAGAGAAAAGGTAAGAACCTGTATTCATAGGATAAAGCGTTGGTTGTGCGAGGATTCTTTTGTCAGTCAAGGCGCTTTTCCGCAGGAATACTGGACGTATTGCAAGGAAAAGCAACGCAGAATGACGGAGAAATACCGCTCAAACAATGCGTTACGCCTATGAAGACGGGTTCTTCAATGAATTTGACAGCAATGGTTACATAATGAGAGAGCCAATGAGATAGACACGAGGAGGCGGTTTTATGAAAAAGAATTTTTTTATTCCGATGGCACTGGTAATGAGCATGATGATGGCTGTTCCCGCATTCGCGCAGCACATCTACATCGGGGACACAGAAACGGTGATTTCCTACGATGAAAACGGGAACAAAGTCATAACGCTGATTTTCGACCCGGCAAAAACACCCGATTACATGAAGCCGGACAGCCCGAACTACTGGCGGAAGGTAGAGCAGGAACGGGCGCAAGCGGAACAAGGCGTAGATTTTGTGGCACAGGCAGAGGTGATTTATACGGCACAGCCGGAAAAAGAAACAATGCCCCAGACGATAAAACCGCAGTTCCAGCCTATCCCGCCGCTGACCGAAGCACCGGAAGTCGGGACAGTGCTGGCAAATATCCAGCAGATGGACGAAAACGGGGAAATGCAGTTTACAAAGCCCTACCAAAGCTACGGTTTTGGACAATGCACTTGGTATGCGGGCGGAAGGTTTTATGAAGTGCATGGAATAAACCTTTCCATATATGGCAAAGCAAAGACGTGGATTGACAAATCGCGATGGGACGATAATGTACAAGTCATAACAGATATTTCGGCAGTGCCGGAGCAGTCTGTTGCCATATATGCGCCAAAGTATGACGAAAGCCTTGCAGGGCACGTCTGTTTTATCGAATATGTAGAGCGTGACACAGATGGAACCCCATTGAATATCTACTACACCGATGCAAACGGGAAACATGATACTGAAAAAAATGTTTACACGCCGTATTGTGATGGAGCGGTAGTAAAGGAGGACTATGAAACTTTCAAAGGCTCGAAACACTTAAAACTGATTGGATACATTACAGTAAAATAAACATATGTATATGGAAGAGGCTTTGTGGTAAAAACACAGAGCCTTTTCCTATTGCGAGGGAGATGAAAAAATGTCAAGATGGAAAAAATTTATGTCCATGTTAATGGCAGCAGTATTCATGCTGTCAACAGGCGTGCAGGCGTTCGCAGGAACGTCATTGGACACCGCCCTAAATAAAGTCAACCTGTATACGAAGGGCAGCCAGGGCGCGCAGCTTTTGACATGGAAAGGCGTGGTTGATCCGCATAACTTTGCGGCAACCATTATTGTTTACAAAGCGGAGGACGGGAAAGAAT
>ERZ777306.3479-NODE-3479-length-16446-cov-11.189494_pt1 | contig 16446 bp, 14 predicted proteins | sample MGYA00374966_ERZ777306 | MGnify/ENA primary metagenome ERZ777306 (study PRJEB29329, sample SAMN06343882) | mouse gut metagenome | isolation source: Mouse cecum | place: Austria: Vienna | collected 2014-11-15 ...
CGGGTGGGGTTGGTGGAGTTGCCGGTGATGGACACGTCCACGCCCTCCAGGTGCATGATGGCCACGCCCTCCCGGACGTCGTCCGCGCCGTAGCAGCGGACGTTGGCCCGCTCGCCCTCGCTGTAGCGGATCTCCTTGACCACGTTCACCTTGCCGGTGGCGTAGTCGAACTGGGTCTGGACGTAGGTGAAGCCGTTGATGCGGCTGATGATCTGGGCGGCGTCCTTGCCCAGGCCGTTCAGGATGACCCGGAGGGGCTCCTTGCGGGCCTTGTTGGCGTTGCGGACGATGCCAATGGCGCCCTCGGCGGCGGCGAAGGACTCGTGGCCCGCCAGGAAGGCGAAGCACTTCGTCTCGTCCCGGAGGAGCATGGCGCCCAGGTTGCCGTGGCCCAGGCCCACCTTGCGGTCGTCGGCCACGGAGCCGGGGATGCAGAAGGCCTGGAGACCCTCGCCGATGGCCTCGGCGGCCTCGGCGGCGGTGGGCACGTTCTTCTTCAGCGCGATGGCCGCGCCCACGCAGTAGGCCCAGCAGGCGTTCTCAAAGCAGATGGGCTGGATGCCCTTGACGATCTCATAGGGGTCGAAGCCGGCGGCTTTGCAGATGTCCCGGCACTCCTCCACGCTCTTAATTCCGTACTGAGAGAGGACGGAATTGATCTTGTCGATTCTTCTCTCGTAGCTTTCAAACAGAGCCATTTCTCAATTCCTCCTTTTCTTACTCGTGACGGGGGTCGATATACTTGGCGGCCCCGTCGAACTGGCCGTAGTGGCCCTTGGCCTTCTCCAGAGCCTCGTTGGCGTCCGTTCCCTTCTTGATGGCGTCCATCATCTTGCCCAGGTTCACGAACTCATAGCCCACGATCTCGTCGTCCTGGTTCAGGGCGATGCGGGTTACATAGCCCTCGGCCATCTCCAGATAGCGGGGACCCTTGGCCTTGGTGCCGAACATGGTGCCCACCTGGCTCCGGAGGCCCTTGCCCAGGTCCTCCAGAGACGCGCCGATAGGCAGGCCGCCCTCGGAGAACGCGGTCTGGGTCCGGCCGTAGACGATCTGGAGGAACAGCTCCCGCATGGCGGTGTTGATGGCGTCGCACACCAGGTCGGTGTTCAGGGCCTCCAGCAGGGTCTTGCCGATGAGAATCTCAGAGGCCATGGCGGCGGAGTGGGTCATGCCGGAGCAGCCCAGGGTCTCCACCAGGGCCTCCTCAATGATGCCGTCCTTGACGTTGAGGGTGAGCTTGCAGGCGCCCTGCTGGGGAGCGCACCAGCCCACGCCGTGGGTGAGGCCGGAGATGTCCTTGATCTCCTTGGCCTGGACCCACTTGCCCTCCTCGGGGATGGGAGCGGGACCGTGGTACGCGCCCTTGGCGACGGGGCACATGTTCTGCACTTCGGTGGAATAGATCATAGTCGTCCAATCCTTTCCTTTTTGTATTTTTTCAGGTCACGCCGGAGGCCGGCGTTCCCCGGAGCTTCGCACGGCACATATTATATCGGTAAACGATTACCTTGTCAAGAAAATATCTTGCGCCTCCGGCGGCGTACGCTTTGGCGCGGCCGGCGTTCAGCAAGTCCCGGGGGAGCGGTCTCCGGAGGAGTACTCAAAGCTGGCGTTTGGGTCCGTATGCTGAAACAGGAGGTCCCTCCCCCGCCAGAAGCGATAGCGCACCTCCGCGCAGGGACTCTCGTGGATAGTACGCTCCATGCGGCCCTCCACCGGAGCCCGGAGAGGCTGCCGCCGCTCGTTCAGCAATTCGACTTCCAGGCGGTACTTCCCCTGACGGATCACCGCGCCGGAGGGAGACCACTTTTCAATTTTGACGCCCCGGTAAGTTGCCAGGCGGTATTCCCGGCCACGGTATAAAACAGAGCAGATACAGCCAGTGAAGCCGCCCACAGGCAGGGGAATCGTCGCAATTGCAAGCATCAGACTGCCGCGCTCCGTCCCATCCCAAACGCACTGTGTCCAGAGGTATTTGCTTGGAAAGGAGCGGCCCCGGTCTGTCTCGACGTATCCGATCCCGTCAGAGAAATCCAAACGCCCGCCGTTCAGTTTCAGCGTTCCACTCAGGGAATGCCCCATACTGATGACGCCGTGGGCGCACTGCATTCCTGCGAAAAATCGAAACGGTCCCATAATGTCAGACCGCAGAGCGGTAAAAGGACCGTAGCGCAGAGAGCCGCAGAGGGAAAGATTGTCTTGCCGGATATGGAGGTCAATCCCCTGACTGCCAAAGCTGGACTGTCTAATCTGTACCTGAAAAGGCTGCCGGGAGACTTTCAGATGTGCTTCCGGGTATTCCAGCCACCACGCCTGATCCTTTGAAATGACCTGGAGGGAGGCGGTGCGGCATCCTTCTTTGTCAACATGAAACGCTGGAATTAACGCCAAGGTTTGTCCCTGCGGATTCTGGTGCTTGAAGTACCAGCCCTCAAAATAGGGGCCGGTTCTGTCTGTGCTGTGGAAAAATCCCATAATTTATCACCCCGGATTCAGTGTTCCCTGAATCTGGGGATTTTATTGGAAAATATTTCCGGTCGAGGAAGCGGCTCAATCCTTGCGGGACTGTATCCAAAGATAAGCGGTGTGATTCCCTACCGATGTGGAGCGGCAGAATCGATAGCCCAGCTGGTCAAAGGCCTGGAGACCCTCCGGGCTTTTGATTTGGTTCTCCGCCAGCCAGCGTACCATCTGCCCACGGGCCATCTTGCATTTGGTGCCCGTTTCGACGACCTTGCCGTTTTTCCACTCTCCAAAGGCACAGGTGACAAATCGGACAGTTTTGGGCAGATGGACCTCCACCGCTCTGCTGTACTCCCTGGAGGCCAGATTCAGCACCACGTCCGTCTCCATGGCCAGCTGCCGGGCCAGACGGTCCCCCCAGAACTGATATAGATCCCGGCAGCTATCTACCGGCAGTTTGGCCTGCATTTCTAACCGATAAGGGGTCACGCCGTCAAAAGGCCGCAGCAGGCCGTAAAAGCCGGAGACGATGCGCAGGTGCTCCCGGAGGTAGCCCAGGTGGGTCGTCTCCATCACGCCGGGGGCCATGCAGCGGTACTGGATGCCCTCGTAGGAAAGAATGGCGGGGGTGAGATTACGGCGCAGGTTCATCTGTTCCAGCCGCTCTATGTTCAGTTTGGCGATGGAGTCATTGCACTTCCAGAGGGCCTGTAAGTCCTTGGAGGACATACCCTGGAGGACAGCCTTCAGCCGCTCTGTCTGTTCCAGAAACTGGGGCAGGCTGTCCGCAGAAAAGCTGTCCGTGTCCGCCACCATTTTCTTCGCCGGGGCGATGATGATGCGCATATATCAAGCCCCCTGATTTCCCAATGTGCTGATTTTTTCCAGCGCCGCAACAATATCCCTCAAAACCAGAGGCTGCATACTGTCCGGGTAGCCGCTCAGATCAGCCTGCTCCAATGCCGTCCGGATACGGGGAATGAATTCCAGTTTCGCCTCCGCGATTTCCGGAAGCGCCGCCACGCACTGACGGGCCGTGATGGGCTTCACATCGGTGACGTGGGACAAAAATTCATCCAGCAGCGCGTCAAATTTCCCCTCCCCGTCCCAACGGGCATTGGCCGCAAGGATGGAGACGGCCCGGTTGCGGACCAGAGAGTTTTTGTGGGACAGGAGAACGGCAAACTCATCAAAATGAGAATACCAAGCGTCGGAAACTCTGCTTTCCTCTGTGATCCGCTGGGCAAGGGCATAGGCGGCCTTGGCGTCTTTTCCCGTCAGACAGGCAATATAGGCATCAAAGTCCATGTCAGATCAGCACCCCCTCGCAGTGGTCGATCTCGTGCTGGATGATCTGGGCCGTCCAGCCGGTGAAGGTCTTGAGGCGTGTTTGAAACTGCTCGTTCTGATACTGCACCTTGATGGACTGCCAGCGTTTGGCCTTCCGGGTGCCGGAGAGGGAGAGACAGCCCTCCTCCGCCTCGTAGGGACCAGACTTTTTGATAATCTCCGGGTTGAACATGACCATGTATGCGCCCTCGTTGTCAAAGACGATAATTCGCTTGCGGACGCCGATCATATTGGCCGCCATGCCCACACAGCCGTCCTTGTGGGCGGTCAGGGTGTCCAGCAGATCCTGAGCGACAGGCAAGTTTTCCAATGTAGCCGGTTCAGCCTTTTGGGAGAGGAACGCTTCATCCCGCATAATCTCTCGTACCACGGCATTGCACCTCCATTGTACACTTTCCCCAGGGGAAAATTTGTGGTATACTCATATGAATAAAATAGCACAGACAGGAGAAAAAGGCAAATCGAGGGTGGCAGACCGTATGGAGAAAAAAGTAACCGAAGTTGTGGCGGCGCTGATCTGGGATGGAGACAGGTTTTTAATCTGCCGGCGTCCGGCTCATAAGGCGCGGGGATTGCTGTGGGAGTTTGTGGGTGGCAAAGTGGAACCGGGAGAGAGCAAAGAAGATGCCCTCATTCGGGAGTGCCGGGAAGAACTGGCTGTTACCATCTCGGTGGACAAAGTGTTCATGGAGGTAGACCATGTTTACCCTGATCTGAACGTACACCTGACACTGTTCAATGCGGCAATCATTGAGGGAACTCCACAAATGTTGGAACATAATGATATTCAGTGGATTAAAGTGGATGAAATACCGCAGTACGAGTTTTGCCTGGCGGATAAGGAAATTTTGAGAAGATTACAATTAAAAGCATGGTAAAGGGGAAGGTTACATGAAAGCTCTTTTTAATGAAGACAACACTATGGAGCAAATGATAATCTCCATTTTGAAAGAGAATGGTTGGACCTACATTCCCGCTGAGAAGCTTCCGCGTATGTATTCGGATGTTATGGTGGAGCCCATGGTGAAGGAAGCGTTGATCCGGCTGAATCCTGAGATCGCAGCGGAACCTTCCCGTGCCGACGAGGTCATTTATAAGCTTCGAACTGTTATTTTGTCTGTACAGCCGCATAACCTGGTGACCCAGAATGAGCTGTTTAAAAAGCTGGTGTTTGAAGAAAACTCCTTCCCCTTTGGAAAAGACGGTCGTATGGTTCCGATTCGCTTCTTTGGTACGATGCGCAAAGAGAACATTGCCTTAAACGAATATGTCGTCACTAACCAATGGGTATATCCCCAGGCGGATGGAGGCAAACGTCTGGATATTGTGCTGCTAATCAACGGCTTTCCCATTGCGATTGGCGAACTGAAGACGCCTGTCCGCAGTGCTATTACGTGGCTTGATGCTGCTGGAGATATTTCCGCATATGAGAAAAGCATTCCCGCCATGTTTGTTGCAAATGTATTCAATTTTGCCTCAGAGGGGAAGCGCTACCGCTATGGTTCCGTGAATATGCCCATCAATATGTGGGGACCGTGGCACACCTCTGCTCATAAGGCGGAGGGTAACCTTGCGGATGTGAAGGTCAGCATAGCAGATATGATTACACCGGAAAAGGTTATGGACATCTTCCAGTTCTTCACTATGTTCGCCACCGATAAAAAGTACCGGAAATATAAGATCATCTGCCGCTATCAACAGTTTGAGGGTGCGAATATGATCGTCAGCCGTGTCCTTGCCGGGTATCCGAAGAAAGGGCTGATCTGGCATTTCCAGGGCTCCGGCAAATCGCTGCTGATGGTATTTGCCGCGCAGAAGCTGCGTATGGTACCTGAACTCAAAAATCCTACGGTTGTGATTGTGGATGACCGCATTGATTTGGAGACACAGATCACAGCGACTTTTAACGCCTCCGACATTCCCAATCTGACCAGCGCGTCCACCAAGGAGGAACTCTCCTCTTTCTTCCGCGGAGATATGCGGAAGATTCTGATTACAACAATTTTCAAATTTGGTGAGGTCAATGGAGAGTTGAATGCCCGAGACAACATCATTGTTATGGTGGATGAGGCTCATCGGACGCAGGAAGGGGACCTGGGTGAGAAGATGCGTATGGCCCTTCCCAACGCGTTTTTCTTCGGCCTTACCGGTACGCCGATTAACCGAGTGGACAAAAATACCTTTTTGACCTTCGGCGCGGAGGAGGACCGCACCGGCTATATGAGCCGGTACTCTTTCTCCGATTCCATCCGGGACGGCGCCACGCTGCCCCTGCATTTTGAGCCGGTTCCCGTGGAGCTGCACGTCAACAAAGATGAACTGGACCGGGCATTTGAAGCGATGACCGATGAGGCGGGGCTGAGCAGGGAGGAAAAGAATGAGCTTTCCCGCCGCGTCAATATGAAGGCTATCATGTACAACCCGGCCCGCATCCGGAAGGTATGCGAACATATCGCGAAGCACTTCCAATCGAAAATTGAGCCGAACGGCTACAAGGGACAGATCGTGGTCTATGATCGTGAATGCTGCCTAATGTATAAGACGGTCCTGGACGAATTGCTTGGCGAGGATGCTTCCACGATCGTCATGGATACCAATAATGACAAGGAGGACCGCTACAAGAAATACCGCCGTGACCGTGATGCGGAGGGAAAAATCCTGGACGTGTTCCGGGATTCAAACAGCGCACTGAAGCTGGTGATCGTCACCTCCAAGCTGCTGACCGGGTTTGACGCCCCTATTTTGCAGGCGATGTATCTGGACAAGCCCATGAAGGATCACACGCTGCTCCAGGCGATCTGCCGCACAAATCGAACCTATGACCAGGGAAAGACGCACGGCTTGATTGTAGATTATATTGGTATTTTTGACGATGTGGCGAAAGCTCTTGATTTTGATGAGACCAGTATGCGCCGCATTATCACCAATATCGAGGAGATCAAAAAGCAGCTGCCCACGCTGATGAAAAAATGCCTCGGTTATTTTATGGGTGTTGACCGCACCGTAGAGGGCTGGGAAGGGCTGATGGCGGCCCAGGAATGTCTCCCCACCAACAAGGAAAAGGATACCTTTGCCGCCGACTATCGTGTGCTGAACCGTGCTTGGGACGCTCTGTCGCCGGATACCTTCTTGAACGCATACAAGGCGGATTACCAGTGGCTGTCCCGTGTCTACGAATCCGTCAAACCCACCGACGGCAGAGGGGGGCTGATTTGGGCCGCCCTTGGGGCCAAGACCATTGAACTGGTTCATCAGAATGTTACGGTCGGCGAGACTGACGAAGATATGGACATTCTTGCCATGGACGCTGACCTGATTGATGATTTTCTGGAGAAGCAGAAGGATTTGAAAAAAGCGGCAAAAAAGGTTGAGATCAGCCTTGTGGCAAAGATTCTGAACCATGCCCAAGACCCCAAATTTATCCAGCTGGGTGAGAAGTTGGAAGCCCTGCGCGAGAAACATGAAAAGGGTCTTGTTACCAGCATTGAATTTTTGAAGATTCTTTTGGAACTGGCGAAGGAAGCAGCTCGGGCGGAGAAAGATGTCGTTCCGAAGCAGGAAATTGATAAAGGAATTGCCGCCTTGACGGAGCTGTTCAATGGTGTGAGGAATAAAAATACGCCTGTTATTGTAGAGCGCATCGTTGCTGATATTGACAGCATCGTGAAAATTGTCCGCTTCGACGGCTGGCAGAGCACAACGGCCGGCAAGCAGGAGGTCAAGAAGGCCCTTCGCAGTGTAGTTTGGATTAAGTATAAAATCAAAGATAAAGACGTCTTCGACAAGGCGTACAGCTACATCGAGCAATATTATTGACGGGAAGCGGGTGAAACTATGATTGGCGCAATCATTGGAGACCTTGTGGGCTCCAGATTTGAGTGGAACAACCACCGCTCCAAGGACTTTGACCTGATGCCGCACCAGTGTTTCTTTACGGATGATTCCATCATGTCATTGGCCGTATGCGACGCGCTGATGCGCTGCCGGCCGGATTTTGCCGGTCTGGGAGAGCAGGCAGTCCGCTCTATGCGGGAAATTGGCCGCCCGTATCCGAACAGCGGTTATGGTGGATCTTTTTACCGTTGGATGTATTCCGATCATCCGAAGCCTTACAACAGCTTTGGAAATGGCGCCGCCATGCGGGTAAGCGGCTGCGGGTATGCGGCAAGGTCTCTTGAAGAGGCAAAAGCCCTCTCCAAAGCGGTGACCGAGGTGACCCATAACCATCCGGAGGGAATCAAAGGCGCCGAGGCCACTGCTGCTGCGGTTTATCTCGCCCGCACCGGAAAAAGTATGCTGGAGATTCAGGATTATATCACAAAGAACTACTACCCCATTGATTTCACGCTGGAGTCCATCCGTAGCACCTATCAGTTCAATGAGACCTGTCAGGATACCGTACCCCAGGCGCTGGAGGCTTTTTTCGAGTCCACTGGCTTTGAAGACGCCATCCGGAACGCAATCTCTATCGGCGGCGACAGTGATACCCTGGCGGCGATTACCGGGGCGGTTGCAGAGGCCTATTACGGTGTACCCGCTCCCATACGGAAACTGGCCCTGACCTTTTTGGACAAGCGCCTTTTAAAAGTCCTCATGGATTTTGAGGGAATCTATCCGGCGAAGGCGGAAAAAGCAGGTGAGGCCGGAAACATCGGGATTCGATCTCCGCAGCGCGCTGAAATCAAAGCCGGCAAGCGTTCTGAAATCATGCAGCTTGCCTTTGATTTTGCTGACGAGGATGCCATAAACAGCACGTCAGTTTCTGAGGAGACCACCAGCCAGAAACTGTTTTCCCACTTGTTTGAGGCGTGCAATATCCTGCGGGGCCCTATCAATCAGGACGAATACAAAAGCTATGTGACGCCGATTTTGTTTTTCAAACGACTTTCCGACGTCTATGACGAGGAGACCCAGGCCGCGCTGGAGGAATCCGGCGGGGATGAGGAATATGCCGCCTTCCCGGAGAACCACCGCTTTTTGATTCCCGAGGGGTGCCATTGGCAGGATGTCCGGGAAACGAGCATGGATGTGGGTGTTGCCATTGTAAAGGCTATGAACGGGATTGAACGGGCGAACCCCGATACATTGAGCGGGGTATTCTCCAGCTTTGATGACGCAAACTGGACGGATAAGTCAAAGCTGTCCGACGAGCGGCTGAAAAATCTGATCGAGCATATGTCCAAAATAAAGGTTGGCAACAACAATTATTCTGCCGACGTGATGGGGGACAGTTATGAGTTCCTGATCAAGAAATTCGCGGATTTATCAAAAAAGAACGCCGGCGAATTTTACACCCCACGCTCCATTGTCAAGCTGATGATTATGCTGCTGGCCCCGCAGGCGGGCGAGTCGGTGTATGACCCCGCCTGCGGCACAGGCGGTATGCTGATGGAAGCGATTCGTTACATGAAGGGTGACAAGCGAACCTACGGCCGAATCTATGGTCAGGAAAAGAATCTGGCCACCTCCGCCATTGCCAGGATGAACCTGTTTCTGCATGGCGCAAGGGATTTTAACGTGACCCAGGGGGATACGCTGCGAAGCCCTAATTATCTCTGGCGGGGCAGCCTGCAAACCTTTGACTGTGTGGTGGCGAATCCCCCCTTTTCCTTGAAAAACTGGGGGGCGGAGCAGTTTGGCAGCGATATCTACGGGCGCAACCTCTGGGGGTGCCCCACGGACTCCAACGGAGACTTCGCTTGGCTCCAGCACATGGTCAAATCTATGGATTCCAAGACGGGCCGGTGCGCTGTCGTCCTGCCCCAAGGCGTCCTGTTCCGGGGTGGAAAAGAGGGAGAGATCCGAAAGCGGTTGGTGGAGTCCGACAAGCTGGAGTGTGTGATCACACTCACCGGGGGCGTGTTCTACTCCACCGGCGTTTCCGCCTGCATTCTCTTTTTGAACAACAACAAACATGCGGATCACCGCGGAAAGGTCTGTCTTATAGACGCCTCCGGCATCTACACACCCCAGCGGGCGCAGAACATCATGACCGAGGACGACATTCAAAGAGTATATGCGCTGTACGCGGCCTATGAAGATGTGATCGAGCGGGTCAAAGTGGTAACCATTGCCGATATACGGGAGAGAGGCTACACCCTTGCCATCAGCAACTACATTGAGAAAAAAGAGCAGGAGACGATTCCCCCGGAGGAGGTGCGCCGGCAGTATTTTGAGGCTTACGAGGCCATGCTCCGGGCCGAGGAAAAGATGAAAAAGCTTCTGCTGGAGGGAGGGTACGTCAGTGAATAAACGAATCACCATTGAGGAATTGCAGTCCTATCTGTGGAACTCCGCCGTCCTCCTCCGCACAAATATTGACGCGGGAGCCTATAAGCAGTACATATTCCCGCTGCTGTTCTTTAAGCGAATCTGTGATGTGTACGATGAGGAGACCGCCGCAGCGCAGGAGGAATACGGCGAAGATGCCGCTGAGTTTGATGAGCGTGAACTTCATACATTTATCGTTCCCGAGGGCAGCCACTGGAATGACGTCCGTGCAGTTTCAGAAAATGTCGGCGTGGCAATCGTGGAGGCGTTCCGAAAAGTTGAAAACGCCAATTCCGATAAATTACAAGGGATTTTTGGCGATGGGGCATGGACCAATAAAAACCGTCTGCCGGACCGTTTACTGAAGGACCTGCTGGAGCATTTCAGTACCAGGATGCTCTCCATCGCAAACTGCCCGGAGGATGAGCTTGGTCAGGGGTACGAGTATCTCATCAAAAAATTCGCAGATGACAGCGGTCACACAGCGCAGGAGTTTTACACCAACCGGACCGTTGTCCATCTGATGACGGAGATGCTCCGCCCGGAATCGGGGGAGTCCATCTACGACCCCACCTGCGGCAGCGCCGGTATGCTGATCTCCGCGATTGCTTATCTGAAAGAACAGGGGAAAGAATGGCGCAATGTTGCGGTCTTCGGGCAGGAGATCAACGCGCTGACCTCCGCTATTGGCAAGATGAACCTGTTTCTCCACGGTGTCAAGGATTTCAGCATTGTAAACGGCGATACCCTGGCCGCGCCCGCGTTTATTGAAAGCGGCAGGCTCCGGCAGTTTGACCTGGTTCTGGCCAATCCGCCCTATTCCATCAGCCAATGGGACCGCGCCGCCTTTGAGAGCGACAAATATGGCCGGAATTTTTTGGGAGTCCCTCCCCAGGGGCGGGCGGACTACGCCTTTTTGCAGCATATCATTGCCAGCCTGAAGGAAGAGACCGGGCGGTGCGCGATTTTGTTTCCTCATGGCGTTCTGTTCCGCAATGAGGAGCGCGCCATGCGGGAAAAACTGGTGCGCAGCGACCGCATCGAATGCGTGATCGGTCTGGCGGCAAACCTGTTTTACAACTCCCCTATGGAGGCCTGCATCATGATCTGCCGCATGAATAAGCGCCCGGAGCGGCGGGGACAGGTGCTTTTCATCAATGCGGTGAACGAAGTGGAGCGAAAAAATGCGCAAAGCTATTTGGAGGACCGGCACATTCAAAAGATTGCCGAAGCCTATCACCAGTATTCTGACGAGGCTGGTTTCGCACGGGTAGCTACCATACAGGATATTGCGGATCACAACTTTTCCCTCAGTATTCCCCTCTATGTCAAGCAGGAAATCGAGGCGACGGAGACGGATATCCGCTCCGTTCAGGAGCATTATGACAGCTGGTTGGCCGCCTCGGAAACCATGAAGCTGAGTTATGAGAAGCTGAATTCACTTTTGGGAAAGGGGGCGCGGGAAGGTGAGTAAGGTTTTGCTTGGCGATGTGGCTGAGGAACGCAGGGAGACCTGTAAAGGCAATAAAGATGGGTATCCCGCGGTTGGACTCGAGCATTTAACACCAGAGGAAATCACACTTACTTCTTGGGATGAGGGTAGTGATAACACCTTTACAAAAATGTTCCGTAAAGGGGATGTGCTTTTTGGCCGCCGTCGGGCTTACCTGAAAAAAGCTGCTGTTGCGCCGTTTGATGGAATCTGCTCTGGCGATATTACAGTTATTGAGACGAAGCCAAACTATCTCCTTCCTGAATTACTGCCTTTCATCATTCAAAATGATGCTTTGTTTAGTTTTGCCGTAGAAAAATCGGCGGGTTCACTTTCTCCCCGTGTCAAGTGGGAACACCTGAAAAGTTATGAGTTTGAGTTGCCGGATATGGACAAGCAGCGTGTACTTGCGGAACTCTTGTGGGCGATGGATGATACAAAGAAATCCTATCAACAGCTCATTGCTGCTACGGATGAGTTGGTGAAATCTCAATTTATCGAGATAACACAGAGCGGTGATAGAACTCCTACTCGTATGGGCGATATTGCAACCTATGTAAATGGCTATGCATTCAAACCGCAAGACTGGAGCTTTGAAGGTGTACCAATCATCCGTATCCAAAATCTAAATGATGCCTCAGCAGACTTCAATCGTTTTGCCGGAGAAATTGATGAAAAATACCTGGTGCATAACGGTGATGTGCTTGTATCGTGGGCCACCCATCTTGAGGCATACCTTTGGAATGGCGGAGATGCGTGGCTAAATCAGCACATCTTCAAGGTCGTTTTTGACAAGCGAAAGGTAAACAAGGTATTCTTTATTTTTGCTGCCAATTATGCGCTCAAGGAGGCTTTTAAGAAAGCCCATGGATTCAAGGCGACTATGGAGCATATTAAGCGGGGGGATTTTGAGGATGCAATAGTGATGATGCCAGATTTATTTCAACAAGAGGAGTTTGCCGCCTTCGTCCGTCAGAGCGATAAATCAAAATTTGAACTGGAACAAGCCCTTTCAGAATTGACCGCCACCTACAAACGTATCATTTCCGAGCAGCTCGGCTGAAAAACAGGGTCATGGAGTTTCCTCCGGCTCGTGGGTACGCCTCAAACGGAGGAACACGACAAGGAGGAAACACCATGATCGAAGAAATTATCATCAATATTCAGCATGAACTCTCTGAAAGCTTGAGCGAAAACCAAATGAAACAGCTGTTAGCATCCTTGCGAAGACATTTGTCTGCGCTGAATGCACAGGCCACCACAGACAGTGAATCACAGATGTCCAATTGGCTGCCGCTTTTTGTTTCGGCCAAGCGCGTGGAAGGATGTTCAGAAAAATCTCTTCGCTATTATGAGTCCGCGATCCGAAATATGTTGGAGAAGATCAATAAGCCGGAACGCAAAATAACAACGGAGGATCTCCGTTTATACCTCGACAACTACCAGCGGGGAGGAACGGTCAGCAAGATGACTCTCGATACTGTGAGACGGATTCTCTCGTCCTTTTTCTCCTGGCTTGAAGATGAGGATTACATTATAAAAAGTCCCGTGAGGAGAATCCACAAAGTAAATATGCGATTGTTTTGACTTCGGTGGATAATGTGATTACGGAATTTGTGGATGATCCTCGAATGCTGAATGTGGCGGTGTCTCGGGCGGTCAAATCTCTGACAGCCGTCACCTCCCAAGATCCGCGAAATGACCAGACAAACTATGGGGACCTGGCCCGCTATATCGAGTACAACAGCTGTGCGGTTGTAGAAAGCGCCGTTTATTCCATTTTTGACCTTCTCTATCAAGGCTACGCCCAGCAGCGACGCGTTTTCCTGCAAAAGCACCGGCGAATTTCGGAGTATGATTCCGAAAATCTGCTCTATGCTGTGATTGAGAGCGTCCTTATGGAACCAGAATTTTCTGCTGTGTCCAGTGCCGTCCATGTGTCGCTGGTCAATCTTGTAAAAGATTATTCTCTGCTGAATCATGAAGAAAAATCTTATGCCAAAAACCCGTTGACCCATGTAGATTTTCTCCTGTTTCGGAAAATGGATAAGTCGCCGCTGCTGGCGATTGAGGTGGATGGAACAGCCTTTCACGCCGCCGGCAGCATCCAAGCGGTGCGGGATGAAAAGAAAAATCATATTTTATCGCAATGCGGGATTTCTTTGCTGCGTCTCAGGACAGATGGCAGTGATGAGAAAAAGCGAATCGAACAGGCGCTGAGAACGGCGTTGCAGAAATTTATCAGAGGAGAGCTTTACTATGGCAAGATACGATGTCAACAATATTGCGGTCAGTTCTCTGCTTTCCAGCATCAAAGACGGGAGTATCGCAATCCCTGAAATTCAGCGTCCCTTTGTTTGGGACAGCACCAAGGTGCGCGATCTGATCGATTCCCTGTATCAAAACTATCCGGTTGGTTACATTATCGTCTGGCAGAATCCCGATGTAAAGCTAAAAGACGGAACCATATCCTCCGGCAAAAAAGTTGTGATCGATGGGCAGCAGCGGATCACCGCCTTGGCGGCCGCGATTGTTGGACAAGAGGTCGTGGGTGCTGATTACAGAAAATTCCCTATAAAAATTGCATTTAATCCCCAGGAAGAGCGTTTCGATGTGGTGAACCCGGCGATTCTCAAGGACGCTAAATATATTCCTGATATTGCCGCAATTTTTGACCCCGGTTTTAATTCGTTCGGTTTTGTCATCGACTATTGCCAGAAAAACGGAATTACTGACAGTGAGGGAATGTCTAAAATCTCCGATATTATCACCCGTTTGAAAAGTATTGAAAACAACAACCTTGGAGTCATCAATCTCTCTCATGAGTTGGATATTGAACAGGTCACAGACATTTTTATCCGAATCAATTCCAAGGGGGTTGTTCTCTCCCAGGCTGACTTTGCCATGAGCAAGATTTCCAGCAATGAAGAATATGGCGGGAATATCATCCGAAAGATGATCGATTACTTCTGCCACTTTTTACAGGTTCCGGCGGATTACAGCGAAATCAGATTTAATGATACCGCTTTTGCTCAGACACCGGAGTTCCACAAAATTGAGTGGATCGTCAACGAGAATGAAGATATCTATGAACCGGATTACAGTGATGTTCTCCGTGTCGCGTTCACCTATAAGTTCAGCCGCGGACGGCTTTCCGACCTGGTCAGCCTGTTGTCCGGCCGTGACTTTGAAGCCAGGGATTTCAAAGCTGAGATTGCGGAAAGAGCATTTTACGATTTGCATGACGCGGTTTTGGATGTGGTCAATCAGACCCATTTCCAAAGGTACGTCATGATTTTGAAATCTGTCGGTGTGGAGCGGGCCTCCCAGGTGCGTTCCCAGAATGTGCTGAATTTTGGCTATATCCTGTATCTCACCTTGAAAGCACGGGAAATCGACTCCAGCATGATGGAGCGAATTGTTCGCCGCTGGATCGTCCTGACGATTTTGACCGGCCGCTACTCGGGTTCACCTGAATCCGCTTTCGACTATGACGTGAAGCGGTTCAATGCTTATGAAAATCCTCTCGAATATTTGGAACAGGTAGAGGCCGGCGAGCTCTCCGACGCGTTCTGGAACAATGTGCTGGTGGATCGGCTGAATACCTCAGTGGCCAGTAGCCCCTATTTCAACGTGTTCCTGATGGCCCAGGTTAAGAATCACGACAAAGGTTTCCTGGGTGAACACATAGAAGTGAAAGCGATGCTGGAGGAACGTGGAGATATCCACCATCTCTTCCCTAAGAAGTACTTAATTCGGAATGGGATTACCAGCAAGGGACAGTACAACCAGATCGCCAACTATGTCTATTTGCAGTCGGAAATCAATATTAAAATCAGCGCGGACGCGCCAAAGGATTATATGGCGGTTGTTCTCCACCAGTGTGAGACTGGAGAGCCGGTCTATGGTGGAATCACTGATTTGAATCAGCTGAGGCAAAATCTGGAGGCGAACTGTATTCCGGAGGACTTTGCTCAGATGGGAATTGAGGACTATCCTCGTTTTCTGGAGCAGAGGCGTGTGCTAATGGCACAGAAAATCCGAAAATTTTATGAGGCACTGAAATAAAAAACTTGGCTAAAATGCTTCGCCGCGTTGGCAGCGACTACCCTTGCAGCTACCCTCACCCTTCCGGCCGCAACAGCAGAAGCACCAGTCAAGTCCATCCGGATAAGCAGTTACAAGGGCGGCGCCCTGGAGGTCGGAGAACGAAGCGGTCTCATCATCGGGCCCAGTGGCACAGACTACACTGTTGCCTCCAGCGACCCGGACACAGTAGCGGTAGAGCAGGTGCTGACCTTCTGGGCTGCCATCGCTAGGACGGAGGGGAGTACAGAGATCACCGCCTCCAACAGTGTGGGAGAGTCCGGAACTGTAACGCTGACAGTCGGCCCCGCTGCCCCCGCCACACTGGAAGCCCCCGCTGGCGGGAACAGCGTCAGTCTAACGGACAATCTTGAGATACGGCAGGAGATCGTCCGGTTGGTCAACCAAACCCGCAAGGCCAATGGGGTATCGGAACTGCCCATCAACGAAGCCCAAATGAACGCCGCCCTAGTTTGCTCTAACCGGCGCTACACATGGCATCACGCCCCGGAGGAGAGCCAAGCCGCTGTTGACGCCGGCTATCCCTACGGCTTCGGTGACAACCTCACGGTCTTCACAGGTACAGTCGACGCCGCCCGGCGCGCCGTCGACAACTGGGTCAACTTTCCCGGACACTTCGAGACGATGATCGACCCCAGATGCGACTGCATCGGAGTGGGGGTGACTCAGTACGACGGCATAACCTACTGCTGCCTGTTCCTTGGAAGATAAGGTACAATAAGTTGCGCAAATAAAAAAAGACAAGGTTTGCAGCCCTCTGG
>ERZ777306.3480-NODE-3480-length-16442-cov-19.266126_pt1 | contig 16442 bp, 19 predicted proteins | sample MGYA00374966_ERZ777306 | MGnify/ENA primary metagenome ERZ777306 (study PRJEB29329, sample SAMN06343882) | mouse gut metagenome | isolation source: Mouse cecum | place: Austria: Vienna | collected 2014-11-15 ...
CCTAATCTGAAATTACTTCCCTCTAACCGTAAACATTTGATTTTGCTGTATTTTCAAGGGGTTCAATGTTTTATGTGGCATACCGCTTTTTACTACGATTTGCCACATATCTTTATGGTCATTCTCTGTAAAACAACCATTATTTTCTGAATTTACAGGACAGCTTTTTCAAGGCTTTGAACCTCTTTTTTGACATTATCGAAATCTACATGAGTATATGTATTCAAAGTAACGCTAATATCTGAATGCCCCATTAAATACTGTAAATGCTTCGGGTTCATGCCACTTGATGCACAATGAGAACAATATGTATGTCGGCATACATGGGGCGTAATCTTCGGCATTTGAACTTTATAGACTTTATTATATTTTTCTACAATGTTGAAAATATTTTTCCCAATGCAAGGCAACCATAGGCATCTCATTCTTATCCAGATACAAAATCCAACCTTACCGCCAACCATAGGCTCTACTTTTGGTTTCCTGCGGTTTTGAATAATGCGCCTGAAACACTCACAAACTTCTTCCTGCATAGGTATAACCCTGATTCCTGCTTCTGTTTTTGGCGGCTCTATGATATACTGCATCTGGCTTGTTCTCTGTAATTGATGGTCTATGTTGATTGTCTTTTCCTTTAAGTCAATATCCTTTATCATCAATCCTACAAATTCAGAGATACGCATTCCGGTATAAAACAGTATATAAATACCGTCATAGTATTTGCAGAAATGCTTGTCATTCCTGACAAATTCTAAAAACTTTCTTTTCTCGTCATGCGTAATTGCATCTCTGGTAACACTGTCATTTATGATAACCGATACCAGTTCAAATTGAAATGGGTTCTTTCTCAATCAAAGACCCCGCTGCAAGCAACGGAGTATCAAACTTGCAGCGCTGCAGAGCAACGGGTTATTTGACCCTCGCGGCAGTCGCCAAATGTCCAATCCAACCTTTGGTTGGATTTAAGCATGCCACTCGGCTCGTTGCTCGCGGGAATAAATCATCATCCACCGCTATCTGAAAAGCCGGTCTTAGTACCCCTCTTATCGTATGAATTGAACTGCAGCTTCTACCGTCCTGATCCTGCAATTTAATCAGCCATTCTTTCGCATCTGACAATTTCACTTTATCAATTCTTTTCGCTCCAAATCCTTCCTTTTCAAGAATATTCGTAACTGTCTTATATCCTGCCCTTGTAGATTCCCTTACACCCTTTTTTTGCAGGATATATTTCTTTGTCAATGCAAATACCGTAAGCTGACCGCCATAGGGTACAATTCCGTCATCAATGTTTCTTTGTACCTCACGCTCTTTTTCTCTCAGCGACTTACATTTTCTCTTTCCCTGTGGTAATGGATCACCCGGCTCTAGCTTCCAACTTTATAAACATTTTGCCTTGCCGTTCAAATCAACATAATCATACTAATATAACCCATCTTTACGCTGACATTCTCCGTTTCTTAAAACCCTTCCTTTCTTATCCCTTCTTTTCTCAATCATTACTGTTATCTGCTCCTTTCGTATGAAGAAGCCCTAGTGCAGTATTATCATACCACACCCAGGGCTGTTTTTCCATTGATATTTGCCTTTATTCCATGTCTATATTGATGTGGTCTGGTTTAAAAAATCCTCAAACATTTTACGCTTTATCATAGTCCGTCCACCGTTTGAACTACGAATTTATAATCGGAATCTACATCTCCTAATTCCTTATCAGTCAACCCTAATCTTGTTTTCTTTACTTCAATAACCACTCCCTCATTTTTCAAGAGAAAATCCATTCTTGCAGATTTTCCTGCATAGGAAGATGTCCATTCTTCCGCTCTTATATCATCAAAGCAAAGCAGTAATAACGCATGGAGCAAGGTCTTGAATATCATATTCATCTTCAATTTTTAAAGTTTCTCTGTTATCATATCTGCACCGCAATTGTCTTGCCACTTTATAAAAATGCGAAAAAATTATATTTAGGCTGCCATCTACATCAATTGTCTTTTTTTGTTCAAATGTAATATAATCTTTTTCGATATATTCTTTTACATTTTCTATAATCTTTACACGAGTAGCAGCTTCATAATAATAACTCCGATGGGATTTTTGCAACCCTTTTATAAACTCATTATCATCTTCCAAAAATAATTTTAAAAACGCCATTGCCTTCACTAACCAACTATTATACATTGCGCTATCTACGTATGTTCCTCCAAATCACTATTATACTTTGTATTCAGTACATTATTTCCCTCTTGAATTAAAGTTTCAATTCCCTGTAATGCCATTCCTTTATTCATTATTGTTTACCGCCTTTATTCTTTCAATAAAATAGTGTTATTTTTTTATCACTTAGAGGTATTCTAATGAGATTGCAATCAACGATTTTTATACATCAATTACTACATAGTAAATAATATAATTATCCACATAAATACGATAATAAGAATATCTACGCTCTCGGACAGAATGATATGGTTCAAAAGATTCAGCCACCGAAAGCCGCTCCATAATAGCAGACTCTACCTTATCCAATAAGTCATTTGCCGCTTTTGGGTTCTTCAGTTTCTCCGCAATATAGATAACTTTTTCATCAAGGTCATCATAAAAAAGTGGCAGATAGCTCAATCTGTACTTTTTACTGAACATTTATCTTCCTCCGCAGTCCTCCGAAAACTACCTCATGGCTCATCCGTGTATCGTTTTCCGCCGCAAACCTATCTGCTTTATCCAATGCAGCTTCAACGCCATCCGTCAACTTTGAATATTCTTCAAGACTAAGCACTACCATTGCTCCATATCCTTTTTTTGTTAAATATACCGGTTCACCCGCATTTACGATTTTTTCAATATCAGGGAACTTATTTCTCAAATCTGAAACAGGTCTAATTTGTAACATAAGCATTCGCTCCTTATCAATATTTTATCTTAATTTTATCATTTCCTATATTTAACTCTACTTGTATTTTCAAGGGTTTCACTGTTTTATGTGACATACCGCTTTTCACTGATTTTTCATGATTTGACACGATTTGCCACATATCTTTATGGTCATTCTCTGTAAAAATCTCTGTAAAACAACCACCATTTTCTGAATTTACAGGACAGCTTTTTCAAGGCTTTTAACCTCTTTTTTGACATTATCGAAATCTACATGAGTGTATGTATTCAAAGTGACGCTAATATCTGAATGCCCCATTAAATACTGTAAATGCTTTGGGTTCATGCCGCTTGATGCACAATGAGAACAATATGTGTGTCTGCATACATGGGGCGTAATCTTCGGCATTTGCACTTTATAGATTTTATTATATCTATGTTCGGCAAATCAGCAAAATAGGCATTTTTATAAGATTTTTAAGGCTATTATGTTGTATTAACAGTATTTTTAACGGGAGTTCGGGAGAATCCTTTATTTTCAATACTTTCTACCATTTTTTATATTCTATAATGACCTTATACTTTTCCACCTGTGAACTTATGGGGATCATCCAATAAAGAGAGTGATTCTTTTTATCTTGTATTGCATAGAAATGAGGACGGTAATTTCCATTTTCTTTATTGCTCATCAAGTATCTATCCTGCACCATATCAAAAAACTCATCTTTGATATGATAAGAATATCCCTGCCGTATCTCCATATACTGTAATATTCTCCTTTGGGCAAACTTCATATTATGCAAATCCCCACCGACATCAGCCGATGGGGAGCATTTACGCACTATACCATTTATACCCCACCTGTATAGCAAGTGGCATAATTTACGAACTGAATCACTTATACCCCGCACCATCAGCAAGCGGCAAACATTTACTTCTACTCATAGTATATACAGATTATGAGAAATAATCAACCTGTTTTTCAATTTTTTGCACTGGACTTCTTATCTATTTTTTGATTCTCTGTAAAACCTCTGTAAATTCATCTGACAATTAGCATTTTTATAAGAAAATATCAGCATTTCAAGGTTTGTGTTCGCTTCCTGCCGTGGCAGATGAAACATACTTTTATCATAGTTATCAATCTCCTTATTTTGCCCCGGAATGCCCTGTTATGCGAGGGCACTGAAAAAGTCTGATTCTTTGAAAAAGAATTGGGCTTTTTTCAGTGTAGGTATTATAATAGAAGTATAGGGAGGGAGGACTCCGAAATGCTGAAAGATCATTCACAGTTGAAATTACCATTATCACCTTATCAGGGGATTTACAATGCGATCATTCCTGCAAATCATCTTTTGCGGAAGATAAAAGAGAACATTGATTTCAGTTTTGTAAATCCTATGCTGCGGAAACAGTATTGTGAAAATTTCGGACGCCCGGCAAAAGAACCAGAAATGATGTTCAAACTATTGTTCTTGAAAAAACTCTACGACCTGTCTGATGAAACCCTGATCAGCAGCGCCCAGACAGATATGGCATATAAATTTTTTCTAGACCTGGAACCGGAAGCAAAAATAATTGACCCCAGCCTTCTCACAAAATTCAGGAAAACCCGCATTACAGAAGATATTCTTGAAGAGCTGTTAAAGGAAACGATCCGGCAGGCTTTGGATAAAGGTCTGATAAAATCAGGAACCATTATCGTAGATTCCACCCATACAAGCGCATCTGTCCGTGCGAAATCCCCTACACATATTTTGCGGGATATGAGTAAACAGCTCCGGAAGGAAATCTATAAAAATGCTTTTGATTTATCAGAAAAATTCCCCGAAAAACCATCCCTGGAAGCCGGACTGGAGGAAGAGATTGCATATACAAAAAATCTGCTAAAGGCTCTGGGGGAAGGGATAGCAGCCTGTGGCAGCGGGAAGATACAGAAGCTTGCCAGGGAAATGAAGGAACTGCTTGAGGATGAAAAGATCAGGGATATACGTTCAAAGGATGACAAAGATGCACGGTTTGGGCACAAAACGCCAACGAGCACATTTTACGGATATAAAAACCACCTGGCAATGACAGAGGAACGTTTGATTGCGGGGATAAGCGTAACGCATGGAGGTGCGCCGGACGGCCAGGAGTTGCCAGGACTGATAGAAAAGGTGCAGGAGACCGGGATAGAAGTGGCAGAAGTAATAGGGGATATGGCATATGCCAGCGATGATAATCTGGAAGCCTGTGGCGAAGGGGTTACATTAATTGCACGGACAAATACGGCGGTGGCAGCGGCAGCAAACGGAAAACTGGAAGAAGGATTCTGTTACAATAAGGATGCCGGAATGCTGCAGTGCCCAGCCGGGGAATTGGCGGTGCGGGTAGAGAAACGGACAGCAAAGAACGGGAATACCTATTTAAGATATATATTCAGCAAAGTGAAATGCAGGAAATGCCCGTTAAGAGAAAGCTGCCGTGTAGGGAGGGGGAAATCAAAGGAACGAAGTTACAGCATTACCCAGGCAAGCGAAAAGAACCTGGAAAGACTAAAATTTGAGGAGAGTGAATATTTCAGGGAACGGATGAAGATTCGGCATCGGATTGAAGAAAAGAATGGGGAATTAAAAGAAGCCCACGGATTACGCAGAGCGGATTCGAGAGGGCTGTTTGCCATGGAACTGCAAATGTATATCACAGCATTTGTGGCAAATGTCAAGAGAATCACGAGGCTGACGGAGCCGGTTATGCAGTAAGGAAACGCTTTTCCTTGCATGCTTTGGAGCAAATTTGTACACAGATGCTGTTTATATAGAGATAAGAAAACTCCCAACAAAAAAGTGGGAGTTTTTCAGTGCCCTCGTTATGCGAAGGATTTCGGGGATTTTGTAGTTTGCTCTGAAATTACAGATTGTGGCAAATCAGAGCAGAACCCTGCAAGTTGTTACTACCTGTTAGTAGTAAAATTAGTAGTAAAACGAAATTTCTTACTACTAAGGATTTTTACTACTTACCTGGTAACTCACTAATCAATGGTTGTATTGTCTTATAAATGTGTGAAACCACTTTTCCATCTGAATACAATTTTAACAATCCATTATTCACTTGCTGTTTAGTTTCTGACTTTAAAATAATCTGAATAATTTCCTCTTTGCAATCCACATATATTTTCTTCTTAAAGTGCTGACCAAAGAAAGAACGAACCTGCGATTCTCTTTTTGCGACTTTACTCTTTGATTGCACAAATTTCTCAAGAATAGACTTAACATCCTCATATACTTCGGAATAGTTATTAAAGGAGTTCTTGATGTCATTGTGAATTCCATTTAGCATTCTTTCATCATTACAATGAGCAATAACAAACTTGCAGATTCTATTTGCCGAATTTCTATCATATCCTATAGCCACAAGTCCATGCTGCATAAACAGGTTTAATTCACTTCTATCATCACCTTCAAATTCATATGCCATACCTGCACTAATTTTACTATTCACAGTCTGCACATTACTTTTTGTTTGAGATACTGTCTGTGTTTTTTGCCTCTGAGTAGAAGCAGTTCCCGGCAACTTCTCTTTTCGTGAAATATTAGGATAGCCTTCCTCTTTCCAAAACTTAACTATGTTATCGTAATCCTTATCCTTACTAATAATCACATAACTACATTCCTTACCATACACTCCCAACAAATGGCCTAGGTAAGAAACCAGATGCATATCCAATGACTGCTTTCGCACTGGAACTAAATGAGATTTGATATCTCCATTTAACCAAAAAATGTCCTGTCTTATATTTGTTGCATTCTGTGTTGAGAAAATATGCACATGTTCTTCCTTTGTCATACTTTCAATATTCGCAATGCCATCATTATGAACATTTTCAAAATCAATCAAATAAAAAGTTTTCATTTATCTATTCACATCCTTTTCAATGCAAAATTTTCCAAAATATATTATACAATCTTATTTTCGTTTTTTCTATAGAAATATAACGCCCCAACCATCAAAAGCCAGAGCGTTACCTATCATCTATATTAAATTACCTTAAACATTTTCTGCGACATCGGTTTCTCCTTCTTCTGTTCAACCTCCGCCTGCGCTTTCCTAAACTCTTCCATCCGCTTCAATTCTTCCTCAGCATCATCGAATCCGATATGCGTGTACACATTCATTGTGACAGATATATCCGAATGCCCCATGAGGTACTGTAATGTCTTGGGATTCATTCCCGATTTTGCCATATTTGAACAATACGTGTGTCGGCATACATGTGGAGTAATGTTTGGCATCTGCACCCGGTAGATGTCATTGTATCTGCCGACCATATGGTTGAAGCGGTGCTGCCAGTGCATTGCCACAAGTGGCATTCCATTATCATCATAGAATAGGAATCCGCTATAGCCGTCTATAGCTTTCTCCACTTTCGGTGCATTTCTGTCCTCGATGATTGCCTGAAACATCTGTGCCACATCTTCTGTAATCGGCAATACTCTTGTTCCGGCATCCGTCTTTGTGGTTTCTATGATGTATCGCATATCCGATGTTCTCTGCAACTGATGGTCGATATTTACAGTTCTGTTCTCAAGATCAATGTCTTTCAGCGTCAATCCACAAAATTCCGATATTCGCATTCCTGTATGAAATAATATGTACACTACTTCATAGTATTTACAGTACACCACATCGTCATGCACAAACTTAAGGAACTTTCTCATCTGGTCTTTTGTGATTGCCTCTCTTGTGACTGCGTCATTTACCAATACTCCGGCAAGCTGAAATCCGAATGGATTCTTTACCAGAATGTCATCATCCACCGCCATCTGAAAGGCTGGTCGCAGCACTCCTCGGATGGTATGAATGGAACTGTAGCTTTTCCCATCTTCCTGCTGCAATTTTATAAGGAATAACTTTGCATCGGAAGTTTTCACACTTCGTATCGTCTTTTTACCAAATGCTTCCTTCGCAAGTAATCTCTGTACTGTAACATATCCCTGTTTCGTGCTTTGTCTTACTCCAGCCTTTGTCTTCAAATATCGGTCTACCAGTTCACATACTGTCATCTGTCCGTCCACGATATTTATAAGCAAATCTAAATCTGTGTTTACCTGTTTTTCCAATTCACGAAGGGAGAGGCATGGCTTCTTGCCCTTTGGAAGTTTGTCCGTAGGCTCCAGTTTCCAACTGTATACAAAATGTGGTTTTCCATCAATGTGATATTTATATTGATATTTTCCGTCTGCTCTTATGCTTTCTCCCGTTCTTAATACTCTACGCTTGGAATCCCGCCTTGTCTGACCTCTTCCTGACTTTGCCATTATACCCGCCTCCTTAGTTCTGGATGGTTACGCAGATACCTTTCAAAGGCTACACGAAGAATCAGCTTGCGTTCTCCGTAGTATGCCAGAAAATCTTCTCCATCCGTATTATTCAATAAATCGTAAAATTTTCTCCGGCTCAGAACAAAATATTCAATTGCCTCAGAAGGATTCAAAATATCCTTTTCTGCTAAATCTGGTCTTGCCATAAAACACTTCCTTTCTGCCAAAAGTGGCTGTTTTCGAGGGTACTGAAAAAGTCTGATTCTTTTGAAAAAAGAATTGGGCTTTTTTCAGTGTTGGCATTATAATAGAAGTATGGGGAAGGAGGATTCCGAAATGCTAAAAGATAATTCGCAGTTAAAACTATCCTTATCACCATATCAGGGGATTTACGATGCAATCATTCCTGCTGATCATCTTTTGCGGAAGATGAAAGAGAACATCGATTTCAGCTTTATAAATCCAATGTTGCGTAAACAGTATTGTGAAAATTTCGGACGCCCGGCAAAAGAACCGGAGATGATGTTCAAACTGCTGTTCTTGAAAAAACTGTACGACCTGTCCGATGAAACCCTGATCAGCAGCGCCCAGACAGATATGGCATATAAATTTTTTCTGGATCTGGAACCGGAAGCGAAAATGATTGATCCCAGTCTTCTCACAAAATTCAGAAAAACCCGTATTACAGAAGATATCCTGGAAGAGATGTTAAGAGAGACAATTCAGCAGGCTTTGGATAAAGGCCTGATAAAATCGGGAACCATTATCGTGGATTCCACCCATACAAACGCATCTGTCCGTGCGAAATCCCCTACACAAATTTTGCGGGACATGAGTAAACAGCTCCGAAAGGAAATTTATAAAAATGCCTTTGAATTATCGGAAAAATTTCCCGAAAAGCCATCCCTGGAAGCCGGACTGGAGGAAGAGATTGCATATACGAAAGAACTGCTAAAGGCTCTGGAGGAAGATATCGCGACCTGTGGCAACGGGAAGGTACAGGAACTTTCCAGGGAAATGAAAGGGCTGCTTGAGGATGAAAAGATCAGGGATATACGTTCAAAGGATGACAAAGATGCACGGTTTGGACACAAAACTCCAACAAGCACATTTTACGGATATAAAAACCACCTGGCAATGACAGAAGAGCGTTTGATTGCGGGGATAAGCGTAACTCACGGAGGTGCGCCGGACGGACAGGAATTACCTGGGCTGATAGAAAAGGTGCAGGGAAACGGGGTAGAAGTGACAGAAGTGATCGGGGATATGGCATATGTCAGCGATGATAATCTGGAAGCCTGCGGCGAAGGGATCTCATTGATAGCGCGCACCAATACGGCTGTAGCAGCGGCCGCGAACGGGAAACTGGACGAAGGATTCTGTTATAATAAGGATGCCGGGATGCTGCAGTGCCCTGCCGGAGATCTTGCGATGCGTGTAGAAAAGAGAGCCGCCCAAAACGGAAATACTTATTTGAGGTATATATTTAGCAAGGTCAAATGCCGAAAATGTCCGTTAAGAGAAAGCTGCCGCGTAGGGAAAGGGAAATCAAGGGAACGGAGTTACAGCATTACCCAGGCAAGCGAAAAGAACCTGGAACGGCTTAAATTTGAGGGAAGTGAATTTTTCAGGGAACGGATGAAGATCCGGCATCGGATTGAAGAAAAGAATGGGGAATTAAAAGAGGCCCACGGATTGCGCAGAGCGGATTCGAGAGGGTTGTTTGCTATGGAATTGCAAATGTATTTTACGGCGTTTGTGGCCAATAGCAAGAGGATCATGAGACTGACTGAGCTGGCTACGCAATAAAGTGGTATTCTCTTTGCATGCTTTAGGGTGAATTTGTGTGTAGATGCTGTTTATATAATAGAAGAAAGAAAACTCCCGCTAAAAAAGTGGGAGTTTTTCAGTGCCCTTGTTTTCAAGGGTTTTCGGGGTCATCCTATGTTCGCTCTTATGCTCTGTAATAGCAACGAGACTGTCCGAAAAATAAGAAAAAATAGCGTAGAAAATACCGCCAGAAACTTGTCTATATGTGACAATCTGGCGGCAGGAGTATTTTTTCGTATACTGGCCGGAAAGAAAACCATTTTCAAAAGAAAAAGGCATGTATCAGGTCAAAATCATCTCCATTAGTCCGTTTACCCCAAGGAGGTTTACCACTCTTCGGAAATTGTAGGCAAGGAAAGAAAGCCCCATTTCAGCGGCTGCCTTCTGCTTTCCTTTTGTCAGCAGATAACCGGCTCCGTGCCATCTTTTCACTGTTCCATATGGATGTTCAACCACAGTGTTCCGCTTCCGTAAATGCTGCCGGTTGGGGTAGAACCGCAGGATCACCCATTCGTCCCATGAACTTTCTTCTTCGGATAACGTGATCACTTTGAACCGGCGGCTCGTCTTCCGGACAATTCTGTTTTCCCTAGCTTTTTCATAAAAGGCTTCTTCTTTCCGTGTTTCGCCCTCTTTGAATGAGACGATCCGTCTTTTATGAAGTGTACATTTGTTGGGGCATTTCAAACAGGCTGAAAGTCTGTGATACCTGCGGATGCAGGGATCTTTTTTGCCATTCGGGTGGCCCGGACCTGCGTAGAACAGCGTCTGACCCATCGGGCAGATAACTATGTCTTTTTCAATATCGCGCTCAAAATATGGATGTAACGGTGGTTCCCGCCTGACTTCCACAGGCGCTTTCTCCAATCCGCCCTGTGCTTTCATTTCTGCATAGGAAACCACTTCCCCGGTTTCTTTATCCAGATACAGGCTGCTTCCCTGTTCCCGACGTTTCACAACTTCCAGCTCCACATCGCCCCGATGTAGAATCTCAGGCAGCTCACCGGCTGATATGCACTGAAGAATCGTATCCTTATCTTTTGAAAACAGCATTTCCCCGGTTACTTCTGTATCGGTTTTCTGGAACCGGAACATCCTGCTTTTCTCGCCTTTATTTGGATGCGTTGTAGGAGTATCCCCATTTAAAAGGCACTGCAGGATTTCTTCATCGTTGCTGTATCCTCTGTCCGCGATACCTTCAAGGTTTTCCACTCCGAAATGTAATCCATGTATGCCTGCACAAAGCCGTCATATTTATACCTTGAAAGAAGCAGCTTATCCCCGTTCGCCATCCTTACCTCCGTCTTATCGTAACCCTCCACATGGAAAAGGTTGATAAGGTATCCCCGGTGGATGCGGTAGAACTGCCCCGCCAGCTCCTCCTCCAAATCCCCGATCTTCGCATAGTATTCAAGTCTGCCTCCGCAGGCTTTGTTCCCGTCTTTCAGGTACAGGATGATATTGTGGTTCCGGCTTTCCATGTAATAAATGTCATTCAGCGGTATGGCCTTTCCCTCGCCGCCATACTGGATCACAAGTTTTTTCTTCCGCTGCTCCGCCTCCGATACAATCTGCCCCGCCGCCCGTCCGAACACCTCTGCAAATTTCTGTTCGTCCACGGGCTTTACCAGATACTGGAACGCCCCTACGTCAAATGCGTCATACACATATTTTTCATACCCTGTTACAAAAATGATGATAGGCTGTTTCTGCGCCTCCATGCCCCGGATATGCTTTGCCAGCCCCATGCCGTCCATGCCTGCGCCGGAGCCGCCCATCTCTATGTCCAGAAAAATAATGTCATGCTCCTTACCGTCCGAGAGGTACGCATCGGCAGAGGCATATTCTGTGATACTGCATTCCCCGCCCTGCTTTTTGATGAGTGAAACGAGGTAAGACCTTATATTTTTTTCATCATCACACACCGCAATTTTTATCGTTTCTGCCACCTCCAGTCCTCAACTAACTTATCGAAAAAATCAGGGCGATTTCTAACGCCTACTTCGTGAATGGTTAATCTGGCTACGTGAATCGCAGATTTTTTGTTTTTGAAAGGCCAAATCAGCTCTAAAGTTTTTCGCCATTCGTCCGATATAGGGGAAACGCAAACCGCCGTGTAAGCATATTACCTCTGATTTCCCCGCTTTCCAAATCAGGCCGCCCGGCCTGCCTGCGGAAAAGGCGGACCGCCGCATATGGCGGATGGTGGCCATAGTGCGGCGGTTTGTCTTTTGTAGGATTATCTGGCATTAAGTTCCACCAAAACAATCTCCGGGCGGTTATTGAAACGGAATGGTATGATGCTGTTTCCAATGCCACGGCTGACCACCATGCTTGTGCCGCCGTCTGTATACAGTCCGGCATCATACTTAGGGAATAACCCTGATTAGGAGCAATCACTCCGCCGATAAACGGCAGCCGGAACTGACCGCCATGAGCATGGCCTGCAATGACCAGATCAATGCCGCAGTTTACATACGTTTCAAACAGTTCCGGCCTGTGTGAGAGCAAAATAGTGTATCCGCTTTCATCACCAATCAGATTCTTCAATTTCGTACTGGCCATAGCGGGGACTTCACCAAACATATCTCCCTTGACCGTAAAATCGGGATCGGCCAATCCAAGCAGTGCTATGGTTTCCCCATTCCGCTCTAAATAAACAGTCTCATCCTCCAGTACGATAACCCCGGCTGCTTCAAGCCCGGCTTTCAAAATATCATATTGGGGGCTTGCAGCTTCATGGTTTCCCGCCACATAATAGGTCGGGGCAATCCTGACGGATTCCTGCGCAAAGCAGAGCGCTATCCCTGCATCCGTGTGATTGGCATCTATGAGGTCTCCTGTTATCACGATGATATCCGGCCGACTCTCGGATAGCAGTTTTAACAGTTCTGCATTGTTTTTTCCAAATTCAGCATTATGCAGGTCTGATATCTGCGCTATCCGGAAGCCGGAAAATGCGGCAGGGATACGGCTGCTTGAAATTGAAATTGTACTAACCATCAATGCCGTATTGCCCCATACCGTCCAGACTGTGGGAATGACACACAACACTACAGACAGGATGATATTTCTTTTTCTTCTGCCTATTTTCATAAACTACATCCCCCTTCAATGACTGTGTGTTGGGACAGCTTATTTCCCCTGTCTAATTCCTCTCTTTTGGCATTGGTGTTTATTCTACCGTAATCCGGATGGTGCCATCATATCCAGCCCCATAAAGCCCTATATAGTTTGCACCACTTTTAAGCTGTACTGTAACGCTGCCATCCCCATTTTCAGCCAGTACATTTTCCTCCAATTCCGGATCAATATATACCAGCCGGCAAACGCCGGAAATCGTGTCAAAAGAATAGTGTACTGTAATCTTGCGGCAATCGTTGCTTTTGAGGGCAGTGTTTCCAACCAATATGTCCTGCCCGTCAAAACCGTTTACGGCCGCATCATAAGTTGCCAGAAAACCCGCATTATCCGAAACACGTTTTCCATCAAAAGACTGATAAGGAGTAATGAGGGCATTGCTTTTCCCAATAGCAACATTGCTGCCGACCTGCTCCACGCCGCTTTTCAGACCGTCTGCCAATTTATCAAGCCCCGAACACGCTGTACAGGAGAGAAGCATTATTCCAGCAATAAAAATAGCTGGTCCTTTCTTGAAAAACTCCATAAACACTCCTCACTTACTGCATGAAAGTTAAAAATAATCCCAGGGCAACAATGCCGGCCATCAACAGGCACCAAAATACACTGATAACTGTAGACGCAATATTTACAAGGCTGCGGCTTTCATTGCTCCTGACGCATATAATTGAGAGGATCAAACCCGCCACAACACAGGCAATATTGACACCCGCCCAAGCCGTGCTTACCCCTCCCGGCAGCGTGAGTTTAAGAAACACGGGGATGAGGGTTGCCAGCGGAAGGACGCTGATAACCAGTGAAACCTTGCTTAAAGTTCTCAGTTTTTTACATTCCATAATGATTTACCTCATTTCTACTTTTTTTCCAAATTTTATTACAGCAACCGCAAACACCAATACAAAGACCAGTACTGCAACCGGCAGGAAGGGGAACAGCGAAAATGCCATTGTGTTGGATTCCACCGAAAAGTCATGCAGGGAGCAGGACACCAGATAGCCGCTGTAGCAATAAGGATATGCTATCCATAAAGGCGTATTTGCGACCAGCACGCCGGGAATGACAAGGAGGAGGTTGAGTCCCACAGAAAGCAGCGGCTTTTCAAACAGGACAGTGACCACCCACATAGTCCCCACACACGGCAGCATTGTCAAAAACAGCCCTACGCACCATTTCATCAGATAGAGGACGGGCAGAGTTTCCGTCACGCCCATTGTCCTTGTGGCAACTGTCCCGGCAACTACGAACACCGCAAGGAACACGGCCATCTCCATAAGCAGATAAAATGCCAGCACACAGAATTTTGCTATGGAAAGCAAATACCGGCTGACCGGCAGGGCAAGCATCTTTAAAATGCCGTTATTCCCTGTTTCCCGTCCCGCGATCATCACACAGACCACGATCATGGAAAACGGCAGCAGATAGTAGGCATAAACCAGTGCGCTCTGGATAAACATTGCAGGCCATGCGTTTGTATATTCCGGCGTAAAATAGCGGCTCAGGTTTGCGACCCCGGAGGCAACCACCAGCAGCGGGGCAATAAAGATCAACGGTACGATCTTTGATCGTTTTACTTTCATAAATTCAATTTTGAGAAGCTCCAAAAAACTCATTCTGACAATCCCTCCTTATTCATAGCGCAGGTTCTTTGCCATCCACAGCCCTGCACCAAGGAAAAGCAATGTTTCGATAACAGCGGCTTTTGTCACCGTTATGTCCGGCTGCGCGCTCATGGCAACTGCAGGCTTCAGCATTATGACAAATGGATGGGCCAGCAGCAGACTGGAAGCTGAATTAGCCAATGCCATGCCACTTAAGAAACCGGCAACTCCAACGCCCAGCGGTATCCACATATTGATTGAACGGGACGAGATCAGGACCATAAATGACAGGACAGGCATTGACGTAAGGAACGAGTAGCCTGCAAATCTGACCAGCGTCCCCATTTCAAACGCCCCCTGCGGCAGGTCCGCCATGCCGATCCACATAAGCGCCAGATTCTGCAAAACGATTGCCACCAGGAACATGGCCGATAAGATCAGGAACTTGCAAAGGTACATTCCCAAAACGCTTATGGGGAGCATATACATCTTTTTGACGGCGTTTCCCTTAAACTCCATATTGTAAACCATGCAGGCGGCAACTACAATGCCGAACATATTCAAAACCATGATCATGCCGTAAAGCTGGGTCAGCAGGACGTCCATCGGCGGAAGTGGAAGCCCCAGCAGTGTATCTTTCCGCACTATGAAGTTGACAAAGGCATAGGCTGCACCCAGAATGCCGACAGCCAGCAGCACCGGGATAACGCCCGTCCGTTTTTCTTTCCGAAGTTCGACAGCCAGTGCATTCATAATCTTGCCCTCTGCTTTCTGGCAGCGTTGTCCTGCTCCACCATGCCCAGGAACACATCCTCCAGATTAGCTTCGCTAATCTTATGGCTATTTCCCGCCTGCCCTGCACTATGCCGCAGTTCCTCCAGGCTTCCTTCAAACAGAAGGTTTCCATGATTGAGGATGCCGATGTCGTCCGCCATCAATTCAATCTCAGAGAGCATATGGGATGAGATCATTATGGTGCAGTCATAAAGGCCCGGAAGAGACTTCACCAGATTCCTAATCTCATGGATGCCGGAAGGGTCAAGGCCGTTCGTCGGTTCGTCCAGGATCAGGACAGGCGGCCTGCCTAACAGCGCACCAGCAAGACCGAGCCGCTGCTTCATGCCCAGCGAATACTTCTTTGCCAGACGGCCTCCAAACTCCTCCAGTCCGACCAGCTCCAGTGCGTCATCGACGGAATCCCCCGGCAGCCCCAAAATCCGCCGGATGATATCAAGGTTTTCCCGGCCGGTAAGGTTTGCATAAAAAGACGGCGATTCAATAAAGGAACCCACCCCTTTCAGTATGGTGATCCGGTCTTCCGGGAAATGCCTGCCGTCAATGGCAAAACTGCCTTTTGTCGGGGCTGTCAGCCCCAGCAGCATTTTCATAGTAGTGGATTTCCCCGCACCGTTGGGGCCAAGGAAACCGTAAATGCTGCCTTTCCGAATGTGAAGCGAAACATTGTTGACAGAAACAAAATTTTTATATTTTTTCGTCAACTGTTCAGTGGTAATAATGTATTCCATATCAACATCTCCTTTCCATGTCTCTATGGTACAACACCAACCTGACATTAACTTTCCCGCAGCCTTACTTTTACCTTACTTTTTTGCAAAACATCTTCCAAAACAAAAAAATATGCTATACCTTAATCCGTGAAGTTTAATTATTGGTTCATGCTATAATCGCCCTGTTTATG
>ERZ777306.3484-NODE-3484-length-16419-cov-4.996333_pt1 | contig 16419 bp, 14 predicted proteins | sample MGYA00374966_ERZ777306 | MGnify/ENA primary metagenome ERZ777306 (study PRJEB29329, sample SAMN06343882) | mouse gut metagenome | isolation source: Mouse cecum | place: Austria: Vienna | collected 2014-11-15 ...
AAGCCTATGATTTCTGTCATTATGCTCACCTACAACCGGGAGGCGCTGGTGGGCCGGGCCATAGAAAGCCTGTTAGCCCAGACATACCGGGATTTTGAATTCATCATCGTGGACAACGGCTCCACTGACCGGAGCGGCCAGATTGCGGAGGAGTATGCAAAAAAGGACCCGCGCATCCAGGTGATCCACCGGGCGCAGGGCAACATCGGCGCGGGCCGCAACACAGGGCTGGACACCGCCCGGGGAGAGTACATCGCGTTTATCGACGACGACGATTTTGTGGAACCCACATATTTGGAATATCTGCACGGTCTTGCGGAGGAGCACCACGCGGACATTGCGGTGTGCGGCTCCTGGCGGGAGGTCAACGGCGTTCAACAGCCCAAATATGTGTTTGACGGCATTTTTTCCTACACTGGGGAGGAGGCCGTGGCGGAGATGCTCAGGCGGGAGAAGTTTAACTCAGGAACACCGACAAAACTGATTGCCGCTGAGATTTTTGAAAATCTTCGCTATGATATGAATGCAAAATATGATGACATTGGAATGACCTATAAAATTTTTGCATCAGCGTCCAAAGCTGTGGTATCGGGAGTCCCTTTGTACATTTGTACGAGGCATTCGCAAAATAATTCTGCGGGTACAGCCGAAAACGAAACGATACCTCCGGGACAAATTGAGGAGTATTTGACAACTTTTCGGAAAAGAACACAGTATTTGACGGAAAAATTCCCTGAAAAAGCGGATTTCTGGCTCTATACAGAGTTGTCTTACGCGCTGTCGATGTATGATAGGAGCAAGGACAATCACACAAGATGTATGACGAGAAAATTACTTAAGGATAATGCGGCGGCTTTTGTCAATACAAAGATGTTCTACACAGAGCAAGATAGAAGATTGTTGAGAAAATGGAAGGAAGTGTTTTTATAATGAAAATATCAGAAAAAAGTTTGGGATTTTTTATTTGTACGCCATGTACATTAAATTGCAAACTGTGTGGTAACTGTGTGCCTCTGTTCCGACAGGAAAAGAACCATTATTTTGTGCCATTAGAAACATATCAGAGAGAAATAACCGAAGCATTTAAAATTTTCGACTATGTCGAGGTCATTTCTATCACTGGCGGCGAGCCGTTACTTCACAATCAACTTGGAGATATGGTAGCTTACACGTTGGAAAACTTTCAGACAAAGTTTGGAGAATTCCGTATAACAACGAATGGCACTATGCTACCTGCCCCCTCTCTTATGCAGGCCATCCGTACATATGCCCATGAAAACGTGCTTTTTGTGATTGATGATTATGGTTCTGTATCGAATAAAATAACAGAAATTACTCAGGTATTAAATGAGAATCATGTTCCCTATCGCATCAATCACTATCATGGAGAAGATCAGCATTGTGGTGGTTGGATTGATTTTGGGCCGCTTGATGTGCGCAGAAATTATTCGGAAAAAGAAGCCCAGAGCATTGTTGATCGCTGCCATGCTGCACAGTGGAGATGCGTAAACATATTTAAAGGTAAGCTGCATTTATGTGGACATGCAACCTGCGGAGTTGAATTAGGCAGCTTTACGTTAGGCCCGGATGAATATGTAGATTTATTTGACAATTCCCAACCGTTGGAGAAGAAGAAAGAGATAGTAGCAACACTTGGCAAAAAGCCAATCGAAGCGTGCTACTACTGTAACGGATTTGATCCAGAAACAGCAGAACGTTTTCCTGCGGGAGAGCAAATAGGAGAGCAAAACCATGATTGATTTTTACAGTTTAACAAAACGAATTTCAAATTTTTATTCCTTGCTGCAAGATGATTTGTCCCGGGATATTTGGGAAAACAGGGTTTTGTTTGATATTCACCCCACAGCAGACCGACTGTTCCACTTGATTCAATCTGCAGGACTGCTTACGCCGGAAGAAATGGCAGTACAGCTGAGATGGAGAGATGGGGTTGCTGAGATTCTGGAGCAGGGCGGTAAGCTTGTGCTTTACGGAGCTGGAATACGCGGGGGTCTGATTGCAGGATGGTTACTAAACGAAAAAGTAAAAATTGCCGGGTTCTGCGACCGCAATTATAAAGAGTTTACAAATGGCTTGCTGAACCTGCCTGTATTTTCGCCGGACGATCTTCTTGCGCGGCGGGAGGAATACTATGTCATTATTACTTCGGCGGCGTTTCGCGGGGAAATTGTTCAATTTTTGCGGGAAAACAATTTCCCGGAGGATCATATTCTGCCCTATTTTTCAGACTACTTTGCAGAGCATGGAAGGTCGGCGGCAGAGCAATATTTTGAATTCCCGGAGCTGTTTCCCAAAGGGACGGCGTTTGTGGATGGCGGCTGCTTCGATGGACAGGACAGCAGTCATTTTGCCAGATGGTGCGGGGGAGAATATACAAAAATATTTGCGTTTGAGCCGGATTCCGTCAATTTTGAGCGCTGCAAAGAGAATCTTGCCGGTCTGTCCAATGTGGAAGTGATTCACGCGGGGCTGGGTGAGCGGTCCACAACAGAAACATTTCTATCCTATGGACAGGTGCACAGCCGTTTTGCCAGCTCCAAAAAAGAGAGTCATATTGTAGATGAAACATTGTTTGGCGCCTCTGCTGAGGAAATACAACTGGTTGCGCTGGATGATCTCGCGAAGCAGGAGAAAATCGGTTTTATCAAAATGGACATTGAGGGTGCGGAGTGGGGAGCCCTGCACGGCGCGGAAAAAACAATTTTGCGGGATAAGCCGCTGCTTGCCATTTGTGTCTACCATATTCCGGGCGATACCCTGGCGATTATGGACTATCTGGCGGAATTGGTGCCGGAATATCGTTTTTGGCTGCGCCACTATGGCACGTCGAACAGTGAAACAGTGCTGTACGCGTCTGTAAAAGAGAATTCGATATGAGTATTTCAATTTATACACAGGTCTATAATACAAAGCAATTTCTGCCCCAGTGCATCGAGAGCGTATTAAGCCAAACCTACCAGGATTTTGAGTACATCTTAATTGACAACGGTTCAACAGACGGCTGCAAAGAAATTTTGGAGGAGTACGCACGGCAGGACAGCAGAATTCGGCTGATTTGCTTTGAAGAAAACCGGGTTGCACCTATTTGGATGGAAATTGCACAGAATTCAGGTACAGGGCGGTATTTAACAGTTTTGGATTCCGACGACTGGTGGGAACCCAATTACTTAGAGTCTCTCATCGGCTTTCTGGAGAAAAACAATTTAGACCTTGCAGTGACGGGAAGTGCCAACTATTTCCAGGAAGCCCAACGTAGCCAGGTGATGCGGCAGCTGGACGAGCCGGTTGTTTTCAACCGCCGCCAGTTTGCCCGGCAGTATTTTAAATACTGGACCTTCCCCAGCACCGTCTGGGCCACAGTGATGAAGGCGGACCTGTTTCAAAAAGCTGATTTTTCGGATATTATTACCGAAAAATTGTCAAATGGTTCAGATACGATCTGTATGCTCAAATACATGGCGCTCTGTGCCAGGATTGGCATTGACAACACGGTCCTCTATCACTACCGGATTCGCCAAAAGCAGGTTTCCCGCCAGTATAACCCCCGCCGGTTTGTCTCAAACACATATGTTTATGAGGAAATCAAGGGCTTTTTGACACAAAACAGCGCATTTGATGCCGCAAAACAGAAGTGGCGGAATGTTGTGTACCTCAATTTGCTGCAAATGACGCTGAGCCTGCTGGGCGAGTCCGACCTGCCCGACGGGGAAAAGCTGGAAGAGTGCAGCCGGATTGTGCTGCATCCCTACACAGCGGCGGCGCTGGCGGACCACAGTGCGGAGGGAAATCAGGTTTTGAATCAAGTCTGGAATATCTTATTCCGGGCGGAAGATCCCGTCTGCCCGCACATAGAAACGATTGTGTCGGCCTTGTGCCCGAAGTGCGGCAGAGCGGTAACGGGGGAAAATTTGCCCCTGTTCACGCGGGAGCTGGGGCTGGCGGCGGCGCTGCGGCAGGACGATTCGGACCACCTGGCGGCCGCTCTCCTGGACCTGATTGAAGCAAAGCGCTACACCAAGCAGTACGACCTGGGAGAAATGGTCTGTGCGCTGGCCCAGGACAAGCCCCTGCTGACCCAGCTGAAGGACGTGGGCTTTTTGCGCAAATACCGGGCGGTCTACTGGAAAATCTGGCAGGGCAGCATCCTGGAGGCCCTGGACGATATGACGGGAATGCTGCTGGAAAATCAGGTCCGCAGCTCTGAGGAGGCGTTTTTGCAGCTGTATCTCTCCGCCGCGGCCTATCTGGAGCAGGTTCCGGCATTCCTCTTCGGAAAAACCCAGCTGGCCGGGCTCTACCAGCGCAGGAATCAGCTGGAACAGTATCAGGCCATTGTGGACGAGCTGAAGGAAATGGGGGTAGAGGAGTGGTAACGGTAGTTGGCCTGGGCTTTGTGGGCTTGACGACAGCCCTGGGCCTTGCGGAGTACGGACATACCGTGTACGGCGTGGAGACGGACCTGGACCGGCTGGCCACCATTCAGTCCGGCAGGCTCCCGTTTTTAGAACCGGGCCTGGGGGATGCGCTGGAACGGCATCTGGGCGGGAATTTTATTCCCACAGCGGAGCTGCGTGAGGCGGTGGAGCGCAGTGAAATTATTTTCTACTGTGTCGGCACTCCCTGCGGGCCGGACGGCCAGGCGGATTTGACGGCCCTGTTCCATGCGATGGAGCGGACGCTGGATGTGATCGCGGACGATACCTTTCGCGTTCTTGTGGTCAAATCCACCGTTCCGCCCACCACGACGGAAAAACGCATTGTGCCCTTTGCGGCCGCGCGGGGGAAAAATCTGGGTGTGGCCAACAATCCGGAATTTCTGCGGGAAGGCCGCTGCTGGGAGGATTTCATCCACGCGGACCGGATCGTGCTGGGGGTTGGAGACAGCCTCACGGAGGAGCGTCTGCGGGCGCTCTATAAACCGTCCGGGGTCCCGATTTACGCGGTGTCCCGCAATACGGCGGAGTTTATCAAATACCTGTCCAACACCGTGCTGGCCTGTCTGATCAGCTACGCCAACGAGATGAGTCTGGCGGCGGACGCAATCGGAGATGTGGATGTGGCGGGGGCGTTTCGGATTTTACATAAGGACCGCCGCTGGCAGAACGGTTCGATTCGGGACTATTTTTATCCCGGGTGCGGCTATGGCGGCTACTGTCTGCCCAAAGACACCAGCGCGTTTTATGCCGCCGCCCGGTGCGCGGGCTTTGACAGCCGGATTCTTCAAGAGGTAATCCGGACCAACGAAGGGATGCCGGAGCAGACCGCCGCGCGGATTATACGGGCGGCCGGCAGCTCGCCGGAGGCGTGTATTGGTATCCTGGGCCTGTCGTTCAACCCCAACAGCGATGATGTTCGGGACACGCCCAGCGCAAAAATCATTCAGGCGCTGAATGAGGCGGGCTATTGCAATATTTTGGGCTACGACCCGGTGGCGATGGCGGCATTTGAGAGGCAGTACGACTTGGCGTATCGGTGCGCGGCAGGACTGGAGGAGGTACTGGAAAAAGCGGATGTGCTGGCCATAACAACGGCGTGGCGGGAATTTGCCGGTTTAAAGACCAGGACAAGCAAACCAATCGTGGACTGCCGGTATATGCTGGCGTAAAATATGAAATAAATCAGGCGGCCGCCTGATTTTATACGTCCTTTTAGGACGTATAAAAATGATTCAATGGCAGGTGAATATATGAACGCTAAGCAGAACAGCGCTTTCAAACAGCTTTCCTGGCAGTTTTTGCAGCAGAACTATGACTATGTGTGGCTGCATACCATGCTCCGCAAAGCAAATTCGGTTTCCGCAAACAATGCAACATTGATTACGGGATCATCCCTGGCCCTGAATGGGATTCAAGAAAATTTATGGAAAAACGCCACGAATTGTTCCATGCACTCACAGGATTTCTACTACGATTTTTTGTGTGCCCGTAAGGTAATAACCTCCGCCTCGATTGGGCGCAGGTTCAAACGGTGTTTTATCGTGGTGGCGTACTACAACGCCTATTCAGATCTCTCCCGCAGCACAATCTATCGTACAAACTGGATCCCTCGTATTTATGCTCCGATTTTTCAAGATACCCACAACTGGAAAGACCCGGACAAATATGAGCTTTGGTCCGCGTTTGAGGCTGTGCCGGAAAAAGTACGATTGGACTGCGAGAAAATCGCGGAAAAGGAAATGCTGAAACTGGGCACCTACTACAATTCCCTTCGCAAAAGGGGCTCCATCTTCGATTTGAAGGGACGAAAGTGGTGGGAGCTGACGGAGGAGGAGCGGCTTTCCCTGGGCATTATGCGGTCTGAAGGCCACAACAAAGGATTTCAGCGGTACTGCGAGAGCGCGGAAGAAAATCAGGAGATTTTGAATGACTATGTCCATTTCCTGCATCTGCACGACATTATGCCGATTTTGGTGATCCCGCCCTTCACCCCGGTGTATAAGCAGTATGTAAAGCGGGAAATCCGGGATAATATGATCCAAATGGTGGACCGTGTGCCGGAGGATGTACATTATGTTGATTTCAATGATGGTTCCATATTTGGGCCGGAGGATTTTGTGGATACGGATCACTTGAGCGAAAAGGGCGCCCGCAAGATGAGCGCGATTCTGGTGGAGATGTTTGGCGCGTAGTCCTGGCCCGCACCCTTCAGGGACAGCCTCCGGGTAAGGGGCTGTCCTCTGTAGTACAAAGGGAAAATGATGAAACAACACCCGCCGAAAGACAATTTCTTTTCGGCGGGTGTCAGTTTTCTTATGCTATGGCCCCAAGAGGGGACTTTTTATGCCGGTTCCAGTTCCGGCTCCGGGGTGGGAGAGAGGTTCATGACAGAAATCTCATAGGCCACCCGCTCCTGAGTTCCGTCCGGGAGGACTTTTGTGTATGTACGGCTTTGGAGCCGGCCCTCCAGCCGCAGAGGGCTGCCCACCTCCATCTGGCCGCACTGGTGGGCCAGACTGCCCCAGGCGATGCAGGGCAGGTAGTCCGCCCGGCCGTACCGGCGGTTTACCGCCAGGATCATGTCGCAGATCACCCGCCCCAAAGGGGTGGACCGCAGGCTGGGGGGCTTGCAGATGGTGCCCGCCAGGGTCAGGTGGTTTTCGTCCTCCTCCAGTTCCGTTTCCGGGAACAGCTCCCGGGCGTAGACGGTAATGACCAGCCGGCTGCCCACGCCGGACTTGTTGTTGTAGGAGCGCACCTGTCCCAGCAGGGACACCCGGTCCCCTTCCAGGAGGGGACAGCGCTCCAGCATCGGGGCGGAAGCCACCACGTTAATGTGGTCCTCCGCACCGGACAGCCGGCACACCGTCAGGGGAAAGACCCGGTAGTCCACGCCGTGGTTGCTGTGGGAGGGCTGCGGTGGGGCGGCGACCCGGCCCCGGAGAAAAATTTTGTTTTCGTTCCACTCGGTTTGCATAGCGATACAACACCCCTATCGTTTGTTGCTCCAGTATATGCGGGGAAACAGAGGGGTATGTCCGCTTTTTATTTTGCGTAGTTGTCGAAGTAGCCCTGGATTAAAATAATGGGAGTGCCCTTGTCGCCGCTGCCGCTGGTCAGATCGCACAGACTGCCGATCAGGTCGGTGAGCTGGCGGGGGGTGGTGCCCTGGCTGGCCATATTGCCCTTCAGGCTGCCGCTCTTCTGGGCGATGCTGGCCCGGACCGCATCGGTGAGGGCTTCACCGGACAGGTTGGCGAAGTCGTTGTCCGCCAGATACTTCAGCTTCAGCTCGTTGGGCTGGCCCTCCAGGCCGCTGGTGTAAGCCGGACTGACCACCGGGTCGGCCAGCTCCCAGATTTTTCCCACCGGGTCCTTGAAAGCGCCGTCACCGTAAATCATAGCCTCCAGGCGCTTGCCGGTGGCGGCTTCAAGGCTCTTCTGGAGCTTGTCCACAAAGCTCTGGCAGTCCCGGGGGAAGAGCTTCACGCTCTCCTCGGTGGCCTTGTTGGAGCCCAGCAGGCCGAAGCGCTCGTTGCAGCCTGAGCCGTTCACCGGAGCGGTCATTAAGTCACTGAGCAGGAGCACCTTTTCGGCTCCGGCCTTTTGCAGCCGCCGCTGGGAGCGGAACCGAGTGTGAATGTCGCAGCAGAGCACCTGGCTGGTGTGCCGCAGTACGGCGCGCACATCGTTGGCAAAGATAAATTCTACCTGGCAGCCCTGCTCCTGGAACAGTGTTTTGTAGTATTCCACATAGTCCACGCCGGTGAAAGGGTGCTTTTCGTAGCCGAACAGCTCCCGGTAACGCTTCTCATCCAGCACGTCACTCCAGGGGTTGACCCCCTTCTCATCCAGCAGATCTTCGTCAAACAGGTGGTTGCCCACCTCGTCGGCGGGGTAGCTGAACTGGATATAGGCTTTTTTGAAAGCCCGGGCCACGCCCTTGAGGCAGATGGCGATCCGGTTGCGGCTGAGGATGGGGAAGGTAAGGCCGATGGTATCGCCGTCAAATTTGTTGCGGCAGTCCTGGGCGATGGCGTCGATGGTGGCGTAATTGCCCTGGGCCCGGGCCACGACGGCTTCGGTGACAGCCACGATGTCCCGGTCCTGAAGGGTGAGCTGCTGCTCGTCCCGGCAGGCCAGAATGGCGTCGGTGACAATTTGGATCAAGTCGTCGCCCTGCCGGATGACGGGGCAGCGCACGCCGCGGGAAACAGTACCCACAGTTCTCATAATTGCATAACTCCCTGCTTTTTAGCGTTTGTTTGGGATAAACCCTCTCTATTATACGCGCAGCGGAGAGGATTGTAAATATTTTTTCCACAAAAAACCTGTCAGGGCGTCCGGACAGGAAAAACGCCGCAGATGTTTGAACATCTGCGGCGTTATTTGCAGGCTTGTTCAGATCACACCGGCCAGAACCAGCGCCATCACCACGAACGTGGCAAGCAGGAACAGGGAGAACAGCAGGAAACCGGCGTTCCATTTTTTCGCCGTTTCCTCCTGGGTCTGGGCGGAGGGGGGAACCAGTCCGGATTTGCGCAGGGCTGTAACCACCGGCTTATAGAGCAGCAGAGTGGCGGCCATATTCATGCCGCCCTTGGCCAAGTTGAAGGGCAGGAACAGGGTGGGCAGCATAGCCACCACATCCGCCCGGGGCAGACCCATGTAGATGGGGGTAATCAGCCAGTTCCACAGCAGCATAATGACCACCAGAGCCGCTATGCCGCCGAACAGGCCGATCACAGCGCCTTTTTTGGTGTGCAGCTTCTGATAGACCACAGAGGCGGTGCAGCAGAAGGCGCAGGTGGTCAGCACATTCATCAGGAAGCCCCATAGACCGGTGTGACTGATGGTGACCATCTCGATCAAAGCCACGGCGGTGGAGATCAGAGCCGCCGCCAGGGGGCCGAAGGTGAAGCCGCCGATGCAGATTACCACGTCCTTGAAGTCGAAGTCCAGGAACATAACGCCGGGCATCAGCTTGGACACAAGCATCACAACATAGGCAATGCCGGTGAGCATAGCCAGGCTGACCACGGTTTTGGTATTCATTTTCGTGCGGGCAGGGACCGGGGATACGGGGGTAACGTTGGGCTGAGACATAAAAAAGCACTCCTTTTTTTGTGGTACACCTGAAAAAGTCCATGCCTTTCAGGTGTGAAACAATAAAAAGAAGCGCTTTGCCGCGCAAAAACAGCGCGCATATTGTTTTACACATATCTTCTTCCATCCGGACTGTAACCGTTGGTCCCGGAGTTGCACCGAGTCAGCGGGCGTTCACGCGCCCGGTCGCGGACTATACCGCCAGTGGGGAATTTCACCCCGCCCTGAAGACAGTTCCATTCAGTTGTCCGGGAGTAATTATAACACAGGCGCTTGCAGAATGCAAGATGAAATTTTACTTGTTTTTTAAAAACTGGAAAGCAGCTGGAAAAACTGCCGGAAGATGGAGGCGGTCTGCGCACGGGTCGCCGGACTTTTGGGGCGAAGGCTGCCGTCCTCAAAGCCGGAGAGCAGTCCTTGACTGACCGCCCAATCCAGGGGCTGCACCGCATAGCTGGAAACGGCGCGGCAGTCGGAAAAGCGCTGGAGGGAGGACGCGCCCGCGGGGTCCAGCCCCTGCTGCTTTGCATACTGGAAGAGGAATACCGCCAGCTGTTCCCGGGTGACCGGAGCGTCCGGACGGAAGAGCCCGCCGCCGGTTCCGCGAGTGAGGCCCTGGGCCGCCGCCCACTCCACCGCGTTGGCGTAATACGCGCCGGCCGGTACGTCCCGGAAGGTATTTCCGCTGCGGACCGCCGGATTACCCGCCAGATTATACAGAATGGTTACAATCTGGCTGCGGGTTGCCGGGGCGTGGGGGGAGAAGGCGGAAGCGCTGGTGCCGCTGAAGAGCTGGTTTTGATGCACATATGCGACGGCCTCATAGTACCATGTGTTTTGGGCCACATCCCGGAAGGGGTTGTTCCAGGGGCTGGAAGAGGCGGCCTTGTGCTGGATTTTGTCAAACACCACAACATAGGCGGAAGCGTGCTGGAAGGGGAACGCCATCCGGCCTGTAGAATCCACCCGGGAGGCGTGCTGGAATTCCAGCGCACGGCGGCTGGGGTTGTAGTAGTACAGATTGGCCCAGAGGCCAATGTTCTGCCGGTCCGTTTTCATGGAAAGCTGTGCGTCAAACCCGAACGCGCCGCTGTGGGCCAGAGAGAACTGCGCGGTGCGGGAGGTGCCTGCAATCTCGCGGACCACCGCGTCGGGGACGGCGCCGGATGTTGGGTCAACGCTCAAATCCAGCTTGTCGAAGGAGGTGCCCTTGGGTACGTCTCTGCCCAGAATGGTCCAGATGCTGTCGCCTGTCTGGATGCTGAGGGTTACCGGCCGGCCGGCCAGGGTTTTCAGGACATTCGCTTCTACCACGGCCTTGCCGGAGGGCAGATTCATGGCAACGGTGCTGCCGGGCCGGGCGGAGTAGAGCTTGGAGACCGTCTGCTGGGCGGGGGTCTGAGGGGGCGTGTAGCTGGAAGAGCTGGAGGAACTGGACGAGCCGCCCGACGAGCCGCCGGAGGACGATCCCCCGCCGGAGGAGCCGCCCGACGAGCCGCCGTTGCCGCCGCCGCTGGGCGGCGTGTAAACGCTCCAGCGGGCGGTGAGGGAGACATCATGCTCCGGCATCCGGAAGCTGGTATCCGCCTGGCTGGGGTTCTGGAGGGTAACGCCGGAGGCGGTCCATCCTGCAAAAATGTATCCGCTTCGGGAACCGGCGTGAATATTGACCAGTTCGTCTTTCCCATAGAGACCCGCGCCGGAGGCGGAGGCGTAGCTGTCCTGGATGGAGACGCGGTAGGTTTCTGTTTCTACGGGGGGGAGGGAGGCGTCCTGAATTGAAATGGTATATGTGGTGGTTTGGCCCTGATAGGTGATGGTGAGGGTCTGGCGTTCCACGGCAGCAGAGGAGTCAAAGCCGTTGACCATGCCGGCCGTTACAGCAGCCGTCTGGGAAGAGCCGTCGGACATGGAAACCAGAATGGTTAGTCCGGTCACGTCCAGAGCCTCCCCGGTCTGATAGACGGTCTTGTGGGCGGTGCTGCTGACGGCAATGGAATCGACTGTAAGAGGCGGGGGCGTGATGGTGGAATCGTCTGTGATAATCAGCGTGGTGGAGGCGGACAAGGGGCTGTTTCCCGCCGTGTACTCTTTGGGGATTGTGATGTCGAACTTGTAGGTATCAGCAAAGAGTGGCGAAGAGTCGATTGTGGTAAAATAGAAGCTTTCTGCGCCATCATCATCCAGGGAAGCTTCAAACCGAAAGCCGGAAGGCGAGGTATAGTAATAAACACCGTCATCTTCCTGGCGATTTAAATCCTTGCCGTCCAGCCGCACGGTTAACGGAACGAAGTTTAAATAACTGACCGGAGCACTGTTGGCGGCATAGGTTACCGTAATTGGAATCGCCGCCTCCGTTTCCTGGGGAGAGACTACGACCTGCGGAGGAAGCTGGAAGGTCTCCACAATCACTGGGGCCGGGTCGCCGCCGGAGCCGCTTGCGCCCACCCAGTCGCCGTTGGGGTTCCGGACCAGTTGAACGGGGGCGCTGCTGGAGCCTGCCGGCAGTGCAAAGGAAGCTTCGCCGGATTGGGGAGCCTGGATGTAGGTGTGCCCATCGGTCAGCGCATTGGAAGTGTCATTGAAAATATTACCTACGCCGAAAATCGTTGAATTGGCCACGCTGCCCTGAATGGACAGGGTCTGATCCGGGGCCAGAATCAGCGATCCGCCGCCTGTAAAGTTTTGAATGGTCAAATCCGGAATGTAGTTTGCAAGATTCAACGCCGCGCCGTTCTTTATGGTAATATTGGAATTGGCGCTGTAAAAGCTGCTGCCTTGTGCGGGTTTCAGGTTGCCGCGTTCAACGGTGAGGCTGCCGATGCTTTGAAATGTTACATATTCGTTGAGACTGTTTTTCGGATCAGTATAGATCACGTCCGGAACATTTCCGTCCGTTCCGGTTCTGCCGTCTACAGAGGAAACCGAGGCATTGAGCCGAAGCGTAACCGGTCCGGAAACCCTGAATCTCTCAGGGGACGGCGCCGGGGGAGCGGGCTCCTCCTGATCAAACCAGTTATCAGGGACATACGTTTCCAGCGCGCCGCAGGCGTATATATTCTTGATTTTGTAATTTATACCGGTATTGACCACAATTTCAGCGCTGCCGGTAAATTCGTTGTCTTGTCCTGCACCGCTGAGACTGCCGGCATATAGATTGCCTACAGTGGTTGTTCCATCCACTACAATTTTGCCATGGGCGCCAGGCTGTGGGATGGGATCATAAGTATTCACATCACCCGTCAGGCCGCCGCAGAGCGCATGGACTTCACGCGAACCGGAGCTGCGGGATACATTGTTGAGGGTGAGGGTATAGCCGTTTGCCATAATGGCATTGCGTACATTGTTTTCAAAGGACAGCTCTATGTCCTGAAAGGTGACGTCGGCACCCAGCACAATTCCGCCGGCGCGAAGCTGCAGGGTGCCGCCCTGGATGGTGACGCTTTTTGTGATGCACCAGGGGGCGGACTTGCTTGCGAGATCATTTACTAAGCAGCTGCCGTTTAATACAATGGTATCGCCGTCTTGTACTGCATCACTGTTGATCAGGTTACGGAGCTTCTCTTCGGTTGTTCCGTAGCCGCCATCCACTGTATGGGTTTGGGACCGGCTTGGAAGGGGGCTGAAGGCATAGGCGGGGGGAAGCAGCGTACTGGCGAGGCACAGCGCGGCCAGCAGGGCAAGGGGGCGGAAAAAAATGTTTTTCTTCATAAGTTTTCCTCTCTCTGAAAATAATAACTTTTACGGAGAAATTATACCATGTTGAAGGAAAAAAGGAAAGCATTTTTCCCCAAAGAAAAATATTCCAAAAGGGAATCAACCAGAAAAAAAGAGAGGGGGGCTGTTCAGCTTATAAAAAGTCGAGAATTTCCTGGGGAATGGGAAAATACAAGGTCCCATTGTCCTGCTCCTGCCCGGCGGCGGTCCCGCATTCGGGGCGTTCAGACTTTTCTGGCCGGATACTTGCAAGGGAAGAAAAATTTTGATATAATAAACCCCAAATCTTGAAAAAACGGGGAGGCGGCTTGGTTTGGGTTCACTCAGCAGCTTTATTGAGCAGTTGGATTGGGTAGGAATTTTGATGCTGCTGGCCGGTGCGGCAGTCAGTCTGGTGTGCATCACCGTTCACGAGCTGTCCCACGGTCTGATTGCCTACCGGCTGGGGGACCCCACCGCCAGGATCAACGGCCGGCTCACCCTCAACCCCCTGGCCCACATCGACCCGGTGGGTCTGCTTATGATGCTCACCGTCCGGGTGGGCTGGGCCAAGCCGGTGCCGGTGGATCTGCGCAATTTCCAAAGGCCCAAGCGGGACATGGCCCTCACCGCCCTGGCGGGGCCGGCCTCCAACTTCCTGCTGGCGATGCTGGCCCTGGGCATCGGCTCGCTGCTGTTTCACTTTGTCCCGGATGGGAAGGTGATGGCCTATGGCCTGTTTTTCTGCTGCTATACGGCGGTGCTCAGTGTAGGCCTGGGGCTTTTTAATCTGCTGCCCGTCCCGCCCCTGGACGGCTCCAAAATCCTGTTTTCCCTGCTGCCCGACCGGGTTTACGGGAAAATCCTGCGGTATGAGCGCTACTTCATCCTGGCGGTGGTGCTGCTGGCCTGGACGGGCCTGTTCAGCGGCCCCCTGTCCTGGTGCATGGAGCGGGTGCTGTGGGGGCTGTGCCAGATTACCCGGTTCCCCTTCTTTGTGGTGGAGTATTACTTTTTCTGAGATGAGGCGATTGTTTGGATAGTCCGATCTACCATCTGGAGCACGTGGTAAAGGCCAGGGCAGAAAATCTGGAGGATTTCACCGGCCCGCTGGACCTGATTCTCCACCTGCTCAGCAAAAACAAGATGGAGATTCAGGACATCCAGATCGCCCTGATTTTAGAGCAGTACCTGGAGTGGATGGACCGCCGCCGGGAGATGGACCTGGAGGTAGCCAGCGAATTTGTGGCCATGGCCTCCCATCTGGTGTACATCAAGACCCGGATGCTCCTGTCGATCCACGACGAAGAGGCCCTGTCCGAGATGGAGCAGCTCATTGCCTCCCTGGAGGCCCGGCAGCGGGACGAGAACTATTTGAAAATCAAGTCCGTGCTCTCCCCCCTGGAGCGGCGCTGGCAGTATGGCCGGGACTACATCCCCAAGCCCCCGGAGGGCCTGCCCGCCCGGAAGCGCTACGAGTACGTCCATGAGCGGGAGGACCTGGCCCGGGCTATGCTGGCGGTGCGCCGCCGGATGGGCGAAAAGCTCCCCCCGCCGGTGGCGGCCTTTCAGGGCATCGTGGGCCGGGAGCCCTATCCGGTGGCGGAGAAGGCATCGGAGCTGCTGCGCCGGCTGCTGGTGACGGGGGTTACCCGGTTTCGGGCCCTGTTCCGGGGCAGCCGCAGCCGCTCGGAGGTGGTGGCCACCTTTCTGGCGGTGCTGGAGCTGTGCAAATCCAAGCGGCTTCAGCTGGCGGGGAGCCAGGAGGAGTGCACGGTCACGGTGCTGGACAAGCCCGCGCCGGAGGAGAGCGAGGAGGATACATGGAGCTGAAGGAACTGGAGCGCAGCCTGGAGGCAGTGCTTTTCGCGGCGGGGGAGCCGGTGCCGGTGGAACGGCTGTGTCTGGGACTGGACAGCGACCGGCCCACCATCGACGCGGTAGCCCAGAAGCTGATGGACCAGTATAAATACGAGCGCCGGGGCATCCGGCTGGTTCGGCTTGACGCCAGCTATCAGCTGTGCTCCGCCCCGGAATACGCGGACCATGTGCGCAAAACCCTGGAGAGCCGCCGCCCCCCCAAGCTGTCCCCGCCGGCCCTGGAGGTACTGGCGGTAATCGCCTATTTCCAGCCGGTGACCCGGGCCTATGTGGACCAGGTCCGGGGGGTGGACAGCTCCTATACGGTGGGGCTGCTGCTGGAGCGGGAGCTCATTGAGGAGAGCGGCCGGCTGCCGGTGCCCGGGCGGCCCATTTTATACAAAACCACCAAGAATTTTCTGCGGTGCTTTGGTTTGACCAGTCTGGAGGAGCTGCCCGCCCTGCCTGAACTGCCCAAGGAGGGGGAGCAGATGACCCTGAAGCTGGAGCAGGCGGCGGCCGCACTCCAGGAGGAGGAGACATGAACGGCTATGTGATTGCCGCGCTGATTGTCGCTGTTTTGTGGTGGATCGGGCGCATCCGGGTGGGGGGCGGCGCAAGGCTGGGGGACCAGGGGCTTTCCGCCTGGGTCCGGCTGGGGCCGAAGCAGGTCGTTCTCTATCCTCTTAAACCCAAAAAGGACACCCCCCCCAAGAAGCCCAAAAAGCCCAAGAAAGCAAAACCGAGAAAAGAGAAGCCCCCCAAGCCCAAAACCACCCTGGCGGAAAAGCTGCGCTCCGGCAAGCTGCTGGCGGAGACCTTTGTACCCATCGCCCTAGAGGCGGCCAAGGGGTTTGCTTACAAGCTGCAAATTGACGTGCTGGAGCTGTACATCCACGTGGGGGCCGGCGACCCGGCGGACGGGGCGGTCCTCTATGGCCGGGCCAACGCCCTGGCGGCGGCGGTGTGGATTCCCATGAACGATGCGTTTCACATCCGGGAAGGCAGGGTCCGGGTGGACTGGGACCCGCTGGCGGAGCGGCTGACCTGCGCGGGACAGCTGGCCCTGTCCCTGCGGATTGGGCAGATCCTTTGGATCGGCCTGCGATTTGGAGTCAAAGCCCTGGCGGGCTTGCTGCGCTATCGGCGCTTGAAAAGAAAGGCGGTTTGAATTATGGAGAAGCAACATCCCATCAGCGAGCTGGTAGAGTCCACGTTGAACAACATCCGGAGCTTTGCCCAGACCAACACCATCATCGGCACCCCCATCAAAACGGAGGATGTGACCCTGATTCCCGTC
>ERZ777306.3502-NODE-3502-length-16314-cov-6.465896_pt1 | contig 16314 bp, 11 predicted proteins | sample MGYA00374966_ERZ777306 | MGnify/ENA primary metagenome ERZ777306 (study PRJEB29329, sample SAMN06343882) | mouse gut metagenome | isolation source: Mouse cecum | place: Austria: Vienna | collected 2014-11-15 ...
CTGTACCTCACCACCCAAATCATCAACCTGGGGGTGCCGGTGGTGGTGGCGCTGAACATGATGGATCTGGTGGAGAAGAACGGCGACAAGATTGACGCTGCCAAGCTGTCCCAGAAAATCGGCTGCCCCATTGTGGAAACCACTGCGCTGCGGGGCAAGGGCATGGAAGCCCTGATGAACACCGCCATCGAGGCGGCCAAGAAGCATCAGCTGCCCGCCAGCACCATGCGTTTCACCAACGATGTGGAAGAGGCGCTGGGCAAGATCATCGACATTCTGGGCAGCCGCGTTAAGGGCGATCAGGCCCGTTGGTTTGCCATCAAGCTGTTCGAAGGCGAGCAGATGACCATCGACTCGCTGGGGCTTTCCGCCAGCGAACTGTCGAAGATCGCCGCCATCCGCGAGGCGGTGGAGAACGCCGAAGACGACGCCGCCGAGTCCATCATCACCGACGAGCGCTATGGCATCATCACCGACGTGGCCGACGAGTGCGTGAAGAAGAGCGCGAAGGGCATGACCACCACCCAGAAGATCGACCGCGTGGTGACCAACCGCATCCTGGGCCTGCCCATCTTCGTGGTGATCATGTTTCTGGTGTACTACATTTCCGTGTCCACGGTGGGCACCTACGTCACCGACTGGGCCAACGATGGCCTGTTTGGCGACGGCTGGCTGTACACCGGCACCGAGCAGTACGAGGCCGACGCCGAAGACTACGAGGGCTACCAAGCGCAAATCGACGCCTACCTGGAGGCGGCTGAGGAAGACGGCCTGGACGTGGAGGGCTTCACCGCAGCCATCGAGGCGGAAGAGCCCACCATCGAGGACGAAGAGGCCATCGAGAACTTCATGTACGCCGCCGACAGCGCCGGCGTAGTGGGCGAGCTGGAGGTGGAAGACGAGGACACGGGCGTCGTTTCCATCGAGCGTGTCGATTCCGCCGCCTTCGCCTCTGCCCTGGAGCAGGAAGAGCCCAACCCGGCCGACTACGGCTTCTACCATGTGGGCGTGCCGGTAGTGGTAGGCGGCTGGCTTGAGGCCATAGACGCCGCGCCGTGGGTGCAGTCGCTCATCCTCGACGGCATCATCGCCGGCGTGGGCGCCGTCATCGGCTTCATTCCGCAGCTCATCGTGCTGTTCATTTTGCTGGGCATCCTGGAAGGCTGCGGCTACATGGCCCGCGTGGCGTTCATCATGGACCGCATCTTCCGCCGCTTCGGCCTGTCCGGCAAGTCCTTCATCCCCATGCTCATCGCGTCCGGCTGCGGCGTGCCGGCGGTGATGGCCACCAAGACCATCGAGAATGAAAAAGACCGACGCATGACCATTATGACCACCACGATGATCCCCTGCGGCGCCAAGCTGCCCATCATCGCGCTGGTGTTCGGCGCTTTGGCCGGCGGCGACTACGAAGCCACCTGGTGGGTTGCTCCGCTGTTCTACTTCCTGGGCCTGGCCGCCATCATCATCTCCTGCATCATCCTGCGCAAGTTCCGCGCGTTTGCCGGCGAAGCGGCCCCCTTCATCATGGAGTTGCCTCAGTACCACGTGCCCACGGTGAAGAACGTGCTGCTGTCCATGTGGGAGCGCGTGAAGAGCTACGTGGTCAAAGCCGGTACTATCATCTTCCTGTCCTCCATGGTCATCTGGTTCCTCATGAACTTCGGCATGTACGACGGTCAGTTCGGCCTGCTCGACCCCGAGGTGGACGACTACATCCAGTACAGCCTGATCGCTGGCCTGGGCAACCTGCTGGCGTGGATTTTCGCGCCGCTGGGCTTCGGCAGCTGGGAGGCTACCGTTACCTCCATCACCGGTCTGGTGGCCAAGGAGAACGTTATCGCCACCGTGGGCATCATCACTTCGCTCGGCGAAGTGGGCGAGACCGACCCCACCCTGTGGTCCTCCTTTGCCGCGATGCTCGGCGGGTCTTCCGTGGCGGTCATGGCCTTCTGCGCCTTCAACCTGCTGTGCGCTCCGTGCTTCGCCGCCATCGGCACCATCCGTCGCCAGATGATGAGCGCCAAGTGGACCTGGGCTGCCATCGGCTACATGACCGTGTTCGGTTGGTGCGTGGGCCTGCTCATCTACCAGCTGGGCGGCCTCATCACCGGCGAAGTGGCCTTCGGTCCCTTCACCATCTTGGCTCTGGTTGTGCTGGCCGGCATGCTGTTCCTGCTGTTCCGTCCCGCCCCTAAGGAAAAGGGCGTGAAGATGGCGAAAACGGCCGAGAACGCTGCATAATTAGTTATCCCGAAAACGGCGGGGCGCATTCTCTCCTCTGTGCCCCGCGCGTCTTTTCCCGCAGCGCCACTTGAGCGAGCGGCCCTGCGGGAAAAGACATGAGCCTCGCCACTTTGGGCGAGGAGACCATTTAGGAGCGTATGCGATGCAAGAACTTACGATGACGCCGGCGACGGTGGTTTTGCTTATCCTGATAGCGGCGTGGGCCGTGTGGGCGGTACGCCGCCTGTTCTTCCGCGGCCTGTGCGACTGCCACGGTGACAAGAAGTCGAAGAAGGGCGAGAGCGGCTGCTCCACCTGCAGCGCCTGCCACGGTTGCTCCACCTGCAACATTTCAATACCTGAGTCGCCTGAGCAGAAATAGGTCTTCCCGGCGCTGGGGTGTGATACCATGGAGCCACTAGACGATTAGGAGGGTTTCATGGAGAAGATGTCTCCGTCGCACGAGGATTATCTTGAAGCAATGGTCGAGTTGGGCGGTACCGCTGATGCGGCTATTCGTTCGGTAGATGTTGCGGCGAAATTGGGGGTTTCGAAAGCATCGGTGAACAAGGCCATGTCCGTCTTGAAGGAAAAAGGTCTGGCCGAACAGCCCTATTATGGCGACATCACCCTCACCCAAGAGGGCTACGAGTACGGTCGCGCGGTGCTGGATCGCCATCAGATGCTGTTCCTGTTTTTGTCGAAGGCGCTCGGCATTCCCGAAGAGCAGGCGAACAAGGAAGCCTGCCTCATGGAGCACGCCATCAGCGACGAGTCCATGAAGAAATGGGAAGCCTACATCAAAAGCCTCGACCTGTAATTCGCAAAAGACCATCGAAAAAGAGCGCCGCCGAGCAGAAGTTCGGCGGCGTTTTGCTTCCTGCCGTCACCTCCGATTACGCAGGCGCAATGAAGAATTAAGGCTTCTTAAACAGAGTTAAGGAAACCCCATGAGACCCTTAAGCCCCCTGTCCGATAACCTGAAACGGACGAAAGGGGTTCAGAATGGGACATCAGCGCGACATCACCTATTACCAGCGGGATAGCTACTGCCAGCGGCAAGACGTTCGGCAGAGAGCGCGCCATGGGGTGTCGCGGGTGCCTCGTCGGAGTGGCCATCGCCCCGTCTCGTGGATAACCATGTTGGCCTGCTGCGTTGCGGTGCCGCTGGCAATGTTGGCGGTGCTGGGCGCTGCTTCCCACTTCATGCCCGTCGAGGGCGCGGCGGGTGCTGGCACTGTCGGCTCGGGTTCGACAGGCTCCGGCCAGGTGGCGTGGCAGCCCTCAGCCAGCTCCGCCCAAAGCACCCCAGCCGATCAGTGGCAGAAGGGGAGCGTTCCCTACCTTTATCAGATTGATCCCCAGTGGAAGAGCGCTGCGTACGCCGGTTCCACGGTGGAAGAGGCCGGCTGCGGCCCCACCTGTCTGACCATGGCCTATGTGGCGCTCACCGGCAAGCAGGATTATGATCCGCCAAAGATGTCCCGGTTCAGCGAGGACAACGGATTCGTGGACAGCGGCCTGACCACTTGGACACTCATGACCGAGGGCGCGGCCAAATTGGGGCTGAATTCCCAAGAGCTACCTGCGAGCGTGGCCTCGGTGAACGCCGCGCTGGAAGCGGGGCACCCGGTCATCCTCACGCTGGGGCCAGGCGACTTCACCAGCACCGGCCACTTCGTGGTGGTGGCGGGTCGGGCCGATGACGGCAACTGGATTATCCGAGACCCCAACTCCCCCGAGCGTTCTCAACAAGCCTGGGATCCCGAACGCGTGCTTTCCCAATGCCGCAACCTGTGGGAGCTTTCCAAGGGCGGTTGGTTCTAGCTTCGGCTGTCGTTTGTCTCGAACAGTTCCACCAGCTCTTGGCGGCCGTGGACGCCGGCCTTGGAGTAGATGTTGCGAGCGTGATAATTTACCGTGCCCTCTGCGATGCACAACTCCTGCATGATGCGCGCGTAGCTGTGGCCCATGAGCAGCTGTTTCGCCACTTCCGCTTCGCGTGCGGTAAGGCCATACTCGCGCGAGAAGATGGTCACACGTTCCTGGAAGGGGACGCGGTTGGGAGGGTCGTTTGCGAACGCGGCGTTTGCGGGAGGGATGTTTTCGGATGGGTTGTCAGCGAGAGAGGCGCCCAAGGGTTCTTTCGGGAGGGTGGAATAGTCGATAGGGCCGGTGCCTTCTTGGTGGGCGAGCTTCCGATTTGTTCGTCGCGGTAAAACCACCACGACGACAGCCGCTACCATGATAATCTCGATTCCCAAAAACAGCGCGAAGCTGGAAAGCTGGATGATCGAATTGGACGAGGCTCCGGCGACAAACAGGCCGGTAAGCTGAGAACCAGCAATGTTTGAGAGCGCATAGGTGACGCGTCCGGCGGCGAAAACTGTGATAGCGGGCATGGCGAAGCGGCGTGCAGCAATAATAAGCACGGCGAAGAAGAGCGTTTCCAGGCAGACGCTTCCAACGGACTCTGCGTTGCGAATGGCCTGTTCGGGCTGAGTGCTTGCCAATATCACCAGAAAGCACACGATAACAATGAACGGCACGAACAGGTTGGCGGAAAACGACGCGCCCGGAGTGCGGCGAACCACAAGGGCGCTGCCTATGAGGATGGCACCTGCAGCGCTGATGAGCAGCACGGTGACCGAACTCAACGAGAAGAATGAGGTGCTTGATTGGCCGGTGATACCCAAGGTGGTGCCCAGAAGCGCAATTCCTCCGCAAAGCACTGTGTAGAAAAGCATGGAGCGGGCGGCAGGGGCGTTGGGCGGTCTGCTGGGGGAGGTTGAGTTGAGGGCGGAGCCGGTTGTCGGAAGCGGTTCTTTTGGGCTGCTTCCGTTGGCGGCGGTGCGAATTACGTTCAGCGCGAAAACGCCAGATGCTACGGGTAGCAACGACACGATAGCGGCTGCTAACAGCGGGGGGAGATGCGGCGTTGTGACGCAGCACACCACGGTAACGGCCAAGATGGATGGGACGCTGGACATGATAGTTGCCGAGGGCACGCCGCCGAAGTCCCACGCCCATCGCATGGCGATGATGCCCGATCCGACGCCGGTGAGCAAGCCGCTTGTTTGGGCGACGAGGAGGGAACCGTTGGCAGCAACAGGTGCGGCGGCATAATACAGAAGGGTTCCGGCGGTCGTGGCGACAATGCCAAACGTGGTAAGCCAGTGGCGCTGAAGCAACCGTTCGGACTTGCCGCGAAATAGGATGAACGCTAAAAGTGTTGCGGTGAGGGCAAAACTGGAAAACAGATACAGCGACGAAAGATAGCCCCCTTCAGCCGTTTCGCCGGGTTGAGCGCCAACGGGAATGGCTGAGTAGAGAAACAGAAATAGCCACGATAGATGGAAAGCCAGCCCCGTGAGGTCCATCTGAAGGCCGAAAAAATACACAGGTTCTTTTGGTCTTGAAGCGTCGATTGCTCTTCCCCCTAAACTTCTAACCAGGCAAAATGCCTGTCCCATAGATTGTCTATGGGAGGTTTCCCTCCATAAACCATAGCTTTCCAGAGGGGCGTTTCCCCTTGGATCTTCCTAACATCTTCCCCGGCGACGGGGGACTCAAGGAAGAAGAAAGCTGTTGCAAGACCGACGGATATTTTAGCCCAACGCGATTTATCCGGCAGCGGGCTTTCAGGGTCAAACCGCAAAACCTTTCCCCGTTGCTGCTTGCCTGAAGTACTCGGGCAAGCGATGCGGTGCAGTGTCGCCTCCAAAGCGTCGCGCATCGCATTTGCCCCTGCGTGCGGATGACGCATGCATGATGGAGAAGGACAGAGAAGAGGAGGACGAATGAGTCTGAAGACAATGACTCGCCGAAGCTTCGTGCAGCTGGCCGCCGTAACGGGCGCGGCCATGGGGCTGTCGGGAGCTGTCGCCGGAACGGCGTTGGCGGAGGGGGATGGCGCCGCTGCGGCCGCCGCCGGTGCCGGCGAAGTGAAGCGGGTGCGCAGCTGCTGCCGCGCCTGCGGCAAGAACGAGTGCGGCGTGTACGTGTACGTGCAGAACGGCCGCGCGGTGAAGGTGGAGGGCGATATGGATACCGCGTTCCACTCCATGGGCAACAGCTGTTCTAAGAGTCAGGCTTCTATGCAGGCGGCCTACCACCCGGATAGGCTGTATTACCCCATGAAGCGCACCAACCCCAAGGGCAGTGCCGATCCGGGCTGGACGCGCATCACTTGGGACGAGGCGTACGCCGCTATTGCTGCTAAGTTCCAGGAGCTTATCGACCAATATGGCGGTGAGTGTATGTTCTTTATGGGTGGAACCTCGCGCATCTGGACGCAGCACGCCTATGCTGCATGGGTGCAGCTTGTTAGCTCGCCTAATGCCGTGACGGCTTGGCAGATATGCAAAGGACCCCGCCACTTTGCAACCATGATGGTATCTGAGTATGAGGGATCGTGGATGGCCACCACCGATCGCCCGCGTGTGTTCGTGCAATGGGGCACCGCAACCGAGATATCCAACTACGACGAGTCGTGCCGCACGACGGTGGACATCGCAAACACCGCCGACGCCTACATCTCCGTCGACCCGCGCCGCACCAACCTCAACCACGAGGCCGACATCCACCTCTACCTTAAGCCCGGCACCGACGGCGCGCTTGGTCTGTGCTGGACCAATTACATTATTGAAAATCAGCTTTATGATGATTTATACGTGAAGCGTTGGACAGATGCGCCTTTCCTGGTTGTCGAGGGAATGGCGCCTTCCGGCGGAGCTCCGATGGTTCAGAAGATTGCATGGAATGTGGGTAAGCCTATGGCTACGCGCCTACTGAAGGAGTGCGACCTTAAGGAGGGTGGCAGCCCCATGCGCTTCATGGTATGGGACGAGCTTGCTGGCACCGATGATGCGCATCCGCTGCACAACAACGACGCCAGCGGCCATTTGACTTACTACGATGCCGAAACCACCTTGTGGGAAGGTGAGCCGGACGTTCAGTGGACGGAAACCTATCCCAATCCTCAGCCGAACTTGCCTGAGCTTACGGTGCCGGGCGTAATCGCCAAGCCCTCGCCCTTCAATCCCGACATCGATCCGGCGCTTTACGGAGAGTTCGATGTGACCCTGGCCGACGGCCAGACGTATATGGCCAAGCCGGTTTGGGAGCACTATGCTGCTCGTGCCGCTGAGTTCCCGCTCGATGTGACTGAGCAGATCACGGGCATCCCTGCCGCCACTATCGAGGAGTCGGTGAAGACGTGGGCCACGCGCATTGACCCCTCCACCGGCTACGGTAACGGCGGCTTGCAGTACGGTCTGGCGCCCGAGCATGCGTGCAACGGTATTCAGAACAACCGCATTTTCGACAACCTGGCGGGCATCACCGGCAACTGGGATACTCCGGCGGGCAACCGCGGTCCCACGAAAGGTCGCTTCACTCGCCCAGATGACTCCCAGCCGTTGCTTGCGGCAAAACACGCGCCGGCTCATCCGGAGGTTTGGCCGGATAAGATCTTGGGCGTTGAACGCATTCCCACTTTAGGATGGTGGATGAACTGGGCCGATGCGAATGCCGTATGCGACGCTATGGTAAAGGGGGAACCTTATCGTGTGCGTGCAGGCATTTGTGAGGCTTCTGGATTCATGAACCAGGCAAACTCGACAAAATATTGGCAAGGCCTTAACTCGCTTGATTTCTTTGTGGTTCAAGATATGTGGAAGACGCCAACGGCGGGTGCGGCAGACTTGCTGTTGCCGGTATACCATTGGTTGGAAGTCGACTTTCCTCGCGTATCGCAAGGCTCAACAGGTGCGATGGGCGCGACGTGTCGCGCCATTGAGCCGCCAGCTGAGTGCCGCTTCGATCCGCAGATAGTGACAGATGTTTATCAGGCTATGGGCGTTACATGGGCCGATGCCCCCGAGTTCTCCGGTTTTGCGGAAGGGGAGTACTGGCCAACTGTGGAGCGTCAGATGGACGATGTGGTGGCGGGCTTCGGCATGACCTGGGCCGAGTATCGCGAAGCGTTCCAGAGCCACGGCTGGTGGGATTGCCGCGAGATCAATCCAGACGGATGGGGAACGTACCGCCGTTTTGAGACTGGGTTTTTGACGGAAGATGGACTCACTCCTGCTGGGAATATGAAGCGCGGGTTTGGAACGGTGACCCGCAAGCAGGAGCTTTGGTCTACCGTAATGGAAACCTACGAGCCGGATGGGCGCTTTAACCTTCCCAGCTGGGAGCCGGCGCCCGAGACTGAGCTGGCGAACCCCTCCATTACCGAGGAATGGCCGTTCCTCATGACCACCGGCCGCCGCATCCCGGTGTACTTCCACAGCGAGCATCGCCAGCTGCCCTGGTGCCGCGAGCTTTGGCCGGCACCCCGTTGCGAGATCAACCCGGTGGACGCCGAGAAGCTGGGAGTGCAGCAGGGCGACTGGGTGTGGATCGAGAGCCCGCGCGGCAAGGTGCGCCAGACGGTGGACCTGTACTACGGCATCGAGCCCGGCGTCATCAACTGTGAGCACCAGTGGTGGTTCCCCGAGCTTGAGCAGGCCGACAAGGGCTACGGCCTTTCCACTATCAACTGCCTGGTGAGCGAGGAGGATCAAGACCCGGTGTGCGGCGCCTCCTACCTGCGCGCCTACAACGTGAAGGTGTACAAGGCCACGTCCGAGAACAGCCCCTTCGGCAATCCCGTGCCCTGTGGCGATGACGGCACCCCCATCATCTGCGATGCCTCCGACCCGCGCCTGAAGAAGTGGCTGCCCACCTACGATGAGGCGCTGCGCAACGCTCAGTAAACCCATTCCGGAAGAGCGGCGGGGGCGCGCGGCAACCCTTGTCCAACCCTTGCGCCGATGCGCCCTTTGGCTGCTTGACCGTTCGATAGAGAGGAAAACGCGAAATGACGCGATATGGAATAGTCACCGACGTGAACCGTTGCGTGGGATGCCTGGGCTGCAGCGTGGCCTGCAAGGCCGTGAACGGCGTGCCGGTGGGAAGCTTTTGGAACAAGACGCTGCGCATCGGCCCCAACCCGGTGGCCGAGGGCGGCAACTGGCCCGACGTGGACCTGTACTTCCTCACCGTGAGCTGCCAGCACTGCGACAACCCCGCTTGCGTGAGCGTTTGCCCCACCGAGGCTAGCCATGTGGTGGCCGACGGCACCGTGCAGGTGGACAAGAGCAAGTGCATCGGCTGCCAGTTCTGCGCCATGGCCTGCCCCTACGGAGTGCGCTACCTCAATGAGGAAGAGCGCGTGGTGGAGAAGTGCACCTTGTGCGAGCAGCAGATCGCTCAAGGGGAGTTGCCCCAGTGCGTGAGCCAGTGCGGCGGCATGGCCCGTTGGTTCGGCGACTTCGACGGCGACATCCGCGCCTTCAAGGGGGCCGGCGGCCATACGCTGGGCGAGTTCTGCGAGGAATTCTCCGATGCGGACGTGCACAGCCTGCCGGACGCCGGCAACAAGCCCCGCGGCCGTTTCATCCTGCGCCGCATGACTTGGCGCTAGTTCAGCGCGATTGAAACCCGAAGGGCCGGTGCGCGGTTAGTCCGCGGCCGGCTCTTCGCTTTTCTCGAAGCAGGCGATGGCCTCCAGGAACTGCCGCCCGTATTTCTGCAGCTTGTGGGGGCCAACGCCCGGCACCTCCAGGAACTGCTCGGGGGTATGCGGCAGGTGGGCGCACAGTTGCCGCAGCGTTGCATCCGAAAACACGATGTACGGGGGCTTGCCCTCCGCATCGGCGATTTCCTTGCGCAGCGCCCGCAGCTGCCGGAACAGCGCTTCGCTGCCCTCCGTCGCGCCGGCCGCTTCTGTCCCTCGCTTGGGGGCCTTCGATGGCGGGGCGCTCTTCACCGGCCGCTTCAGGAACAGCTGGAAATCATCGGCGCCGGCCGCCTTGAACTGCGGCCCCAGCCCGATGGTGGGGAAGGTGCCCTCTTCCACCACCAGCATGTTTCGGTTCACCAGGATGTCCACCACCTGTTTCAGGTCGCGGTCGCTGGCCTCGGGCAGGCTGCCGAAGAAGCGGCACTCATCCAGGCGGTGGCGTTTCACCATGTCGCTCTCTTTGCCCCGCAGCACGCTTGCCAGCACTTCCTTCCCGAAGCGTCCCCGGGTGAAGTGCACCAGCCGCAACAGCTGCCGCGCCTCTTCGGTGAGGTTCGCCTTCTGGAAGCTGCCCTCGCAGTTGCCGCAATTGCCGCAGTGCTCCGGCGCCTCTTCCCCGAAGTAGCGCAGCAGGTAGCCGCGCAGGCAATCCACCGTGTAGCAGTAGCCGATCATGGCGTTCAGCCGGTTGCGCGACGCCTGCCGCTGCACCTCGGCCGCGTGGCCTTCCAGCGCCTCGCCCTCGTTGTCGATGAAGAACCGGGAGGTGGCGATGTCGTTGTTACACCACAGCAGCAGGCACTCCGACGGCTCGCCGTCGCGGCCGGCGCGCCCCGCTTCCTGGTAGTAGGCCTCCAGCGACTTGGGCATGTTGGGGTGGATCACGTAGCGCACGTTCGACTTGTCGATGCCCATGCCGAAGGCGACGGTGGCCACGATCACCGGTGCGTCGTCGTTGATGAAGGCCTGCTGGTTGCGGCTGCGCACGTCGCTGGGCAGCTTGGCGTGGTAGCTGGTGGCCCGCACCCCCGCCTCCTGCAGCGTTTGGGCCAGCGCGTCCACCTCCTTCACCGTTTGGCAGTACACGATGCCTGAGTCGTCGGGATGCTGCTGCACGTAGCGCAGGATGCGCGCCACTTTTTGCTTCGGCAGCAGCTGCTCCACCGCGTAGTGCAGGTTGGGGCGGTCGAAGCCGGTGACCATGGCGAAGGGATTGTTCAGCCCCAGCAGCCGCACGATGTCCCGCTGCACCTGCTGGGTGGCAGTGGCGGTGAGGGCCATCAGCACTGGGCGCTTGGGCAGTTGCTGCACGAACGGGGCGATTTCCAAAAACGAAGGGCGGAAGTCCTGCCCCCATTGGGAAACGCAGTGGGCCTCGTCCACCGCAATGAGGGTGGGCGGCGTTTGGGCGGCGAATTCGACGAAGCGGGGGTCGGCCAGCCGTTCAGGGGCCACGTACAGAAGGTCGAACTGGCCGTTTTGCGCTTGGTGCAAAAGGGAGCCCTGCTGGCTGGCGGTAAGGCTGGAGTTGATGAAGGCGGCCCGCGCTCCGGCGGCGGCCAGCGCCTGCACCTGGTCTTCCATCAGCGCCACCAGCGGGCTTATCACCAGACAGAGGCCGCCGGCGGCAATGGCGGGCACCTGGAAGCAGAGGCTTTTGCCGGCACCGGTGGGCATCACCGCCAGCGTGTCACGGCCCGTCAGCACCGAGGCCACCACCTCCGCCTGGCCGGGGCGGAAGCGGCTGTAGCCGAAGGTGTTTTCCAGCACCTGCTGAGCCTTGTCGATTGCGGCGTGGGCGGCGGGGCTTGTGCGGGGCAGCGGGTGGGTCATGACCGTCCTTTCGGGAGGCGGGAAAGTGGGACGATGATATCAGACCTGTTCGCCATGTACTCCTTCCGGCTTTCGTGACGGTGGCGCAATTGAATCTTAAGGGGGCTTAACAAGAGTTAAGGAAACCCCATGGGACGCTTAAGCCGTTCGCACGATAGCCTGATGGCGAAGGAAAGGACGTTCCATGCAAGACTTTCGCCAAGAAGAAGAGCAGCGTCAGCTGTTGTCGCGCGATTGCTACCAGCGAACCGCCGTCGGCCGGGCGCCTGTTCGGCGGGGAGCTCCTGATTGCCGCCGCGGTTGGAGCGCTTCCGCCGCTCGGCGAGGCAGAGGAGCTTGGCTTGGGGAGCGAGGTCCCCTGATTGCGCTGGTTGGAGCCTGCATCGCGGTGCCGCTGCTGTTGGTGGCGGTGTTCAGCCTTACCACCAACGGAGGCGCGGGAATGTACGGCGCGGCGGTTCCCGCCACGGGCGGCTGGCAGCCTTCCGATGTCCAGCCGGACTCCACGCCGAAGGAGATGTGGAAGAAGGGGGAAGTGCCCTATCTGTTCCAAATCGACCCGCAATGGGCCGAGGCGCCCTATGCCGGCTCGACGGTGGGGGAGGCCGGCTGCGGGCCCACTGCCCTCACCATGGCCTACATCGCCCTTACCGGCGCGAAGGATTACGACCCCTCCAAAATGGCCCAGTTCAGCGAGGACAACGGTTTTCTGGACGGCGGCCTCACCACCTGGACGTTCATGACCGAGGGGGCGCAAAAGCTGGGGCTCAAGTCGAAGGAGCTGCCGGCGGATGCGGCCCAGGTGGTCCGCGCGGTGGGGGAAGGGCATCCGGTCATTCTCACGCTGGGGCCGGGGGATTTCACGTCTACCGGGCATTTTGTGGTGGTGGCCGCCATCGACAGCGACGGCAATTGGGTGATCCGCGACCCTAATTCCCCCGAGCGTTCCTCCCATTCATGGAGCCCGCAGCGGGTGCTCGGCCAGTGCCGTAATTTGTGGGAGATTTCGCCTGGTGGATGGTTCTAGCCACCGGCTGCAAATTTTTTGAACAATGGGAAACGGCGGCTGCAATGGACCGCCCCCCGTGCTATCCTTTAAAGGCTTCGTGCATAAACACACTACAAACGCTCAAGAACGTGCAACGAGGAAGTCTTTTTGGCAACGCGCTCGAACATAGTTTCTTTTGACGACGCTAAACGCGTCCGTATTTCCGCGCGCCCTATTTCCCCTGATAAACCGGGGCGCTCCTCCTGTTCGGGCGGCGCTGCCGCCAGGGGGGAGGGCCGCTTGTCGCAGGCGGCGGCAGGGGGGCGCACCGGTGCGGTCGCGGCTTCCCGTTCCGCTTCTGCCCGCGGTGCTGCGGCAGCCAGCCGTGCCGGCGCTGCCGGCCGTTCGGCCAAACCCGCCGCTTCTTCGGCTCGTTCTGCAAAAGCCGATCGCCCAAAGGCGACTCGCGGCAAGACGGCTGCTTCCTCCGCCCGTTCAACGGCGAAAGATTCGGCCCGCGCCGCCCGTGCCGGCCGCGGTTCGGCCCCGGCCCGCGCCGGGGTAAAGCAAGCGCCCCGCTCCGCTGGCAAGCAAGCGTCCCGCTCCGCGCCTGCCGAGGCCAAGGAAGGCGCTTCCCAGAGCAACCGCGCCTTCTTCGACGATTTGGCCCAGCGCCATCAGAAGAAGAAGCGGGCCAACGCCAAAGAGAAGGCCGAGCGCCAGTTCGACCGCACCTACGGCAAGGCCGACCGCAGCGCCGCCCCTGCCGAGGAGGCGGGCCCCCGCGCGGCGGTGTACAAGGGCGAGATGGGCCGGGCCCACAAGCGCTCGTCCGAAAGCCTGAACAAGGGCGCCGCTTCCGCACGGTCCTCCAAAGGGGCGATTGCGGCCGAGCCCCGTAGCGGCAGATGGAAAAAGCACCTGGTGCGGTTGGGCATGACGGTGGCCTTCGTGGCGCTTGCCTGCGTGATGCTCTACGACCCCGCCCGCATGTACTATCAGCAGATTCGCGAAGTTGCCCGCCTGCAGGCCGAATACGACGCCATTGTGGCCCGCAACGATTCCCTGCAGGCCTCTGTCGATCATTTGTCCACCGAGGCGGGCATTGCCGACGCTGCCCGCGAACAGTTGGGCTGGGTGAACCCGGGCGAGAACGCGGTGAATGTATCGGGGCTGGAGGAAAAGGAATCCGGCTTCCAGGCCAACGTGGTGTCAGACCAGGTGAAGCCGCCAGACACCTGGTATTCGTCGTTTTTGGATCCTCTTTTCGGCGTTGAGTAGCGCGTCTTCGCCCCGCCCTCATCCGGCGGGGCGTTTTTTCCGGCGTTCGGCCAGCCTGGCTTCGCGGGCGCCCCTTGCATGGTTTTTCTGCCAAGCGCAGGGAAAACCGCTCGCTATCTGGGCCGTGTGCTATCATGTTCTACTTGTGCGGACGGCTGGTGCCGGGCCGCGCTAATATCCGCCGCGGCCCGAGAGCGCTATGACTACCATTAAAGAAATTATCCTGTCGGCAAACCCCGCAAACAATTCTTTCGAGGAATACCTCACTACATATGCAAACCAGGTGGGGGAGGCCATTAACGAGTTCATCCCCCGGGGCACTCATCCCGACATGGATCGCTACCTGTACGATCCGCTGCTGGCCTACAGCCAAAACGGCGGGAAGCGGCACAGGCCCCTCATCTGCTTTGCGGCCTGCATGGCGGTAGGTGGCGATGTGGACAAGGCCCTTTCGGCGGCAGCCGCCATCGAGCATTTCCATACGGCGGCGCTCATCCATGACGACATCGCCGATGATGCCGAGCTGCGCCGTGGCGAAACCTGCCTGCACCTCAGCGAAGGGGTGGGGCTGGCCATCAACATGGGCGATTTGGGCCTGTGCCTGGTGAACGGCACGGTGATCGCCGATCCGCTGCTGGACGACATCACCAAAGTTCGGGTGGTTTCCGAGCTCATCGACATGACGCGCCGCACCATCGAGGGGCAGGCGCTGGATTTGGGCTGGGCCCGCGACGGCCGCTACGACATCACCCCCGAGGACTATCTGGTGATGGCCACCCATAAAACCGCCCATTATTCGGGGGCCGTGCCCCTGGCGGTGGGCGCCATTGTGGGTGGCGGTACCGATGCCCAGGTGGAGGCCCTTCGCAATTACGGGCTGGATACAGGCCTGGCGTTCCAGATCCAGGATGACCTGCTCAACCTGGTGGGCAGCGAGGAGAGCACCAAGAAGGATTTCCGCAACGACATCACCGAAGGCAAGCGCACGCTGGTGGTTGTGCATGCTCTGCGCCATTCCTCCCAGCGCGACCGTTTGGTGGAGATTCTTTCCGCGAAGGAGAAAGACCCGGAGGTGCTGGCGGAAGCGGTGCAGATTATGGAGGACGCCGGTTCTATCGAGTACGCGCGCAACTACGCCGAAAACCTCACCAGCATCGCGAAGAATCGCCTGATCGACATGGTTGAGCCGTCGCCTTCCCGCGAGCTTTTGCTCTCGATGGCCGACTGGTTCGTGAACAGATTGCAGTAGGCGCCATGGATATCATTTCCCTGGGGGCACGGGGCCCCGCGGTAGAGGATGTGCAAACCCGCTTGGTAGCGGCCGGTTATTTGGCGGGAGGCCAGGTGAGCGGCTGCTTTGATCAGGCTACCGCTGATGCGCTGGAGAAGTTTTCCGTCTCCGCTGGGCTGGAGCCTGCGCGCGAAGTGGACCAGAAGGTGTGGGCGGCGCTGGTTGACGCGTCGTTTTCACTGGGCGATCGCACGTTGTACCTGCGTATGCCCTACTTCCACGGCCACGATGTGCGCGAGCTGCAGCAGGTGCTGGGGGTGCTGGGCTTTGCCAGCGGTTGGCAAGACGGCATTTTCGGCGCCCATACCGAAGCGGCGGTGCGCAATTTCCAAATGAACATGGGGCTTCCCTCCGATGGTATCGCCGGCGCTTACACGTACCGGGCGCTACGGAATTTGCACCATTCCTGGGAAGGCAAGGAAGTGAGTCGCATTCCTGTTTCCATGGGATTCGCGCGGGCCGCCGATGTGCTGGAGTCGAACGCCATCTGCCTGTTCGGCATCGATGAGTTCACCCGCGACGTGGCGGCGCGCATGTCGAACTTGGCCCAGGCTACCAATCCGGCGTCGAAATTTGTGAGCGCTGAGGCACTGACAGTGGAGCCGGATGCCACTATGGTGCTGGTGGAAGTGCTGGTGGGGGGATCGGTGGCCACGCCGGCCATCCCGTGCGTGCCCTACACCGACACCGACGAGTTGGCGCTGCGCATTCGCACCGCCATCGATGCTGCGGTGGCGGCGAAGGCGGCGCCCATTCGCATCGGTGTGGTGCTGCCGGGGCGCCAGTGGATCGATGCGGGGGAGGACCGTTCGGCGCAGCACTTCGCCATTACGCTGCTGGACGGCCTGTGCACTGCTTTGGCCGGGTGGCGCGAAACCTGCTAAGGGGCGCCTTGCGCGCCGGGGCGCTGTTGGCTGCGGTGCGCTGGCGCGGGCCGCAGCGTGGCGTTGCGTTGCAGCGGTGCAGCGTTGCGGCGTTGAAAACGCGGCTGTGATAACATGGCCGTAGGCTCGCGGAAGCGCGGGCGCATGCTCTTATGGGGGCGTGGCGGAATTGGCATACGCAGCGGACTTAAAATCCGCCTCTTCGGATTGTGGGTTCGAGTCCCACCGCCCCTACCAT
>ERZ777306.3504-NODE-3504-length-16311-cov-4.796383_pt1 | contig 16311 bp, 20 predicted proteins | sample MGYA00374966_ERZ777306 | MGnify/ENA primary metagenome ERZ777306 (study PRJEB29329, sample SAMN06343882) | mouse gut metagenome | isolation source: Mouse cecum | place: Austria: Vienna | collected 2014-11-15 ...
TGACCTGCGTGTGCTCCGTGGGGCTGGACATGATTGCCGTCCCCGGGGACACCCCGGCGGAAACCATCTCCGCCATCATCGCCGACGAGGCGGCCATCGGCATGGTCAACTCCAAGACTACCGCCGTGCGTATCATCCCCGCCCCGGGCAGGAAGGTGGGGGATACGGTGGAATTCGGGGGGCTGCTGGGCTCCGCCCCGGTACAGCCGGTGCATCCCTTCTCCAGCGCGGCCCTGATCCAGCGGGGGGGACGGATTCCCGCGCCCATGCAGAGCCTGAAAAACTGAACGAAAAATTTAGAAAAATTTCACAAAAATCTCTGGCTTTTTTTCGTTAATGTGCTATAATAAACACAGACGGCGGGGGGACGAGCCCCCGCAGCCCATAACTGTCCCCGGCTGGGGGCTGAAAGGAGCGAGAAATATGAAATTTGTATTTACGGACAAAAAGGTGAACCTGCCCGACTCCGTACACCAGTACGCAGAAAAAAAGGTGGGCAAGCTGGACCGTTTCTTTCGGGAGGATGCAACCGCCGCAATTACGTTCAGCGTAGAAAAGGACCGGAACAACAAGGTGGAGGTCACCGTCCGGTCCAGCGGCACCATCTTCCGGGTGTCCGAGAGTACCTCTGATATGCACGCGTCCATTGATGCCGCCGTGACCACGCTGGAGCGTCAGATCCGCACGACCAAAACCCGCCTGGAGAAGCGTCTGCGCCAGGGCGCTTTCGAGCGGGCCCTGGATGCCTCCACCTCCTTTGCCCCGGAGGAGCCGGAGGAGAACGAGTACCAGATTGTGCGCAGCAAGCGTTTTCCCATCAAGCCCATGAGCCGGGACGAGGCGATTTTACAGATGAATCTGCTGGAGCACAGCTTCTTCGCCTTCCGGGACGAGGAGGCCGGCGGGGCCTTCGCCGTGGTGTACCGCCGCAACGACGGCGGCTACGGGCTGATTGAGGACGAGACGTAAATTATATTGGAATGCAAGCAAAAGGGGCAGGGTTTTTACCCTGCCCCTTTTTTGTTAGAAGTCTGTGCTCTGCTCATAGGCCCAGACGCACTGCGCCAGCTTTTTGTGGATACCCCGCAGGAAGGTGTGTACAACATACAGCGCGTCGCTGTATGGATTGGGCAGGGGCTCTTCGGAGAGAAGCTGCTCCACTTCTCCAAGGGTTTTGATGCCGCGGGATAGGTCGCTCTGGATTTTTTGGAGCTCGATTAAAAAAGAATTTTCCGCCATAGTTGAAACCTCCTTGATTTTTCCCAAGAGGTCTGATAGAATGAATTTATCAGACCTCTTGGGGTTCCCCCCCTTGGGGGTTTGAGTGAAAGAGTTTTGGTTTATCTTGGGAGGGGTGGGCCAAAACTCTTATTTTTCGCCCAAGCTGTCCTTTACAAGCCGGATTCCCTGATTGACAACATCTGTCCTGGTGGATTGAAGCTCCTTAACGCAGTCATCCAGTAATTCCAATTCCTCCACTGTCATACGGATTTGTAAATATTTGTCCCGCTTGCTGGTTCCCTTCAATGGGCGTCCTGTCCTTGGCGACACTGTATCACCTCACTTACGCCATAACATAATAATATACTATGTTATGGCAAAAGTCAAGCTTTTCATTCAAAAAAATTTTTTCCCGAATAGCGGCAGATTTTATGTAGGGGCAGCCTGCAACATACAGCCCCCAAAAATCAGAAGCCCCCGGCGAGCCGGGGGCTTCTTCTTATGCACGATGATCCTTCCGGGATACCCTTCAGCAGCAGCCGCAGTTGTTTCCGCCGCAGCCGTTGTTGCAGCCGCAGTTGTTTCCGCCGCCCCAGGTATTGCCGCAGCCGTTGCCGCAGCCGCCGCAGGCGAACAGGATGATAATCAGGATGATGATCCACAGGCAGCCTCCGCCGCCCCAGCCGTTGTTATTGCAGCACCCCATAATGAAGTACCTCCTACAAGATGATATTTGAGCCGGCCTGTGGGCCGTTCTCAATTTCATCTTATGCGGCGAAACGGCGGTGGTTCAGAGCTCTCACAAAAAATTTTCTGCAAATTTTTCCAGCATCACCGCCACCTGGGCCCGGGTGGCGGAGGACTGGGGCTCCAGCACCAGTGCGCCGGGGGTGGTGCTGGACAGAATGCCCGCGCCGACGGCCCACTGCATGGCCTCTTCCCCCCAGCCGTCCACCCGGGATACGTCGGCGTATCCGGACAGATCCGCCCGCTGGTAGAGATTCAGGCCCATATACCGGGTGCCGAAGTTGTACAGCAGCACCATCACCTGCTGGCGGGTAACCGGCTGGCCCGGGGAGAACAGACCGTCTCCGGTTCCGGCGGAGATGCCCTGACTGGCCGCCCAGCGCACGTAGGGGGCGAACCAGTCCTTGTCCCGCACGTCGGAGAAGGAGGCGCTGGCGCTGGCCAGCTGGTCCGCCGGGGACCCGGCCAGCCGGTAGAGGACCGTCACCAGCATGGACCGGTCCATGGACAGGTTCGGCCCGAAGGTGGCGGCGTCCATGCCCGAAAACAGGCCGTTTTGATACACATAGGAGACCGAGCTGTAAAACCAGTCCTTGGACCGCACGTCGGTAAAGGGCAGATCCCCGGCGGGCGGCGTGGTCCCCCCGCCATTCCCCTCCTGGAGCCGGTAGGAGCCGCTGAAGCCGGCGGAGGAGGGGGCGGTGAGGGAGAAGTCCGCCCGGGTGTCCTCCGCAACCAGATACCGGTGTCCGGCTTGGAGAGCGCCGCCGGAGGAGACCTCCCGGCCGGCGGTGGCGTCCACCACCGCGCCGGTGTGGGTTACCGTGCCCGCCCCGGACGCCAACAGGAAACAGCCGCCGGTCTCCAGGGTGACAATGCTGTCCTGGGCCAGCGCGCGGGGGGATAAATCCCCGCTGTAGGAGCCGGAGGCGGTCCCCCCGCCGGCAATCTGCTGGGCCCGCTCGATGGCCCAGTCGTAGGCGCTTTGTATGCTCTGCTCCTGGATGGCTTCGGCCTGCTGGACGGTCTGGGGAATGAAGGTGTTTTTCAAATCGCTGAGGGAGATCAGGCTGTCCCCCTCGCTCAAAGCGGCCATGCACAGAAGGATTCCTCCGCACAGGGCCGCCAGAAGGGCCGGTTTACGCATCCTCGCCGCTCCTTTCCCGCTGGGTAATCATGTAGCTCAGGGCCAGGAGGCTGTCGGAAAAGTGGACGCTCTCCACCACCACCTGCTCCGGGGCGCTGATTTCATAGTTGGTAAAGTTCCAGATTCCGCCCACCCCGCAGCGGACCAGCCGGTCAGCCATCGCCTGGGCCGCCGCCATGGGGACGGTGAGCAGTCCCACGCTAACCGGGTTGTGGCGTAAATACTCCTCCAGGCGGTCCGCGTGGACCACGGGCACACCGGAGATGGTGGTGTTGACAATGGCCGGGTTTATGTCGAAGGCGGCCAGAAGCTGAAAGCCGTTGGCGTTGAACTTAAAATTCTCAATGAGGGCGCAGCCCAGGTTGCCCGCCCCCAGCACCACAACCGTGTGGCCCTGGTTGACCCCCAGAATGCCGCCGATTTCTTCTCGGAGGCTCTCCACCTTGTAGCCGTAGCCCTGCTGGCCGAAGCCGCCGAAGCAGAACAGGTCCTGGCGGATCTGGGAGGCGGTCAGCCCCATGGACTTGCCCAGGGCGCTGGAGGAGATGCGCTCCACCCCCTTCTGCTGCAATTCAAACAGCTGCCGGTAGTACCGGGGCAGGCGGCGAATGACGGCGGTGGATACCTTTGTGTTGCGTTTCATGGAAAAGCCTCCTTTCCATCAAAACCAATATAGCGGATTTTGGAGGACTTGTCAAACTTTTTAACAATCTTTTTTGCCGGGACCCTCTGCAAGCGCACGGACCACCGCCCCCGCCAGCACCAGGCCCGCTGCGCCGGGGACGAAGGACACCGAGCCCGGGGTGCGCACACCGGTGGGCTGGGGCTCCTCCTGGGAAAAGACCACCTTCAGGCCCGGCACCCCACGGCGGCGCAGCTCCTTACGCATGACCCGGGCCAGGGGACAGCCCTGGGTTTTGTAGAGGTCCGTCACACGGAAGCCGGAGGGGTCCAGCTTGTTGCCGGAGCCCATGCAGCTGATGAGGGGGACTCCCAGGGCGTGGCACCGCTGGGCCAGCTCCAGCTTGGCGGATACGGTGTCAATGGCGTCCACGACGTAATCATAGGCCGATAAATCCACAGAATCCGCGTTTTCCGGCAGGTAAAACAGCTCCACGGCCCGGACCTGGCAGTCCGGGTTGATGTCCAGGATGCGCCGGGCCATCACCTGCGCCTTGGGCTGGCCCAGGGTGGAGTGGAGGGCGGCCAGCTGGCGGTTCAGGTTGGAGGGGGAGACCACGTCGTTATCGTAGAGGTCCAGGGCCCCGATTCCCGCCCGGGCCAGGGCCTCGGCGCAGTGGCCTCCCACGCCTCCCACACCGAACAGAGCCACCCGGGCCCGGGCCAGCCGCATAAGCGCCCCGTCCCCCAGCAGCAGCCGGGTACGGGCGGATTCTTCCTGATTCATGTACAAAACCTCCTGTTTTTCTCCGCTTATCTTACTATACCGGAAGAAAAAATGCAAGAAAATCCCTGTTTACAATTTCTTAACAGGCGGCTTCCATTCATTTACACCCCATTTATACCCAAAGCGCTATAATCCATATTGGCCCTGGACTATAGGGGCCGGGAAGTAATGAAAAATGGAGCGTGATTTTTATGGAGAAGCGTTTGCAGGCGGCTCTGCTGGAGGGGGAGCGGGTGCGCTGGAGCGGCCGGCCGGCCCAGTTTCGCCTGATGCACAGCACCTACCGTTCGGCGGTTGTGCTGACGTGGCTGATGTCCGTGTGTGCTGTTTTACTGGTGGCCTATTTTCTGGCCCCTTATTATTGGAGCCATACCCTGAGCGGCGATCTGCTGCTGGCGGCGCTGGTGATGGTGTTTATGCCGGCCATGCTGTCGGTGCGGCCCCTGCTGGATAAGCGGACTCTGGAAAAAGAAACAATTTACGCCGTGACGGACCGGCGGGTTCTGGCTATTGTGAAGGATGAGGTCATGGCCATGCCCCTGGAGGGCCTGACCGCGGTGGCCAAGGGCTGGGACGGGACCTGCGCCAACCTGTGCTTCGGCAAGGCGGCGGAGATTCCCGAGTACAAGAGCCGGGTTTACGCGATGTCCGGGGTGCGGGAGTATACCGACGAGCTGGACGGGATTCTCTTTTACCATGTGGACCGGCCGGAGCAGCTGATCCGCTGTCTGCCGAAGGTGCGTTTCTCCAATTCCGGCCTGTCCGGAAGCATTTCCACCGCAGTATAAAAACACCTCCCGCAGTATGCTGCGGGAGGTGTTTTTTGTGATGAAATTATTCCTCGTAGTCGTCGTACTCAGAGGGGGCGGCCTGCAGCTTGCACTTGGCGCAGCCGCACAGACCGGCGATCTGATCCCAGTAAGCCACCACGGCGCACACAGCGGCGGCGGCGGCCAGAGAGAAGGCCACGATCTTCAGCACAAAACGCGCGGTTTTCATCTTGACAATTCCTCCTTGAAACATGATGTGGATCATAACAGGTAATCCTAGTTTACATGAAACCAACGGAAATTACAATCATTTTTTTCCGGAAGAATGCAGGATTTTTTCGGCAGGGGAGAGATTAGAACTCCACCTTGCCGCCCTCGCCGTCGTTGACCACATAGTAGGCTGCGCCGTCCTCAGGCTTGACGTAGATTTTCAGGGATTTGATGGCCTCGCCGGTCCAGGCATTCTGGATGGAGGCAGCCAGCTGCTCCAGGTCCACCTGCTTACCCTGATACTCCACAAAAGCGGCCACGCTGGGCTTTGTCTTGCGGGTAACGGTGCGCTTGATGGCGTCGGCGGGGGTTTTAGCGGCACGCTTGGTCTTGGGAGCGGCCTCCGGCTTGGAGGCAGCTTCGGCCTCAGGGGCTTTTTTCGGTGTGGGCATTGTTTTTACAACTCCTTACTTGTATCCAAATGGAATGATTTGTTGGGATAATTAGAATCTTTCTCTATTTTATCATAATATTTCGAAAATCATATAGGCAATCTTCCTATTCTTCTGAAATATTTTACGATTCCTTTGCTATTCTGACCAGTTTTGGGTGTTTTTAACGCCCCTGACCGGGGGATAACCCTTGCGGCGGCTGGCGTCTTCTGTTATAATGGACTCGTCCGGACACGACAAGTTTCGGTCGATTATCCCATGACAGGAGAGCGTTGTTATGAATGAACTTTACACGCCGCCGGAGCGGGGAAGCCGCCCAAACGACGCCGGGCCCTGGGGAAAAGCCGCTTTGGGCGTGGCCCTTCTGGCGCTGCTTTTAGCCGCCGCTGCGCTGTATTTTGCGCTGCCCCGGCCGGAGCGGTCGGAGCCGGAGCCGGAACCGGCCCCGTCCCCTGGAACCATCCTCTACCGGGGCCAGGAGCTGCCGGTTCTGGAGGGAGTGGCCGTCAATGTCTATGAGGCCGCTGATTTCGTGCAGGAGGCCAACGGCTGGCTGTCCTATGAGAAGGAAGGGCGGAAGGCCGCGGTGGGAATTGACGTGTCCTTTTACCAGGGGGACGTGGACTGGCAGCAGGTGGCCGGCGCCGGGGTGGAGTTCGCTGTGATCCGCCTGGGCTACCGGGGCTACTCCAAGGGCGTGCTCCAGATGGACAGCAAATTTGAACAGAACATACAGGGCGCTCTGGACGCGGGGCTGGACGTGGGGGTCTATTTCTTCTCCCAGGCCGTGAACACCTGGGAGGCGGAGGAGGAGGCCGAGTTCGTCCTCCAGGCCCTGGAGCCCTATCCCGTAAAGGGCCCGGTGGTCTTTGACTGGGAGTTCATCTCCGGCGGGGAGGACGTGCGCACCGCCGGAGTGGAGGGCACCGCCCTGACCCGGTGCGCCGGTGTGTTCTGCGATATGATTCAGGCGGAGGGCTATCAGCCCATGCTCTACTTCAACCAGGACCTGGGCTATCTGTACTACGACCTGGCCGCCCTGGATCAGTATCCCTTCTGGCTGGCCCAGTATGCCGCCGCGCCCACATTTTATTATGACTTTGCCATGTGGCAGTACAGCCACACCGGAAAGGTCCCGGGCATTGAGGGGGACGTGGATTTGAATCTGGCGTTTCCGGCCGCGGAGGGGGAGACGGATTAAAGAACGGTAAAACCGGCGCTGTGTTTCAGAGGAAACCGGCGCCGGTTTTTTCTTCCCCGTTAAGATACCGCAAAAAGGTCCTGTTCCGGTTTGACACCTCCCTTCTCTGTCCGGTATAATAAACAAAATATCCCAATGACAGGAGGGGTCCCCTTGCGTTTTCGCCTGAATAAACAGCTTGTGGAAAAGATCCGGGAATCCATGGCCTCGGTGCTGCCCATCACGGCCATTGTGTTCCTGTTGTCCGTCACCGTGGCCCCCCTGGAAACCGGCCCTGTGGTCCTGTTTCTGTTTGGCGCGATCCTGCTGGTGGTGGGTATGGGCCTGTTTACCCTGGGCGTGGATATGTCCATGATTCCCATGGGGCAGGGCATTGGCCGTACCCTGAGCAAATCCAAGGGACTGCTGATTCCTCTGGCGGTGTTTTTCGTGCTGGGCCTGCTGACCACCATGGCGGAGCCCGACTTGCAGGTGCTGGCCGGGCAGATGCCCGCCATCGGCAACACCACCCTGATCCTCACCGTGGCCGGAGGCGTGGGCCTGTTTCTGGTGGTGGCCACCCTGCGCACCCGGCTGGGGTTCCCGCTGCGCCGGCTGCTGCTGGTTTTTTACGCGGCGGTGTTTATTCTGGCCTTCCTGGCCCCTGTGGACTTTATCCCCGTGTCCTTCGACGCGGGCGGCGTGACTACCGGGCCCATTACGGTGCCCTTCCTCATGTCCCTGGGCCTGGGCGTGGCCTCCGTGCGTAAGGACAAGGACGCCTCCAGCGACAGCTTCGGACTGATCTCCCTGTGCAGCATCGGCCCCATTTTGATGGTCCTGCTGCTGGGGGTGCTCCTGAAGCCGGAGACCGCCCAGCAGGCCGGGGAGGCCATCCCGGAGGTCCGCACCACCTTTGACGCGGCGCTGGCCTTTCTGACGGGCTTTCCGGAATATCTCGTGGAAGTGGCCCGGGCCCTGCTGCCCATCCTGGGGCTGTTTGTGCTCTATCAGCTGATTACCCGCCGGTTCCACCGGACGGAAATTTTCCGGATCTGCACCGGTCTGGCCTATACATATCTGGGTCTGGTGCTGTTTTTGTGCGGCGTCAACGTGGGCTTTATGCCTGCCGGCCAGCTGCTGGGGGCCGCCATCGCCTCCGGGGCCCATCAGTGGCTGCTGATCCCCATCGGTATGCTCATCGGCTACTACATCGTCAAGGCCGAGCCCGCCGTGACGGTGCTGAATAAGCAGGTGGAAGAAATCTCCAACGGCTCCATCTCCCAGCAGAGTATGGCTCTGGCCATGTCCGTGGGGGTGTGCGTCTCGGTGGGGCTGGCCATGCTCCGGGTGCTGACGGGGATCAATATTCTCTTCCTGCTCATTCCCGGTTACGCCATCGCCCTGGGCTTGACCTTCTTTGTTCCGTCTATGTTTACCGGCGTGGCTTTCGACTCCGGCGGCGTGGCCTCCGGGCCCATGACCGCCACCTTCCTGCTCCCCTTTGCCATGGGGGCCTGCACCGCCCTGGGAGGAAATATTATGACCGACGCCTTCGGCATTGTGGCGATGGTGGCTATGACCCCTCTGGTGACCATCCAGGTGATGGGTCTGGGCAGCCGGGTGGCCCACCAGCTGGCCCTGCGCCGGATGCGGGTGCGCCTGGAGCGGGTGGACGACGTGATGGTCTATTTCGACTGAGAAAGGAGGCTCCCCTATGCCGGAACCCATTAAGCTGCTGATCTCCATTGTGGAGCGCGGCCGGGGCAGCGCCCTGATGAAGCTGTACACAGGGCGGCAGGTATTTCTCCATTGCCAGTGTCCCGGCACCGGTACCGCCACCTCGGATATTTTAAACATTCTGGGTCTGGGCTCCAGCGAAAAGGACGTGGTCCTCAGCTGGGCCGCCGCCGGGGCCGCCGAGCGGCTGCTCACCGACCTGGACGCGGATTTGCGCGGGGCCGCCAAAACCACGGGGATTGTATTTATGCTGCCCCTGACCGGCATCAACAACCTGGTGGCCTCCATGATCCAGTATAAAACCGACCCGGTGAAGCCGGAGAAGCCGGAAAAGAAGGGGGAGGAAAAGATGGAACAAAGCGACAGCAGTTTGATTTTAGTGGTGTGCAACCGGGGATGCACCGATGCGGTGATGGCCACCGCCAAGGCCGCCGGCGCCCGGGGCGGCACGACCATCCGGGCCCGCTGGACGGGCATTGAGGACCTGGAGAGCGCCTACGACCTGTCTCTCCACGCGGAAAAGGAGATTCTGGCCATCGTGGCCCGCAGCGAGATCCGGAACGACTTGATGCAGGCCATCAACGAGCACCACGGCCTGCGCACCGAGTCCCAGGCTATGATTTTGTCCATGGGAATCGACCGCATTGTACATTTGTAACAAAGAAATAATATTTCACCTCTTTACACGGCGGATTTTTTAGAGTAAACTATACGCAGGACCCAAACGCAAGCCATTGGAGGTGTTTCCATTATGGAAGAACTGGACTTCACCCGAAAGTTCAAGCTGGGAGATCAGCGGGATCTGGAGATCAAGACCATCCTGACGACGGTGTATCAGGCCCTTCAGGAAAAGGGCTATAACCCGGTCAACCAGATCGTGGGCTATATCCTCTCCGAAGATCCCACTTATATCACCAACCACAACAGCGCCCGGGCCATGATCCGCAAGGTGGACCGGGACGAGCTGCTGCAAACACTGGTCAAGTATTATCTCACCCACTGATGGGTCCCAAATATGTGCCCGTGATCCGCTGTCTGAGGCAGCGGGTCCGGGCCTTTCTGGCATAAAGGGGGAATACCTGTGACAATTTTGGTCAGCCGCTGTCTGTTAGGGGAGCCCTGCCGCTACGACGGCCAGTCCCGGCCGCTGGCGGAGCTGGAGGCGCTGCGCCAGGCGGGACACACGCTGGTCCCCGTGTGTCCGGAGGTGCTGGGAGGGCTGCCTGTCCCCCGTGCCCCGGCGGAGCTTCAGCCCGATGGCCGGGTGCGCTGCGCCGACGGGCAGGACGTTACCGGGGCATACCGTCTGGGGGCGGAACGGGCCCTGGAGCTGGCCCGCAAGGCCGGCTGTCAGGCGGCGCTTTTGAAGGAAAACTCCCCCTCCTGCGGATTTGGGCGGATTTACAGCGGGGATTTCTCCAAAACCCTGATCTCCGGCTCCGGCGTGGCCGCACGGCTGCTGGCGGAGCATGGGATTCCCATCTATGGGGAGTCCCGGCTGGACTGCCTGCTTTAATATTATCCCGAACTGCAAAGGAGTGCCCGTATCATGCTGCGCCATCCACTCACCTGTCTTGCCGCCATTCCCCTGTCCCTGCTGTTTTCCCTGGGCATCCTCATAGCCAGCCTGGAGGCCGATCCGGTGCCCCCTCTCATTATCCACGCCGCCGGACGGGTGGATGGCATTTCCGGCACCAACAGTCTGGAGGCCCTGGAGGAGACCTACGCCGCCGGGGGCCGGGCCATTGAAATCGACTTTGACTGGACCTCCGACGGAGAACTGGTGTGCATCCACGATTTCACCGACCGCTTCACCCCCCTGCTGCATGGGGAGCCCTGCACCCTGGAAGAATTTTTGAATATCCGCTACCTGAACCGCTACACCCCTATGACTGCCCGGGACCTGCTGGACTGGCTGTCCCGTCATACGGATGTGATTTTGATTACCGACTTTAAAAGCGGCAACGTGGACGGGCTGGAGACGCTGGCCTGGATGGCCCAGGATTACCCGAACCTTCAGAGCCGGATTTATCCCCAGATTTACCACCAGGAGGAGTATTGGCCCGTGCGGGGGCTGGGCTACCGGAATATTATCTACACCCTGTACGCAGAGCACTACGACATCCGCAGGGATGCGGCGGGGATCACCGCCTTTGCCCAGAGCTACCCGCTGGCCGCCGTTACGGTTCCCATGGCCATTGTGGACCAACAGGGGCAGAGCTATGTGGATACCATCAATGAGGCCGACATTCCTCTGTATATCCATACGGTAAACGGCATTCAGGACATCCGGAAGTATCAGGCAATGGGGATTTATGGCGTGTATACGGATTATCCCCGATGAGCATAAAAAAACCGCTGTGGTTGTTCCACAGCGGTTTTTTTGTTTAGCTGGCGGCGCGGACGTAATCGCTGCGCACATAGCCGGTGGTGATGGCCCCGCCGGAGGCCCGGAAGGTAATCTGAATCCATCCGTCGCCGGCGTCGGACTGGAAGGTCAGGGGGTCGCCGTTGAGCACCGAGGCGATGGCCGAATAGCTGGTGCCGGGGCCGGAGCGGACATTCAGGCCGCTTCCGGCGTTGATGACCGTGAGCTGGGCCCCCTGGCGGTAGGAGGAGCTTGTGGTGGCAGGCGGCGTTGTGGTCCCCGGGCTGGTGGTGGCGGGGGGCGTTGTGGTCGTGCCGCTGGGCCCGCTGGAGTAGATTACAAAGTCCTTGGAGACATAGCCCGTCTGCTGCTTGCCGCCGCCGGTGGAGAAGGTCACTTTATAGAAGTTGTTCCCCGCGTCCTCCACCACGGTGAGCTTCTCGCCGTTGCTCGTACTGGCCACCGTGCCGTAGTTGGTGCCGGGGCCGGAGCGGATATTCAGGCCGCCGCTGGCGCCGGTGACCTCTACCACCGTGCCGGGGCCGATCTGGCCGGAGGGGGTTGTGGTATCCCCGCCGGGGACGGTGGTGGTCCCGGACAGGTCGGGCAGGGGAGGCACCTGAATGGGGAAATCCTTGCTGACGGTGCCGCTGGTGCCGCCGGGGGTGGTCGAACTGGAGCTGCTGGAGACGGCGCTGGAGGTACTGCTGGAGCTGGAGGTAGTGCTGGAGCTGGAGCCGGGTTTCCGGGGGCTGAGCAGGGGGGCCACGGCCCGGAACACAATCACCATGGCGGCGATAATCAAAATCAGGGAGATAACCAGTCCGGCCACCTGGAGGGGGTTCACCCCTCCCCGGCGGCTGCCGCCGGCCACCCGCCGGCCGCTGGGGGCGGGACGGCTGCCCCGGCCGGGCCGCTCGTCGCAGAAGGGGCAGCGCTTATAGGTAACCGAATAATCTTCACCGCAGTTTTCACAGCGGATTACTTCATTTCTTCTGGGGGGTGCCTGTTTAGAAGCCATAGATGTGTTCCTCCATTGTTTTTACAGTATGCTCTACATTGTACCCCGATTTTCCCTTCCCGTCAACGGAAAATCTCGAAATAATTGTTTTTCGGCGTTTTTTATGTAGACTACCCTCCTTTTTCTTGACCCCTCCGGATTTTTCTTCTATAATGAAAGAAACAAATCTGCATTGACCGGAGGAGAGGCCCATGGCAACCACCATAACCGCGGCGGAGGTTCATAAACAGTACAACGAGATCGTCGCCGCCTTCCGCAAGCTCATTCCAGACCCCACCCTGCGCATGGAATTCAGCCGTCAGATCGACGGCTATATGCGCCAGTGCGCCCTGGGGGTGTGGCAGGCGGACAACGCCAGCGCCATTACCCCCACCCATGTGGAGTTCTACAACGCCATCTATTCCAAGGGTTTCCCCCACCCCAGCACCCTGTACTGGGAGCTGGCCAGCGGAGTGGCGGAGTTCGACCTGTTTCAGCCCCCGGCCTTCTTCCCCAAATTCCTCCAGTACGACCGAATAAAGGGGACCAGTCTGGCCCGCCGGTTTGCGGACCAGCTCACCCTGATTTTGCTGCTGTTCGCGGCGGTGGACGGGGTGGTCAGCGAGGCGGAGGCGGGCTTTGTCAACGCCTGCGGGGACCTGCTGCTGGAGAAGTGTCCCAAGGAGAGCCCTGATCAGAGCCGCCCGCCGGTGAAGGCCAGCGAGTTCGTCACCAAGCCGGACAAGGCCCCCAAAACGGACGGGCAGGCGCAGCCCGACCCGGAGCCCAGGCCCAACCTGGAGGAGGTCCTGGCCGAACTGGACGGCCTGTGCGGGCTGGAACGGGTGAAAAAGGACGTAAAAAGCCTCATCAATCTGGTGAAAGTCCAAAAGCTCCGGGAGGAGCAGGGCCTGCCGGTGGCCCCCATGTCCCTGCACCTGGTGTTTTTGGGCAACCCGGGCACCGGCAAAACCACGGTGGCCCGGCTGCTGGCCAAAATTTACCACGCCATCGGCGTGCTGTCCAAGGGCCAGCTGGTGGAGGTGGACCGGTCGGGGCTGGTGGCCGGCTTTGTGGGCCAGACCGCCATCAAGACCGGGGAGGTCATTCAAAAAGCCCTGGGGGGCGTGCTGTTCATCGACGAGGCATACTCCCTGGCCGGCCAGGACAGCCCCAACGACTTCGGCCGGGAGGCCATCGAGGTGCTGCTCAAAGGCATGGAGGACCACCGGAAGGATCTGATTGTCATCGTCGCGGGCTACGACGAGCTGATGGAGCAGTTTATTCACGCAAACCCCGGCCTGGAGTCCCGGTTCAACAAATATTTCTACTTTGAGGACTACGACAGCCCCCAGCTCCTGGAAATTTTCCAGAGTATGTGCAAAAAGCACGGTTATGTGCTCTCGGAGGAGGCGGAGCGGTGGGCCAAGGAGGACTTTCAGGCCATCTACCAGGAGCGGGACGAGAACTTCGGCAACGCCCGGGATGTGCGCAATTTGTTCGAGAAGGCGGTGGCCCGTCAAGCGGACCGGGTGGCACAGCTGGAGGAGGTTACCAAGGAACAGCTCATGGAGCTGCTGCCGGAGGATTTGAAGGAGGAACCAGAAAATGTTAATTAAGTTCGACCAAATGCAGGAAAATATCATCCCCCAGTTCCGGGGCGGCCAGGGCAGCACCGTCAACCGGATGTATGCCGACGGACACAACAAGATCATGCGGGGCTTTCTGGCCCCCGGCTGCACCATCGGCCTGCACACCCACGACACCAGCAGCGAGATCATTTACATCCTCTCCGGCAAGGGTAAGGTGCTCTGCGACGGGGAATACGAACCCCTGGAGGCCGGCTCCTGCCATTACTGCCCCAAGGGCCACGCCCACAGCCTCATCAACGACCGGCAGGAGGGCAATCTGGAATTCTTCGCAGTCGTCCCGGAGCACGGCGCATGAGAATCGCCTTTTACACCCTGGGCTGCAAGGTCAACCAGTACGAGACCCAGGCCCTGGAGCAGCTTTTTACCCAGCGGGGGCACACCCTGGTCCCCTTCGACGGCGACGCCGACGCCTACGTCATCAACACCTGCACAGTCACCGCTGTCAGTGACAAAAAATCCCGCCAGACCGTCCGGCAGGCCCGGAAGCGTGCTCCGGAGGCCATCGTGGCTGTGTGCGGCTGCTACCCCCAGACCCACCCCCAGGATATGGAGGGCCTGTCCGTGGATTTGGTGGCCGGCACCGGGGACCGCCTGCACTTCGTGGAGCTGCTGGAGCAGACCTGGCGGGACCGCCGGCCTGTGACCGCTCTGGACGACGCGTTTTCCCGGCGGGAGTTTGAGATTCTCCCCCCCGGCAGCCTGGAGGGCCGGACCCGGGCCATGCTGAAGGTGGAGGACGGCTGCGTCAATTTCTGCTCCTACTGCGCCATCCCCTACGCCCGGGGCCGGGTGCGTTCCCTCCCTCTGGAGGAGGCCGTCCGGCAGACCCGGGAGATTCAGGCCAGGGGCTACCGGGAGCTGGTCCTTACGGGCATTGAGCTGTCCTCCTGGGGCAGTCTGCCCGACCTGATTGAGGCCGTGTGCACCGCCGCGCCGGACTGCCGGGTGCGGCTGGGATCTCTGGAGCCCCGGACCATCACCGAGGAGTTCTGCCTCCGGACCGCCCGGCTGCCCAACCTGTGCCCCCACTTCCACCTGTCTCTCCAGTCCGGCTGCGACAGCGTGCTGGCCCGGATGAACCGGAAATATGATTGCGCCCGGTATGATCAGAGCGTAACATTACTCCGGGAATACTTTGACCGCCCCGCCATCACCACGGATTTGATTGTGGGCTTCCCCGGGGAGACGGAGGAGGAATTCCGGCAGACTCTGGAGTTTATCCAAACGTGCGCCTTTGCCGCCATGCACGTGTTTCCCTACTCCAAGCGCCCGGGCACTCCGGCGGCGGATCTGCCCAACCAGGTCCCCAAGGCGGAAAAAGAACGCCGGGCCACCCTGGCGGGGGAGGTGGCCCGCCGGATGGAACAGGAATACCTGGAATCTTTCTGCGGAACAATACAGGACGTATTGTTTGAGGAGGAAAAAAACGGCCTCTGGCGGGGGCACACCACCCGCTATCTGGCGGTGGAGGTCCCGGCGGCGGAGGATTTGCACAATCGGGTGCGCCCCGTCCGGCTGGAGACGGAAAAAGGGGATTTTCTGTGGGGAACCCTTATCAAAACCCCCGGATTGGCCGATGTATAAGAAAAGGCCAATCAAAAGGGGGCGCTTGAAATGGCGGTTAAGCTGATTGGAAATTTGAACCAGTACGGAAAAATCCTGAAGATGCAGCAGCAGTGGAACGCGAAAAAGTCCGATCCGAAGCTGATTACCAGCAAAGCGGATCTGAATTCCTCCCTGATTGAGGCCCTGAAGCCCAAGGAGACGGAATACTCTCTGGAGGAAATTCATAAAAAAGTGGAGGACATGAAGAGCAAGCTGCGCTCCGGCGGCAAGCTGTCCCCCAAGGAGAAGGAATTTCTGGCCAAAAACGCCCCGGACGTCTACCGCGATGTCATCGAGGTGGAAAAGGAGCGGGAGGCATTTTCCGCCCGGCTGCGGTCCTGCAAAACCAAGCAGGAGGCCGAGAGCGTGAAAATGAGTCAGATCACCCAGATTTTAGCCTCCACCACCAAGGAGAAAGCGGATTTGGGCATGATTCGCATTGCCCAGATGGACGCGGCGGCTGCAGAGCTGGGCAGTTTCTTAAAGGAACTGCCGGAGAACCCAGAATTGGAGAAAAAGGGAAAAAAAGAGGAGGATACGGAGGCTGCTATGACGGAACACCGGAACGGGATTCTCCCGGAGGACATTCCCAGCGCGGACGAGATCGCGCAGGAGCTGGCCGCCCAGTTGGGCGGCATCCAGTTCACCCCCCAGCTCATCGAGAAAATCGCCTCCTATGTAAGCGTGCCCGTTCCGACGGGAGACGAGGGTGCCCCCTCCGTCATCTTCTCCAGCGGCCGGGCGGCCTACTGCGCCGCAGCGGAGAGTCCTGCCGCGGAGGAAAAGGCGGTTCCCTCCCACTTCCATCGCA
>ERZ777306.3508-NODE-3508-length-16292-cov-10.917472_pt1 | contig 16292 bp, 17 predicted proteins | sample MGYA00374966_ERZ777306 | MGnify/ENA primary metagenome ERZ777306 (study PRJEB29329, sample SAMN06343882) | mouse gut metagenome | isolation source: Mouse cecum | place: Austria: Vienna | collected 2014-11-15 ...
TCGCTCAGAAAGCCGAGAAATTTTAAAAGGATAGTTTATGCGCGTACCTACTTTAATCAGACATCGAACACAAGAAAAAGAAATTCGGCTATCCGGCGAACTGGTAATGACAAAAGAAGCTTGGGAACAGCGTGGAGCCGTCTATCACGGCTCGTTAGGTCACGCCGCCAAAGAATGCTGGTACACAGTTAGAAACTGCGAAATTATGGGCGTTCCTGTTACCGATGAAGAATTACAAAGCTGTAAAGATTTTGCGATGTTCAAAGACTGTTATGCAGAGAATTTACTTGTCATAGACGGTAAGAATAGAGTTCCCTGTTTGCCTGTCTTTTATCGGGATAAAAAAGATATCTGGGTGTACATCAAGAGAAAGCGTGATGACGGTACTTGGGGTGAGTCATTCGAGTGTGGCCCGCTTGCTACTGCCGAATTAATGATGAAGGCAGAGCCGGGCAAATTTAAAATTGCAGGTTATGTAAAATAAAATGTCCGTACATTTTGTACGTACAAATAAAAAACAGAGGTGACTTATGCAAACGTTCAGCAAAAAGTTATTTCTACAAAAGATAAAAGAAGAATTACCGAGCTTATCAAAAGTAAAGCTTTACGACTGTAAGTACACGGTTTGCCGGTTCAGCGAATGGCTGGAGTTCGAATACGGAAATTATTATTACGTATTCTATCACGCTAAACGTTGGGGCGATGACAAGATTACATATCGGAAACGTTACTTCGATGCGTTCAAAGGTAAACAGTGCGGACCGATTATAATCGGCGATTTGTATTCGGGCGCAATCGAAGCAAGAGCAATTTAAAAAATGTCCGTACATTTTGTACGGACAACCATCCCGGCGCTGGAAGCTATGAGAGCGGTTCGATTCCGTTCGTTGGGAACACAACACACTATGTCTGGCGGAAGCTACGCGTTTTCGTCAGATTATGCCGGAACCAAAGGACTGCAGTCCGTTCGAGTCGGACTTTCGGCTTGAACCTTTCGGTTTCCGCACTGCCCGGAAAACGGTGCGGGAATTGGAAGGTAAGAATTAAACACTCTATCCGGGAGAGTTTAAAAAAATATATAGGAAGGTTTAAAGATGAAAGTAGCATTAAAAAAAGCGACGGTTAAAGCATATTTGACCGCTGCGGAAGAACGAAGCGAATTTGTCAATCGCCATCACGGAACGAACGCGCTCGAATTAGAGCCGTTCAGAAGTACATACGATGGTCTTTGCCAAAAAGAAGAAGAGAAAGCACTTGACCTTTACGCTGAAAGTGGAGAGAATATTTCGCATTTTACTTTTATGTCTTTGGCAAGTGTTTGTTATGACGTGTTAGGTCCGGTAGGGGGGTAGTAATGGGACTTGGTAATTTTGATATAGCAAGTTTCAAGCCTAAGCGCAGCGAGACTGCAGCAAGCCTTCTTACAGTTGCACCGCAACAAGACGCTAAGAAAACGGAACGTTTGGAGCTTAGAATTCGAAGTGACGTTCTAATGCTTTTTAAAGATATTTGCAAGGAACAGAATACGGATGCATCGAAGGCGCTCAGAGCTTATATCGACGATACCGTATCTTCCGGCACAATGACGAATAAGACGGCCTTTTCAGATTTGTCCGTACAAAGTGTACGGACAAATGAAAATGGGCCAGTGCAAAAACACTCTCAAGCTCTTGCCGCAAGCGGCGAGCTTAACCTTCGAAACAAGGAAGAACGTGAACGTTGGTTAAATGATTTCCGAAATTGGGGCGTCTGGCTCGACGTTCCGGAAGTAAATAAAACTTTTTACCGCTTTAATTTTAGGAATGGCTGCGCAATTATCGTGGAAGTCGGCGCCGAATACTGGGACGCTTACTCAACGGATCGTGGCAAAGCCCATGAACGAATTTCGTATTCGATTATTGATAACGAACACCAAAAATTCAATTCTCAGGGCGACAGCTTCACGATGGTGATTCAATGGCTAACGAAGAATTCGAAAGAACTTTAATGTCCGTACATTTTGTACGTACAGAAAAATTAACCAGGAGTGAAAATATGAACCAAGTAAACCTTATAGGCAATTTAACCCGCGATCCCGAACTTGCCGAAACATCCGGCAACGTTAAGGTATGCCGCTTTGCAATCGCTGTAAACCGCGATTATAAAGACAGTAACGGCGAACGCAAGACAGACTTTTTCAACTGCGTTGCGTGGCGCGGGTTAGGCGAAACCGTTGCAAAGTATATGAAGAAAGGCAACAAGATTAGAGTAACTGGCTCTATTGAAACATGCACGTACGAGGACAGCCAGGGCGTCAAGCGCACGGGCGTTGATATCGTAGCAAAGGATATAGAGTTTTTAACAGCCAAGACAGTGGCGGAAGATGATGCCGCAAGCAAGAAACTTCAACCTATAAACGATGACAGCGATATACCGTTCTAATTAAACCACAAACAAAAAATACTCGAAATGTCCGTACATTTTGTACGTACAAAAAATGTGTGTACATTGTGTACGGACAAAAAGAGAAGGTCTTATGTTTAAAATCGACGACAGCAAATTCTACACGGTGTTTTACTGGATGATTAAATATCTTAAGCTGAAAGGCGGCGAACTGACAATCTTTGCAATAATCTTTGGGTTCTCACAAGACGAAGCAAGTGAGTTTTTCGGTTCTCTTGGCTATCTGGAAGCATTTACTAGCTTAAGCCGACCAACAGTGGTTGCGGCGCTTGATAGCCTTGAGAAGAAAGGTTACATAAAACGTCGTGAGTTTCTGAAAGGCAAAATAAAGCGCGTGGCATATTCAACGAATACCGACAAAATCAATGAGCTTTTGAAGAATATGCCGGACGATATTCCGCCGATAGATGTGCAAGATAGTCAAAAAATTTAACCAGTCAAAAAATTTAACTAGTTAAAAATCTTAATCAGTTAAAAAACTTAACCGATAGCGGTTAAAAAATTTAACTACTACCAGTTAAAAAATTTGCCCCTATATGATAAATAATAGGGAATTAATAATATAACCAGAGAAACCACAGAGAAAAGTGCAATTTATTCGCCCGCGCGCACGAGGCGGCGAGCGTGAAACAATTTTACAAATCAGAGCTTTACAATGAATATTTATACCTTTCAAGTGTATATCCAGCGCCAGCTTATTTTGATTTTTTTCTTGTGTTTTCTAAAAGCGGATAGGGGAAAAGAGCCGCGAGAAAAACGGTTAAGGGCGCAGCCCTTCGAGTTTGTCTCGCCCCTTCCGGCAAAGTACAGTTAAAGCTCGTCAGAGAGCGAAGGACAGAATTATGATAAATGAACTAGATAAAAGGAATTTACCGCTTGTAACTCTCAAAGTTCCAAACGGTGAACGTCCGGATACTCATCTTGAAGGTTACTTTGGTGCACTTTCAACACCTGCAGATGAAATGCCTTCAGATGTCGACGTTGAAGCAACCGTATTTATTGATTTTGAGTAAAGGGCAGTATGGATGAGAATCAAGATAAAATCGTAATCAACGAATTAAAGCCGTTTGATAAGCAGGTCGACGATGTTTTGAGCGGAACAGATATTACGAGCTCGCATCTGGAAGTGCTCAAGATAACACCCCCGATTCTTCGGATGGTGGGTGTTCCGAACTTGCCGATACTTATGACGGCTCGTCACGTTAGAACGATAACCCAAGAGGATGGTGCTGATTCCGCCAATTATCACGGTTTAGGAGTCGAGCTTGTAAAGCACCTTCCTGAACTGATATCAGACCCCGTAATGATTATGGATAGTATCTCGCCGGATGCAAAGGCGCAGAACAGCATAGTTATCGTTACGCAGATGGTTGATAATAAAAATCGCCCCGTAATCGGGGCAATAAAGCTGAATGGCTTTGGTAGGCAAAATTCCAAGATTATTAGCGCAAATATCTTGACGAGCGCCTATGGTAAGGACAATTTTCAGTCGTTTATTGAACGTAACATCAAACAAGGTTCCGTTCTTTACGTCGATAAAGAAAAAAGCCAAGCCTTGTCGGTGAACCCCGGGATCCAATTTCCCGACGTTATGGCAAGCCTTAGCTTCAATACTATTATACGCAAAACAAACGCTTTTGTCAATAGCGATAAGCAAAAAAGTAGTGAAAAAAGTAAACGTTCACCACTTTTGATTAACCTTTTTGCGGGACCGTCGGCAGGTAAAACAACGGCAGCGTTGGAGCTGACTGCGGCTCTGAAGAAAAAAGGCTTTAATGTTGAGTATGTTTCCGAGTACGCCAAGGAGCTTGTTTTAGAAAATAAAACCGAGCTTTTAAAAAACCAGGTGCACGTAACCGATGAGCAATTTCACCGTCTTGATCGCTTACGTAATTCAGGCGTAGAAATTATCGTTACAGATTCGCCGGTGTTGCTCGGTAAGGTTTACGGTGAAGGAAAAATAAGCCGGGAATACGGTAAAAAGCTTTTAACGTATCACAACAGCTTTGATAACTTTAATCTTTTTGTAAATCGAGGCAGCACTTTCCAAACGGAAGGGCGAGTACATAATCTTGAACAGTCGAAAGAACTCGATGCAAAAATTCTTGCTATGCTACAAGATAACAGAATTTTTTACGGTAACTACAACCACGATGAAATCGATAAAACCGTAGAACGTATAACTACATCGTTTGCAATGCAGATAGAGAAGATTATCAGCTTTATTAAACACAGTTCAAATAAATCTGTTAAGGAGTAATAATGTATATGAAAACAAGGAGAAAAAATTTTGCGATACTGATATTTTTATCGGTAATAGTTATGTCAATATTGATGTTGTTTAATATGCTCACAGCACAAACTACAATTGCTTTGGGCGATAACGCTACTCCAGATGTGTATAGTAATTTCTTGTATTATGCCGGCAAAGATAATTTTTATTATGCGGATATCTACTATAAAAAATTAATAGGTGCAAATGAATTGCCTTCAGCTCAGATAAAACTTAAACGAACAAGGTTGGAAGATGGACTTTGGAGCAGTATCAGTGTTAGTAGTGTAAAAATTTCACTTATTACTCCATCAGATACCTATGTGGCAACGATAAATAAAAATTCAGAAGAAATTATTTTATTTGACCGTACTCATATTTATGAAGAAGGGACATATACAGTCAAAGCTTCAGGAAATATAAGCGCAGGGGCATCAGTAGTACAAAGCGCTTCATTTACATTCGTGGTGGATAAAACACCGCCTACGGGAACACTAACAGGTGTTACAAACGGCGGTTATACGAACAGCAACGTATCTTTTAATTGGTCGGAGAATGGCTGCACGGCAACGTTAGATGGCTCAAGCTACACAGCGGGAAAGACTATTTCCGCCGAAGGTTCTCATACTATCGTGCTTACTGATAAAGCTGGGAACAGTACAACGTACACGTTTACCATAGATAAAACACCGCCTACGGGAACGCTAACAGGTGTTACAAACGGCGGTTATACAAACGGCAACGTATCTTTTAACTGGTCGGAGAATGGCTGCACGGCAACGTTAGATGGCTCAAGCTACACAGCGGGAAAGACTATTTCCGCCGAAGGTTCTCATACTATCGTGCTTACTGATAAAGCTGGGAACAGTACAACGTACACGTTTACCATAGATAAAACACCGCCTACGGGAACGCTAACAGGTGTTACAAACGGCGGTTATACAAACGGCAACGTATCTTTTAACTGGTCGGAGAATGGCTGCACGGCAACGTTAGATGGCTCAAGCTACACAGCGGGAAAGACTATTTCCGCCGAAGGTTCTCATACTATCGTGCTTACTGATAAAGCTGGGAACAGTACAATGTACACGTTTACAATTGATAAGACTGCGCCGATAATCGATGCGTACAATGCTTATACCAATAAATCATTCACTTTAACAGCCAAAGATAAATTTAACGGCGTTGAATATTGGGAATACCGCCTTAATTCAGGTGAAATACTGAGGTGTGACGGTGAAGCGTTAACGATTGGTGGGAGCATATCCGATAATGGCGTTTGGGAAGTGCGTGTTTTTGATTTCTGTGGGAACGGTTCGGCTTGGGAAATAGTCAATCACTTTTATAGGGAGACTTTTGGCAATTCAGATAATATTCGAAACTCTTATTTTGTTCCTTCTTATTTCGTTGTAACGTTATCTCAAAAATATTATACAAGCTGTTACGGCTCATATACATTTGCTGAATACTCATCGGCGTTTAGCTTTGCCATTCAAAAAGAATGGGAGTGCAGAGTAATAATTTTGGACGGCGGAAGTTCCTGGAACTATGTAACAGTAAACAATGAGAACACAAGACAAATATATACAGATATAAATGAGCTCAACTCTGTTATTGATAAATACGCGCGTAAAAATATCGGTGACAGAAAGGTAATGGGTAAGAACGGCGCGGTTTTGAATAACCCTACAGATGCCGAAGGTGTTACGCGTCCGGATGCTCTCACCGAGCAAATCGTCGAACTTCCGCAACTATTATCGGATTATTCAAGTTTGCGGTTTATGTTGGCGCCGTTCAGTTATATTGACTCCGTTTGTCTTGCGTTTGAGATAACGCGCGCCGAATTTTATTGCGGGCTGGACGAAAATCAGCTAACCGCCGACCAGACGGCTTTGCTCGAACTCTTTGAAAGAGTGCCCGAAAACAAGCGCAAGATTGTAACCGATTTGATGCAGTCGCTTGCGGAATAGAAGTTTTAACGGTTAATATCATACAAAAACGCAAAGATTGTTGACAATTTTTGACAAAATAATTTACTTATGCTAAAATTATATGACTACTATTAAAGATAAAAGTAAACTTCTATGCACAAAAACAGATTCGACGAATTGACTTCGCTTATGGCGAAAAAGGATACGAAAGCCTTTGATTTGTTTTACAACGAATACGGCGGTTTTATATATTCTGTTATCAAAGTCGTTTGCAAGGAAAAAGAGTTGACGGAAGAAGTGTTGGACGACGTTTTGATTAAAGTTTGGAATCTTGCCCATAAACTCGTGCACATTGAAAATCCCGAAGGTTGGCTTTATAAGGTTTCGCGCAATACCGCAATCAATGCGGTAAAGGTCCGCCGTTCGGCTCCGTTGGTTTACGAAAGCGGCGTAAACGACAGAAATATAGAAATGTTGCTCGGCGATATGGTGTTTGAAGAAATTATTTCTCGTTTAGCCCCTGTCGAACAGGAAGTGTTGATTTTTAAATTTAAAAGAGATTATACTTTCAGGCAAATAGGCGAAATTATGGGTAAACCTACAAGTACGATATCGAATATTTATTACGGAGCAACGAAAAAATTAGAAAAAATAGAGAAAAATAATAGAAAATCAGATAAATAACCGGCTTAGCCTTTGTCTTATTGTTAGTAAATTTACAAAGGAGACAAGTATGTTAAAAACGGTTATTGCAGGCGTGTTGAGCTTGGCGCTACTGCCTGCGGGCGGAGCGGCAAGCGTGGCAAAGGCGGAGGTGTTAGACCAAGCGGACTACGCATTTCTGGAATTTTTTTCTGAAAACGAGGCAATAGATTACGGCAGGGAGCCGCTATATAATCAGCAATTACAGCAAAACGGCTGGGAATATAAATTTGAAAGAAACGGCGAAAACGGCTACGCGCTTGTTTCGGAAGTTACGGTATGCGGTCAAAGCTATTTCGAGGTGGAAGAGGTTTACTTGCAGGGCACTTCGCCCTTTGACGCCTGCGCGGGCTTACCCGTTTACATAGCTTTTAACAGTTATATCGATTGCGTAAACGGCGCATATTTCGACTTGGCTACGGGTGCGGAGCTTTCTGTTGAAGAGTTGCAGACGATTGCGGAGCGGGGCTTCAATTATCAGGGAGCGGGCACGGAAATAGAAAGAACGGAAATAATAAATTATGCTAATAGAAGCGAAGAAAAAGGTTTTATGGATACTGATGTGCCTGATTATATGGGAGTGGAAGGTGGAAACAGTTGCGCAAATATTGCAGGCGGCATAGTTATAGGTTATTACGATAGATTTTGCGAAAACCTTATACCTAATTTTCAATCTTATGAATTATTTTCAGGTTACGTTCTATATAAAGGTATGAGCGGCGAAGCGGGAGAGGTAATAAAAAGCTTAAACGGTTTAATGGGTACTAATAGTAGCGGGACAACATTTTCCGGCTTTCAGGCAGGAATGAACAGCTATGTTAAGTCGCACGGTTATACTTATAGCAGTACAAGCGTAATGTCAAACGGAACGTTTGATTTTACTAAGTATGAGCAGGCAATTAAAAATAATATACCTGTTGCTTTATTCTTTAATTATTATGCTGTTGGAAATGTTTTAACAACATCAACAGGTACTGACAAAATTATTAGTGGTTGTAGTTCTGCTTCTCACGTAGCTATTGGTTGTGGGTATAAACAGCATACATATTATGACACTAATGGTAATGTTATTTCAGTTAGAAGATATTTGCGAGTGGCAAGTGGTTTTTATGATACGGGACTATGCTTTTATAATATAACAACTAATAGTAAAATAGATAATGCAATAGCAATCACCATTTCGTGAGGTGTTTATGGACGATAAAGATATAGAAAGAATTTTAAAGGACAGCGCAAACAAAACCGCGCTTATGCCAAGTGAAGAAAGGTGGAACAGAATTAAAGACCGCCTCGATATGCAGGTTAAAGTGGAAGAGCCTGTTTTGCAGGAAGTTACCGTTGCCGCGTCTGCGGGTAACGTTAACAAAAATCTTTTCGGTAGTCCGCGCGGCAAAATTACGTTTGGCTTTATAGTCTGTTGCGTTTGCTTAATTCTTTGCCTTGCAATTGTTTTGCCAATATATTTTTCTCGTCCAGGTGAACATAGATATATGGGTGAAAAAGATTTAATTTATTATGTTTGTTTAGAAGAGGAGTTTGAACGAGGAGTTAAGGAAACAAAATTAGAGTTAATTGATTATTCAGAATACAAGTTATCTAATACTCATTTATATAAAGATATTGAAGGTAATATTCAAGGGGGAGGCTTTGTCGGGAATTTAACAAACTTAAAGATAGAAGTCAAGTTTTTGTCAGGTTTGGTTAAAGTTGAAGAGACAGATTTTATAGGAAGTTTAGAATACAATATTACTGATACTCATATTCTTTATAAAAAAATTGAAAATTCCTCGCCTTTAAATCAATATCAGGCGTTGGCAAAAAGAAAGGGCGTTACTTACAAAATCGAGTATACCGCCGTGGAAGATAACGTACTTGCGTTCTTTGACGAATTTTTTAAATAATAAAACTTTTTTTAGCGGGTTGCCGAAAGGCGACCCGCTTATTTATTTGTATTATATCTCGCTAAGTGTTGCACTTAGTTTGACAATTCACTATAATAACCGCTCTTCTACGTCGTTTATTTTAGTGCGAACGCATAATTTATCCACAAAAAAATGTAATTTATGTTCATATAACGGCAATTTGTGTCATAAATGCGCAAAATTTTCAGCGGTTATGTATACTTAGCACAAATAAACTTACAGCTATTTCAAATTTTTTGCAAAGGTTAAACGATGGAAGAGAAAATAACGGACAAATTGACGTTGCGCCAAAAGGCAGACTTGCTTACGGGCAAAGGTTTTTGGCAGACGAGGGATATAGAAGAGGCGGGCATACCCTCCTTATTTTTGTCCGACGGACCGCACGGACTGCGCAAACAGGCGGCAAAGGCGGACCATTTGGGTTTTAACGCAAGCATACCCGCAACCTGCTTCCCCACGGCGGCGGCAATGGCTAACAGTTGGGACGAAGCTCTCGGCGAAGCCCTCGGAAAAGCATTGGGCGAGGAGGCGGTTGCGCAGGGCGTAAACGTTATACTCGGACCGGGCGCGTGTATGAAGAGAAACCCGCGTTGCGGCAGAAACTTCGAATACTTTTCCGAGGACCCCTATCTTGCTGGCAAAATGGCGGCGGCATATATCCGCGGTATTCAAAAAAACGGCGTTGCGGCTTGCGTAAAGCACTTTGCCTGTAACAGTCAGGAAGAGCGCAGAATGGTGTCCGACTCGGTTCTCGACGAGCGCACTCTGCGCGAAATATATTTAACGGCTTTCGAAATTGCCGTAAAAGAGGGCAAAACCTACTCTATAATGTCCTCCTACAACAAAGTGAACGGCACTTTCGCCGACGAAAACGAGCACCTCATACGCGATATACTGCGCGGCGAGTGGGGTTTTGACGGCGTAGTTATTTCCGATTGGGCGGGGTGCAACAATAAAGTTGCTTCTACCAAAGCGGGAAGCGATTTGGAAATGCCGTCCTGCAAGTACGGCGCGGACGATATAGTAAAGGCAGTCGAAAGCGGCGCTCTTGATATAAAATTTGTAGACGAAAGCGTCGAGCGAATTATTGCGCTTGCGGAAAAGACAACGGCGGGCAAAGGCGAAAAAACTTTCGATACACAAGCGCACCACTCTCTTGCAAGAAAGTGCGCGGGCGAAAGCATAGTTTTATTGAAAAACGACGGAGTATTGCCCTTGCGGGAGGGCGCTTCGGTTGCGCTTATAGGCGACTTTGCGCAAATTCCCCGCTATCAGGGCGCGGGTTCCTCCGTGGTTAATCCTACGCGGCTCGACAGCGCTCTTATGGAAATAAAAAACGGCGGCTTTAAGTTTGCGGGCTACTGCAAGGGCTTTAACCGCTACGGCGGAAGCAATAAAAAGCTGATAAAAAAAGCCTTGAAACTTGCCGAAAAGGCGGAAGTCGTTTTACTTTATCTCGGCTTGGACGAGTACAGCGAAGTGGAGGGGCTGGACAGGGAACACGTTAAAATTCCTTATAACCAGACGGCGCTCTTCCACGCGCTTGCCGCTACGGGCAAAAAAATCGTGGTCGTGCTTTCTTGCGGAAGCGCGGTTACAACCGATTGGGCGCAGAGGGCTAACGCCATAGTTTACGGCGGGCTTTCGGGTCAGGCTGGCGCGGGCGCGGCGCTGGACGTAATAAGCGGTAAAATAAATCCTTCGGGCAAGCTTGCCGAAACGTTTCCCACCCCTTACGAGCCGTGCGCTTCTATGCACTATTTCCCCGGCAGACAGATGACGGCGGAATACCGCGAGGGCATATATATAGGCTACCGCTATTACGATACGGCGGGCGTAAAGGTCGCCTATCCGTTCGGGTACGGACTTTCGTACACGACTTTCGAGTATTCCGACCTGATTATAGACGAAAGCGGAGCAACGTTTACTCTTACAAACGCGGGCGAAAGGGACGGCGCCGAAGTTGCGCAGTTGTACATACGTAAAGATTCGGAAGATATCTTCCGCCCCGCAAAGGAATTAAAGGGGTTTAAAAAGGTCTTTTTAAAGGCGGGCGAAAGCAAAAGGGTTAGTATTCCTTTCGACGATAAAACTTTCAGGTACTTTTCCGTAGCCACGGGCAAGTGGGAGATTGAAGGCGGAGAGTACGGCGTGCTGATTGCCTCCGACAGCGCAACAATAAAGCTCGAAGGCGCAATTTCGCGGGAGGGCACTACGACTACCCGCCCGTATGCTCCCGAAAAACTGCCCTCCTATTTCAACGGATGCGCGGCGGTAGTCGGCGACGAGGAGTTTGCAACGCTGTTGGGCAGGGATATTCCCAAATCGGGCTACGACTTTTATAAAAAGAAGCGTATGGTAATCACCGAAAACAGCACGGTTGCCGATTTGCGGTACTCCAAACGCTGGGTTGGCAGGGCGTTTTCGGGCTGTGTGCGTTTTGCAATCGCTTTCTGTAAAGCGTTCGGTTTGCGCACCAACGCCAACACGCTTATAATGGGCGTTTTGCACCAGCCCGTGCGCGGACTTGCCAAATACGGCGGTATGAGCCGCAGAAAAATGGAAGGGCTGCTCGAAATGTTCAACGGCAGGTTCTTTAAAGGACTGCATATGTTCCTTAGCAAGGAAAAGGCGGCAAAGAAAAAAACCGAGACAAAATAATTACGACATATTTCATTTTTTTCTCCTTATTGCGAACGTTCCGCGCGGACGGTGAACAAAATTTCACTTGACGCGCGGGCGGTTCGTAATTTTTGCTCTTGATAATTTTACGGCAACGTGATAAACTATATATAGACTTAGGGGGCGCGGACGTTTGTTAAAGGCATACTTCTGCGCAAGGGGAATTTATGGTTATTAACATAGCGATAGTGGAAGACAGCCGCGAGGAGATGCAACGCCTCACGGCGTTTTTGAAACGCTATCAGGAAGAAAACGCCGACACCGAATTTGTCATAAGCAAGTTTACCGACGGCGACGAAATTTGCGAAAATTTTCAGTGTCAGTACGACGTCATTTTGATGGATATCGAAATGAAGCGCGTGGACGGGCTTAAAGCCGCGGAATATCTCCGCCGCTTTGACGAGCGCGTTGAAATTATATTCATTACCAACTGCACGCAGTACGCGCTCGTCGGGTACAAGGTGCGGGCTTTCAACTATATAGTCAAGCCTATGAGCTACACCGTTTTCAGCGCAGAGGTAAAAAGATTTGCAAACTCCGTTGCAAAAAAGCGGGAGGAGTTCATTTTAATTTCCCTGCGCAACAACACCGTAAGGCTTGCGCTTAACGAGATTATTTACGTGGAGTGCATAAAGCACAAAATCATCTTTCACACCAAGGATAACGATTACGAAATTTTCGGCACTATGCGCGACTATGAAAGCAGGTTGGAAAAGAATAATTTTTTCAGGTGTAACAGCGGCTATTTAATCAACCTTATGATGGTAAACGGGGTAAAGGACGATATGGTCAGCGTCGGCGGTTACGAGCTTAAAATAAGCCGTCCCCGCAAAAAGCAGTTTATGGAGAAGCTTGCAAGCTTCTATTGCGGAGGTTGATATGCCTGATACCGTAATGCCCGATATACCGAGGATATATACGGCTGTTTCCGAGTGGCTTGCCTGCCTTGTGGTAATAGTCTTTTCGGTAAAACGCTTTTCAAGAGTGCAGACGGCGGTGCTTTATGTATCTTCGCTCGTAGTATTTGCAGTCTTTCACATAATAGCGGGTGTGTTGCCGCTCGGTTTCTGGGTGCCGTGTATGATTTTTGCGGTAGTCTTAATGTGCCTTTTCGTATGGCTGACTACCAAAACCAAGATAAAAACGGCGTGCTATCTCGGCGTGCAGGCGTTTATAGTAGCCGAATTTATCGCCTCGGTGGAGTGGTGGCTGTACTACTTCTTTGCAACCAATTTCCCCGTAATATCCTCGGATACCGCCAATATCCTGTTTGCCGTGGGCGTGTACGGCATACTGTACGCCGTAATGTTTGCGTTAGAGCGGCATTTCAGCCGCAAGGCTTTAAACTCCGTTTCCACAAAAGATTTAATTACAGCGGTAATTATTGTCGTAACGGCGTTTTTGATAAGCAACATAAGTTTTATGCGCTGGAATACCCCGCTTACGGGTAAATACGCGCTTGAAATATTCTATATACGCACGCTGGTCGACTTGTGCGGTCTGCTTGTACTTTACGGCAACAGGGAGCTTAAAATAGCCAACAGCGCGGAAATGGAGCTTATGCAGATACGCCTGCTCTTGGACAGGCAGTACGAACAGTACTGTCTTACGCAGAGCGCAATGGATTCCGTCAACCGCAGATATCACGATTTAAAGCATCAGGTTGCAATGATTAGGGAGCAGGGTTCGGAAGCCGCCGAAAGGCTTGTGAACGAGATAGAGAACGAAATTAAGACGTACGAGGTCGTTTACAAGACGGGCAACGATATTTTGGATACCATTTTAATGTCTAAAAGCATATTTTGCGTGCAGAACGGCATAACGTTTACCTGCGTGGCGGACGGCGCGGCGCTACACTTTATAAGCGACGCGGATATCTGTTCGCTGTTCGGTAACGCTCTCGATAACGCGATAGAGAGCTTTGCGGGAAAGACGGACGGGGAAGCCAAGCTGATTAAGCTTGCCGTTTATAAAAACAACGGTCTGCTAATTATAAGATGCGAAAATACTTTCCGCGGTAAGTTAAAGACTTTTAACGGCGAGCTTGTAAGCACAAAGAAGGACAAGTTAAACCACGGCTTCGGCGTAAAGAGCATAAAGACTGTCGCCGAGAAGTACGAGGGTACCGTAAGCTACGCGGTGGAGGACGGAACGTTTACTCTGTGCGTGGTTATACCAATTAAAATTTAAAATACTTTAACGTTTTGGCGGCGGGGCGCAAATATTGCGCCCCGCCGCTATTTTTTTCGCTCTTTTGCAGAAAGTGTTTAAAATTTAACAGAATATGTAATTGTTCAACATTTTTCGACAAAGTTTGATATTCTATGGAAAAACAAGAATGGCTCAAAAACGAAGGGGGTACCCCCTTCTACGTGTGTAACGCACACGTAGAAAAACATTTAAAAGTAAAGCGGCGAAAGCCGCGGTAAAAATATAGCCTCCGCGGCTAAGGGAAAGGAGGTTCAACAAAAGAAAAAAGGCGTAGGGGAGAAGCGTGGCGCGAATTAAACGCGCCGAAGCCCGAAAGGGAGAAGCAAGGCAAACCGCAGGGTTTGCAAAAAAATTCAGGAGACTTTTTGATGAAACACAAAATAAAAAAAATCATTGCTGCAACCGTGGCGGTGGCAACGCTCGCCGCAGGTTGTGTAGGTGCGGCAGGATGTAATTATTGCGCTCATCAGCTCGAAGTGATTGAAAAGGAAAATTCAACCTGTATCGAACACGGGCACGCTTATTCCTATAAGTGCAAAAAGTGCGATAAGTTATTTGCCTACACCACGGAAAAGGGTTTGTACGAAATTTCGCAGGCGGAAGAGCTTCCTTTGGGCGACCACGTCGCTTCCGACGCGTTTAACGTAAGGTTGAAGGAGGGCGCAACCTCCGTTCTCGATTACGAGGTTACCACCACTTGCAGCGTATGCGAAGCGGAAATGGTTATGCCCGACGAGCATCTTGCCACGATATTGGCGCCCAACCTTAAAAAGGAGGCGGGCAGTCTTGCGCAGGCGTACGTTGGCACTTACCTGTACGGTACGGAAGCTTCAACCGAAAAGGGCGCGGGTAAACCCTATACGGCGATTACTTTTAAAGCCAAGACCAAGGCGGACGATATAATAACTCTCAATGCCCCCACCTATACCAAGGATAAGGAGTACATAGACAGCCACAAGGGGCAGGGGCTCATATATCAGGCGGACGGCGAATGGGATTGGGCGCACGGCTGGGGTTCGTACCAGCGCTTCCCGCTATTCATACCGTTCAGGGAAGGCGTGGAAAGGAAAGCGTGCTACATAGTAAAGAACGTTACCAACCCCGATTACTACTCCGACCCCATTAAATTGAGCTGGTGTATAGACGGCAAAAATTGGGCGGACGTTACGGTAGCTCCCGGAGAATTCGGCTTGTTGAATATTACGGGCACTCACGAGGATATCAACGTTATCAACCAGCTTGTAAAGGTAAGCAACCCCAACAGCAAAAACGGCGAGCTTGGCAACGGCAGCGCAAGACCTATGAAAATAGAGATTGTCGGCGTCTTCTACACGTACGGTTCGGTGCAGAAGCTCGATATAGATAAAATGCCTGTTAAAACGGAGTATACCGCGGGCGAAATATTCGACCCGACGGGTATGGAAATTTACGCGACTTACGCCGTGGACGACAAAGAGTATTACCTCGGCAAATTGGTCGATTTGGATAAGTGCCAATTCAGTTGCGGGCAACAGCCTTTAACCAAGGACGACAACAAGGTAACAATCAGCTACGGCGGAGCAAGAGTTTCTATAAATATTACGGTAACGGAAGGAGGGGCGGAAAATGGATAAGGTCAAAAAGTTTTTTGCAAGCGTTTGGGCTTACTTAAAGACGCGCGGAATAGGTTTCTATCTGCTTATACCCGCCGTAATCTTCTCGTTTGTAATACCTTTCGTATACAAGGCGGAATACGGCAATCAGCCCAGCTATTGGGACCCCGTGGCAATGGTGCTTCCCCTGCTTGCCTGCGCAACGTACGCAATGTGCTTTTTCAAGTACACGGCAAAGTATGCGGGCGCGGCTATGTTCGCCTTTAATCTCGGCGGTCTGCTGACTTTTGTAAACACCGTTTACTACGACGTTGCGGACAAGCTCTTCAAGGCGGGCGACATAAGCATTGCGGGAATATTCAACAAAATGGGCGATAATTTTGTGTTTATCCTTATCGCTTACTTTATCAACATTATTATTTGTATAGCGGCTTCTTTCTTCAACCAATACAGAAAGGTTAAAGAGGAGAGGGAGTTGACGCCTACGGAAGCGCAGGAGGTAGTATCGTGAATAAAAAAGTCAAATTGGCAAGAAAGA
>ERZ777306.3519-NODE-3519-length-16232-cov-4.835569_pt1 | contig 16232 bp, 12 predicted proteins | sample MGYA00374966_ERZ777306 | MGnify/ENA primary metagenome ERZ777306 (study PRJEB29329, sample SAMN06343882) | mouse gut metagenome | isolation source: Mouse cecum | place: Austria: Vienna | collected 2014-11-15 ...
ACACTCTTTCCCTACACGACGCTCTTCCGATCTACGGCATGCGCGAGAACATCCTGGTGCTCCGCAAACTCGGTGAGGGGCGCCAGGAAGCCTACCGCGTCAACCTGCTCAACGCGCGGGAGCTGGCATCGTCGCCCGTGTACTACCTCCAGCAGGACGACGTTATCTATGTCGCGCCGAACGATAAGATGAAACGCGAGACAACCCCCAACGGCAACACGCCCTACACCCCGTCGTTCTGGATCTCGATGGGAACGGCCGCGCTCACTATCGTCACTCTCATACTCACACTAACACGATAAGCAATGGCGGAACTGACCACGATACAGACCAAGAAGAAAAATCCGGGCAACAGCGGCTCGGTGCCCCTGACCGACATCCTGTACCGCACGCTGCACTACTGGCCCTGGGTGCTGCTGTCGCTCTTCGTGTGCGTGGGCGCTGGTGTCACATACCTGCTCCGCACGCCCAACGTCTACACCACCACGGCATCCATCCTCATCAAGGACGACTCGGCAGGCAAATCGATGGGGGGAGAGGACTTCGGCGACTTCGGCCTCTTCCAGAACAAGACCAACATACAGAACGAGATAACCACCATCAAGTCGGCCGACCTCATGGAGGAGGTGGCGCGCCGCCTGGATCTCGACATGAACTATTACCTCCCCGGCCGTTTCCACAAGACCGTAGCCTACGGGGCGAACCTTCCGGTAAAAGTCGCCATGCCAGGCTTTCCCGAAAACGGCAGCGCGGCTTTCTCCGTAGAAGTCGCGAAAGGTGGCCGGGTAAGCATCAGCGGCCTGAAATCCGCCGACCTCGACTTTGACGGGCAGGAATACACCGGGGCGCTGGGCGACACAATACAGACCGGCATCGGCCCGATGGTCGTCGCACCCGCGGCCGGATTCGACAAAGACGCCGACACGCGCCTCGACGTGGTGAAAGCCCCCGTGGCCGTCACCGCCGGAGGATACGACTCCCGTCTCACCGTGGCTATGAGCAACGACAAAGGCACGGTGATAAACATCACCATCACCGACCAGTCGACCCAGCGCGCGCAGGATGTGATCAACACCCTGATAGGGGTCTACAACGAATACTGGATACGCGACAAGAACCAGATCGCCGTCTCGACCTCCAACTTCATAAACGAGCGCCTGGGAGTGATCGAATCGGAACTCGGCAACGTCGATTCCGACATCTCCTCCTACAAGAGCACCCATCTGATTCCCGACGTTGCCGCCGCCTCGTCGATGTACATGTCGCAGAACCAGCAGATTTCCCAGGAGATGCTCGATCTCAACAACCAGCTGCAGCTCACCCGCTACATCAAATCGTACATCGGGGCCGACAACAGCCGCGACAGGCTGCTTCCGACCAATTCTGGGGTGGAGAACGCCAGCATACAGTCGCAGATCGGCGAATACAACGCCCTGGTGCTGCAACGCAACTCGCTGCTTGAAAAGTCGTCCGACAAGAACCCGCTGGTAATGCAGCTCGACCGCCAGCTCGACCAGATACGCCAGGCGATGCTCGCCTCGGTCGACAACTCCATAATCGCCCTCACCACGCAGCTCAACAACCTGCGGAGCACCCAGGCTTCGACCACCTCCAAAATCGCGTCCAACCCCTCGCAGGCAAAATACCTCCTGTCGGTGGAACGACAGCAGAAAGTCAAGGAATCGCTCTACCTCTTCCTGTTGCAGAAGCGCGAGGAAAACGAGCTGTCGCAGGCCTTCACGGCCTACAACACCCGGATCGTGAACAAGCCCGCCAGCTTCGGACCCACGTCGCCCGACAAGACCAGCATCCTGGCCATCAGCTTCCTGCTCGGCCTGGCGATTCCTTTCGGCATAATATTCCTGAAAGAGGCCAACAACACGAAGCTACGAGGCAGAAAGGATATCGAGGACCTCGCCATACCGTTCCTGGGCGAGATTCCGCAATACGCGCCCCGCGGCCGCAAAGGCGACAGCAAGACCGTCGATACCAAGACCACCGTCATCGTCAAGGAAGGAAAGCGCGACATCATCAACGAAGCCTTCCGCGTGCTGCGCACCAACGTCGAGTTCATGTGCAACTCAGCCGAGGGGGGCAAGGTGATCGCCGTGACCTCCTTCAACCCAGGCTCCGGCAAATCGTTCATCACCGTGAACCTCGGCGTGGCCGTGGCCCTCAAAGGCAGGCGGGTGCTCGTCATCGACGGCGACATGCGCCACGGCTCCACCTCGGCCTATGTCGGCTCGCCCGAGAGCGGCCTGTCGGCGTACCTCAGCGGCGCGGCCTCCGACACCGCGGCGCTCACGGTCAGCGACCCGCAGTGCCCCGCCCTCGACATACTCCCCGTAGGTGCCATCCCCCCCAACCCCACCGAGCTGCTCGAATCGCCCCGGTTCGCCGAGCTTATCGACAAGCTCCGCGCCACCTACGACTACATCCTCATCGACTGCCCCCCGATCGAGGTCGTGGCCGACGCCCAGATCATCGACAAGTGCGCCGACCGCACCTTCTTCGTCATCCGCGCCGGCCTGCTCGACCGCTCCATGCTCCCCGAGCTCGACCGCCTCTACGACGAGAAGAAATACCGCAACATGGCCCTCATCCTCAACGGCACCCGCAACGACCAGGGCCGCTACGGCTACTCCCACACCTACCGCTACGGTTACGGCTATGGCTACGGTTACGGCTACAACTACGGCGACGGCAAAACCAAGTGAACCCAACCCCTAATCTCAACATTTCACAAAATTAACCGGGGGCGCCTAACTGGTTTTCCACATAAATAGTAGGGACGCACGGCTCGTGCGTCCGGGAACCAACTGATTATCAGCTTCGCTATTCGTACGCACGAGCCGTGCGTCCCTACGATCAGGGAATCCGCCTCGCTTCCACAAAACCGAAATCGGAATCTCAGAGTTACCGCATCCCAAAGAAGGCGATTCATACCTAATCCATATATGGCAGTGGCAGAGACAACACAACGGGAATCAAGGGTGAAGAAGACGCTGCTCAACGCGCGCGTCAACCTCATCTTCTACTTCCTGACGCTCTGCCTGAGCTTCTTCTCCCGCAAAATATTCCTCGACTGTCTCGGTGCCGATTTCGTGGGCCTCACCGGCACGTTGCAAAACCTTCTCGGCTTCCTCAATCTCGCAGAACTCGGCATCGGCTCGGCAATCGGATACGTCCTCTACAAGCCCCTCTTCGACCGCGACCAAACCAAAATCAACGAAATTATCTCGGTCATGGGCTATCTCTACCGATGGATCGGCCTGATAATCCTCGGCAGCGGCATAATCCTCTCCTGCTTCCTCCCGTTGATATTTCCCGATAGGGATACCGGCTTCCACCTCCCGCTGATATATTTCGCCTACTACGCGTTCCTCGGCTCCTCGCTGATCGGCTACTTCATAAACTACCGGCAGAACCTCCTCGGAGCAGACCAGCGCAACTATGTGGTCACCGCCTACTTCCAGACGATGAACATCGTCAAGACCATCATACAGATGGCCCTTGCCTACTACACTGGCAACTTCTACCTCTGGGTCGCCATCGAATTCGCCTTCGGCATCATCTACTCCTTCATTCTCAACTGGAAAATCAACCAGACCTACCCCTGGCTGAAGACCGAAATCTCCCAAGGCAAAGCGCTATTCAAAAAATACCCCGAGGTAATCAAATACACTAAACAACTCTTCGTCCATAAAATCTCCAGTTTCGTCCAATTCCAAACTACTCCGTTCCTAATCTACGCTTTCGTAAACCTCCAGATAGTGGCTTTCTATGGCAACTATACCTTAATCGTTGACAAGTTCAGTGGATTGTTCTCTAATGTGATTAGCAGCACAGGCGCGAGCGTGGGGAATTTAATCGCTGAGGGAAATACAAAAAAGGCTATATATGTATTTTGGGAGTTATTTTCAATTCAGATATTTATAACCGCATTTTGCGCTTTCGAACTATTTTTGCTTATTAATCCATTTATAACCTTGTGGCTCGGAGCTGATTACATGCTTCCGACGGCGACAATCCTGCTGATTCTAACACGCTATTTCATTATGTCATCCAGAACCACAGTTGATCAATTTATCTATGGCTACGGATTATTCTATGACACATGGGCTCCCATTGCAGAATCAGCCATATTCTTATCTGGCGCAATCTGTGCGGGATACTTCTTTGGATTGAACGGCGTGTTATTCGGCGGAATATTAAGTTTGATGGTAATCGTCTGGGGATGGAAACCTATTTTTCTTTATGCCAAAGGTTTTAAAACTACCATAGTGACCTATTGGCTCAATCTGCTGAAATATTACATTGTTACAGCTGCCGGGATGGTACTCACATATATGTTATTGGGGAAAGCGCTATATATAGACCCTTCCAAAAACGTTTTGAACTGGTGTGTGTACGGACTGGTGTCCTCTTTCTGCTTCATTGCCATTTACGGTTCATTACTATATATCTTCATACCGGGTGCCAGAAGGTTGGCCAGTAGAATGATCCATAAGAATCGAGTTTGATTCCAAACAGAATTACTCTCTCATTTCCCATGAAGATAGCATTCGCGTTTACTTGGCTTTTTAATCCAAATGTCGGGGGCACGGAACGCGTGACTGACATCCTTACCCGAGAATTGAGTAAGAGAGGGCACACAATATACTATATTTACTCTGTCAAACGGGATACCGACCAATCGTTTGACAACCCGGCCGAAGAAACTTTTTATATTCCAGAAGATGTATTGCTCTCTGATAACGGAGTGCAGATATTTCAGAAATACATAAGGGCCAAGGGCATAGATGTAGTAATCAATCAGGGGGGAGTAATGGGCACTTGTCGGAATTTCGTCAACGTTCCCGCAGGGTGCAAATCAGTCACAACCATACATTTCGATCCTCGTTACGGACTTGACAGCCTGTTTATGGAGCAAATGAGGCTCCGAAACCGACTTGCCCTTGAGAAGTTAAAGCGAATATACCGTTTCTTCGCTTTTCCCATAAGGCGGAGACAGCTCAAGCGATATCTGAATGACCTCTATACCTATTGGGGGACACATTGCGAAAAAGTTGTCCTTTTGAGCGACAAATTCATTCCCGCTTTTCGCAGCATCGCACCAGGATTCCCGGACGAGAAGCTAAGCGCTATTCCAAATCCCATTTCTTTTCCGGTCAACAAAGATTGCTCGGAGAAGAGGGACATAATCCTGTGGGTAGGCCGTATGGATTTCCGACAAAAGCGTCCAGACCTTATGGTAGAGATATGGGGCAAAGCCCATAAGATGATTCCCGGATGGGAATTGATAATGCTTGGCGAGGGCCCCGCGCTTGACTCTGTAAAAGATAAAGCCAAGGGACTGCCGCGCATTAAATTTCCAGGGGCAAAAAACTCTCTTCCATATTACAGAATCTCTAAAATTCTCAGTAGTAGTAGTAGTAGTAGTAGTAGTAGTGAGGGATGGGGAATGGTACTCACCGAGGCCGCTTCTCAGGGGACCGTTCCAATCGCCTTCGACAGTTATGCTTCTGTAAGAGACATAATCGGGACCGAAGCGCAACTCGTGGCTCCGTATGACACTCTCGAATATGCGAAGAAAATACATTGTCTTGCCACCAACGAAACTCTTTTACTCGACATACGGGAAAAGGGATATGAGACTGCCAACCGATATTCGATAGAGAGCGTGGTAAACCGGTGGGAGGAATTGCTCAGAGAGATTATTTAGCGACTCACAGTGAAGATAAGTGTCATAATGCCGGCTTATAACGCTGGCGCGTTCATAGCGGATGCGATTGAAAGCCTCATCACGCAATCACAAGGGAACTGGCAATTGGTTATAGTTGATGATGGCAGTTCTGACGACACGTTCGAAGTGGCATCAAGATACGAACGGTTAGACAATCGCATACAAGTCCTACGTCAGGAAAACCAAGGACCATCCGCGGCAAGAGGCCGAGGAGTTGCCTCCGCCTCGGGGGAGTGGATCACATTCCTTGACGCGGACGACTGTCTGGAACCGAACGCTGTCGAAACTTTCACCAATTGCGTGGAAAAAGGTAATAACTTGATATACATCTATTCGCACCACGACGGATGGAAATACTATTCACAAACCATCGGTCTGGAAGAGTACCGCCGGGCGTCGCTTCTACAAGAATATAACACAGGACCATGGTGCAAACTATTCCATCGCAGTTTATTTACGCCGAACGTCTTTGATATACCGTCTAATATTAGGAGCGGCGAGGACTGGATTATGAACATCCGCATAGCCTTCAATCTGACGGGCACGGTCGCATTCCGGCGAGAGATAGTTTATGTCTGTCGCAACTACATAAACCCGAAATCGCTTATGAAGACCCAAAAAGGCTCTTGGGAATATACTAACGCATATTTCAAAGAATTCATTGATTCAATACCATTGGAATGCCAATCGGAATATGCTTATGAGATAGCACTTAACCTATCCCAAGCATATCACAGTCAGTGGAGGAAAACATGGATATTACCCAAAGAGTCCAAAAACTGTTATATCCCGGAACGGCTTCGCTATTACGAAGAGTGCCAAAACATTCGGCTCCCCGTATTCAACCATATTGAATACAACGTCACGAATCCACTATTCCGTATGATATTGGACTATTTAGAAAGAATGGTTGGATTAGTTCGTAGACATCTTATTACGCCCAAACACAGATACTTCACCTCATAATTCATATCCAGGTATAACATAATGCCCATTATTCGCATGAGCGCAAACAAGAAATATGATTTTCTAATAGTCGGCTCCGGTCTGTTCGGAGCGACGTTCGCACGTCTTGCCACCGATGCCGGAAAACGATGCCTGGTGATTGACAAACGCCTGCACGCCGGGGGTAACATCTACTGTGAAAACATTGAAGGAATCAATGTCCATAAATATGGCGCGCACATATTCCACACATCGGACAAACGGGTATGGGACTTCGTAAACTCGATTGTACCCTTTAATCGCTACACAAACAGCCCAGTCGCAGCAGCTCCTGACGGAAACCTGTATAACCTGCCGTTCAACATGAACACGTTCTACAAAATGTGGGGCGTAAAAACACCCTCAGAAGCCAAAGCCAAAATTGACGAGCAACGCGGGGATGCCATTGAACGTATGAGTAAAGCCGGTATATACGAAGCCCGAAATTTAGAAGAACAGGCCATATCGCTGGTAGGCAACGACATTTACGAGCTTCTGATCAAGGGATATACTGAAAAGCAATGGGGACGCCCCTGCGACCAGCTACCGGCATTCATCATCCGCCGGCTTCCGGTAAGACTGACATTTGACAACAATTATTTCAACGACGCGTACCAGGGCATTCCGATCGGAGGCTATAACAAACTCATCGACCGCTTGCTCGAGGGAAGTGAATTGAAACTCGGGACGGACTTTTTCCAAAACAGGCATTACTGGGCATCTATCGCGGACAAAATAGTATTTACCGGCAAAATCGACGAATATTACGGCTACCGTTTTGGCAGACTTGAATATCGCACGGTAAAGTTTGAAACCGAAATCATAAACGAGCCTAACTATCAGGGAAACGCCGTCGTGAATTACACATCCGCGGATATCCCGTTCACACGCATAATCGAGCACAAGCACTTCGAGGCGTTTGGCGATGACGTATATTCCAACCCCCATACCGTCATTTCAAGAGAGTACTCAACGGAATGGACTGACGGCATGGAGCCGTTCTATCCTGTCAACGATGAGAAAAACCAGGAAACTTACAAGCGATATAAGGAACTTGCCGACCGGGAACCGAATGTCATATTCGGAGGACGGCTGGCTGAATATAAGTACTACGACATGGCTCCTATAATTAATCAGGCTTTTAAACAATGGGAAAGATTCTGACAATCGGCATTCCGGTCTATAATATGGAGAAGTATCTTGACCGATGCCTCTCCAGCGTGACCGGCATCCGCGATCTCGACAAGGTTGAGATAATCGTCGTCAACGATGGCTCCAAAGACCGCTCCCTTGAAATCGCCAGGGCATATGAACAGCGGTTTCCTGAATCAGTCCGGGTAATCGACAAGCCCAATGGCGGATGGGGATCGGGTATAAACCTATCGATAAAGGAAGCCACCGGAAAATATTACAAATCGCTTGACTCCGACGATTCTTTTGATACGAGGAATCTTGAGAAATATCTCGATGAGCTTGAAAGCGTCGACGCGGACATACTCCTGACACCGTTTATCGAGATTGATGAAGATGGCCGATTACTCGCCGAAAAGATATATGATCCGGCTCTTTCCGGCATGGTTATGCCTCTTGAAGAATACATAGAGCGAAACGGCGGTTTCTCCAAAACGATACATTCAGTAACGTATCGCACATCCCTTTTAAAGGATAACAACATCGTCATATGGGATAGGTTTTACGGCGACATAGACTACATAAACTCTCCGTTACCATATGTCAGAACCATATACGTCAGCAAGCTAAGCATATATCGATACCTTATCGGCCGGGAAGGCCAAAGTATCAGCGTAACAGGCTATAGGCGCCATATCGACGACTACATAAACGTTTCAAAAAAGCTGATCCGGATAAACGCGTCACTGAGCGAAACCACCCCGGCAAACACTAAAAATTATTTGAACGAGGACACGCTCCACATGACCGTATTCGCCTACAAACTGATGCTTAACCCAAAAATGTGCGGCAATGAGGCTGGCATAAAGTCCAAACTCAGAGAATATGACAAATTCATACGCGCGAACCACTCCACTCTTTATCGGAAATCCGGCATAACGAATACAAAATTCGGAATTTCACCGATTAAGATATGGCGGCTCACTGGTATCAATCTTTATAAGATTTTTGAAATATGAAGAGAATCGCTTTCTGCTATATCACTCCGTTTCATCCAAACAAGGGCGGAATCGGAAGAGTGACCGACACATTGACCCGCGAATTTCAAAAACGCGGTCATGAGGTATTCTATCTGATATTTGAAAGCGGAATAACCATCAAGCATGAATTTGACTATCCGGCCAAGCTCACATATCTTCCGTCAAAAGAACTCCTATCGGAAAAGAACATTAAATTCTACCACAAATTCCTGTTAGACAACAAAATAGACATAATCATCGACCAAGGTGGGAATTTTGCCGAGTATCCACTTTGGCTGAATGTCGGCAGCTCGAAAGCGAAGCGCATCTCCGTAATCCATACATATGATACGGGGACATATCGTAATTTATGGAATCTTGGGGTAGTTCCGCTCCGAGGTCCAAGTATGAAGGATCACCTTAAAAGAATTGCACGTATTGTCCTGTACCCTCGAACGAGAAGAAATCTATACACCAGGATGACAAGCTCATACCGCGGTATGTTGGAACTTACAGACCACGTTGTAGCGCTTTCTGATAAATTTCTGCCAGAATTGACTGATATTTGTCCCGGCATCGAAAAAAAAATATCTTTTATAGGAAATCCCAATCCTTATACAGAGACGCAACTAGAAGCTACCCGTGCAGAAAAAAAGAAACACATTCTTTTCGTCGGCCTCTTCGGCGCCCCAAAAGGAGAGGATAAGGCAGCCTTGATTTGGAAGAAACTATTCGCCAAATATCCTGATTGGACTTTCAACATGATTGGCTACGGGAATACGATGCGCACAGACCGAATTAAGCAGATTGTAGCAGATATTCCGAATTTCAAATTACTCGGATTCCAAAACCCATTACCCTACCAACAGGAAGCAAGCATAGCCTGTATGACAAGCCCTCATGAAGGTTGGGGAATGGTTTTAACAGAGGCGATGCAATGTGGCGCCGTACCAATCGCATACGATAGTTTCGCATCAGCATCTGAAATCATCCAGTCAGGTTACAACGGCGAACTCGTCACACCGTTTGATGAACAAGAATACATCACTAAGTTAACAAAGCTCATAGAAGATGAATCGTATAGGAATCAATTGTCTGAAAATGCCAGAATTTCAGTAAACCGATTTTCCGTGCAGGCAATAGCCGACCGCTGGGAGGATTTATTTAACAAGCTATTAGCCCCGGCTACGGAATAAGGTCTAGTTAAATTGAGACAACAGCAATTCCTATCAAACTATCACCAATAAACTATATGGCTCGAAATCCTGACATTGACATTGCCAAGGGAATCGGCATATTGCTGGTGATGGGGCTGCATAGCGGCTTTCACCAGCAATGGATGGCCACATTCGAAATGCCCCTCTTTTTCCTGCTTTCTGGTGTATTTTTCAAAGCGGATTTGCCATTCAAGCAATTCCTGATGAAGAAAGTAAACACGCTCTTGATTCCATATATCTTCTTCGAATCGCCCAAACTGGTTTATGACTTATGGTATTTTCTGAGTCACGACAGCTCTCTTATCGACTGCTATGTAAATTCGTCGCTTCCAACAACTACGTGGTTTATCCTCTGTCTGTTTGAAATACAGCTCATCAGCTACGCCATCTTCAAGGTGTCGAAAAAGATAATATGGCTGGCATCTGTGGCCTTGTTATTCTCGATAGCGGGTTATTGGCTGTCGAGGTCAGGGGTTGATAATTTCTTGTTCCTATGTTCCGCCGTTACAGGCACGTCATTCTTCCTGTTAGGGTATTTGGCAAAATCAGGAATTACCGCACGCTGGAAACGCACGTTTTTGATACCATTGGGGGGGATAATGCTTATGCTTTGTCATATGATTTGGTCGTTTGACAAGCCGGACGTTTTTTATAGAGGCAACATGCTCGATGATTACTGGTCGTTGGTCATCGCGATGGCCCTCGCTGGTTCGACTGGAGTAATACTGATTTCAAAAAGTATACGCAGCCGATTCCTACAATTCTTCGGCCGCTACTCGCTAATAATCTTGGGAACCCATCTATATATATTTGTGACATTGGAGCGGATTAACGCCAATCTGCCTCCTATCGTCCTGTTCACGACAGGCGTACTGCTCGAGATTCCGATTATAATAGCGTTACGGAAGTATATGCCAAGATTCTGCGGCATCCTGCCCCTGCTTAAAAATAACATCCCGAACGTAATGCCCCAATTAAAATAATAACTCTCCATCTCTCATCATCCCATACGTCACTGCATTATGACACATAGAAATAAACGCATTCTCATTGACGCTAACCCGGCGATTTTGGAAGTTATCGGACGATATACGGGCATAGGAAGAACCTGCAAGGAATTGATTTTGGGATTAGATGCCATAGCCGACGAACTCCCTTACGAAATCTCTCTTTATAGCCAGAATGTAAAAGGTTGCAGCGCCAAGCATCTCAATACCCGGTTCAAGACCATACATTCCTACCTTCGCAACAACCATAACGGTCAGCAATGGGGGCGTCGGTTAAGGCTGCGCGAACTGCTCGGACGATATGACCTCCAGCATATCACACATAACTACGACGGCGGGATTATAGACCCATCTCGATGTATAGTGACCGTGCACGACGCATTTTTCATGAAATTCGAGGTGCCGAATTTCGACTACACGTCATTCCGCACCCTGTACCCACCCTTCATCCAAGCCTGCCGCCATATCATAACCTGCTCTGAAAACTCCAAAAAGGACATCATAGAAACAATGGATGTGGAGGAGTCAAAAATTTCCGTGATACCCTGGGGAATAGACCATAAAAATTTCTTCCGTGAGGAAAACAAGAATGCGATTTTGCCTCTGATGGAATCTCGCCTGGGGCTTAACCGGTCGTTTTACCTGAGCGTGTCTTGCGACGACGGCAGGAAACGCACCCCGGAATTGATACGGGGATATCTTTCTCTTGACCATCCGGCCAATGATTTAGTACTTGTGTGGAACCGCACTCCAAAACACATAGAGGAATTGACAGCAGGGAACCCACACATTCATATCCTCAAGAATATCAAACAGGAAGAGCTGAGATGGTTGTACAATACTGCGACCGCATCAATCAACATCACGTCATATGAAGGCTTCGGCCTTCCTATTCTGGAGGCTATGGCTTGCGGATGCCCAGTCATAACTTGCCGTAACAGCAGCATCCCGGAAGTGGGTGGCGAGGCTGCGGTCTACATTGACGAACCAATAAATCGCACTCTCCCCAAAATACTATACGACATCGAACACGACAATATACGCCTATACGAAAACCGTACGATGATGGGGCTAAAACAGGCATCGCTATTCACATGGGAGAAGACAGCCCGTGCCACCGCCAAGGTCTACGAGGAACAATTAGCTTCACTTAATATTATATAATCCAAGGATGACATACTATGCCTGCTTACGGGCTGCTCGGAGGCACAGATGCTGAACCTCGCAGAGGCGTTATCCCGATTTTAGCAGTAAAATGACGATTGCTTATCTAATCGACTCCCTCGCTCCAGGGGGAGGCACCGAACGGGTGCTGGCGACGAAGGTGAACTGGCTCGTCGAGCAGCCTGACATCCAGGTGGTTGTCATCACTTTGTCAGAGGCCGTTCAACCCTTTTTCCCTCTTTCTCCCAAAGCGACAAGAATAACGCTCCCGGATTCTGCCTCATCAACAACCGGATATCAAGCCGCGTTAATAAAGCTCTTGAACGAGTTGCGCCCCGATATCTCGGTGGCGGTTGCTGGAAAGTCGGTTGAGACATTGCCAAAGATTGATATTCCCGGTAAAAAGATATTAGAGTTCCATTACACCAAAAACTTCCTTGTCAATTTCGTCAGAGGGCTGCACAGGATACGGTTCCGCAGGCTGCACATCCTGAAAATGGAATGGCTGCAATGGCGGCTCGCACGCACTGCCAGGAAGTACGACCTTTTCGTGGGGCTTACGAAAAAGGATGTCGGGCTATGGGGTAATCCCGCCAATATGACTTATGTTCACAATCCACTGTCATTCCGCAGCGAACGGAAGTCGACATGCCTCAGCAAGAAGATTATAGCAGTCGGCAGCTGGACTCCCGCAAAGGGCATGGACCAGCTCCTGGAGGCTTTCGGGATGCTCGCACGGAAATATCCTGAATGGTCAGTCGACCTTTACGGCTCCGGGCAGGAAGAATATCTTCTCCGCAACATCATCGCCAAATACGGGATGGAAGACCAAGTCACACTGAATAACCCCTGCAAGGACATCGCAGAAAAACTCGTGGAAGCTTCGATCTACGCTTTCCCGTCGCGCAGCGACGGATTCGGGCTCGTCATCACCGAAGCGATGGAATGTGGCTTGCCGACTGTGGCGATGGACTGCCCATGCGGCCCATGCGAAATACTCTCTCCTGAGACAGGCATAGTCGTGCCTGACGGGGATATCGCCGCATTCCGCGCGTCCCTCAAAAGGCTGATGGATAACCCCGAGGAACGCATTTCAATGGGGAAGGCAGCCGCCCGCGACGTAGCACGTTTCTATCCCGCGTCAATCATGCCTAAATGGCTTGAGCTATTCAGCGAGCTTTGCCGGATGCCAGCAAGATAACTGAGGCGCCATATCCTTTTGCTGGAATAAAAGAATTATGTCATTAATCGTCTGCATCACATATTTCATCTGTTTCACCTACCTATTCTTCAAATACTTGAAGGTAGCGGAGGTGCCCGCCAGAATAACACTCAACAAATCGACGATAGATTTCAAGTGCACCGGACAGGAGTATGTCATAATCCTGCTCGTCACGACCGGCTTGATGGGATTGCTCCCCGTGCTCGCGCTTCATCTCGCATTGGCCGAAGTGATATGCGTCCTGCTATTGCGCGACGCGCCGAACTCGCCGATATATTCGTGGCCAATAAAGCTGTTCTTCATCTTCATCGCCTGGACGATCATAGGGCTCCTTTACACACCATCCGTATCATTCGGCATAAGAATGATATTGAAATATCTATATCCGCCATTAATCGCACTTGCGGCTTCTGCCGTGGTGGACAATGTCGTGATCTTTCTTAAATCCGGCATATGGTCTCGCTTCGTGGCATTTATATCGTTTTTCGCATATAAATATATCCCAATGCAGGGCATTATTTTCGCAGGAGTGTTCTGGAATCCAGCCGCACTCTGCACCAACTACGCGACCTGGGTTGTCTTCTCATTGGCGCTGTACTCAATGGGCGTCGACAAAAAGAAGAATCTGCTTTGGGCCTTGTTTTTCATAATGCCTTGCTTGCTTTGGGTGTATCGCACAAATATCTTTGAGACATCGGTTGCGCTTTCCGCGTTCTTCTTCATTAAATATCGTGCGAAATCCCTCCCGTTAATCGCAGGGATGGCTATGTTGGCCCTATGCGCCCTGTTTTACATTCCGTCAGTCAAATCCAAAATGTATTTCCGCCCTGACGAAGTAACCATCTCAGACTTCCTGACCGGCAATGTCAATGAGGACAATGTAAACACCAGTGGCCGTAATGAAATGTGGAAAAAAGTCACGCCTTTTTATGAGGACCATCCGTTAATCGGCTCCGGCACGGGACGTGTCCAAAAGTATTTCTACACCGAAATCATCGGTTTCGGCCGTGGCGGACAACTTCACAATGACCTGCTACTTATGAAATGCGACAACGGACTTATCGGGCTCGGATTGTTTTTGGCAAGTTACTTAGCCATTCTGTTCCATTGCGTGAACATATACCATAAGTCGCGGAATGAATGGACTAAAATGTGCGTGCTGACGGCCGGGGCGTCTCTTTTCGGCATGCTTGTAACTCTTTACAGTGATAATACTGTGAGTTACTCTCTCGCCACACTCGGCATCCCATGGGCATTCTACGGAATGGCACTGGGCATTTATCGTAAAGAAAAAGCAGAGCTCGCATCATGAGCAAATTACATTCATTCGCTGAACTGATAAAAAAGACCTGGCGATTCGGACCTCTCATCGCACTCGGAAACGTCGTTCTTTCCTTCGGAAGAAGCGTGTTGCCAACCGGCGTTCTAAGAAGGATCTCTGATGCCAGAAACTCTTCAATCCAGCAATACCTGGATCCGATTGCAAACAAGGTATTAGCAGACTACGAGCCATCTCGCCAGCCTATGCAATCTGATGAGACGGTATGGGTGTGCTGGCTTCAAGGCGAGAAAGATATGCCCCCGATACCATCTATGTGCCTGGCAAGCATAATGAAAAATTCCGGGAAGCGAAAAGTGCGGTTAATCACGCTTGACAATTTCGCTGACTTTGTTACAATTGACGACCGCATTATAAAGCTCTATCACGCAGGAAAAATCAAGAATTGCCATTTTGCCGACATCTTGCGAGTCAATTTGTTGTCGCAGCGAGGTGGCCTGTGGTTTGACGCGACTCTTTATTGTGTTTCAACAATTGACGAACGCTTCTTCTCAAGACAATTTCACACAATCCATATAGCGCCGTATGGGCATTTCGTGAGTCAGTGCCGATGGGCCGTGTATTGTTTGAGCGCAAAGCCCGGTAACCGACTTATGGCACTTCTTGAACGCTTATTTGTCGAATATCTTTCAAGAGAAACACTTTTTGTGGATTATTTCCTGTTTGATCATTTTATCGATATTCTCTATAAAAAAGATTCGGCGATAAGAGAACTTATCGACAATGTGCCTATAAGCAATCCTCAGATATTCGGCCTATCCCGCATTCTTGACAAAGAATTTAATCCTGAGGATTGGAACACACTAACGAATGACACGAAAATATTCAAACTAAACTGGAAACTTCACACACCGGAATACCTCGAAAGCGCAGGCACCAACTCGTATTACCATTATCTCAAGAACGAGGTCACATGATTTCTGTCGTAATCCCTCTATACAACAAGGAACGGCGGGTTGCCAACACCCTGCGAACCGTCCTGTCGCAAACCTATCAGGATTTCGAGATCGTAATCATAAACGACGGCTCGACCGACGGCAGCATCGCGGAGGTTGAAAAATTCAGCGAGCCGCGCATACGTCTGATAACCCAGCCGAATGCCGGGGTCTCCGCCGCCCGCAACCGCGGCATTGAGGAAGCACACGGCGAACACATAGCCCTACTCGACGCCGATGACGAATGGCACCCTGATTATCTCGCCACCCAGGCATCGCTGGTGCGGGAATACTCCGAATGTTGCGTATTCGCCGTCAATTATAAGTTCATGAATCCCAATGGCACCGAGACCTCTACAATTATCCGAAACCTGCCATTCACAGGAGAACACGGGATCCTGTCAAACTACTTTGAGGTAGCGTCCGCATCACACCCACCCTTATGGACTTCCGCGGTGGTGGTCCGCA
>ERZ777306.3530-NODE-3530-length-16196-cov-18.987981_pt1 | contig 16196 bp, 27 predicted proteins | sample MGYA00374966_ERZ777306 | MGnify/ENA primary metagenome ERZ777306 (study PRJEB29329, sample SAMN06343882) | mouse gut metagenome | isolation source: Mouse cecum | place: Austria: Vienna | collected 2014-11-15 ...
TTTCTTTTACTGCAATATACAACAATAGCCTGTTTGACAAAATCAGCAGTTCCATCACCGCCTGCTTTGTCAATATTGCTTCTAAAACGTTCATCACATACATACATCTCACCCAATCCACCAAGAATTTCATTGGTACATACATAGTAGTTATCAGTTATAAATTTCTGTAATGCAGCGATTTTGTTTTGTACTTCATCAGCACTAGGATTTAAATGTTTTAATTCTCCTAATTCAGAAAACATTGTCAACAACTCGTTTGCAATCTTGCTATAATTACTTCCATTTCGGGGAATGTCTTTTTGCTTGTACTCTTGATATGCTTTGGTATTACCCCATTTTGCTTTTACTTCCGCCTCATACTTTTCAATTTCACTCTTGTCGAAAACATCAAAATTCATTGCTGTTACTCCTTTTTTTTGAATTTCACGGGTAAAGGTAATAAGTTCCCCTATGTGTTTATACTGCAATTCTAACAACTCAATTTGCTGCGCAATTACTTCTGATGGGTCAAAATTAGGGCTGTTAAGAATTTCTTTGATTTCTTTTAAAGGAAACTCTAATTCACGAAACAACAAAATATTTTGCAAACGGCTAAGTGCTTTATCGTCATACATTCGATAGCCCGCTTCAGTTACTTTTGTAGGTTTCAAAAGCCCAATTTCATCATAATAGTGAAGTGTACGGGCAGTGATACCAGTCAATTCAGCAACTTCGTGGACAGACATAAGTTTTTTATTCATTCCAAAATTCCTCCGCAGCGTCTAAAATTTCTTTTGCAGGTAAAAGTGTCGCTTCAATTATACTTTTACCAGTTTTTTTCAAGTAATGTTTTACTAAATGATAGCCGCAGGCATATCCAGCGCAATAAGGCAAACCTACTTGCGGAAAATTTTGTAATTTAGCCAGTTCGTCACCATAAAGATAAGCATTGAGATTTTCAAACCCTTGAACATTTAGTCCGTCTTGAATAATAGGTTTGATATATTCGTTCAAAGTTTCCATATCCGTTTTGGACACCCAAGGGCCTGCCTTATCTTCGCCATATAAAAAAGTTGCAAAATTTTCTGCCAACCCCTCGCTAATCATCATCTCTCCAAGCGTAATGTCATTCTTCCATTCAATAAACTGAAAGCGGATATTATGATTTGTTTCATGTGCCAAAGCTACCGGAAGATGTTCCAGTGTGTATTCGTTTGGAATCAGCCATGAAAAAATATATCCCGGTATACCACCGTCACCACAATATCCTTCATTCATTATGATGTAGGGGCTTTCAGCATTTGCAAGCAATATAGTAAACCGATACTCCTTAATAGGTAAATCAATTCCATGCTGGATAAAACAGTTTAAGGATCTCCTAATTGCCGTCTCACATTTTTCCCAGAGTGCATCGTCTGAAATTAGCAGAATATTTCGTTTTTGTGTTTCGTCTACTTTAGTTGGTTCAATGTGTCCAAGCCGACTACTTGCCATAATAACATCATAGCCACCGGGCACTTTCGCTTTCATGGGAACATTGTAACAAGCCCATTTTCTCTCAAATGGCATCATCAGTTCATACCGATAAATGTCATCCTTCTTGTCATCAGATGCTAACATAATTTTTTCATAAATACCATCTGAACGAATTGCATTTACATTCATATTATATCTTCCTTCCTCTCTGATTTTTTACTATTATAAACTATTACGTTACGTTAAAGTCAAGTGCATTCCTGAAAAAAGTTACTTTCATATTTTTATTTCCTAAATACGGCTATTAAGTCTTTTATTCCCGCGGGCAGCGAGCCAAATGGCTGCTTGCAGACATTTGGCGACTACCGCGAGGGTCATGTTCTTCTTCGGCGGGTGCAGTCAAGCACGGTATTAAGTAATCCCCTTGCCGCTCGTATTTGCCGCCCAGTTCCTCAAAAATCGTCTTTGCCATTGTCTGTTACCTCCACATTCTTTTTTATTTTGAATGTCCGCAAAATCCGTCCTACATCCGCAGCCTGCCCTCTGCCAGTTGTAATCCGTGTGCGTCTGTTCCCTGCAAACCGGAAAAATTGCCATAAGTGCCTGAAATCTGATATTGCCTTGTCTGCCCGTCACTATATACAATTTCAATCATATCTCCAATAGACAGCCAGAATTGCTCCAAGCCCTGCCGATTGCCACTCGCTGCTGCTGCCCACCGGATAACTGCCGCGGGAGATGGGGACGCCGTTCCTGCAAATTCAGTACAGTCAGAATTTCCTCCAGATAATCCATATCAGGTTTTTTATAGTCAAGCAATAAGGGAATATGATATTTTGCTCAACATTTAATTCAGGCATGAGATTAAAAGCCTGAAAAATAAAACCGATATTGCAGCGGCGGAAAATGGTAAGTGCCTCATCTTTCATTGTAAATATTTCTTTACCGTCAATGAATACTTTGCCCGATGTCGGCATATCCAGCGCACCGATCATATTGAGAAGCGTGCTTTTTCCAGAGACGGACTCTCCGACGACTGCAACAAACTCACCCTTAGAAACAGAAAAATTTACCTCTTTGAGTGCGTGAACGTCGGTTTCCCCCTCGCCATAGGTTTTACAGATAGAATTCCCTTCCAATAAGTTCATTTTGTACCTCCATTGTTTTTGTTTCTATAAACCAGTCCAAGCAGCAATTCAATTACGCATGATAAAAATAGCAGACCGCCGAACATTTTTGCAAATGGCTCTAAACCGCCAAATCCAAAAGTGAATATCACAAGCGCCATGCCGCCGCCTGCGACAAGCAGGGAAAGAATGATTAGAAGAACTTTCAGTCTGCTTTCCGCACACAAGGCGCCTATAAAGTATACGACACTTTCAATCAGCAGCAATACGCCCGAAAAAACAGGCATAATACTAATCAGGTAACGGAAATAAACAATGATTAAAATCCCGGACAGGATTGCCGCAGCCGTTACAAAAAGATTTAAAGTTACAATATGCTTTTCCTCCCTGCCCCTGCCGGAAAGAAAGTCCAAGATACCTAATGCACCATTCAAAATGGCATAAGCCGCAGCCGCATAGATTATGCCGCCTTGTAGAAATTCCGGGAACAGAAGCGTTGCAAGCCCCATAGCCCCAAGCAAAGCAGCCCGTAAACCAGACCGCCTTGCAATCTTTTTGAATTGTAAAAAAAACATAGATGTTATCCTCCTTTCGTTCTATCAAGAAGAATAACATCTATTTCCTACTCCCAAGTGAATTGAAACTTACAATTTTGTAATTTTATCTGAATTTAGAAAAGTGATATTGAAAACACTTCCCTTGCCTAACTCGCTGTCTACGGTAATGTTTCCGTTGTGGGCTTTTGAGGATTGCTGTCCTTGTCCCTTTTTTTCCTGTATTCCTTGATAGCCTTGTTTCTAAGCGGTATACCGACACCAAGCAGAAGCACTACAAATAAAGCCGTAAACTCCATGTTCTCACCTCACATTTCTTTATTTTTCAATATCTTAATAGATACCAGTATGGAAATAACATACATTGCAATAACAAAAATGACAGCTAATAACATTAGCAGAACAGGGGAATTGATCACTGTAAAAAGCAGCTTATTTTCACCAACAGGATTTTTTGAAATGAGCAGCAAGGTTATCAAAAATCCTGCAACCGGGATATACATAAATACTCTGCCTTTGATAGAACCGTATTTGTAATATCCCGGAATCTGGAACACTGTGTAGAGTGCAAATAAGAATACTCCTGCAATAGCGGCAGTCACAATGTCAAATACGCCGACTGTTTCGCCCAGCACTTTTAAGACAAGCGGCTGTGCAATCAAAGAAATAATTAAGGAAATAAGCCCCATTGCAAGGACGAAAACATATCGTCCGATCACGAGTTCACTTTTACGAACAGGTAAAATACCAAACAGCCGTTCCATGTTATTTTTTTCTGCGATAGAAAAGGTATATCCTGTTGTCATGGCAATAAAGCACATGGCGAATGATACCCCTGTCAACAAAGAACGGTTGATTGCAGTAAACACAATCGGCAGAAGCAGGGTAAAACAAATTATCTTAAAATATGGTTTTACCAATGCAATATCCAATTTTGTGGATTTCAAAATATTACTCATAATCGTCACCTTTCTTGCTTGTAAACACTACAATTTCATCAATAGTGGCAGGCTCAACGGTCAGATCGGAGAAACCGCTAATATCTTCAGCTTTCATCAAAGCCTCAAATCCCGTAGGAAATGTACGAATACCAGCCGCCTTATTTTTCAGATTATCGGACAATTCCCGGATTCCACCTTTTACAATGCGGAACATATCTACAAAATCATCTTTACTGCCAGTAAAGAACAGCTCGCCATAACTGATGTAGGTAATATAATCAGCTGCCCGTTCCAAATCGCCGGTGATATGGGTAGAGAACAAAACACTATGCTCACCATCTTCAATATACTCTGAAAGAATTTTCAAAAGTTCATCTCTGGAAACAGGGTCAAGTCCGCTGGTCGGTTCGTCAAGGATCAGCAGTTTGGCGTCGTATGAAAACGCACAGGCAAGCATTAATTTCATCTGCATACCTTTGGAAAGTTCCTTTACCTTTTTGGTAGGTGCAATGTGAAATTTCTGTAACATATCCGTAAATTTCTGGCTGTTCCAATTTGGATAAAATACCGAAATAGATTTTTCAACCTGCGGCACTTTCCAATCATCACTGAAATAATTTGTATCGAAAACAACGCCCAGCTCTGACTTTACTTTTTGTTCTTCTGCGATATTGTCCAGCCCCATCACTTTGACTGTGCCGCCAGTACGCCCCAGCATATTCAAAATCAGTTTGATTGTCGTTGTTTTTCCAGAACCATTCGGGCCGATCAGGCCCATAATATATCCCTTTGGCAAAGTAAAGCTGATATTGTGAAGCTGAAAGGAATCAAAAGATTTTGAAAGGTTCGTTACCTCTAAATAATTAGTCATCTGTTTTTACCTCCGTTAAAATGTCCAAAAGGCGATGTAATTCCTCTGTGGATAGATTTGCCATTTTTGCTGCCTTTATTGCTTCGGTAAGATTGTTTTCTACTTTGCAAATAAGCTGCTCCTTAATCAGTTCTGAACCAGACCCCATTACGAAACATCCGCGTCCCTGCACATTTTTAACAAAGCCCTCTTGTTCTAATTCTGTGTATGCCTTTGTCACTGTTAAGACGCTGATTTTTAAGTCTTTGGCAAGTGTTCTAAGAGAGGGCAAAGTTTCTTCGGCTTGAAGTTCGCCAGATAAAATAGCTGATTTGATCTGTTGTTTAATCTGTTCGTATATGGGAATGCCAGATATATTGGAAATAATCAGTTTCATTCCTACATCCTCCATGTGTTCCAACTGTTATGCTGTTATGTATAACAGTATAACACAGTGCTTTTCAAAAAGCAACATGACGCAAGAAAAATTCACAATAGGGAAAATTCACAATAGAATATACTTGACTCAGCCTCGTCCATGATTTCCGAAATGCTTTTCACCTGGAACTCCATACCGTCCTCAATGGGGACTGCTATGATGGAGGGCATCAGATTTTCAATGTCCTCCACATTCACGCCGGTCCTTCTGACGGTTGCATCTAAATCCATTGCAGACCGGGCTTTTGACACCCGAATCCTATAAGGCAAAAAATGCGGCACACCCGTCAGTGGCCGCTGATAAAATTTAATAACACCCTTTTTGCCGTCAGACCTTGCGCCGTCCTCCCTAAAGTGTTAGGATGATAGTTAACGACATTAGAAATTTCATTTTCGGCCTTGCAGAAGCTACCGTATATGGATTCTGCAAGAAGCGGAAACAGAAATTTGTTATGTCGTTTACTATAGTTCACGGGCGGGATTCCGTTCCGGAAAGGAGTACAGCAATACCATGAGTTATATCCGACACAAAGCCGAGGAATCCCTTGAGGATTACCTTGAAACAATACTGATTTTGAGCAGCCGCCTCTCTGTGGTGCGCTCCATCGACGTGGCGGCCGAACTGAATTTTTCAAAGCCGAGCGTGAGCGTCGCCGTCAAAAACCTGAAAAACCGCGGATACATCACCGTTTCGGAAGAAGGGTATCTCCATCTGACGGACGAAGGGCGAAAAATCGCGGAAAGCGTCTATGAACGCCACACCCTGCTGACGGACTGGCTGGTCCATCTCGGCGTTGATCCCGTAATCGCGGCGGGCGATGCCTGCAAAATGGAGCATGACATCACACCGGAAAGCTATGAGGCAATGAAAAAATGCATCCTGTCCGTTTTGGGGCGTGACTAAAGCACGATTTTTCGTTATGCACCTGAATTGGCTGAACTATTACAGTAAATCCTGCATACTTTTCAGGCTGATTGCCGTCGCATCTAAAACCGGCGCTTCCGGCTTTGCCGGATGGCAGGCTCCATTCATGGCGCAGCCTGCGCACCCGCAGCCGCAGGATGATTTTCCTTTTCTCTTACCGCGTACCATACTGGCAATGACGGCAGCCACCAAGAGAACCAAAACCGCGCTGATAATGATCGTCGCCATATTTTCCATAAGCCATGCAAGCATTGAAATTCCTCCCGTTTCCCTGTTATAAATCTAAATGAAAAGCCTGGCGTTCCGTCCAGTGGCGGAACGCCTTTTAGAAGTGCTTCTCACGCTGTTATTTCGCCATTTTCAGCCTCATATTTGTCGTCAGCTTTGTCGCCTCTTTATATGGTCTGAACAGCATATAAATCATGCCGCCGAGGATTACGATGGCTGCAAGCAGGCCAATGACATTCAGGTTTCCTGTAAGTGCCGAGCCAATCTGGTAAACCATCAGCGCCGCCGCATAAGCCAGTCCGCACTGGTATCCGATAGCAAACCATGTCCATTTCGCATTGTTCATCTCCCGCTTGATGGCGCCGATTGCCGCAAAGCAGGGCGCACACAGAAGGTTGAACACCAGGAAGGAATATCCAGCAACCTGACTGAAGTTTGCACCAATTTCAGGCCATCCGCCCGGATAGAGGATACCCATGATGCCGACGATATTTTCCTTATTTTTTAATCACGGAATACTGCCCTGGATTCCATGATATTGAAACATTTAGCACCCCCTTGCAGCATTCCCTGCTTCCGAAAGGCTTCTTAATGCTTTCAGACCATAATCTTCTGTGCCATTTCTTTGCTGACTGCAATGCGGGAGTCCTTTACATTCACAATCACATTGCCTCCGATGGCGTTTATTACAGTGACCGCCCCTCCCACAACAAAACCGAGGTTCTCCAGATGTGTCTTAACTTCCTGTTTTCCTCCGATTTTCCTGATAATGTTTTCCTCTCCGACTTCTGCTAATGTAAGCGGCATCATGCATTCACCTTCTTTTGAATATGTATTAGTTTTTGTTAACCTTATGTGTTAAATATGAGTTAGTGCTCGCTAACCATATATTATAATATGACTTCCCTTCATTCCTGTCAATGTTATTTTCATAACTTACTTAAGTTTCATCATACTAGCCAATACGTTAGTGAATACTAACTCACTATTTTGTGCAAAATGCGTACGTTTTATGAAAATACCTCTAGGCAAACAGCTTCTGCTATCGTTTCCGCAAAATATCTCCGGCGTGGGTTGTGGTCTGACTGTTGTCTGCAGGAAGACTGGTTCCCAGAGGTCCTACCTTTTCAAAGCCGGAATAGTCGTTCATTTGAAGCACTACCGGACTTTCCCGCATCATTTCCACCAAAGCAGATACTGCCACGTCCTCTTCCAATGTGGCTGAAAATATCGTATCACCAACCTGTACCTTCATATTCATCACTGCATTCTCCTCGTAACAGTTCAGCCTTCCGGCTTCGCTGTCACTGAATCCGCCCATTTTAAAGTTTGCCTGCGGCAAAGGGGCGGATTCCTGGCTGTTCCAATTCATTGGCTGCTAACTGCGCAGCACGTGCGCAGTCGCAGGCTGAACTGTCATACTCAGACTGCAATGACTTTATCTCGACTTTCCACTGTTTCGGTGTTATCTTCTCTCCGTTCTGTAAAAGGCTCTGCATACGCTCCTTTGATTGTGTCGGCTAAATCCCTGCGCCATATCTTGTCGTTTTCTTTGCTGTTCCAATGAGAACAGGGCTGCCATTCTCCTTGCCAGACTTCCAAAGCTGAATTCCACCTCACGGTGGACACCCTTGCTCTTGGCTATACACTTCCCACTACCAGGGCGTGTTACGTTCTTTCACCGCTTAGATTGCGTCCATACTGGGCACACACTGAAAAAAGCATGGCAGCAGCGCTCCCTGCTCATTCTTTTTTGTCCTGTTTATAGATATTCTATATATAACTTTCCCTTTCTCCTGTATTGCGTACTGTACATCGGGCATATATCTTTTCCCTCCGGTGCACCATGCCGGAAGAAAGTTCCACACTGCCATATTCAAATTCCGTATAGGTCAGGCCATGTCCAAACGGATAAAAGGGTACGCCGGGGCCATCTATGTATCTGGAAGTAAATCTGTCCGAATGATATGGGGCTTTGGCTGGCCGTCCAGTGCTATACCGGTTATAGTATACCGGACATTGCCCTGTACTGTATGGGAAGGACATGGTAAGCCTTCCGGAGGGGCTGCGGTGTCCTGTCAGAATATCCCGGACCGCCCGGTTTCCTTCGATTCCCGGCATCCACGCTTCCAACCGTGCATTGGCCTTCCCGGCGATTTCCGATACCTCTAACGGCCTCCCACTGTAAAGCAAGATGAGTGTATCCATTTGCTCATAAATCTATTCTGCATGCCAAAACAAAAACTCATGCCATGCTCTCTGAAAACGGCCAATCCGTTTCTGCAGGTTATACTCTGGGAATCAAAGATTTGTTAGATTCCCGCCAGCTTTCTCTGGCTGCATAAGCACTCAGTCTGTATTACCGACCTTTCTTCTATTGGAAACGGTGAAGAATTGAAAATTTCCACTCCCTAGTACTGCATTGCGGAAATAACGGTGAATGCAGCTTGTGATTCATTTACAGAAAATTGGCAAAAATATTTGCCCCAATCACCGTCAATATCCCGGAGACAACGATAGACAGGCTGCTCATGGCGCCTTCCACTTCCCCCATCTCCATGGCCTTTGCCGTTCCGATTGCATGGGAGGAAGAGCCGATGGCAATCCCTTTTGCCACAGGGTCATAAATTTTAAAAACCCTGCAGACTGTCTCAGCCAGCATATTTCCGATTACCCCCGTCACAATGATGACCGCCACCGTAATCGGCACATAGCCGCCCAGTTCCTCGGAAACCCCCATCCCGATTGCCGTAGTAATAGACTTTGGCAATAATGTTACATAAGAAGCGTAATCCAGGCGGAACAAAAGAACAAGCAGCAAGACGCTGGTCATACTGGTCACTACCCCGGCAACGATTCCTATAATAATCGCTTTATAATTTTTCTTCAGCAATTCTATCTGCTCATACAGGGGCACAGCAAGGCAAATTGTCGCCGGCGTCAGTAAAAAGCTGATACACTCTGCCCCCTCTTTATAGACGGCGTAGTCGATACGAAACAGGCACAGACACAATATAGTGACAGTCACCGCAATCAGCAGGGGATTAAAAATAGCCAGTTTCCATTTTTTCTTTAATACCACGCCAAGCCCATAGGCCAGCAAGCTGATAAATACGCCAAAAAATACGGATGTTTCAAAAAATTCACTCATAGATTATCCTTTTCTAACACTATGCACCGTAAATTCCCGTGCAGAATTTCTGGGGAAAACTCTTAACCCCAAATAATATCCCCCTATCACTTCTTCTCTCTGCGATGCATTATAAACTGAACTGCTTTCCCCGATACTGCCATCACAGCCACCGTAGTTACCACCGTAATCACCCCATACGAAAGCAGCGACGGCTTGATTATCTCCCATGAATCCATCAGCCCCACTGCGGCCGGGATGAACATAATTGGCATAATTTCTATCAAAAAAATGCTGGTTTCCCTGATATCCGCCACCTTAATGATTTTACACTCCAGACATGCGAACAAAATCACAATCCCGTATATGCTGGCGGGAACAGGCAATGGCAGAAATTCATGGAGCAGTTCCCCAATAAACGATATCAATAATATAATTCCAAATTGCTTTAGTAATTTCAATTTCTATCTTCACCCCTTATCGACACGCAGAATCTTCTCCATGGACTTACCCTTTGCCAGTTCATCCACCATCTTATCCAGACGGCGTATTTCCTGCATCAGCGGCTCCTCAATATCCTCCACCCGGACACCGCACACTACCCCTTTTACCAAAGTTCTTTTCTCATTCATCTGCGGGGCATTCCGGAAAAAATCCCCGTAGGTGCAGGAATCAGTTTTACCTGCCAGGCTGTCCAGGGCCTCCTGGCTATATCCGGTCAGCCACCGGATGACTTCGTCCACCTCTTCCTTCGTTCTCCCTTTTTTCACAGCCTTATTGACAAGAAGCTGATATATTTTCCCAAACTCCATCTGATATACTTTTTCATTATCCATAAAACAGCCGTTCCCTCCTAATTACCATTCATCGTTTGCCTGCTGAAAAAACGCTGGCCTCTTTTACCCATCCCATCAGTTCCTCATCAATTTCCGCTTCCGATGACACGAGGACATGATGTGTCCACCGGTTTGGATAGGGCTCGGACGCCACGTCAATACGAGGTGACTCCAGATGATATCTTAAGCCAAACGTTATAACAATATATACTTTTGGCCTATCCTTCGCCTTCCTGGTTGGAAGAAAAGAGACAAAGGCAAAATTATATTTATTAGAAAAGGAAATCTGGGTTTTCTGTACTTTTACCTTCACATCTCCTATTTCCTCAAACAGCTTCTGCTCAAATACTTCATATAAGGCCAGCGCTTCCTGCTTTCCTTCAAAAAAGTTAAATATATCCTGATTCATCTCAATCTCCCGCATATAAAATGCCCCAAAACCGGACCAAACGCCATTTAAAAAAATACCCTGCATTCTTTCCCGGTATCTTACCATCATTCCCCCATCTTACGGATGATTCCCCGTCTCATAACACCATTTTGCAATCTCCCCAATCAGTTCCAGCGGAAGCGGTTTGTCATAGGGCAGGCGGATACTCCCTTTGCTTGTTTTATACTCTTCTAACCGTTCTTCAAACTCCACCACGGCTTCCGTTCCCGCATATAATCCGATATGATTCTTATGGGCGGCAAATTGGATAATATTATACTTTTTCCAATACGTCGGCATACTCCATGAGATTTTCTCTTCCGCCTCCGGCAGCGCAGCATGGATTGCATCTCTTATTTTCTTTAAATATCCCTGTACCTCTTCCGGCTGCGCCGCTATATATTCATCAATTGTTTTCGGCGGCTTCCCGCAGTAGTGGCCCTGATTCTGCTTCTGAAACGCGCGCCCGCACTTAGGGCATGTCCACATTTTAATTCTCCCTTCCGTACTGATTTTTATCTCTGCATTCTTAAATTTTTATGGGCAGAAAGCACATTCCGGCACATCCATTCCCCATTTACTCACGTTCCTTTACCGTAACAAACACATTGCTGCCAGGCTGCTTCCCTATTCTGGCACGGATATCCTTCCGTATCCCGATAATATAGCAAATATTGCCTTCTCTGTCTTTCACGCCCATATTTACAATACTTCCGTCATAGGGTTCTCCGTCAAAGGTCGCATGAACCTTTACCCGGCCCCTGCCAAATTCTGCCCTGATATCATAGGGGAAAATGATATAAGCACCTCCGGTATTTTCCGCATCATAAATTAAGGATTCAAATTCATACAATTTTTGATTCATTATTTCCATCCATTTCTGTACGCTTAAGCTGGCTTCTGCCCATCATGGGCCTTCCACTGCCCAAATATTCCTGTTGTTAGTATTATACCCTAATTCCCCATTCTTTTCCATCATTTAGTGCCGAATCGGGCAAAATCATAGGTTCGCTTTTCCATAATCTGATACCAGCCGGATTGCAATCTCTTTTGCCGCAGTGCTGGTTACATTCTTATCATCCGTCCTTCCAAGATAAACGCAAAAATAAAGGCTGTCCTCCTCCCCCTGCGCAAATCCGGCAAACCAGGCGTCCGCCACGATTCCCTCTGCTTTTCCCATCCCGGTCTTACCATAGATAGAAAGCTTTGCATCACTTTGTTCTTCCACCAGCATCACTTCTTTTAAATAATCCCTCGCCTGCTCCGAATAGGAGGAAGCTTCCCCAAAAATGCGTTCCATCACTTCCGCCTGTTCCTTCGGTGAAATAGCCAATGAGGACTCAAGCCAAAACCCGGTTAAGGCCCGGTTATTGTTGTTTGTATTCAGCCGCCCCTCCCAGTCGGAAATATCGCAGTTCCCATACGCCAGCCCATCCAGTTCTTTTTGCATCAGTTCCGGTCCGATTTCGTCTATCACTTCCCGGAAATACCAGACGCATGAGTCGCGAAAGGCTTCTCCGAAATCCATATCCTTATTCCACTTTTCATTCCAGAACACTTCGCCGCTCCATTGGCGCACAGAATCCGCCGGGTCTATGATTCCATGCTCCAAAGCAGTCAGGGATGAAATAATTTTAAATGTGGAGCATGGCGAACGCCTCGTCTGTGCCAGTTCACTGTTATATACCATAAACCGCAAGGCAGAAACATCATACACCACTGCGGCTCCTTGAAAACCATCAAAATATTCCGCCCAGTCCGCTTCTACTATTTCTGGTTTTTCCTCTCCCCCTACTGTGCTTCCTGCTTCATCTGCACTCTGTACGCCCTCTGTTCCATCCTCCCTTTCCTTTGCTTCCATTCCTTGTTGGGGCGCTTCTCCACCGGTAATTCCTTCCTCTTCATCTGCATCTGCCGCTTCCGATGTCCATACCCCTTCTGTCTCCTGCCCTATGGCCGCCTCATTCTCCAAAGTCTCCTGCCCCTCTTCCACATACTTGCCGGAACATCCATTTAAAATAAATATACCTATCGCACCCCAAAGCATCAGCTTTATAAAAGATAACCGTTTCTTCATAAATACCTCCCTGTCTCTATATCTGTTTCCGCAAATGGAATCACAACCGTGCCTTTCGCGCTTGCCGTGCGTACTGTCTGTAAAGCCACCGCATCCACAACCACCTGTCCAAAGAACTGTGCATGATTTTCTTCTGTTATGGCAAATTCAATACTGATTATCTTTGTATCCGTATCAGCCAATGTATAGGCGGATGCATTTGCGAAAGTGTGAATCCCAATCTTTCCGGCATAAACCTGATTCAGCAATCTGGAAATATTCTTATCATTCTTTGATTTCACATGTGCTAAACGTGGATTTTTTCCAACACAACGTAGAGAATGTTTCCCTCCAATTCTGCACTGCGAGAACGTGATACAGGTAATCTGTTCTTCATCCGCATGGCCACCGCTGAACCTTAACACATCTCCTAAATCCAGTGCCGGATTTCCTATGGTTTCAGAATCAAAAGGCACATATTTAATAACGGAAATATCCGCCAGCATCTGCTCACACAATTCTTTTCTCGTCTCATCCACACCAAACTGTAAAAAAGGCTTGAAAATCTCTGCTTATTGCCGATATTCATTACTGGCTCATTTCCATATTTACGAAGTTCCAGTTTCCCTTCATGATTGATACAAAAGAAACCTCCAAGCACCTGACCGATATAAAACAGCACGTCCCTATAGGTTTCAATATCATTTTCCGCGTAAATGGAAAGCACTTCCGAGCCATTCGGCATGGACTCAATCTCTGTCTGGGTATGTGCAAACTCCACACTGCAAGCCTTACAACAGAACATGATAATTTCATAGACATTCCCCATCATATCTGTTGTATTAAAATCCTTTTCAAACCGAAACATATAATCATATGCCTTAATCTCCAGACAACGAATGGTGCGATTAGCTTCACTAATTTCATAAATCCCCGTCGGAACAGTTTCATATGCCTCTCCCACCAACAGATGATAATACAGTTCCACCAATTCATCTTCCAATATGTATCTTTCAATTTCTGAAAACAATATAATCCCCATCTCTGCAGGATACACCGTACCACGTTCTATTTCCGTACTGCCACAGCACTGGGCAGAAATATATCCGCTTCCTTTTACAATCTCTTTCTCGGAAAACTCGTGTACCACACCTGCCTTTGTGGTAATCTTTCCAGTCCAGTAATATCTCCTTGTGTTCTCCTCTCTCTGATACTCATTTCTTTTTTAATCATTTACCTTCCAATAACCCGTTTTATTTGATCCAATTCTCTCAATCAAACCATGCTCTCTTAAAAAGCTTATCGTGTTATCAACGGTAGTTTTACTCTTACTTGTTTTTTCCTGTAATTGCTTCTTTGTAATATTATTGTTATCTCGGATAAAATTTAAAATCATCAATTGTGTTTCATTCAAATGAATATTCTGTTCTGTACTGGAGGCAGATTTATTCCCAACTTTATTACCCATCTTATCACCCAGTTTATTACCCATAACATTAATCCAATTGAACGGTATCTTAACAACAATAGCATTCTCTCTAAATTCAAATGCATCTTTTCCGTATTTTTCTGTTATCTTTGGAACACCTCTTCCTGTTTTCTCACTGATATGCAGCTGTAGGAAAATCTCGGACAGTTTTTTATTAACCGGAATAGATTCTCCCGAAAAGAAGCCTTCCATTGTCTGTTCTCTTGGGAGTGTTCCTCTGGATAATATTTCAATTCTATCAGAATAAACCGTAATCATAGGTTCATTTCCATCAACCCATTTATTATGCAAAAAGGCATTAATAATTGCCTCACGAAAAGCATCATTATCGAAAAGAGGAACCTCTTTTCGCTCTACAATTCTATCTGTTTCATCTGCTTGAATAATATTCAACACATCTCCGTATCTCAAAACATCATCCAATGAATACAAGAGACACTGATTCCCAAATTCTCTAACAGAATACATATTATCTGCCTTACTTGTCCCAGAAAAAATAGCCACTCTTACCGGGATGTGAGAATTATCAGATAACAATTGTGCCATGATATTATACTTTCCATCTGCTGTATATAATCCAAGATTATTTTTGTATTGCATAGGATTTAAACTAATACCCTTTGCCCCATAGTAGATTTTAAGTTTTTCAAATGTTAGATCCTGATATTCGCTTTCTGTATTTTCAATCGTTGGAAATCCATCCCTCAAAATTGCAAATAAAAAAGATTCCTTTTCCGGATATTTGCGTAATTTTTCCTTACTAGAGCCAATACGTATAAATCGTTCCTCTGCATATGCTGTTGGAATTGTTTTTGCTTTCGGTATAGATAATACAACTACTCTCTGATCTTCTACAGTTATCTCATCAAATCGAAAATCTATATCCGGAAAAATCTGTCTTGCCAAAAAATGTTTTAAAGGTTCACCATTTACATTTTGATTTGGATTAAAATGTGTACCAACAACCTCATGCGTATCATCATTTATTCCCCAAACAAAATATGCCATTTCCTTCCCTTCATAAGCTGCACTATTAGACAACGCAGAAATGTATTCCCCTAATGCCTTCACCTCAAACCAGTTTTCTTTAAACTCAAACCATTCTCGTTCTGCATCATATGCTCTTAATTCATTAACAATGTCTACTAATGATTTCATTTCAATCTCCTGTCAAATTTTATTACCCACTTTATTACCTACCCATAATATAACACATGGGTAATAACCTAGGCAATAAATATTTTGCATTTATTATTTCCTCATCGAAGATTAAAATTCTTTCAATGTAAAAGAAACTGTCCAAAGACCTTTATATGATGTGTCCTTTTCCAGTTTCGCTTTAAATCCCTCAACATACATTTCCGTATTCTCCATGTCCGCTGTCTCCGTATCAAAATAGTCCACTGACAACTTATCCTGTTTGGAATACGCAGTCAGTGCTTTCATTCGTTATCAAGAATTATTGACAAGACCAGCAAGCATAGGAAACGGGTACCCATTTCCGTAAATCTACCCGTCCGCGCTACGGCTTGCTGGACAGATTTTGCTTGTTGGGAAGAATCCCAAACCCTCTGATAATTCCTCTCACTACCTACAACACCACACAGGGCAGTTTTGACGGAGTTTTGAGAGAAATTCTTCAAAAAGTTTTCCTTGTTTCTTAATACGGGGAAGTTTGGGAAATGCCAATGCCACAGAATAAATCAGCAAAAATTTTTTTGTGCCATTGACAAA
>ERZ777306.3537-NODE-3537-length-16175-cov-5.019045_pt1 | contig 16175 bp, 13 predicted proteins | sample MGYA00374966_ERZ777306 | MGnify/ENA primary metagenome ERZ777306 (study PRJEB29329, sample SAMN06343882) | mouse gut metagenome | isolation source: Mouse cecum | place: Austria: Vienna | collected 2014-11-15 ...
TACGTCCAGGTTGAAAACGGCTGGAAGATGCTACTGGGCACCGAAAAGCTCAACAACCTGTCCAGCATTTTTGCCCACGACGGCGCGCTTTATCTGGTGGCCCAGACCAACACCTGGGCCGACGAGGAGCCAACCTCTTCGCTCACCCTGTACCGTCTGACGGAAACCGAAGAAGCGGCGGATGTGGAAGCCGTGCTGGAAAACATTCCGCTGGGTTTGGATGATGATTGGCCCAACTTCTCCAGCATGTTCATGGACAATGACAGCCTGTACATGCTCTATATGAACTATGGTGGCAGGACGGGCAATGATTACGGCAACAACATCCTGCTGAAGGTCTCCCTGGTGGACGGCTCGGTATCCCGGGTCTTCCAGGACTACGTCCAGGCGGTCAGCCCTGACGGCAAAGGCAAGCTGGCGGGCATTTACTGGAATCAGGAAGCCGCCTATCGGGAGGAGGACGTCATCAAGCCCAACCTGGTCAGCATCGACCCTGTCAGCGGCGAGATAACGCATCACGGCTCACTGCTCAGCCCCAACGTGGGCGCTCTCACCCTGGACGCGGCGGCAGGTTGCCTCTATCTGGTGGATGACAACAAGCTCTACCGCTATGATGACGTTACGTCCGCCGGCGTGCTGTGCGCCTACCTGCCTCCCAACGGCAGTTACAGCAACAACACAGGTTCCGCTGTGATGAACGGCTTCTTCTACATTGGCACATACAGTAATAATGACGATCATTTTGTCTCCTGCTCCGTCGATCCCAGCCTACTGCCTAACCGCAAGCTGCGGCTGGCCAGCGGCGCGGTGGAATACGAACTCATCAACGCCTTCTGCAAGGCCCATCCCGAAATTGCCATTGAGTCGGTGGACGCATGGTTCAACAGCGCGGAGGAAATGAGCCAGTTCATGGTCTCCGGGGACGACTCCGCTGACGTTCTGTACCTGAGCGCCTCCAGCCCCATTTTCCCTGCCCTGCGGGGGAAGGGCTATTTGGCCGACCTTTCCGGCAGCGACGTGCTGGCTCAGTTCATGAGCAGCGTCTATCCGCACATGATTCAATCCCTGTATCAGAACGACAAGCTGATCGCCTATCCCGACAATATCTCTTCCAGCACCTTCGGCTATTATCCCGCCGCGCTGGAAAAGGTCGGTCTGACGGAGGAGGATCTGCCCAAATCCCTGATGGGGCTGATGGACTTCGCGGAAATGTGGCATAACGACTACGCCGAGGAGTATCCGGACATCCATCTGTTCTCTGACGCTTACAGCCTCTATGAGCAGCTTTTCTCCATGATCCTGGAATACCAGGTGGTGGCCTGTGACGCCAAGGGTGAGCAGGTGACCTTCAACACCCCCACCATACGGGCGCTGCTGACCCGTCTGGAGCAGCTGAAGCCTATTCTGGACGACATGAGCATGAAGCCCGACGCCGACGGCAGCTACTCTTACAGCGGCCCCTTCAATAATGACGGCGAGCCCGGCGCGATGTTCTCCACCTATACCAACCTGCTGCCCGAGCGCTATGGCCGCAGCGCATGGGATGGCACGCCCCTGCTGCTTTCCCTCGAGGATGGCGACGAGCCCTATGTGCCCCTGAATATGAGCCTGCTGATTGTCAATCCCAACAGCCCCAATAAGGATCTGGCCATAACTTACCTGGAGTTCCTGGCGCAGAACAGGCATCAGGCCGAAAAAGTCGCCCTGATGCCGGAAGAAAACACAACTTTGGAGTCGGAATATTATCAGGAGAACAAGAAATCTATTGAGGATACGATTGCCCGTGTGCAGCGCGCCCTGGAAAGCGCCCCTGAGGAATCTAAGGAAAACTACAAGGATCAGTTGGAATGGCTGAACCTTGAGCTTGAAGACATTGAAGAGCAACGCTTCGCCATCAGCGAGGAGGACATTGCGGATTATCGCGCCATCGCGCCTCACCTGACGGTGATGACCACCAATGTTTTCAGCGAGAGCGAGGACATTCAGAGCATCACCAAGCGTTATCTGGACGGCCAGATGAGCGCCGAGCAGTTCATCCGCGAGTTTGACCGAATCGTTACCATGATGCTGATGGAAAACTATTAAGTAGCTCGCGCAGCGAAAATGGAAGTCTGAGGGCCGATGGCCCTCAGACGGGGGCCTGGGGGCAAGGCCCCCAACCGTCCCCTCCCAACGTAGTCAGGGAGCAAAGCGTCTCTGACGTTCGATTCCACCACCTTCAAGGAATCTAAATATCCTATCACCATCCCAGAAAAGCAAAACCGCTGCGGCATCAAATCCACAGCGGTTTTGTTGTTTACGTTTTAGAGGATGGCAGGAAATCCATTATACCTTCATATCAATAGGCTTTGGCGAAGTACATGACCTTCCTGGCGGGCTTGCCGCAGCAAACGCAGGTATCGCCAAACCACTGAGCCTCCTGGTCAAAGGGCATGTTTCGGGAGGAAGCGTTGAAGTCCTCCTTGATCTTATCCTCACAGGCGCGCTCGCCGCACCACATGGCCTTGGCAAAGCCGGTCTGCACCGCCTGGCCCAGATCCTCCAGGGAATGGACGGTCTGGGTATGCTCGTCGCGGAAGGCCTTCGCCTGCTCGAACAGCCCCTGCTGGATGTCGTCCAGCAGCGCCTGCATCGCATCCGCAATGCCATCCAGCGCCAGGGTGGTCTTCTCGCAGGTATCCCGGCGGAAGACGGTCACAACGCCGTTTTCCAGGTCGCGGGGGCCAACCTCCAGGCGGACGGGCACGCCCTTGAGTTCCCAATCATTGAACTTGAAGCCAGCGGACACCGTGTCGCGGTCATCCAGCTTTACGCGGAAGCCGGCGGCCTTCAGCTGCTGCTCCAGCTTCTCACAGGCCTCGGTAACACCGGGCTTATGGGCTGCAATGGGCAGAATCACCGTCTGGATGGGCGCGATACGCGGGGGCAGACGCAGGCCTCGCTCGTCACCATGGGTCATGATGATGGCGCCGATCAGGCGGGTGGACACGCCCCAGCTGGTCTCGTGGACGTAGGTCAGCTTGCCTTCCTTGTTCTGGTACTGGATGTTATAGGCCTCGGCAAAATTGGTGCCGAAGTTATGGCTGGTGCCCGCCTGCAGGGCCTTGCCGTCCTGCATCATGGCTTCCATGGAATAGGTGGCCCGAGCGCCGGCGAACTTCTCCTTCTCGCTCTTCTGGCCCACATAGACGGGCAGCGCCATCACGCTTTCCGCCACCTCACGGTAAACGTCCAGCATGGTGAGGGTCTCCTCCTGGGCTTCCTCGGGCGTGGCGTGGATGGTGTGGCCCTCCTGCCACAGGAACTCGCTGGTACGCAGGAAGGGACGGGTGGCCTTCTCCCAGCGCATCACGGAGCACCACTGGTTATACTTCAGCGGCAGATCGCGCCAGGTCTGCACCCACTTGGCGTACATGGTGCAGAAAATGGTCTCGCTGGTGGGGCGGACGGCCAGGCGCTCCTGAAGCTTTTCCGTGCCGCCCTGGGTCACCCAGGCCACCTCGGGGGCAAAGCCCTCCACATGCTCCGCTTCCTTGAGCAGCAGGCTCTCGGGGATCAGCATGGGAAAGTAAACATTCTGATGGCCCGTCGCCTTGAAGCGGGCGTCCATCTCCTCCTGAATGCGCTCCCAGATGGCATAGCCATAGGGGCGGATAATCATGCAGCCGCGCACCGGCGCGTAATCGCACAGCTCCGTCTGAAGGATAACGTCGGTATACCACTGGGAGAAGTCCTCGCTGCGGGGGGTGATGTGGGTGACAAATTCCTGCTTATTTTGCTTAGCCATGGTCACAGACCTCCTTGATGATCGGGCGAAGGGTGCAAAAAAGCCTTCGCCGCTGCGTTGTCTTGCAGGGACGAAGGCATAGCTTCGCGGTACCACCCGGCTTGCGGCGTCGGCCCAGGCCGAACACCGCCACTTTCACACGTCCTGTCACGGGGACGAACCGGCGGTGATTGGCCGCGGCTCCGGGCTGGGATGGACGCATCCGCCGCCGCGCGCCTTCCACCGCCGCGCGCTCGCTGCATGGCTTGCCGGACTGTCCGGGCCCCTCATGGCCGTTGGGTGCATTGTACCATATCGCGGAAGAATTTGCAAGACAGACAATAGCGGGTTGACAGAAAAAGTCACAGTATACTCCGGCGGCACGGACCTCGCATGGGCGCCCTTGGCGGATGGCCCAAGTGGGCTGCCGTATGGCGCGACAAAAGCAGCCGGAGATAGCCGCAATGAAGATCACGGGACAACCTTATCAGCGCCGAGGATACAAAAGAATCCGCTTGCAATTGTTGCCGCAATTGCAAGCGGTAAATCCTCAGTAAATTCACCGTCCAAGCTATCCGCCGCTGTCAGTAAAGCCTCTTCAGATCGGAGGGTCAATGGCTTTGGCGGTTGCCTTCCGGCCTTTTGTCAATCGATCTCCACCACGCCGGGATACTGCGTCATGACCTCCTGGGCGTCGTTGAGGAAGGTCTCGGTGGTGACGGGATCAGGCTGGAAGGGCTGACCGTCTACCAGCAGAGACACCTTTTTCACGCCGGGGAACTGACTGGCGGTAAACAGCACGGCGCGGATGGCCTGCTGACCGCCGTCCGTCTGCTGGGTCACAGTCATGAACTCCTTGGTAAAGTCGATGGTGGCGGTGCCGTTATCGATCTTGACCGAGCGCACGCCGCAGTCCCGGGGCAGGGGGGATTCCAGGCCGCTGTCGCTTTGCGGGCCCTTGGCCAATTCCAGAATGGCGGTGGGCAGGTCGGCGGGCGAGAACACGGTGCGCGTCACCGGCACCAGCAGCCTGCCGCTGCCCGAGGGGAAGTACAGCTGTACCTGGTCGGCATAAGTGCTGGCCGCCGCCATTGTCGCCACGCTTTCCACATTGACGCTGTTTTCACTGAAGACGCCGGAAACATCCGTACCATGGGTCAGCTGGCTGCGCTTCTGCCCATCGAAAAGGAAGGTGACCTCCTTTACGCTGTCAAAGCCGCACAGCGTTGCCGCCGTCGCCTGTACCATCAGCAGTTCTTCCTCCGCCGAGGAACAGTTCAGCGCCTCCTTGCTCATGTCCACCCGGGCGTTTCCGCCGCTGATGTCCAGGTCAAAGGTGGTACCCTCCGGAATCACGTTGGTCAGCCCCATCCGCGCCGCAGAAAGATCATTCTCGCTGGACTTCACCATCAGCGACAGGGTGGCCTTGGCCACGCCGTCCTGCTTGGGAATCTGCCGGGTGACAGGCACCAGGTAGCCGTCCCCGTCACGATACCAGCAGACGGTGGACTGTGTCTCCACCCCAGGGTCAATGGTGTCCGACACCGTCTCCCGCGCCGTCAGCGGCGGCTCCTCATACACCATCTCCGTGGCTGGCGACCCGCCCCGAAGAGCCAGCGCCACCACCAGGGCAGCCGCGCATACAATCAGAACCCGTTCCATGTCCGCACGCTTCCATTTCAGCTTCACCGCTTTCGGCCTCCTCATCATCCATGGGTTTGTTGGATTGTATGAGCCGCTGCCGATGGCTATGACAGGCTTGGCATTTTCGCCCGCATCGTTTATAATAGGATGGAATGAACGATAAAGGTGGAATGTGCCATGCCCATGGACGGACTGACCATCGGCTTTGCCGCCCGGGAACTCCACGCGGCCCTGGTCGGCGGCCGCATCGATAAAATCACCCAGCCGGAAAAGGACACCCTGATCCTGCTGATCCGCGCGGGAAGTGAAAACAAGCGCCTCCTGCTGTGCGCGTCCCCCAACAACGCCCGCTGCCATTTGACCGTCTCAACCTTTCCTAACCCGCTGGAGCCGCCTACCTTCTGTATGCTGCTGCGCAAGCAGCTGCTGGGCGGCCGGCTGCAGTCCATCCGGCAGATCAGCGGCGACCGGGTGGTGTACATCGACATTGATACCGTGGACGAGCTGGGGGATCATGTGCTGCGTCGGCTGATTCTGGAGATCATGGGCCGTCACTCCAACCTGATGCTGGTGGATGGCCAGAACCGCATCCTGGAAGCCGCCCGCCACGTCAGTGCCGATATGAGCCGTGTTCGCCAAATTCAGCCGGGGCTGCCCTATCTGCCGCCCCCCGCCCAGGACAAGCTCGATCCCCTCCAGCTTACGGCACAAGCGCTGGCTGCTCGCCTGGCCGCTCAGGGCGACGTTCCCCTGCACAAGGCCCTGGCCGCCTGCGTCTCCGGCCTGTCGAATCCCGCGGCCCGGGAGCTGGCATTCCGCGTTCTGGCCCCGGGCGAGGATCGCGCCCAAGACCTGGGCGAAGCTGCCCTCCGTCTGGCCGATCTGCTGCGCCGTCTGCCGGAAATGACCTCGCCCCGGGTGCTGCTCAGCGAAAGCGGCGACGCCGAGGATGTTTTTGCCTTCCCCTACCTCAGCCGGGATATGGCCCGCCAGCAGGACTATCCCACCGTCAGCCAGGCGCTGGAAAGGTACTTCGGCGCCCGGGATCAGCAGGACCGCCTCGCTCAGAAGAGCGCCTCGATGCTTCGGCTGCTCAAGGGGCATATCGAGCGCTGCGAAAAGAAGCTGGCCCTCCAGGAGGAGGAGCTGGCTTCCGCCGCCCGGATGGAGGAATATCGCCTGACGGGCGAGATCATCAACGCCAATCTGTGGCAATTGAAAAAGGGCATGACCAGCGTCACCCTGCCCAATTTTTACGATGAGAACGGCGGCGCCATCACCGTGGCGCTGGATATTCAGCTGACCCCGGTTCAAAATGCCCAGCGGTACTTCAAGCGCTATCAAAAGGCCCGTTCCGCCCGGGAGACCGCCGCCCTTCAGCGGGAGAAGACCCTAGCCGAGCTGGACTATCTGGAAGGCATCCTGCTGGACGTGGGCAAATGCGTGGGGGAAAGCGAGCTGGAGGAAATCCGTGAGGAGCTGGCCCGCACCGGCTATATGAAGCGCGTAACCAACCGCCGTCAGCAGCGAGCCCTGCCCCAGAGCAAGCCCTACCGATACCAGTCCTCCGACGGCATTGACATACTGGTGGGGAAAAACGCCGCCCAGAATGATCGGCTCACCGGCTCCGCCCGTCCCGGGGAAACCTGGCTCCACGCCAAGGATATGCCCGGCAGCCACGTCATCATCCGCTATGAAGGCGACGCCGAGCATCCCCTGCCGGAACAGACGCTTCTGGAGGCCGCGATCCTGGCCGCATGGTACTCCAAGGGCCAGCGCTCCTCCTCCGTGCCCATTGACTATACCCTGCGCCGGTATGTGAAAAAGCCTGGCGGCGCGGCCCCCGGCAAGGTGATCTATACCAATCAGCGCACCTTGTACATGACCGTCAGCGAGGCGGACGTGCGGGCCATTCGGATGATGGAGGCATAAGCCAAGCTGCGCAACCGATGGTCGAGGGAAAAGCCGACGGTTGGTTGAATTTTGCGCACCCGACTCGACGCCTGGTCGCTTCCGCGCAGGGAGGGGCGGTGGTATACTGTCGCCATCAACGAAAGGAGGTCATGGATATGACCGCGTATCAAGCTCTTGGCCAGCGCATCGCCAGCCTGCGCCGTCAGCGCGGACTGACCCAGGATCAGTTGGCGGAGCGGCTGGGAATCTCCGCCCAGGCCGTTTCCAAGTAGGAAACCAACGTTCCTGCCCTGACATCATGCTGCTGCCCGCTCTGGCGGATCAGCTGCAGGTGACCACGGACGCGCTGCTCAAGGGCGAAGCCCAGCCCGAAACCCGCCTGATCCCGTAGGAAACCCGCAAAGCCGCGGATAAACTCATTCTTCGCCTGCGCGTTTTCGGCAGCAACGGCGACAAAATTCAGGTCAGTCTGCCCTTCGCGCCGGTTTGCTCACCAACATCATCGTTGAGAAGGCAGGGCGCCCGGATATGCTCTCAATGAAGGCGGAGGACAATAACGGGCACAATCCCTTCCAATCCATTGATCCAGAGCAGATCATCGCGCTGGTGGAGCAGGGCGTTCTGGGCAAGCTGGTGGAAGCCACCACTGCCGACGGCGACCAGATCGAAGTATGGGTGGAGTGACCGATGCGCATCATGTTTGGCACACAGGACAGGGCCCGCTGCCTTCGCGCCCCCATACGCCTTCTGTGCAGCAGGCTTGGCGTCCGGCTGCTCTCCGGCGCCGGCAGCAGCCGGACAGAGGAGGAAGTCCCCGTGCCTCTGCTCACCCGGCCCCAGGCCGCGGCCTTGGTGAAGACCCTGCGCCAAAGCGGCGCTCTGCTCCAGCAGCGTCAGCTTCTCCTGGTGGATTTCCACAGCAGCGACGGTTTTTTCCTGAAAATTGAATGCTGATTCGCCAAACCCCCCGCCCTCAGCCCATGCTGAAGACGTGGGTTTTCTCTTTGCCCGGCGCTGACGCCGCGCCGCAGCCGCTTGTCAATTCGCGCCGCCCTGTGTATAATAGGAAGCAGCAACCAGCCGCGCCAGCGCCGTCAATCGCTTATCATAACGCTGGAAGAAGGTCTTCATGACGCCGCACCAGCGGTATCGCCCCGTGTCGGCGTCTCGCTCCCGATAACAGCCGTTCCGGCACAGCGCGTACCAGGAGCAGGCACGGCATTCCTCCGGCGTCGCCAGGGAGCGCTGTACAAAAGCTTCCGCCCTCGCTCCCCGCAGCATGGGCCGCAGCGGCGATTCCGTCAGCTTACCCAGGGCCCATTCGTCCAGGGCGTAAAAATCGCAGGGATAGACCGTGCCGTCGCTTTCCACCACCATGGACAGGCTGCACCGCCCCGTCATGGCGCAGCTTTCCGGCCCGCGGCCGCACAGCATGTCCAGCAAGTTGTCGAAAAGGCGGATGCTGATGGGACTGCCCGCCAGGAAAGCCCGTTCGTATCGCTCAAATGCCCGGTCAAGGAAGCCGCTGTACGCTTCCTCCGTCAGGCTGTATGTCCCCGCCGCGCCGTCCAGACCGTCCAGGCACGGAATGAACTGCAGGTAGCGGTGCTCCTCCAGGGCGTCCAGCACTTCATCGGCACGCAGGGCGGCCTCGTTCGTCAGCACGCAAAGGATGTTGTAACTGACGCCCTTGGCCTTCAGCCGCCGGATGGTATCCATCACCCGGCCGTAGGTGCCCTGGTGCTGCGCGTCCACGCGGCAGGCGTCGTGGGTGACGGCGCTTCCGTCCAGCGATATGCCCAGCAAGAACCGATGCCGGACAAGCAGGTCGATCAGCTCCTCCGACAAGGTCAAGCCATTGGTCTGAACCACATTGTGCACGCGCAGCTGCCTGCTGTTGTATCTTCGCTCCAGCCGAACCACCTCACGGAAATAGTCAACGCCCGCCAGGGTGGGTTCACCTCCCTGAAACACAAAGGTGACCTGCTCATCCGCGAAAATCATCACCCGGCGGATCACACACGCCAGGGTGGCAAAATCCATCGGCGGATGGCAGGGCGCGGCGCGGCGGGCGGCCTCGTCGGCATAGAAACAGTAGCCGCAGCGCATGTTGCAAAGACTGGAAACAGGCTTGACCATCACGGTGATAGGCGGCACAGCCATCACGCTCCTTCCTGTGATTGTGTTCTGCGCGCGGCGGCCAAACCCTTCCGGCGCGCAAAAATCATGGTCCCTTTTCGCGCTCAATTCGGAATGCCGACGCGTATTCCGCCCTTCAGCCGCCGTGTAAGCGCCGGAAAGCGGACAAACAGCCAAAGAAGCCTTACCGCGCGTCCGCCAACCGAGGATGTGCCGGATGAATGAATGAGGGAGTTTTGCCCAATGCACAAGAAGCTGCGTTCCACCAGCATCATGAGCCGTTACGCGATGCTGCTCTTTATGGTCATCGCTACGCTGGCCGGCATCCTATCCTACATCCTGCTGAACTTCGCGGCGGATCGCTTTGAGTCCTACGAGCTCCAAAACATGGAAGCCGGGATGCAGTCGGCTGCCGATGACCTGGAAAATCAGTATGAGGTGCTGACGGATATTGTTCACAAAATCCAGGTCACATCCTACTATCAGCCCAATATCGTCCGCATGGACGCTTACCGGGATATTGAGCTGCTGAAGGACTTTGTGTACTTCAAAAACTTTTCGCCCTTGCTGAACCGATATTTTCTCATTTATCCCGACCTTTATCCCCTCCCGCAGAAGGCCTTTACCTCCGATGGGCAAACCTCCTATTTTCCCTTTTACTGCCAGACGCTCTTTGGTCTGAAGGCCGAGGAAAGCGCCAGCCTGTACCAGCATATTGTCAGCGCGAGGGAGCGTGAATGCCTGATCGTTGGGGAACACGCGCTGCTGATCTTTCCCATTCGCTTTCTGGAAGCGCAGCTGCCCGACAGCCGCGCCGTCATGACCTTTGTTATCCCCGTCAGGCAGGCGCTGGCGCGGATGCGCCAGATGGCAGCCAACCTGCCTGATCAGTTCGCGCTGACCATGGTCGGCATCGCGCTCAATCGCTTCCAGGACGGGCTGATCCAGCCACTGTCCCAGGTGGGCGGACTGTCCCCGGAGCAGGGCGGTCGGCTGATAACCGTACATGCCGCGGAGCGTCTGCTTGATCTAACCGCCAGTGTGCCCGATGACAAATGGGCACTGCTGAATTCGGCCCTTCCCGGCTGGGTCTTTGCCGGCTTCGCGCTGTGCCTGGCGCTGGTGGCGGTCGTTTCCGTCCTGCTAACCCGGGTTTTCGCCAAGCCGCTTCGCAGCCTGATCAACCAGCACACCCCTCCAGGCGAGCGCTTCAAAAACGAGTTTGTTCAGCTGGAAGAACTGGTCAGCCGGATGGAACGGGAAAATGGCAACTCCATGCGTCAGCTGCGAAACAGAACATTGCTGACCATGCTTCGAGGCTATTACAGCGAGGGGCTGATGAAGCGCTGGGGCTTCCTGCAGCTGGACTTCCACTGGCAGCGCTATTGTGTCCAGGTCATCGCGGCCGCCGGGCTGGAGGAGGACGAGGCTCGCTTCCGCGTCGCGGACATCGAGCGCCTCACAGACAGGCACGCCGGCTTCCTGGCCGTCCACATCCCGGAGGATCACGTCATCGCCGTCATCAACGGCTTCAGCACGGCGGAAGACGGCGAGGCCGCCCAACGGCAGCTTCAGCGGCTGGCGCAGGCTTGGGACGCTGTATGCAGCCCCGGCAAAGCCTACGATACCCCGCAGCGGCTGTCCATTTCCTACATGGAAGCCATGACGGCTCACCTGCGTACCCTGAAATGGCAAAGCGAAAACCTGACGGATATGCATACCTTCGCCATCCAGCTGGTGACGGCGGCCGAACGCGGCGACGACGAGGGCATGCGGCAGCTGTGCGATCAGCTGACTCGGCAAATCCAGGATACCGAGGCATCCCGGACACTCATCGCCAGCATCGCTGCCCGGCTGATGACAGAGCTTGGCGTCTTGGCCGGAGAGCGTCATGTGGTGCTTGACCGCCAGCGGGTCAGTATGCTGACGCTGCTGCCCAGCCTGCCCCTTCTGCTGAAGGATACCTGCGACCTGGTGCGTGACACCTTCTATTATGAGCCGGAGGAGCATCTGAGCCGTGCCGACGGCATCGCTCAGGCCATTGTCGAGTACGTCCAGGAGAACGCCTTCGACCCGGACTTTGACCTGAGCCGCATCGCGGATCAATTCGGCCTGAGCAACGACTACATCAGCATGATGATTAAAAAAGTGACCGGCACGGCCTTCAAGGAGTACCTCACCGAGCTGCGGCTGGATCAGGCGCGCCAGCTGCTGCGCGAACGCCCCGATTTGACCGTCAACGACGTGAGCCTGCAGGTGGGATATCGCAAGGCCTCCAACTTCATTCGCAAATTCAAGGAAAAATATGGCTGCACTCCCGCGCAGTATCGTCAGCCCGCCTGATTCATGTTGTATTTGGTGTGAAATCAGACAAACAGGCATCTTTATCGAGTTTTCGGGTATTGAAATTCATTGCTTTTCATGACTATAATTAAACACGAAGCAACGGACGCGGCGAGGCACAGCGCTTCACCGCGTCTGTTTTCACACAGCAAAGGGGAGGTTGGCCACATGCAGCTTGGTCAAACAAATCGGACAAAACGAATACTCCTAAGGCGGCTGAAGGAAAGCTGGCAATGGTGGCTGCTGCTGCTGCCCGCGTTTGTTTATGTCTGCATCTTCGCCTATGGCCCAATGTACGGCCTGCAAATCGCCTTCCGCAACTACCGTCCCCGGCAGGGTATCACGGGAAGCGCATGGGTGGGGCTGGAACATTTCATTCGCTTTTTCAACTATCCCAACTTTTGGAAGATGCTCCGCAATACGCTGACCATCACCCTGTATTCCCTGGCGACCTTTCCCTGCGCCATCCTGTTCGCCCTGATGCTCAACGAGGTCTACCAGGTCAAGCTGAAAAAGTCCATGCAGATGATTACCTACGCCCCTCACTTCATGTCAGAGGTGGTGGTCTGTTCCCTGGTATGGATGATGCTCGACCGGGCCAACGGCCCCATCAACAACCTGATCGCGGCCTTGGGCGGCGAACGGATTGCCTTCATGACCGATCCTGCCAGCTTCCCCAGCATTTATGTCTGGTCAGGCGTGTGGCAGAACCTGGGCTGGGATTCCATTCTCTACATTTCCGCCCTGGCCTCCATCTCCCCGGAAATCGTGGAAGCCGCGAAGATCGACGGCGCCAACCGCCTGCAGATCATCCGCCACGTCAACATTCCCGGCATCCTGCCCACCATCGCCATTACCTTTATCATGCGTACCGGCGGCCTGCTGTCCGTGGGACACACGAAGATCTTCCTTCTGCAAAACGACCTGAACCTAGACGCCTCCCAGGTGATCTCCACCTATGTGTACAACATCGGCTTGGTGGACGGCCAGTACAGCTATTCCACCGCCATCGGCCTGTTCAATAACCTGGCCAACATCCTGGTGCTGCTGCTGGCCAACAAAATCGTCAAGAAAGCGACCGACACGGGTCTGTTTTGAAAGGAGGCGCCCGCGCTATGACCAATCAGCTATCCACCCAGCCTGTGAAGCGGCGGCGTATCCGGGTTTCCCTCTTTGACGCGGTGAACACTCTGCTGCTGCTGCTGGTTACCTTCATCTGCCTGTATCCCATCTACTACGCCATCATCGCCTCCTTCTCGGATTACAACGCCGTCGCCACGGGACAGGTGGGGCTGCTCCCCGTTGGCTTCCAGCTGACGGCCTACCAGGCCGTGTTCGAGAACCGGCAGGTCTGGCAGGGGTATTGGAACACCATCCAGTACACGGTGGGCGGCACGGCCTTCAACCTGTTCCTGACCATCCCCGCCGCTTACGCCATGAGCAAGAAGCGAATGCTGGGCCACGGTGTGCTGACCTGGTTCTTCCTGATTACCATGTACTTCGGCGGCGGCATGATCCCCACCTACCTGCTCAACAAGTCCCTGGGGCTGGTGAACAACCCGCTCATCATGATTATCTCCGGCGGCCTGAGCGTCTACAACATGATCGTCACCCGCACCTACTTTGAGAACAGCATCCCCGACAGCCTCTACGAGGCGGGCCGCATTGACGGCAGCAGCGAGATCGGGCTGTTCTTCAAGGTAGCCCTGCCCCTGTCGATGCCCATCATCGCGGTCATGTGCCTGTACTATGCCGTGGGTCACTGGAACGGGTACTTTACCGCGCTGATTTACCTGACCAAAACCAAGTGGCAGCCCCTGGCGCTGGTGCTCCGTCGCATCCTCATCATGAATCAGGCCGCGCTGGACGACGCCATCGCCTCCACCGACCCCAACCTGCTGGCCAACGCCGTCACCCGCGCGAACCTGGTGGTCACCATGAAGTACGCGCTGGTCATGGTCGCCAGTATCCCCATGCTGATCCTGTACCCCTTCATCCAGAAGTATTTCGTGAAGGGCGTTATGATCGGCTCCGTCAAAGGCTGAATCGCCACCCGATGGCGTTCAAATCAACAAGGAGGGAAAACCATGAAGAAACTGCTTGCCCTGGTACTGTCCCTGGCGATGCTCCTGACCTCTGCCGCCGCGCTGGCCGAGATTCCGGACTACGTCAACACCGACAGCATGTACCCCGCCGTCAAGGACGGCAAGGATGTGTCCATTAGCATCCTGACCACCCGCAATTCCACCGCCACCAACGACATTGAGGATGTCTGGTTCTTCCAGTGGCTGGCCGAGGCCATGGACGTCGAACTGGAGCTGGAGCAGACCCTGGAAACCCAGGAACGCATCAGCCTGATGTTTGCCGCCGACGAGGTGCCCGACCTGGTGTGGGGCATCAGCCTGAGCAACAACGATGTGATGACCTATGGTGTGGAAGAAAAAATGCTGCTGGTTTGGAACGATCTGCTCACCCCTGAGCTGATGCCCAATGCCTGCAAGGCCATGGAGGAATACCCGGACGCCTTCATCGCCGCCACGGCCCCCGACGGCAACATCTATGCCCTGCCCGAGATCACCGGCTCCCGCTATCATGCCAACACCGGTTCCTTCTCCGCGGCCATCCGCATGTACATCAACGAGGAGTGGCTGAAGGCCTGCGGCCTGGAGAAGCCCGCCACCCTGGACGAGTTCCTGAACGTGCTGCGCACCTTCAAGGAAAAGGACCCCGCCGGACTGGGCGACCAGATGATCCCCCTGATCGGCAACCAGAACAAGGATAAGGAATTTGTCTGGAACGCCCTGGGCTTCTATGGCCGCAACACCAACCAGTGGGGAACAGCCTGGGAGATCAAGAATAACGAGATCGTCCTGCCCTGCTACACCGAGGAAGCCCGCGAGTTCATCAAGTTCTACAAGACGCTCTACGACGAGGGCCTCATCTCCCCCGACTACTTCACCATGGATCAGACCACGGCCCGGGGCCTGATCGCCTCCAATGTGTGCGGCGTGTTCGGTGATTCCACCATCGCCTCCCTGGGCGACGCTTGGCCGGCCTGGGGCGCTCTGTCACCCATGACCAGCGCCTATAACGACGTGGCCGTGGCCAGCATGAACAACACCTTCAACACCGGCATGTGCTATGCCTCCTCCAACACCAAGTATCCTGAAGTCGTGGCCCGCATTGTGGACTACATGTATTCCGCGGAAGGCTCCACCCTATATTTCTACGGCCCCATGAAGGGCGGCGACAAGCCCCTGTACAACGTGGACGGCTGGTTCTTCGACGAGAACGGCAAAATCACCACGGACAAGGTCGCGAACGGCGAGTACACCGACATTTCCGAGTACACCTATCAGTTCATCAAGTCCTACTCCAGCGCTCCCGGCCGCTATGACCTGTACAACGAGGAAATCTACAGGATGGCCGGCCTGCCCTACAACGGCGACGTCCGCACCATCACCGACAAGCTGACCGGCGCCACCGTGCCTTCCACCGTGATGGACGTCATCGTGGACGACAACAACGACGGCCACTGGCGTACCATCCAGTCCGAGGCGCTGCTGGACTACCTGACCACCGTCCGCATTCCCGGCGTGTACCTGACCGCCGAGCAGAACCAGCGCGTGGCCGATCTGAGCACCGTCATTAACGACCATGTGACTGCCGAGACCGCCAAGTTCATCGTGGGCACCCGTCCCCTGGAAGAGCTGGACGCCTACTTTGCCGAGCTAAAGAACCTGGGCATTGAGGAGTATATTCAGATCTACCGCGACGCCTACGCCGGCTTCACCGCTTCCCTGAAGTAAATCATTCAAACGCAGGGGCAGGGAACATGATGTCCCTGCCCCTCTTTTTCTTCGCTGTCATACACAGCAAGCCAATTATTGTGCAGCCGTCAGAGAGCGCAGCGATCCCTGACGGTTAGTTCCTAAAGGCTTGCAGGAATCCGGGCACCGTACCACCCACGAAAAGCGAGGCAATACCGCATGAACCTGCTCGTGATCTTCACCGACCAGCAGCACAAAAAAGCCCTGGGCCGGGTTGATCCCCTTTATCAAACACCCCATCTCAACGCCCTGGCAGACGACGGCGTGCTTTTCACCAATGCTTACAGCAACAACCCGCTGTGCGGCCCTTTCCGAGGATGCCTGATGACGGGGCTGATGACCAGCCATAATGGCCTGAAAGCCAACAACCTGCCGCTTCCCGATGGCGTACCCACCCTGGCCGGGCAGCTGCGAGCGCAGGGCTGGCAGACCGGCTTCGTGGGCAAATGGCACCTGGGCGGGAAAGGCAACGACCCCATTCCCCAGGCCATCCGCGGCGGCTTCGAGCACTTCAATGGCTACCAGATGTACAACGGCTT
>ERZ777306.3542-NODE-3542-length-16150-cov-72.189376_pt1 | contig 16150 bp, 13 predicted proteins | sample MGYA00374966_ERZ777306 | MGnify/ENA primary metagenome ERZ777306 (study PRJEB29329, sample SAMN06343882) | mouse gut metagenome | isolation source: Mouse cecum | place: Austria: Vienna | collected 2014-11-15 ...
TAATACCCCTTCCGCCAACTACAGACGGACGCGACAAGAAGAGCCGGGGTAAGTTAAAATATCAGCTATAAGATTATGACTGAAGAGAATTTAAACAGGCTCTAAACGGGCGTAAATAATTCCCATTCATATGGTTCCGGTTGTTTCGGGTATATTGATTCGCTTCTGTGCGGGGATGAATCAAAGCAGTATTGAAATATATCGGACCATGTACTTGACTCACTCAAGTCTCCTATATCATTTCATTGAGTGTAGTACTTGTTACGGTCAAGTCTCCTACTTGTTACAGCTAAATCTCCTATCAAATATAAAAAGTAAAAAACTGCCTTCAGCCGCTATCCCCTTCTACAAAGGCGTTTGAGAATAAAACTGAAACGGTTGAAACCGGATTACAGCATAAAATCTGGTAAGAGAGTTTTGGCTGGTTTGGATACGGATAATTGGAGATTTGGCTCATTCCTGCACAAAAATGAACATTATTCTATCAGAATCTTTCTTTCTTACTTGCTTTTGTCGTTTGATTTCCATAATTTTAGCCACCGTAAACCCTTAAAAAAATAATTCTATGGATAGCATTCTTTTCTGGCTGGTTCCGGCTGCTTCCGTGTTAGCCCTCTGCTTTGCTTATTACTTCCATAAGCAAATGATGAAGGAGAGTGAAGGTACTCCCCAAATGATAAAAATTGCCGCTGCCGTGCGCAAAGGCGCTATGTCTTACTTGAAACAGCAATACAAGATTGTAGGCAGGGTATTCCTGGGTCTGGTAATTTTGTTCTCAATTATGGCTTATGGCTTTCATGTTCAGAATGCATGGGTTCCCATTGCTTTTCTGACGGGTGGTTTCTTCTCCGGTCTTTCCGGTTTCCTTGGAATGAAAACGGCAACTTATGCATCGGCGCGTACCGCCAATGCCGCGCGCAGCTCGTTGAACTCAGGATTGAGAATCGCTTTCCGAAGCGGCGCGGTGATGGGACTGGTGGTTGTCGGCCTTGGTTTGCTCGATATTTCCTTTTGGTATCTGTTGCTGAACGCGGTAATTCCTGCCGACGCGCTCACGCCTACTCATAAACTCTGCGTGATTACCACTACAATGCTTACTTTCGGTATGGGAGCTTCCACACAGGCGCTTTTTGCCCGTGTCGGTGGTGGTATCTATACAAAGGCTGCCGATGTGGGAGCCGACCTGGTGGGTAAGGTGGAGGCCGGAATTCCTGAGGACGACCCGCGCAATCCCGCCACTATTGCCGACAACGTAGGTGATAACGTCGGTGACGTAGCCGGTATGGGAGCCGATTTATATGAATCTTACTGCGGTTCTATCTTGGCAACCGCTGCCTTGGGTGCTGCCGCTTTTATCCATTCTGCCGATACGGTGATGCAGTTCAAAGCCGTTATTGCTCCGATGCTGATTGCGGCAGTGGGCATAATCCTTTCTATTATAGGTATATTCGCTGTCCGTACCAAGGAGGATGCGAAGATGAAAGACTTGTTGGGCTCGTTGGCATTCGGAACGAATCTTAGTTCCGTGCTTATCGTTATAGCTACCTTCCTTATATTGTGGCTTTTGAAACTTGATAACTGGGCGCTGATTTCTTGTGCCGTGGTAGTCGGCCTGCTGGTCGGCATTGTCATCGGGCGTTCTACGGAGTATTATACTTCCCAGTCTTATCGTCCCACTCAGAAACTGAGTGAAAACGGAAAGACCGGTCCTGCCACGGTGATTATCTCCGGTATCGGTCTGGGCATGCTTTCTACGGCTATTCCTGTGATTGCCGTAGTCGTAGGCATCATAGCTTCTTATCTATTGGCTTCCGGTGGCGACTTTGCCAATGTCGGAATGGGATTGTACGGAATCGGTATTGCTGCTGTCGGCATGCTTTCTACATTAGGCATTACATTGGCAACGGATGCCTACGGCCCGATTGCCGATAATGCAGGCGGTAATGCGGAAATGGCAGGCTTGGGTGCTGAAGTCCGCAAACGTACCGATGCGCTCGACTCTCTCGGAAATACAACCGCTGCCACAGGAAAAGGTTTTGCAATCGGCTCCGCCGCACTGACTGGTCTGGCTTTGTTGGCATCTTATATTGAGGAAATCCGAATCGGCCTGACCCGTCTCGGCAGTGTGGACTTGACTTACTCGGATGGAAGCCCTTTCAACGTAGCGAATGCGACATTTATCGACTTCATGAACTATTATGAAGTGAACCTGATGAACCCGAAAGTTCTTTCGGGCATGTTCCTCGGTTCGATGATGGCCTTCCTGTTCTGTGGGCTGACGATGAATGCGGTAGGGCGTGCCGCAGGGCATATGGTAGACGAGGTACGTCGCCAGTTCCGTGAAATCAAAGGTATCCTGGCGGGAGAAGCCGAACCGGATTACGAACGCTGTGTTGCCATCTCTACAAAAGGGGCACAAAGGGAAATGGTCGTTCCCTCTCTGGTTGCTATCATTACTCCTATCCTTACCGGGCTCGTCTTTGGTGTTCCCGGTGTGCTCGGTCTGCTGATTGGTGGTCTGAGCAGTGGTTTCGTATTGGCTATCTTCATGGCTAATGCCGGCGGTGCATGGGATAACGCAAAGAAATATGTGGAAGAAGGCAACTTCGGTGGCAAAGGCAGCGAAGTTCATAAAGCAACCGTAGTAGGCGACACGGTAGGCGATCCGTTCAAGGATACGTCCGGCCCCAGCTTGAATATTCTGATAAAACTGATGAGCATGGTAGCCATTGTGATGGCAGGGCTCACTGTTGCCTGGAGCTTGTTCTAAAAAAAAAGTAAGAAATAACCAAGAAAAAGGAGACGGAAAACGAGTCTCCTTTTTTTATTTCCTTTACCTTTGTGCTTGAATAAAAATAAGTTGTACCTGAATAAAAACGATAAAAATGCTATTACCTTATTTGAATGAGAATCTGATTGAAGCGGGATGCGATGAGGCAGGTCGTGGCTGTCTGGCAGGTGCGGTCTATGCTGCTGCCGTGATTCTTCCGAAGGACTTTAAGAATGAGTTGTTGAATGACTCCAAGCAACTGACGGAAAAACAGCGCTATGCATTGCGTGAGGTGATAGAAAAGGAAGCAATAGCCTGGGCGGTTGGTGTCGTTTCACCGGAAGAAATAGATGAGATAAATATCCTGCGTGCTTCTTTCCTGGCCATGCACCGTGCTGTCGACCAACTGACTACCCGCCCACAGCATTTGCTAATTGATGGAAACCGTTTTAATAAATATTCTGATATTCCTCATACCACAGTAATAAAGGGAGATGGGAAATTTCTTTCAATAGCCGCCGCATCTATTTTGGCCAAAACTTATAGAGATGACTATATGAACCGTCTCCACGAGGAATATCCGTTTTACGATTGGAATCATAATAAAGGTTACCCGACGAAGAAACACCGTGCTGCCATTGCCGAACGTGGGACAACTCCTTATCATCGTTTAACATTTAATCTGCTGGGAGACGGACAACTTTCTTTGGGATTCTAGGTTTATTTGTTCTCTCCGAACTTGTAATTTCTACATTTTTTTGCAGAATAAGCACGATTTTGTTACATATAAGCCTGGTTTTGTTCTGTTTAGTATGAAAGAGTGTTGTTTAGTGCTTTTAATTGTTATTAAAATGCTATATATTTGCAAACGGTAACAAGAATTAAAAAGTTTAAAATCATGGCAACAAACAAGCTATTATGTTCTTTTAGAATTATTGGGGTATTTTCTATCATGTTGGTTTGCGCTCTTTCTGCAAATGCACAGTTCTTACGTACTTCTTATTTTATGGAAGGCACGCATTATCGTCAACAATTGAATCCGGCTTTGACACCGACGAAAGGTTACTTCAATCTTCCGGTAATTGGTGCCGTAAATGCAACGGTTGGTTCTACTTCGTTAGGATATCAGGATATCATTGATATTATTGATGATGGAGATGATTTCTATAAAAGTACGGACTTTATGAATCGTCTGAAAGATAATAATAAACTGAATGTGAACTTCAGCACAGAAATTCTTTCTGCCGGATGGTATAAAGGGAAAAACTTCTGGTCGTTTAATATTGGTCTCCGTACGGATATTGGTGCGAACTTGACTAAATCTATGTTCACTTTCTTGAATGAAATGGATGGATTTGAAGATAAAACATGGGAAAACCAAAAATATAATATTGGTGGACAACAATTGAATATAAATGCGTATACCGAGATCGGCCTAGGTCTTTCGCGACAGATAAACAATCGTTTGACTGTTGGCGCCAGAGTGAAGGCTCTATTAGGTATTGGTAATATGGAGTTGAAAATTAACAACGCATATATGAATGCTGTTTTGCCAGGTGAATCTAGAATAGCAGAATTTGAGCGAATGCAGATTACCAACCTTGCTCAGATAGAGGATTTAAAAAATGAAATTGGTAACTATAAGGCGGAGTTGGCTGTAGGTGCTACTTTGGAAAGCTCTTTTAAAGGACTTAATTTGACACAAGAACCAGGACAAGATTATATTAGCGATATAGAGTTTGAGGCTAAAGATATGGGTATTGCTGGTTATGGATTTGGTATTGATTTAGGTGCCTCATATAAAATATTGGATAATCTGACAGTGTCTGCATCCATTCTAGACTTAGGTTTTATTACATGGTCTAAAGGAAGTACACAAATAGCTAGTGCTAATGGTGGTATTGATATGAAAGGTCAGACTTATGTTGATCAGCTCTCTGCTATCAATCCTGCCGATCCTGATGCTTTGGCTCAAGCTCAAACTATTATTAATGGTTTTTCAAACGAAGCGATGGATTATTTAAATCGTGTAAGTAGTGGTGATGTACTTGATTATGAAATGTTGCAACTTAGAACAGAAGATGCAGCTAAATCTCGCAAATCCCGTCTGGCTTCTACATTAGTATTAGGTGCAGAATACGGTTTCTTCAATAACAAACTGGCAGTTGGTGGATTGTATACAACTCGTTTTGTACAACCGAAAGCTATGACCGAATTGACATTCTCTGCAAACTATCGTCCGAAAAACTGGTTTAACGTAGCTCTTAGTTACTCAGTAATTCAGTCAGCAGGTAAGTCTTTCGGTCTGGGTCTGAAATTAGGCCCATTATTTGTTGGAACCGACTATATGTTCTTAGGAAAGAACTCTAACTCTGTCAACGGATTCGTTGGAGTCTCTATCCCATTGGGTGGAAGAAAAGTAAACAAACAAGGATAAAATAGAATTTAATTTCTCTCTCTAAACATTCTCTTTTAATTAATTCTCTATCGAAGTAAAAACGTATAATTTCAGCCTGTTATCTGTGACTGGATGACAGGCTGTTTTTTTATATCAGAACCATTTAATCTTCCTGAATATCACGAATGCCATTGTAGACAATCCGATAGAGAAGAGTACAATCAGAGAAAAAGCGAAAGGAACTTCTTCCAAATGAATATCCACATTCATGCCATAGAAGCTGGCAATCAATGTCGGAAGCATCAGGACTATCGACAACCTTGTCATGCGTTTCATGATTGTATTCATATTATTCGAGATAATAGAGACGAAGGCATCCATTGTTCCCGTGAGAATGTGAATGTCGCTGGAATTATTTCCCGCTTTCATCTTCAATGCCTGCCTGGCAGTATCCTGTTCTGCAAAAAGACTGAGATTTCCTTCGCTCGGCTACTGTAACTTAACATAGATTAAACGTTTACATAACCATCTTTTTCGTACCTTTGCGCCCGAAAATCAGAGTGATAATTTAAATATTGAAATATTATGAGCAAGAAAGCCCTTTTAATGATCCTCGATGGTTGGGGATTAGGCGACCAAAAGAAAGACGATGTAATCTTCAACACTCCCACTCCTTACTGGGATTATCTGACAACTACTTATCCTCATTCTCAGCTTCAGGCAAGCGGTGAAAACGTTGGCTTGCCCGACGGACAGATGGGTAACTCTGAGGTAGGTCACTTGAATATTGGTGCCGGACGCGTGGTTTATCAGGATTTGGTGAAAATCAATCGTGCATGTGCGGACAACAGTATCCTGAAGAATCCTGAAATCGTTTCAGCCTTCTCTTATGCAAAAGAAAACGGAAAGAGCGTTCATTTCATGGGATTGACTTCCAACGGTGGCGTACACAGCTCACTCGTTCACCTTTTCAAACTTTGCGACATCGCTAAAGAATACAATATCGACAGTACATTCATCCACTGCTTCATGGATGGTCGTGACACCGACCCGAAGAGTGGTAAAGGCTTTATCGAAGAACTTTCTGCACACTGCGAGAAATCAGCAGGAAAGATTGCTTCTATCATCGGCCGTTACTATGCTATGGACCGTGACAAACGTTGGGAACGTGTGAAAGAAGCATATGACCTGCTGGTAAACGGCGAAGGAAAGAAAGCTGCCGACATGGTTCAGGCAATGCGGGAATCATATGACGAAGGCGTGACAGACGAATTTATCAAGCCGATTGTAAATGCAAACGTTGACGGAACAATCAAAGAAGGCGATGTCGTTATCTTCTTCAATTACCGTAACGACCGTGCAAAAGAGTTGACTGTCGTACTGACTCAGCAGGATATGCCGGAAGCAGGCATGCATACCATTCCGGGGGTGCAATATTACTGTATGACTCCGTATGACGCTTCTTTCAAGGGTGTTCATATCCTGTTCGATAAAGAAAATGTTGCTAATACACTGGGTGAATATCTTTCTGCGAACGGCAAGAGCCAGCTTCATATCGCTGAAACTGAAAAGTATGCCCACGTGACATTCTTCTTCAACGGTGGACGCGAAACTCCGTTTGACAAGGAAGAACGTATCCTCGTACCTTCTCCGAAAGTGGCTACTTACGACTTGAAACCGGAAATGAGCGCTTATGAAGTAAAAGATAAATTGGTGGCTGCTATCAACGAAAATAAATATGATTTCATTGTAGTGAATTTCGCTAACGGTGATATGGTAGGCCATACCGGTATTTACGAAGCTATCGAGAAAGCAGTTGTTGCTGTAGACGCTTGCGTGAAGGATGTAATCGAAGCTGCCAAAGCACAGGATTACGAAGCAATCATCATTGCCGACCACGGTAACGCTGACCATGCTTTGAACGAAGACGGTACACCGAACACTGCTCACTCTCTGAACCCTGTTCCTTGCATTTACGTGACAGAGAACAAGGCTGCGACAGTAGAAGATGGTCGTTTGGCAGATGTTGCTCCGACTATCTTGAAGATTATGGGTCTGGAAATTCCGGCTGAAATGGATGGTAACGTATTGATTAAGTAATTTGGATTTCTATAACCGAGAGGGCGGAGTATAACTCCGCCCTTTTTGTCTCACATAAGTTTTAGTATGATACAGATTGGTGATGTAGTAGTGTCTCTTGATGTTTTTCAGGAAAAGTTTCTTTGCAACCTGGATGCTTGCAAAGGTGAATGTTGCATTGAGGGTGATGCAGGTGCGCCTGTAGAATTGGAAGAGGTGGAGAAACTGGAAGAAGTGTTGCCGGTCATTTGGGATGAACTGGCACCGGAAGCCCGTGCGATAATAGAAAAGCAAGGAGTGGTATATACAGACGAAGAAGGCGATTTAGTAACCTCGATTGTAAATAATAAGGATTGCGTCTTTACTTGTTATGATGAAAAAGGATGCTGTTACTGCGCTATTGAGAAGGCTTATCGCGAAGGGAAAACAGACTTTTACAAACCGGTGTCCTGCCATCTTTATCCTATCCGGATTGGAGACTACGGACCTTATAAAGCGGTGAATTATCATCGTTGGGACGTATGTAAGGCAGCAGTTTTGTTAGGGAAAAAAGAGAATCTTCCTGTATATCAATTTTTGAAAGAGCCTTTAATCCGTAAGTTCGGTGAAGAATGGTACGAAGAACTTGAAGTAGTTGCCGAAGAACTGAGGAAGCAACATCTCATCTAGGATTTTCGTCTCTTACGGATGCAATATACCTGATATAGTAATATGCACAGGGCTATTGCTATTCCGCATGACGGCGCAACCCATGCTTCCGGATGAATGATAATCAGGAAAATGCAGGTGACGATAACGCAGGAAGTCAGAACAATAAGAAACAATCTCATCTTTGCAAGTAAGGGCTTGGGAAGCGCAGTTTTTAATTTCATAGTTGCTGTTGTATTTCGTTTTTATGCAAGATAGTCATTTTGCCCGGAAATCGATTCTGTTGTTAGGTTTTATTAAGGGAAGAGTGTGTAAATTGGCTCAAAATACTGTTTAATTCCCGTCAGACAAAAGAAAAACGCCGATCGAAGGATTTTCCTTCGCCATCGGCGTTTCCTCGTTGTAAGATGTGAGGTTGGTTTATAAAAACGTAATATTAAAATTATGCATCGATATTTGCATACGTTGCATTCTCTTCAATAAACTCGCGGCGTGGTCCTACGTCTTCACCCATCAACATAGAGAAGATGTAATCGGCTTCTGCGGCATTATCAATATGTACTTGTTTCAGCATACGGTTTTCGGGATCCATAGTCGTTTCCCACAATTGCTGGGCGTTCATTTCACCCAAACCTTTGTAACGTTGTGTGTGGATTGCGTTTTCCGAACCGCCGCCATATGTATCGATAAATTTCTGGCGTTGTGCGTCCGTCCAGCAATACTCTTCTATTTTACCTTTCTTGCAAAGATAGAGTGGGGGAGTAGCGATGTACAGGTAGCCGTTTTGGATAATTTGCGGCATATAGCGGAAGAAGAACGTCATAATCAGCGTGTCGATGTGAGAACCATCGACATCGGCATCGGTCATGATGATAATCTTGTGATAACGCAATTTGTCGATATTGGCAGCTTTGCTGTCATCTTCGGTTCCGATAGTCACGCCAAGAGCTGTATAGATATTGCGAATTTCATCACTTTCCAAAGCTTTGTGGTACATTGCTTTTTCTACGTTCAGAATCTTACCGCGCAGCGGAAGAATAGCCTGGAACATACGGTTACGTCCCTGTTTGGCAGTACCACCTGCCGAATCACCCTCGACAAGGAATAATTCGCATTTAGTCGCGTCCTTATCCGAACAGTCCGCCAATTTGCCCGGCAGACCACCGCCTGACATCGGCGACTTGCGTTGTACCATCTCACGGGCTTTTCTTGCAGCGTGACGCGCGGTAGCAGCCAGAATCACTTTGTCAACGATGGCTTTCGCTTCCTTCGGATGCTCTTCCAGATAATATGCCAGAACTTCACCTACTGCCTGGTCTACAGCACCCATTACTTCGTTGTTGCCCAACTTTGTCTTGGTCTGTCCTTCAAACTGAGGTTCGGCTACTTTTACAGAAATAACGGCGGTCAGACCTTCACGGAAGTCATCTCCCGAGATGTCCACCTTTACCTTTTCCAGCATCTTGCTGTCTTCTGCATATTTCTTCAGCGTGCGGGTCAGTGCACGCCGGAAGCCGGCCAGATGAGTACCACCTTCGATGGTGTTGATATTATTAACATACGAGTGAACGTTTTCAGAGAACCCGGTATTGTACATGATAGCTACTTCGATAGGAATTCCCTGCTTCTCTGAATTCAGGTAGATGACGTCGTTAATCAAGTGCTCGCGTGAAGACTCAATGAAACGTACGAATTCTCTCAAACCCTCTTCTGAATAGAACTGTTCGCTTTTGAAGCTGCCATCCTCATTTACTACCCGGCGGTCGGTCAGAGAAATACGCAGACCAGCGTTCAGATAAGCCAGTTCACGCAGGCGTGAAGCTAAAATCTTGTAATCATATACAGTTTCTGTAAAGATACTGCCGTCCGGCCAGAATTGTTGGCGGGTTCCTGTGATGTCGGATGTACCGACTTCCTTTACAGAATAAAGCGGTTTACCTATCTCGTACTCCTGCTGGTAGATTTTACCGTTACGGAATACTTGCGTTGTCATGTGGGTAGACAGTGCGTTCACACAAGACATACCCACACCGTGCAAACCTCCGGATACTTTGTAAGACCCTTTGTCGAACTTACCTCCGGCGTGCAAAACGGTCATGGCTACTTCCAATGCCGACTTCTTCTCTTTTTCGTGATAATCAACCGGAATACCACGTCCGTTGTCCTGTACTGTGATTGAATTGTCTTCGTTGATAGTCACTTCAATATGGCTGCAATAGCCGGCCAGTGCTTCGTCGATAGAGTTGTCAACGATTTCGTATACCAGGTGGTGAAGTCCCTTTATGCTGATGTCACCGATGTACATCGCAGGGCGTTTTCTTACTGCTTCAAGACCTTCCAATACTTGGATGCTATCCGCAGAATAAGACCCGTTATTGGGAGTGATTTGTTCTTCGCTCATAATTGTCTTTCTAACTTTAATAACAGAGCAAATATAGTGATTTTTGTCGACTTGGCGAAGAATAAACCGTGAAAAATAAAGAATGTAAGCGGATTCTTGGCTTGCTTGGCGGAGTTGATATTCACGTGTTTATAAACAAGAAAGGTCGAACTTTTAAAGTTCGACCTGATGCTATGTAGAATTGTTGAATTCTTATTATTAAGCAAGCTTGTTAATGTAAATAGCTAACTTGGATTTCAGATTGTTAGCTTTATTCTTGTGAATTACATTTGTTTTAGCTAACTTATCCAACATCTTTGAAACGCTCGGATACATTGCAACTGCTTCTGCCTTATCAGTAGTTGCGCGAAGCTTTCTAACAGCATTTCTCATGGTCTTACCATAGTATCTGTTGTGAAGTCTTCTTGTTTCTTCTTGTCTGATTCTTTTCAGTGATGATTTATGATTTGCCATCTCGACTAATCTTTTTTAATTCGTTTATTCTTTATTTGTAGCCCGTGGGGGAATCGAACCCCCCTTTCAAGAATGAAAATCTTGCGTCCTAACCGATAGACGAACGGGCCATCCTATTGTTGCATTTCTGCTTTTGCTTTCTCGAATCTGTGTTTGTTTCTCGATTGCGGATGCAAAGGTAGGAACTTTTTTTAAACTGGCAAACAATTCGCGAAAAAAAAACGAAGAAAATTTCACTTTCCTTCTATTGATGCCTTGTTATATGCTGATATTCAACAAAATAAATGCCTGCTTCATGAATGAAAAATTTTCTCTCTTCTGCAAGAAAGCTGACGGACATGTTTTCACATATACCTTATTATATATAAGGAATGAAAAAACTTCATGATGTTGTTCATGCTTCTTCTACTTTTACCAGTTTCCAGCCTTTAAACACTAAAGCGATACTCTTCAATTCTGTGGTTCTCTTATCTTGCAGAATCCATTCACTTGCTGCATACTGTTTCAGTTGTGTTTTGGCATCGACTGTCAATTTCTCTATTTCCATATCGGCGGCATCACGTTTGGCATATTTTACTTCAATACAGTAACTGTACGCCATGTCGGGAAGTTGCAGCAAGCGGGGCTGTAGAAAAATATCCGCGTATCCTTTGTTGCTTTCGTATTCGGGGCGGGCGATATAGTAGCTGTTCAGCCCCAGATAAGCGAGTATGAAAGCTTTTATGTGTGCTTCTCCTTCGATAAATTCTCGTATACTGCTTTGATTATCCAACTGGTTGGCAATATAGTTGAAATAAGGCTCCCAATTACCTTCGTAAGCCATGTCGTACATCAGGAAGTTCAGTTTATCCACATTCAGACTGAGCTTTGTCGCTTGTTGATAGATGTCGATCATGTATCCATAGAGTTGTTCACGAACAGTCTGGTTGGGAATGGAGAGTATATTCATCGGTCCTCGAGTACCGTTAATGGTGAGCATCCCATGATAATAGAGCAGACTTTTGAAATTCTCAACCTTGATAATATCTTCGGCCGGGAAACTATCGACGATAATTCCGGTGATAACACCTTTTTCCACTATTTCTTGAACGACACTTGCGTTTTCTCCAAAAGTCTTGTCAACGTGGATAAGATGACGCAGCTTGTTGTAGTCGGTGCGAATGTTGGCGTCAAGCATATTGTTGGGAATACGTTTGTTCAGTAGATAGCGATTCATGAAGTAGAGTACCATGTCCGAGTTGTACATAGACGGTTCTTTCAATGCTTCTGTAGAGAAACAATAATTGTCGTACCAAGGTTTCATGGTTTCTATCAATTCGTCGGTAGAATGTGGCAACTCTGTACAGTTTTTATAATAATCTATTAAAGTGCGTACTTCGTGCTCATTGAATCCTATCATGTTATTGAATGCGGAATTACTACTATAATTATCTGCAATATTGAATCCGCTGGTAAGATCGTCCATAGTTACAGGACTGACTCCGGTAAGGAAAATACGTTCAATCACAGAATTTGAATAGTCTTTCACGATTTTGAGGAATCCGCGGAAAAATCCGTTCCCATGTGTGATACTGTGATAACGTTCGTTCCCATAATCTACCAGAATATTGTTGGCAAAATTGTCATACTCATCAAGAATAAGGTAAATTTTGTATCCCTTATTTTGTGCGCTTTGGCATAGTGATCCCAATAAGGTGGCTCCCGTATTTAATCCACGTAGTTTCTCGACAGTTTTTTGTCCTAACAGATGAGCGTTTCTTTCTGCAAATCCATTCATTACTATTTTGCAATAGGTATTGAATGTCTCTTCCAGTCGTTCCATATTGGTAGCTACACTGCTGAAATTGAGTGTCAAGACCAGATACTTATTACGGTTGGGCGTAGGGTGCTTGCCTATATATAATCCGCCGAAGATATCTTCGAATTTATCTTTTTTATTGATATCGTAGTATAGACCGAGCATATTCAGAAAAAGGCTTTTCCCGAAACGGCGGGGACGGACGAAGAAGAAAAAACGACTTGTTTTTTCTATCAAGGCAATAAAATGTGTCTTGTCTACATAGTAATAGTTATCACAGATGATAGACTCAAAGTCCGTCATTCCATAAGGTATTTTCTTTATTGCTGTATCCATAACCACTCTATTTTTATAGTTGAGAACAAAAATAGCTTATTTTCTTCGATTCGGCAATTAATGAGATGTTTATTCTTGTTCTTTATTCTGTTGCTTTACCGTGTGGATATGAGCTAATTCGATTTCAGAAATAAACACGCACTCCAAACAAAAGTTTTCACGATTTACCCTCATACCCTCATAAATTTCTTCAAATCCTTTATTCATCGTAGCTTCAGCTATGAGAGCAGGGCATGATAGCACCCTGAGAGTAACTTTTGCTCTCAGGGTATTATCATCCCATCCCCCTATAAAACATAGGATATACTAACGGGATATTAACGTTATCTCTTCGGTATCCTTTCGTTAGATTACCGATATCACTAATTCGTCACGTCCGTGACAAATTTCTACCACGGATGTGAAGAGAACCTACCATGACCGTGACGAATAGTTACCACGGCTGTGGTGAGATAACAATACCGGTAATCTAATGAAAGAATACCGGCAGCCTAACGCAAGGATAAAGGCAAGATAACTAACACTTCCTTACTTCATAACTTATGTTTCCCTAAACAACATAGCCAGGGAACCCACATTCAAGCACAACGTACTGAAATAAGTTAAACAGAATAGAAAAGATTCAAAACCTGTACTGATTTAAGCCAATCCATCTGATACACTGATGACTCAAATTTCCAATTATCCGAATCTAATCCTGTCGATGCTCACCAAGCGGGGGATATAGATTCATCACGTGGGCAAAAGTGGGTGGCACATGGGCTTAGGGTTGTTTATCTGTGGGCTTAAAGTCATCGGTAGGTGGGCTGAACAGGACAGAGGCTCTGTTTAAATGAAATGCAAGCTCCGTTTCGCTAAAACAGAACTTGCATTTATTGAATGAAGGCATATATGCTAATACTTCCGGAAATCTTTTATCGCCAGAAACAATGATTTTACCATTTTCCAAACCATCATTCATTTCTATTTCATAAATTAAGGGAGAGTTTTCATCAGATAATGTTCTTGTTTGTCCCGAAGCATTAAATCGATATTGGCTTTTTATACCCAAAGTTACTCCATTCGCTCTTGTTTCAGGACTGGTTGTAACTGATTTTTCTCATAATACTTTTTTATTTGCTTAATTTTATGTTTACTGTTTACCTTGTCTTAGTTTTAATACTTGGTTACAAGTATACAAGATGTTAATAGTAACAGTTTCATTTTATTGCAATCAATCAAAAATAATTCCTCCTGGTGGAATTATTCCATTATTCTTCCAAACATGATTAACCTTTACTTCTGTGATACCGGCATCAGGATATCGCCGTTGATATTTTTCTGTTTTATCAGCTTCTATGATATATCCGTGTGACATTCCAGTTGCAAATTTGAAACCATATTTTTCTTTTTTTCCGTCATACATTAAGGTTAAAGAAGTAAGGTTCCATTCGTATGAACCTTCATATGATACTTCTGAAGAAGTTTTTATTGTGAACTTTCTCGTATCCTGATTAAATGTATAAGTTGCGCCAATAAAAGGTTCACTTTCTTCTCGCAATTCTTTTTCTATTTCCGAGGGGATTCTTAGGTCTGTTGCTTTTATAGTTATTCCCGGATATCCAGGGCTACCTTCTTTTAATGGAATCCCCCAATCTATGATTTCCGGGCTGCTGAAATATTTTACATATACGAATATCTCACATAATATTTTATCATTATCCAGAAGCCGTATCATGGTACTTCCACTTTTGTGTGTAGTGATGCAGATGCCTGTTTTATCAATAGTTGCAGTTGCAATTTCTTGATCTTCAGACTGTAGTGCACAGTTGCAGTGGGTTAAGTCAGTTTCGATACTAATATGTGACGTTTCTCCTTCCCATATGGAAATCGATTTCTTTTCCGGTTCGTATGGTTCTTCCTTGGAACAACCATACGAGACTATAAATAATGATGTGATAAGTAAAAAAATAGCAAATCTCATATTTCTATTGTTTTTTGAGATTACTTGTTAAGGGCTGTTTGAAGACTCAAAACTTATAAATTATTAGTGTTTCGTCTATCTGTTAATAAGTATCTGTAAATCGCACTAATCCAGACGCTTCACCACCTACTGGCCCATTAGCAGAGAAATTCCAGGAATACGATGATTGTCCCCCGTTAGTAATCCACCAATAGCGATTGACATTTCCATGAGTAATGCTTGAGCTATACATCGTAAATGTGTTGCCATAAGAAGAAGTACCTGTATAGCAAGTAAATGATGCCTGCCAGTAGCCGCTACAGTAATCAACCGAGAATAAGCTCGTAACCTTGTCTGTCGCTTCGAAAGAGACATCAGAAATGCTCCAATTTCCTCCGTAAAACGACAGTGAAGGATAACCGCGGGTAGTAATGAAACTATTGTTTGATGCTTTCTCATCCTTAAAAGAAAGCTCATTACTATTACCGATAGTATAGGATTTAAACTCCTTTTCTGTAGAAAGCAACAAGGTAGTAATCTCTCCTTTACGAATACTTTCTTTTATCTTCTTATTCAACTCATCGAGATTTTCAAATATCGGTACGAGATTGTCTTTTGAAATTCCTTCAGCCTGAATGATGCTGTCGGTTATTGATGCATAAAACGAATAGTTGACCGTGTCAATTGTCACAAACTTATTCACAATGCGCAAATCTTCTGCAAGTGTGTGAGGGATCACAGATTTGTGAATTTCCACATCCTCATACCTGTCTGTACAACTAAAAGTTGTCATTGCTGCAACAACAAGCAGCAAAAATAAAATTCTTTTCATATTTAATTCTTTTATGTAAAATTGATTTAATTATTTCATCTCATGAAAACAGCGCAAAGAATAGATATTAATAGAATATTTTTCAATGTACTCTCCTGTAAATATCATTCTCATTATATAAATTACCAGGGTTTTTGTGACATTCCCCCTGTTGACGGCTTATATGCACCATTATTCAAATATCTTTCAAGCTCTTGGATTTCTGAAGGAGTAAGTTGCCTGTTATTTCCATCAAATACGACATCGTCCAATTCTCTGTAAACGTCTGTTCGGGCTTTATACGGTAAATAAAAATAGTTGATGAACATTCGGTCCAAATCAGATAACTCTGTATTAACTGGAAGTTCATTATCGCTTTTATCTGTAATGGTTTTAGCTCCATTGGTACTAAAATCATAAGAGCTGGCTAAAGTAATTGAGTTCCAGTCAAATGAACCACGTGCATAATAATTTTGAGTAATCTTGTCGAAATGAAATCTATTAGCTGGTTGGA
>ERZ777306.3544-NODE-3544-length-16146-cov-17.815176_pt1 | contig 16146 bp, 9 predicted proteins | sample MGYA00374966_ERZ777306 | MGnify/ENA primary metagenome ERZ777306 (study PRJEB29329, sample SAMN06343882) | mouse gut metagenome | isolation source: Mouse cecum | place: Austria: Vienna | collected 2014-11-15 ...
TTTTAAGGCTCCAACCCCAATATAATCATTTGAAAAGTGCGACAAGGTTTGCAGTCCTGAAAATCGCGTAACCGACATGAATACAGGGTTTAACAATTTTGTATTAACAGATTTTAAGAGACACCAGTGAACTTATTATTTGATTATCTTTATGGTTTTATCGCCTTGACGGCGGATGAAGATTCCGTTTTCTGGATTATTAACACGGATTCCCTGAAGATTATAATACTCTACAGGGCAGTCATTGCAGTCAATGACAATGTCCGCAATACCGGTTGTCACGTTTTCAGGAATGAGGAGGAGCTGATTAAGCGTAAAGCGGTCAGCCTGAATCGTAAGCCCGTTGGCTTTCAGCTTATCTACATACTCCTGAGTAAGTGTCACCGAAATCGAATTGTCTGTAACACTGATTTTATCCGCATTTTCATTCGTATTGATTTCGATGCCTCCCCAGCTGCCAAACAGAAGTTTAATGAAAGGATTGTCGCTGTCTGAAATCATGAACACAAGCTTGTCTCCGACCTTGGCTCCGGAAAAAAACGATGACGGAAATTCCAAACTGCCAAATCCTTGAAAATTTTTAGGCCCTACCCAAATTGCATTTTCATCGACATTGACTTCCGACGGCATATAGACAATTTGATGGATTGATACTCCAAAGCCAAAAGGTAAAAAGCCATAGTCTTTCATCACGTCCACTTGAGACTGAATGAGGGTTGTTGTCGCTGTCACAGGATTTTCACCCTCGAGAGAAAAACTGAGCACATCTGTCCATCCGTCATCAGGTTTGTTATAACATAACTTCAACATCGCTTCATCCTGCTTGTCAAGGCGTATTTCGATTTTTCCTCCGGCTGTAAATCCGACACATGCTTCAGGAGTGATATTGATGTTACCGTTGCCCCATGTAAGGCTGACACCTTCGGGGGATTCTGCCTGCCAGAGGATTTCGCGTTCGACGGCCGTTGCTGAAAAGATTGCCGCATAAGCTGCGGCACTTAAAAGTAGATGTTTCATTTGGGATATATTTAACATAAATAAGTAAGTTTTGAAAATTTCTGTGATAATCAGTTGGTGACAGCGGTTATGATGATGGCCATATAGGGCAGTTCCTTTATCGGAACTATAGACCGGCCGCGGAATCGACCTTCGACCGGAATGACATTCATGTTCCAGGTATCAATCAAAGAGATTTCATAATCCGAATCGTCGGGAAGTTCAAGCACCATCTGGCGATGGATGTCTCGACCTGTGTATACCAGAAACCATTTGTCATCACACCCGAGGGTGGGATAATTCTGCCATCCGGTAATACCTTTTACAGGCTTTGCCCCTTCAGGAGACTTTTCAAGAATTTTCTTTAGAAACCTGATGGGTTCGTGGCTCTTGCCACGGAGTGTTCCCCCCTTTGACCACCAGAGGACCTCATCAGACTCTTCAGGAGCCACCGAACTGTCGGTCAGCAACACCTCGCCGTGTCCGACAAATCCGCCCGAAAGAAAACCGCTCCAGAACTTCTGAACCATTTCTTCACCTGACAGTGTGCCCCACACCCAAGGAATGTTGCCCTCATAACGACACTCATCATATATGACCGGTTTGCAATATGTGCGACACAGGTTGCCGGCATTGTCGGTATCGGGAGCCTGAATACTTACATGGGTCACATTCGGGTCGCTGTGGTCATAAAGTTTCACCCCGTTGTGGATACTTCTCAAATGGTCATACGGGTCATTGTCAGCAAAAAATTCAAGATGGTGTTTCCAATCCTGTTCAGTATAGGCATCCATGAAATCATATTCGTTGGCCATGCTCCACCAGACGTTTTTGAATGCGCTGAAGCGTGAGATGACATATTGCATGTAGCGGTCTCTGGTTTCCCTGTCGAGTTTGCTGAAGCCCCAGCGATCATAGGGATGATAGACAATCAGGTCGGCTTCGATGCCGAGGCTGTCAAGCGAGGCGATGCACTGTTCGATGTTTCTGAAATAGGCGGGGTTGAGACGGCTGAAATCCCAGCTGCCGGTCTCGCCTTCGAAGGGGTATAGAATCGGTTCGTTGCGGTTCCAGTCGTAGCTTTTGGGGAATATGCACATTCGGATTTTGTTGAAACAGCTGTTGCGGAGGGTTTCGAGTGTCAGCTGTATGAGGCTGTCGGGCTGATGTGTCCATGCGTAGCAGGTAGTGCCCACGGGGATGTAGGCGGTTCCGTCGGAGTAGGCGAATCTGAGCGAGTCGACTCTGACAGGACCGTGGTTTCCGGGTGATGCCGGGAGGCAATCGAAACTGCCCCGCAGATTCGATTTCGGACTGTTTCCGGAAGTGCGGTAGGTCCACCGGCCGGGCTTGTGGGGCATGAAGCGGATTTTATAGGTGTCGTTTCCGTCATAGAATGCGCTGACTTTTACGGTGTCGCTGCCGTTGATGAAGGTGCATCCGGAGTCGATGTTGTCAAACGGATGCTGACCGGCTTTCTGCCGGAATGAGAGTTCGAATATTTTCCACTGCTCTACTGCCGGGGCTGCGGAAGCACCGGCTGCCGTTGCCCCTGACAGAATGCAGATGATGGAGATAGCTGTGCTGATTATTCTGTTCATAATTGTTACGGTTTGGATTATAATTCTGAGTCTTCCCACTGGAATACTGTGCCGCCGAGCCGGCTTGCGGAGGTGCCGGGCCAGTCGGCTCCATAGGTCTCGCCGGATGCCGGATCAGTTCCAACATAGCGGTTTGTTTTCAGAGACAGAAGCATACACTGACCGTGGAGCATGTCCTGCCACATGAAAAGGCAGTCATCGGTCTCAGTGGCTGACAGGCGGAGGTCACCGGACAAGCCGAGTCCGGCCACGGTCATGAAGCCATTGCCGTTGACGGCTTCGAGCACAACCTTGCCGTTGCCGCGGTCATGGACTCTGAACCGGCTGTTGACAGAATCAAAGTCTTTGTCACCCTGCCATGCCGAGAGCACCATTTTGCGCTGGTGGGCCACCAGTCTGTGGCCGTTGGCCAGATTGCTTATGGTTATGGTCTTGCCGAATGGAATGTTGCCGCTGCGGTCGGCGAGCGGTTCGTCAACGGTGAAATTGTCGAATTCGGCATAGCCGCCTTTGGAGAGAAGACGGTTGAACGCGAAGAGGGCATAGCGTGCACCCTGGAAGGTTTTTGTCTGATAGGGAATCACCATTCTGCCGCCTATGTCATTGAAACTTTGGCCGTCGGTACTGTAGCTGAACTGCGCCCATTCGTGCTCGAAGTCGCCTGTTATTCGCAGGTGCAGTTCCGGCTTTTCAAGAGGCTGCTCGATGGTTGTGTCGGTTCCAAGGTCATAGAAGCTGATGACCGGGCCGTTGTCTTTTATCTCGATACCTATCCATTCATACGGAATGTTGAGCAGTCCGAGGCCTGCCACATCGCCTTTCTTCATTTTGGATGCATCGAGGGTCACTGTGGCTATGGATACCGGACCTATGCCACGCTGGGTGAGGGTGTTTTTGGCCCAATAGAGATCTTTGGCCGGGAGTGAGTTCAGCCGTAGACGGCCTTTGCGCAGAGACCACTGGCTGTCATCTGGCAGATGGTTCCACTGCCAGACGGGCTGGAGCCGGCCGCTGTCAAAATTGTCGCTGCGGGTGTATGGGGCGTGTGGTGTCACCGTTGCGCTGACCTGCGGTTTCAGCCATGTGCGCGGCGTGCGACCAAGGTTGCCGGGGAGGCCGAAATAGGGCCATCCGTCCACCCATGTCACAGGTGACAGGCAGGTGGTGCGGCCCACGGCAAGGAAGTCAAGCATCGAAAAGCCCCACCAGTCGCCATTTTCGAGCTGTACTATTCCGCCCTGGTGGAGTGTGGCGCAGCCCATGTTGTCGGCATTCGGTTTGCCGGTTTTCAGGCGCCATTTGCCCGGTTCCGGCATGGCTCCGTCCATAGGGATGTCTGTGGCCCATGTGGAATGTTCAGTACCCAGGGTTTCACGGCAGCTGATGACGCGGGTTTCGTAGGGTCCTTCGAGGCGGTCGGCGCGCGCACACATCATGCGTCCCATAGGGGAGTAGTCGGCGCTGATGATATAGTATTTCCCGTCAATCTTGTAGGCGTGGTGGCCTTCACCCATAGCGTTTCCGGCGGGTATGATGCAGCGGTCGCTGCCATCTACATAGCCGCTGAAATCAGGCTTGATCTCGATGCAGTGTACTTCGTCGTAGCCGTGGATGGCATATATGCGGCCGTTGTCAAAGAGTACAGACAGGTCATGGATCCAGCCTCCGAGGCTGTAATGTTTCCAGGGCCCTTTCGGATCAGAGGCTGTGTAGACCTGCATGCCTATTCCGTTTATGTTGGAGAAGATAAAGAAAGTGCCGTCATGATAGCGTATGCACGGGGCCCATATGCCCTGTCCGTATGCTTCTTTGCCGTCTTCGAGCCGGAAACGGGGATCGTCGATGTCTATCCGGTCGAAGGCATAACTGCAGAAGTCCCAGTTGACAAGATCTTTTGATTCGAGGACCACGAGTCCTGGATTGCAGTGCATGGTGGTCCCGACAAGATAGAATGTGTCATTGACACGGATGATGTCAGGGTCGGAAAATTCATCGTAGAACAGCGGGTTTGTGAAAGTGCCGTTGCCGTTGTCGGCTGTCCATGATTTTTGTTGGCCGAATGAGGTAGTGACGGACAGTAATGCCGCTGCTATGAGAAGTTGGATTTTTTTCATTGTTTATGTGCGGGTGTTATAGATCAGTCGAATTTCCAGAAATCGAAATTGAAAAGTTTGCAGCCTTTCCGGCCGCTGAAGGCGAAGGTTAGGTCATGGATGCCGGTGACAGGAGCGGTTACTGGCACAGTCACGGATTTCCATTCTTCCCAGCCGCCGGTCGGGGGGACTTTGACCGAAGCAATGAGATGCCCGTCCGTGCCGCCGGAGTAGACGTTGATTGTTCCTCCTCGGAGTGCGCTTGCCACCGAGACCGTCAGTCGTAATGGCGATTTTTTGCCGAAATCAACTTCGCGCACCTGAAGATAGTCGCCATTGTGTATGTCGGAAACATAGATGCCTGTCTTTGCGTTCGGCTCAGTCTTCAGCCCTTCTGACCAGGCTATGGTCTCGGCTTCGACGCGGGAGTAGGGGTTGAGTGTGCTGACCGGGTCCGGGCCTTTGGCCGTGGGAAGGATTATCGGGAGAGAGCCGTCAGGATTGTATTCAAACTGTTCGATCGCCGTCGACCGGTTGAAGCCGCTGCCGCCGGGAAGAGTGCCGCAGTGATATACGAAATAGTGCCTGCCTTTGAAGTCGGCTATTCCGCAATGGTTGGTGAACGAGCCCATTTCCTGAAGGGGCATGATCTGCCCGGCGTATTTCCAAGGGCCCCAGGGGGCGTCGCTTACCGAATAGGATATGTGTTCCGGGACTCCGCCTGCGGCATAGGCGAGAATGTAGCTGCCGTTGCGCTTGTAGAACCAGGGACCTTCTTCGTAGAGGTCTTTGTAATCAGTGAAGACAGTGCCTTCGGCAAGTTTCTCCGGTCCGCCGAAGGAATCTTCGGTCTGAATGAATTTGTAGATGCCGTCCTTGACTTTTTCGACATGATTTCCGCTGATGGTAAAATTTTTATCATAGGATATCATATCGGGGTTCAGTTTGCAGCACCACAGACCCGGGTTTCCCCAGTAGAGCCAGGCGTTTCCGTCAGGTTCGATAAATACTGTAGGGTCGATGTAGCCGCCCGGATCACTGACAAGGGGTGCTCCGATAGCGTCGGTGAATGGTCCAGTAGGACTGTCGGCTACGGCCACGCCTATAGCCATGTCATGAGTGCTACTGTCCACGCAGCATACATACCAGTAGAATCTACCGTTGCGCTCGATACATTGTGAAGCCCAGGCTCCCCATTCGGCCCAGCTGAAGGTGTCGAGTGACATCGGAGAGCCGTGATCGGTCCAGTTGACCATGTCTTTTGAGGAATATACTCTCCATTCATTCATTACGAATTCATCGTGGCGGCCGTCCTCATCATGACCGGTATAGATATAGAAAGTGTCATTGTAGACCATCGGAGCCGGATCGGGAGTGAAATTAGTCTGCACTATCGGACGCTGTGCCCAGGCAGTGGCTGTGATTGTCAGTCCGATGGCTATTGCCGTTATGTGGCGGTGAACTGCTTTATTCATGGCGAATAATATGAAAAATCCTCTGACCGTGTCAGCCATCGGTCCTGTCGCTGACACGGACAGAGGATACGATTAAAAAACGACCTTAGATAATTATTACTGCACCTATTATATTATATGATATAGTTACATTGTCTCAGGAGCGGGAGCTCTTTCATAGATGCTTTCAAGAGTATATTCGGGACTGTGGTCGGAAACGGCGCGTACCATTGCGGCGACAGAGGCTGCATTGGAATGTACAAAATCTCCGGTTTGACGGTCGAAGATGGCGCCTTGGCCCGCTCCGATGCCTTTGCCTCCGTTATCCCAAAACACAGGTGACAGACCGCAGTCATGAGCTGCCTTGCAGAAATATTCAAGGTAGTAGTCGCGGAATGCACTTTCGCGTCCGGCCGGGCGGTTGGTGCAGGTGAATTCACCGATGTAGACAGGGATGTTTTTGTCAGTGAATCTTTCTTTCAAGCCCTTGAAAATGTCGGCGAGACCTTCTTCATCCACATCATCGGCGGGATATTTGCCTTCGGATGCAGTGTGGCCCCATTCGGGGAGATATGTCCAGTTGCCGCCTTCGTCATAGAATTCCATGCAGAATTTGCCGGGAGAGTAGCAGTGGACCGAGACGAGCAGACGTCCTGTAGCGGGGTCTTTTGGCAGTTCGAGATGCTCAACAAGTTCCCAGCCTCCGGCATAGCCGGGGATTCCGAGATAGCGTGTGGCGTTTTTGCCTCCGGTGGCGCGCACGGTGTTCACAAACAGCTGGTTCCATTCGTTGAGAAGGCGGTATTGGTGTCCGTTGTCGGTTGCGTTCGCACCCCAGCCCCAGTCTCCGTCATGGATTTCGTTGAAGGCTTCGAATATCAGAAAATCACCGGTGTCGACAAACCGTTCTGCAATCTGGCCCCATACTTTGCGGATTTCGTCTTCGACTTCAAGGTTTTTGGCGATGTTTGCGGCCGCGCCTTTAAAATCGAGCCAGAAGCCGTAGCCGCCAGAACCGTCATGATGGATGTTGACAATTATGTTGAGACCTGCATTTTCGGCATAGCCCACAATCTCGGCCACTCGTTCGAGGCGGTCGTCGATCTTGTAGTCAGGTGCGGCTCCGATATGTCCGAGCCAAGTCACCGGCAGACGCACAGTCTTGATGCCGGCAGCCTTGATCTTGTTGAAAAGTTCCTGAGTCAGCGGATAGTTGCCGTCACAGAGTTCGTCGGCGACACCGTTTTTGTAGGCATCCATCTGGTTGCCGGGATTCCATCCCAGACCCAGCCAGTCAGCTATTTCATGCACTGAAGCCTGGGCAAGGGCCGACTGATTGACGGTCAGAGTCTTGGTCTCGTCACCGGATTTGATTGTCACCTCTGCCGATCTGCTGTCACCGCTGTTTTCATCAACGGTGACATAGAGGCGATAGATTGAAGCGGTCAGGCGTTCGAGGTTGAGGCTGACCCAGTTTTCGCTGCATGAGATCTGCGGAGTGACAGCTGACTTGATGCGGAAATTGTTAGAGTTGCTTTCTCTCTGAAATGACAGCACATCGTTTTCGAGCACGAAGTGGATGTCTTCTGTGTCATAGACGTCTTTGTTGTCGGAACATGAGAGGCTGCCGAATGAAAGCAACAGAGATAGAGCGATTGGAATTATATTCAGATGTCTCATATCGTTTTGTTATATCTGTGTTAGTGGCTGTTTTGAGGTTTACTGTCTGACATACAGACGGAAGTTGTCGAAGTAGACTGCCACATCCTGTTCGGCCAGTCCGTTGCAGAGATGGAGATAGACCGATGTCAGTGAGAGTCTTATGTCACCATAGGTGCTGCCTCCGGTGACGAGATTTCTCAGCGGTATGGAGCAAGACATCCATCTGCCGGTCTCGCACTTGCCGGTGATGCGGTCGTGGTAGCCGTTGAACGTGTACTGGCCCTTGAAGTCACTTCCGTCACAGAGAATGAACCAGCATTCCATGCCTTCGACTTCAGGATAGTGCATATAGCATTCGTAGCGGAACTCGATGTCTTCGATCGGGGTGCTCTCAGGAATGTCGGGTATCTGTGACTCGCCGAGGTAGAGAGGTCCCCACCATCCGTTGTTGAGTTGTGTGGTTCCTTCGATTCCCCAGAATTGGCCGGAAGTGTTGGCCGGTTTGTTATTGGCTGAAGTCTGGTCAACTACTTTGCCACTGTCGGTTCCGCCCCAGAAATAGCGTCCGAAACTGTCGAAGTCGATCAGTACGGTGCTCTTCTGATAAAACGGTATTGTGTCGCGGCCCTGCTCGGTCACGAGGATCAGGCGTCCGCCTTTTTCAGGCAGAGTGGGCAGTGTGAATGTGAGCTGAGTTTTGTCATCATTGACTGTGATGTCTTTGGCCGGAATAGTGATTTCGTTTTTGCCGATGATGATGGCCACAGGATCATTGAATTCCTTGCCGAAGAGAGTGCAGGGTTCGCCCCATACAGGCATGTCAGACGAAATATCCTCGATTACCGGCGGATTGGGCTTGGCGGAGGTGAATCCGATTACCGATGATCCGGAGTGGCATTCGATCACGATGTAGCCTTTTTCGAGAACTGTGGCTGGGAGTTTTGCGGTGATGAGGTCGAAATCGGGGCCGATTTCATAGTCGGTGATCTCATATTTAGTCACCGGACCTTCCGGCTCGACCGGGTTTCCGTCATCATCAACTTCAAGGGGATTGAAGTCTGTGAGATAGAGACTTTCCACTTCATAGAAGTTTTCACCTTTAATGCGTATCTCCTGTCCGGGCGACAGAGGCATGTCATCAGTCCAGTCGGCAGTATATGATATGAGATATGGAGCCGGAGAGTTGATGTGGAACGCATATGTGGCGGTGCCGTGGCTTGTGACAACTCTGATCTCGGATTTCAGTTCAGGGTTGGCACCCACGAGTTTAAGCTCGCCAGGAATCGAGAGTATTATGTGGGTCGAGGTGGCATACGTGGGGTTGAAAGAAACCTTCTGGTCGTTGATGTAGATCTCTTTCGCTCCGCCGAGATTACGGCCTACGAGGACAATTATATCCCATGGGTCTGATTCGGTGAACAGGCTATCGGCCTTTTCCGGATCAATCGCGCGGACTCCGGTGATCACAGGCTGACCTCCGTCATCTTCGTCTGATTTGCAGGAGACAAAACACAGCATCTGCATCATGCACACGATGGCCACGCAGAAACAGCTTATATAGTTTTTCATTGTTATCATGTTATTTCGTTTGATATACCACTTTCTTAGTCTTTGAAATTATAGCTGACAGGTTCTGCTTTGAGCAGCGGGTTCTGGATCACATCGTTTTCGGGATAAGGCATGAACATCTTGCTTGCTATCACGACTACAGGTGAGGTAGGCTTGATGATGCCTTCGATTATCAGTTCGCCGTCAGAATCTTTTTTGATTTTGTCAGCGCGGGTGCCGCGTTCCTGATTGTTGATCATATTGAGAATCTTTTCAGGTTTCCATTTGAACCATGTGATGTATTCATACCAGTTGGTGTATTCCATGCTGAATTCAATGCGGCGCTCACGGATAATGTCATCGAATGTAACGGATGTCTTGGGGTCGATCATGGCTCTTTCTCTGACCTTGTTGAAGTATTCGAGACCGGGGCCGCCGGTGAGTTTTTCCTGATTGCCGAGGCAGGCTTCCGCATAGGTTAGATAAGTGTCGGCGAGACGTATTATATAGGTGTTGAGCGGAGAGCTCATGGGTGCCACATTGCCGTCATTGTCATCGTCAGGCCCACCGATGGCGCCTTTCTTAATCTGGGCGTTTTCCTTGTCGTAGTGATAGCCGCCTTTTTCCTTGCAGAGTTCGGGATAGAACGAGTGCTGGGTGAAATATGTGGCGTTGCGGCGGATTGTATCGGAATGTTCGTACTGGTCGAGCATTTCGAGCGGTGCGAATGGAGAGCCCCATGCGGCTACGCCTCCGGAGATGTCAGAGAATGAGAGGATAGAGTAAAGCGTGTTCTGTGTTCCCCATTCACCGAGCGGCACCCACTGCATAGCCAGCAGCGATTCCTCATTGTTGTTGAATTTGTATTTGAAGAGATCGGCATATGTGGGGAGCAGATTCAGTCCGCTTTTGGTGCAGACGTCCTCGCAGAGTTCCTTGCATTTTTCAAGGTCGGCCTCGTCGCGGTTTCCTCCGTTCCATCCGGAGCGGCAGAGGTAGACTTTGGCAAGAAGAGCTTTCGCGGCCCAGCATGTGGCGCGACCTTTGATCCATGATTCAGGTAGATATTCAGCGGCATATTCAAGGTCACGGATGATGAATCTGAACACGTCTTCTTCCTTGTTGAGAGGACGCACAGGGTTGTCGACGATCTCCTGATTGTGTTCGAAGAGGATAACCGGGCCCCACAGGCGCAGGGCATAGAAATATGCGGCAGCACGCATCAGGCGCGCCTCACCGATGGCGCGATGGATTCCCTCTTCTGTACAATCGGCTGTCGCTTTGGTCTCGCAGGCTTCAATGACAGAGTTTGACATCGTCACCACGGCATAGAATGATCTCCAGATGTTTGACAGGTGGCTGTCAAGTGCGGTGACCTGCATGGTGTTGAACTGCGGGAAGTTCCAGGCGTCGAAACATTCATTGGCGAGACTGCTGATGCAGAGCGCGCCTTCTCCGTTATATTCAAACCATGGTCTGTTATAGAGTACGGATGTCGCTGATTCGAGTGCTTTGTCAGAGACATAGAAAGTTCCGTCCACATAGTTTCCCTGCGGGAGTTTCTCAAGAAAGTCATCGCTGCATGATGCAACGCATGAAGCGGCAGCGATTGCGATTAATGGAATATATAGTTTTTTCATTGGTGTTCAGGTTAAAGTGAGACATTGAGTCCGAAGGTGTAGATCACCTGTGACGGATAGCGGGCATAGTCGATGCCGCGTGTGAGCACATTGTAGTTGTAGGCTCCGATTTCTGGGTCGAATCCTTTGTAGCGGGTGAATGTGAAAGGATTCTGCACGTTGAAATAGAGGCGGAGGTTCTCGATGCTTGCACGCTTGATCAGCTGTTTCGGGAAAGTATAGCCCAATGATATGTTCTTGACGCGCAGATATGAACCATCTTCAACGAAATAGCTGCTCATGCGGTTGTTGTTGTTCGAATTGTCAAGAGCGATGCGGCAGATACGGGCGTCGGAGTTGATGACATGCATGTTTTCAAACGTATGGCCTCCGTCCGGATCAATGAGCCCTACGTTAGCGAGATTTATGGTTTCCATGAGAAGATTGGAGTTTCTCATAGGGTCTGTGTAGACCTGGCGCAGGTAGTTGAACACCTTGTTACCATGTACTCCTACAAGTGAGAGGTTGAAGTCAAAGTCTTTGTAAGTAAGGGTGGTGTTGAATCCGTAAGTGAATTTTGGCTCAGGATTGCCTATGAACTTACGGTCGCTTTCATTGATTACTCCGTCTTTGTTCACGTCTTCGAATATGTAGTCGCCATACCAGATCTCGTTTTCCTTGATTGTCTTGTTCTCAGGAATTGCCACGAGAATTCTGTTGAAGTTGTCGTCGAGCATGAAGTCGCCGTTCTTGTCTTTGACATAGAAATCGTCAGCTTCCTTGAACATGCCGATTACGTTGTAGCCGTAGAACTGGCCTACGGGCTGTCCGACAACGGTGTTGGTATAGGTATCAGCGCCGATCTTTCCGGTGATGCTTGATGTCTTGGTGTAGAGCTTGGTCACCTTGTTGCGGTTAAGCGAGAAGGTGAATCCTGTACGCCATGAAAAGTCGCGGGTGCTGATGTTAACGGTATTGAGAGTCCATTCGAAGCCTTTGTTTTCTATGGCTCCGGCATTGACCCAAGGTGAGGAGATGATGGAGGCCACGTAGTCAGGCAGTGAGGCCTGCATAAGCAGATTGTCTGTCTTTTTAAGATAGGCGTCGATTATGAATTCGAGTCTGTTGTTGAACATGGCCAGATCAAGACCTACGTTGTACGATTTTGTCTCTTCCCATTTGAGTTTGTCGTTGGAGTAGTTTCCGGCGTAGAATCCTGCGCCCCAGATGGTGGCGCTTGAAGCCATTGTGGTGCCGTAGGCGTATGCTCCGGCGTTCTGGTTTCCGACTATGCCCCAGCCTAAACGCAGCTTGAGGTTATTGACCGGCTCTACGTTTTTCATGAATTTTTCCTGAGAGATGCGCCATCCGAAGGCTGCTGACGGGAACCAGCCCCAGCGGTTGGCTTTGCCGAAGTTCGAAGATCCGTCGGCACGCAGTGTGAATGTCAGCAGGTAGCGGTCGGCAAAATTGTAGTTGGCGCGTCCGAAGTATGACTCCATCGAGCCTGATCCTCTCGAACTGTTGTTTTTGGCTGTCAGTGCATCGCCGGCTACAAGTTCGTGTACTGAGTTGAGGAAGTAGTTTTTTCGGCTTCCGGAGAGATATTCATATTCGTTTTCACTTGACTCATGACCGATCATCACGTTGAACGAGTGGTTGCGGATGTGCTTGTCGTAGGTCAGGAATGTCTTGAAGAAATAGTTCTTGCCGTTGCTTGCGCTTCGTGAACTTTCAGAGTCCTGAATGAAATAGCCGTAGTCGTAAGTCGGGCGGTAATAGTAGTGGTTGCTGTAGTTGAAGCCTCCGCCGTATTCCACACGCAGATTCAGACCGTTGATGATCTTGAAGTCGGCAAACAGGTTGCCGTAGAAGTCGGTTCCGCGGTTATAATCTTCGCGGAGCAGAGCGTCGGCCACGGGGTTTGCATAGAATGTGCCGAAGTTGTTGTCTTCGGTCTGATAGCCGTATGATCCGTCAGGGTTTCTGACAGGCACGTTGGGGTGCTGGTCAAGTGCGGTGCGGATGATGTTGCCGTTGTCAATCGTGTTGGTCTGCTTTGTGCGGCTCAAAGAGGCGCTGACACCGAAAGAGAGCCATTTGGTGATGTTGGTGTCGATGTTGATTCGGCCTGACAGACGCTCGAAATCTGATCCGATAGCAATACCGTCCTGACCGAGATAGCCTAAGCCGATGGCATATTTACCCCAGTCGTTGCCGCCTGAGACTGTCAGCTGGTGGTTGTGCATGTGGGCGGTTCTGAATATTTCATCCTGCCAGTCTGTGCCTTTGCCGAGAATAGACACATCGGCGAATTCCTTGGTAGCGCCGAAACCCATCACCTCGGCACGGTGATTTCGGTAGGTGGCGAACTGGCGCAGGTCCATTACGTCGAGGCGGTCGGGGATGTTCTGGATTCCGTAATATCCTTCATAGCTGAGTTTGGTTTTCCCTGCTTCACCGCGTCGGGTCGTGATCATGATCACGCCGTTGCTCGCGCGTGAACCGTAAATGGCTGTGGCCGATGCGTCTTTCAACACTTCCATTGACACGATGTCAGAGGGGTTGATGGCTGAAAGAGCATTTGAATTGCCGTCGGCCTGACCTGAGAGGGGCACTCCGTCGATGACGTAGAGAGGCTCGTTGCCGTTGAGCGAGTTTGTGCCTCGGATGCTGACCGAGATACCGCCGCCGGGGGCACCGGAGTTCTGCGTCACCTGCACACCGGCTGCACGGCCCTGAAGAGCCTGGTCAAGCGATGTGGCTACGGTTTTTTTAATGTCTTCCGCAGAGACTGATACCACTGACCCTGTCAGGTCGCTGCGTTTCATGGTGCCGTAACCGACAACCACTACTTCATCCAGCGTTTTGGAGTCTTCCTTGAGATAAATCTCGACTTTGGATCTGTCACTGACTTTGATGCTTTGGGTTGTGTAGCCAATGTAGGAGAATGTCACTGTCTGTCCTTTTCTGACGTTGACGCTGAAGGCGCCATCTGCATCAGTGACAGAGACTGCTCCGGACTGAACTCTTACTGTGGCTCCGATCAGAGGCATGTTGTCATCAGCGCCTCTGACCACGCCGGTAAGTTTAAAGTCCTGTGCAAAACTTGGGAAGACAACACATCCCAGCAACACGGCAACTATCAATCGTAACAGGTGCCGTTGTTTTTTCAATGCGACTTGCATAACTTCATGATATTAATGGTAAGATGATAAATGTTTTCAAGTTTAAGATGTATAGATCGGCTGTGTCTATGGCAATGTGTGATCAGCGTATGAAACGCCATTCGTCGAATTTGAAATCGCCGTCCCGGTAGACGAAGCAGAGATCCTGACTTCCTTTGAGTTTTTTGCCGAGCCTGACGCTGACGGTCTGCCATTGGGGGTGATCAATGATGAGGCTTCCGATGCGCTTGCCTTTGGAGCTTCCGATGTGGATGTCGATAACACCTTTGCCTCTGACTTTGGCTTCGAATCGTGATGCTCCTTTCCCGAAGTCTGCACCACGGACTTCAGACTGTTGGCCTGAGCCTAATCCGCATGCAATCATGTTGCCGGCCACGTCAGAGTGTTCGAATTTTATGCCTGATGTGGCGGCTACGGTTTCGGCCTGCTGCCATGCGAAGGGATCGAGCGGTTTGATCTGTGCGACTCCGGTCTGGGTCATCTGTCCGGTCGGTATTGCGACGCTATTTTCGTCAACATCAAGTCGGTCTACGCAGATATTCCTGTAGCCGGTAGTGATGCCTCTGAAGTTAGCAAGGTGATTGGTGTGATAGAAGATGTAATATTCATTGTTGAAACGCAGAAAGTGGGTGTGATTGTTGGTGTATTCCATCCCGTAGTCATGAGGATTTTTGAGAATATCGCCACGGAATTTCCAACTGTCACGGTTGAGCGGGTCGGTCGATGTCATATAACCGATCGAACAGATTGAGGGATGCGAGACTTCTTGATCGTTCCATTCGGTGCGGTCGACCCAGTCGGTGCTGTAGGAGTAGACCCATGTGCCGTTTATATAGTTCAGCTCACTGGCTTCAAAGAAGTATGGAGCGGGAATTTCGCTGATTTCACTGTCGATGCTCAGAAGGTCGCTTCCGAGGCGGACTATGCGGGCGCTTCCCGGCAGAAATGTGGTGGCTTTTGAACTACGTCCTCCTCCGAATGACAGCCAGCCTACGCCGTTTTCGTCAATGACCGCACCCGGATCGAAAGGGGCCGGACAGTCTGTAAGTCCGGGGGTGTTCACATCTATAAGGTCATGACCGAGCGGGTCGGTCCAGGGTCCTACAGGAGAAGTGGCGGTGATGACACCGACACCGCCTCCGCCGTGGGAGTAATACATATAGAAATGAGTCTGGCCGTCACTTTCGGTGCGTGATATTATGGACGGAGCCCATGATACGCCTTTTTCGCCGGTCCAAGGGGCAGCCTGTCCCACATCGATGATGCCGTGGTATGTCCAGTTGACCATATCGTCTGACGACATCATTACGAGTGAATGGATATGTGCGTAGCTGTTTTTTCCATCGCGCCCCACGGAGTCAAGTTCCTGCTGGTCGTTTGTTCCGTAGACATACACGCGCCCGTTATGCACGACGGCTGTCGGATCGGCTACATGCAGAAAGTCAAGTAGCGGATTGCAGTTTCCGGTGCCGAGTTTCGGTGTCTTTTCAAACTGATGGTCTGTCACGGCTTCGGCCGCGGAGGTACCGTTTATAAGTAAGGTGACAGCAAAAATGCTGGCGATCTGTTTTTTTGATAACATAAGACTGATTTGCGTTAGAGGCTGATAATGATTAGCTGAAACAAATGTAGTTACAGTCTCCGAATAATCTTATGTCATTATGTGTTCTAGAATGCGCTGTGATGTATCATGAGTCATGTACGTCCCTTCAAAAACTCAGAAGGTAACATGCCGAACTCGTTTTTGAAATTTTGGGCAAAGCGTCGCGGAGAGTTGAAACCGCACATGTAGGCAATTTCGGCAACCTGCATCTGGCTTTGCTCAAGCAGTTGCCGGGCGCGTTTCAACCTGATGGTGCGTATGAATTCGGCCGGGCCTTTGCCTGTGATAGCCATAAGTTTTTTGTAGAGATATCCGCGGCTAAGGGCCAGTTCGGAACTCAGTAACTCGACGGAGAAGTCAGAGTCGCTCATATGCTCCTCGA
>ERZ777306.3559-NODE-3559-length-16081-cov-6.220080_pt1 | contig 16081 bp, 14 predicted proteins | sample MGYA00374966_ERZ777306 | MGnify/ENA primary metagenome ERZ777306 (study PRJEB29329, sample SAMN06343882) | mouse gut metagenome | isolation source: Mouse cecum | place: Austria: Vienna | collected 2014-11-15 ...
AGGTAGCACAGCGCGGCAGCAGCCATGGCACTGGCCGTGCCGATTTCTGCCTGGCAGCCACCCGCGGCCCCGGCGATGGACGCCTTGGCGGCCACAACCTGACCAACGGCCCCGGCAATATACATGGCCTGCGCCATGCGATCATCCTCCAGCTTCTCGCGCTGCTGGTACGGCAGGAGCACCGCCGGAAGCACACCGCAGCTGCCCGCCGTCGGCGCGGCAACGATGCACTTCATGCAGGCGTTATTTTCACCCATCTGCAGCGCCTGGGCGATGACCTGGCCCACATACTCGCCGCAGATGGTCTTGCCTGCAGCAACATAGGCGCGCATTTTCTCGCCGTCGCCCCCCACCATTCCGCTGGCAGAGCGCAGCGTAGGATTATAGCGGGAGGCGGCGCGGCGGATGGCGGTATACAGCTCGCGCATCTGCTCAAAGGATCCCTCCGGCGACACCCCGCGCTCCATGCAGTCATCGGACTGGATAACCTCATACAAATCCTTGCCCTGACAGGCGCTCTCCAGCGCCGCAAGCGTTTCGATGGCCATGGTAAAGCCCTCCTTCTTATCGTTCGCCGCCCACAAAGGTCACGCTGTTGATGCCCTCCATCTGCGCCAGCTGCTCGATCACATCCTGGGGAACGGTTTTGTCCGTCTCAATCAGCATGACGGCGTTTCCGCCAGGATGGTCACGGTAAAGCTGCATGGTGGCGATATTCACGCCCAGCCTCGCCAGCATGCTGGTGACATCGCCCACATGGCCCGGCTGGTCGTTGTTCTGCACAATCAGCGTGGGCAGGTCGCCCGAGAAGCTGGCGTGGAGTCCGTTCATTTCCGTCACCATGATGCGCCCGCCGCCCAGGGAGGAAGCAGTCATGCTCAGAGACTTGCCGCTTTTGCTGACCAAATCAATATGGGCCGTATTGGGATGCTCCGCCGACAGCTTGGAGCGCAGGAACGTAAAGTTCATGCCCGCGGCGGTAGCCCAGTCAAAGCTGACGGCAATGCGCTCGTCGTCAGGCTTCATGCCCAGTAGGCCAGCAATGAGCGCCCGATCCGTTCCGTGTCCCTGACCGGTGGCGGCAAAGGAGCCGTACAGCGTGATTTCGGCATGGCTGGGGGTTCCCTCGCCCAGCAAACGGCGCGCCATCATACCGATGCGGGCGGCTCCCGCCGTGTGCGAGCTGCTGGGGCCAACCATCACAGGCCCCAGAATATCCAGTATATTCATTTGCAACTTCCTTTCTTTTTTCCGATTTTCCAACCGGCAAACAGGAAAGCCATAGCGAGAATCAGCGCGCCCAAGGCGTACCAGGGCGAATGGCGAACGGTGTGGTAGGCGTTGGTTTCCCCCGGTTTGGTCATCGGCACGGGATCGAAGGGCAGCCCGTTGTCCTCCGCCAGCCCGCGCACGTTCAGCAAATGAACCACAGGTATGCCCCGGGCCGCGTACTCAAACGTGAGACCGCGATCCGCATCCTGGGGAATCCTGGGCGGGTCGGTGACAAGCCCATTGGGGAAGGTGAGGGTGTATGGGCTGGCGCCCATGTTGGCGCTGGCGCCGCCCACGTTGACAAAGCAGTCCGCGTCCGTACCGAAAAGCTCCAGTCGCCGCCGGATACTCGCCGGAATGTTGGGCTCGTCGATCATCATGAGGCCGTCAGCCTTGGCCAGTGCAAAGATGGTCTTCCTGGCGTCGGGAAAAAGGATGCTGTTGCCCTGGTCGAAGTCGTTGCCAGGGGAGACGGCCAGCAGCTCATAGTCGAGAATACCTGCCTGCCGTGGGATGTCCAGGATGCGCACGATGGGCAGCTCCAGCCGTGTCGCGCCGTACATGGAAGAGCCGTAGGAGGCGATGACGCGGATCTTGACGCCCATCTGGTTGGCGGCACACACTGCCGCGAGACACAGCCCGGGGAAGGAGCCGCTCATGCCGCAGCAGATGGTATCTCCCGCCTTCAGCCCCGCCTCCTGGTAGTATTTCACCATCACGGCGGCAAAATCCGGCTGCAGGGCGGTGCGCTTGGCCTCCAGCAGCCCCAGGGACGATGTCAGCTCCGTCCATTCCGGGCCAATGAGTCCCGTCTGATTTAGGTCATCTTTTTCCATGGGAATGCCCTGCTCCCGCACATACCGCAAAAGCTCCGCCTCTGCCTCTGCCATCTGCCGGGCGGCGGCAAGCTGCACATCCGCGTAGGGCAGGCGCTCGCGGCTCTCGCTGCACAGGGTCAGGGTAATCCCCCCCAGCGCCGTCAGCAGTGCCAACGCCATGCACAGCGCGCGCTCTCTGCCAAAGGGCAGCCGATATCTCCGCTTTTTCATAGCGCCGTCACCACCATCAGCAGCAGGCGCACCACCGCCGCGGAGCACAAGACGCCCAGCAGTGTGCGGGGCACACCCTGCTTGACCATATCATTGGCGATTAGTCCCGGCACCACATGACCAATGATGCGGATGTCCTGGGGAATCAAAGCAATGCCCAGCAAGAATTGCTCGATAACCCAGGAGAAGATCAGGCTCAGCATCATGGTCAGCATGAACCGCCGTCTGCCATAGAGGATGGTGAAACGGGAAATCAGCCGCACGAGGCCATAGGTGATGACCGACAGGCCCAGGGTGGTCACGATGCGCAGGGGCTGCTCAAAGTACAGACAGAGGTAGCCCGCCGATACCATGCCGCCAGTCAGCAGGCCAAAGGCCTCATACAAGCCGAAGCTCAGCACCACGCTGAGAAAAACAGCCACGTCATACATGCTCTTGCGCTTCCTTTATCAGTTGTTCCATCAGCAGCCGGCCCTCGCCCTTGATGTTGCCCGCGCAGAGCACCTGCCCCCGCTGCTGCTTGACCCACGCCGCCGGGTCTGTAACCAATTCCGTGGGCACATGGGTGACGCGGTTCCAGTACCGGGCGCTCCAGGCTTTGCTGTCGCCCATCACGCCGATTCGCTCCGGCAGATGCTTGCTGTCCCGCAGCGCCCTGGCGAAGGCCTCCAGCCGGTAAGCGCGATCCTCGCGGTGATGATACAGCAGAATATAAGGCCCCAGCAAAGCGCACTCTTCGGCGGCGGCGGCAAAACTGATGGGGTCATTGGCCGCGAAAGCGTTGCGCACATATACGCCGTCCAGCCGAACCTCCTTCACCATACCGATGTCCGGCTTAGCATTGAGGATGCCGCGCACCGCGTCTTCCGCGCCGATGCCAAGCTCACGGGCCAGGGTCATCACCAGCCGGGCGTTGTTCTCATGAACCGGGAAGGGGCACTGGTCGAACGCGCCCTGGGGCACGTCCGCATCCGCCAGCACCAGCTTTTTGCCATATAGGCCAAAGCGCTCATCATGGGCCAATACGATGCTTTCATCCGCCACAGACTGGCACAGCACCGCAAGGGTTTCTTCCTCAGTTTTTCCAATTTCCTCCACATGATCCACATAGGCATTGGTCATCAGCACATGGGTAGGACGAATGAACTGGTCGCCCATAAGGCGCTGATTCTCCACCCGCTGGGCCATGCACTCCACCACCACGGCCCGGGCCTTCCCCCGAACCGCCAAACGAATGAAGGGCAGCTGCTCCATGATGCAGGCAGGTCGGCCCTCCCTTCGGCAAGGGCGTTCGCTGCCGTCGGGAAGAATCCAGCGGGCTTCGGAACCGGTGGTCTTGGCGTAGGTCCGAATGCCCGCCGCGTTCAGCACGGAGGCTGCCATGCGCGTGACCGTTGTTTTGCCGCGGGTGCCGTTCACCAGAACGCGGATGGGAATCCGCCTGAGCGCCCGCTGGTGCAGGATGTTTTCAGCCGCGCCCAGCAGGATGAGCGCCAGCAGTACAATAACAGCGATAACCATGGCCTGTCCTCCCCTGGTATGACAGGGAGAGTCCAAGCGCCCTTGCAAGCACTTGGACTCTCCGATGGGTCTTACAGTTTACCGATTAGTTGGCGGGAGTCTCTTCCACAGGGCGGTTGGGGGCATTGTCCAGAATGTTCTGCCACCAATCAGGATAGTCAGCATCGTTCATGTTGACCCGATCGAACATGTAGGTGCTGTACAGCTGATCGCCCAGGTCCAGCCAGTAGGCATACCAATCTTCCGCGTTCTTGTACGCATAGTCGGTCAGCAGCTCAACGGCGGTATCGGACTGGCCAGCCTCGACCAGCGCGGCCACGGCGCTCTGCATCTTTTCGACCTCCTCATACTGCGCGGCCATGCGAGGATCGCGGGCAGCATGGATGGTCTCAATGGCGTGCTGATAATTCTGGGACGCGGTCTGCTGCACATACTGAGCGATCCACCAGGCAGAGTTACGATCAAACTTGTCGTAACGGGTGCCGATGCCATACATCTCAGGCAGGCGGGTCATGGAGGCCCACAGCGGAACCACGAAGGAAGAATCAGCGGCGCCCTGACCGTACCACACCAGGCACTTCGCCTCGTCAGGCAGCCAACTCTTGACGTTGGCGATGATCTGGTAGGTACAACGATACAGATTGATGGTGCGCTCGTTATGCCGGTAGTTCAGAGGATTGCCGAAGGGACCGGCCTCGGGGGTCAGGGTCACGTCATACTCGGTGCCCTGATAGTAGTCACTGTTGAGCATGAAGACATCCTGCACGGACAGCTTCTTCTCAGGGGTGACGTAAAGGGGATAATAGTCAGCATTGGGGTCCAGGTTCAGGCTGGGAGCCACCAGGCTGAGGGCCCGCCATTCACGGCGATTGCAGTAGGGATCGCTGTAAGGGCAGTAGATGTTCGCGGGCTGGAAGGGATCGCCGCTTTCCTCGCTCCACAGGCCATTGTCGATGGCGAACTGCTTGAGGTTGGGAGAGTACATGTAGTTCTCGGTATCGTCGAAGTCGATCTCGTTGATGCGGCAACGGTTGGCGCATACGAAGAAGGCATCGTCAGGGATACGCACAGCGCACCACAGGTCACGGCCGTAGAACTCAGCGATCCAGACTTCCTCGCCGTCGCAGATGTTCATGTTCTCAGCAGAAGCGTTCCAGCCATACTCCTCCACCAGGTCGCCCATGATGCGGACAGCCTCGCGGGCGGTGGTGGCGCGCTCCATAGCAATGTGCTGGGCCTGGTAGCAGTCGATGATGCCGGTGTTATCCTTAAAGAACAGCTCAGCCAGCTTGTCGGTGTGCTCCGTGCCGGGGATAAACCAGCAGGTGGACTCACCCATGGCCACGCCATGCTCGTTCATGAAGGAATAATTGCCATGCAGATACTGGTAGGTATCGTCAGGCTGAGGCATATCCGCCAGCACCACGCCGGCGCCGTAGTCCTTTACCTCAGGGTAGTTAGACCAGTCGCCATAGGCATGGCCGTTCATCACGATGTCACGGCGCACATCCTCGCCGCCCTTCATCTGAGGGATAATCCACAGGCGGCTGTCATCGGTGGTAGAGTCGCAGGTATGCGTTACGATGGTGGAACCGTCGGCCGTGGCATCCTTGCCAATGCCGAAGGTGGTGCAGGCCATCGCGCTGGAGACAAGCATCACAAGAGCCATCGCCATGGCCAATGCGAGCGTCAGCTTTCTGCGCATGAGAAGGTCTCCTTTCCAGTCTTATCACAAAGCGGAAGGATTACTTGGAAGCTTCCTCCTCCAGAGGACGGATGGGGGCGTTGTTCATGATTTCCTTCCACCAATCCGGCCAGGGCGCGGACTTCATGTCAACACGATTGAACATGTAGGTGCCGTACAGCTCGTCGCCGAATTCCAGCCAGTAGTTGTGCCAATCCACAGCGTTGTTGTACGCATAGTTGGTCAGCAGCTCGATAGCGCCCTTGGAGTCGCCGGCCGCAACCAGCGCAGCAGCAGCGTTCTGCATGGAAGCAACGGTCTCATACTGCTCAGCCATCTTGGGATCGCGGGCAGCGTAGATCTCCTGGATCGCGCGCTCGTAGTTCTGCGTGGCGGTCTGCTGCACATACTGAGAGACCCACCAGGAAGAATCACGGTCGAACTTGCCATAGCGGCTGCCGGTGCACAGCTGAGAGGGCAGCTCGGTCATGGAAGCGAACAGCGGCACCATGTAGGAGGAATCCGCGGCGCCCCAGCCGATGTAGACCAGAGGACGAACTTCCTTGGGATACTTGCTGTTAATGTTGGCGATGAAGTGATAGGTCGCGCGGTACATGTTGATAGGCCGCTCGAAGTTCAGGTCATCGTTGATGGGGTTGCCGTAGGGGCCGGCCACAGCAGTGCGGCTCACGTCGAACTCAGTGCCCTGATAGTAGTCGCTGTTCATCTGGCGCAGGTCTTCCACGCTCAGCTTCTTCTCGGGGATAACCCACAGCGGATAGTCGATGGCCCAGGGATCCAGGTTCAGGCTGGGAGCCACCAGGCTGAGGGCGCGCCACTCACGGCGATAGGAGTAGGGCTTCTGGTTGGGGGCGTAGATCTTAGCGGGCTGGAAGGGCTCGCCGCTCTCCTCGCTCCACAGGCCATTGTCGATGGCGAACTGCTTCAGGTTGGGGGAGTACATGTAGTTCTCGGTGTCGTCAAAGTCGATCTCATTGATACGAGCGCGGTTGGCGCACACGAAGAAGGCGTCGTCGGGGATGCGCACGGCGCACCACAGATCCAAGCCGTAGAACTCAGCGATCCAGACTTCGTTGCCGTCGCAGATGTTCATGTTCTCGGCATAGCCGTACCAGCCGTATTCCTCAACCAGGTCGCCCATGATCTGCACGGCTTCGCGGGCAGTGGTGGCGCGCTCCATGGCGATGTGCTGGGCCTGGTAGCAGTCAATGATGCCGGTGCTGCTCTTGATCAGCAGCTCATACACCTTCATGCCGTAGTCGGTGCTGCGGTCGATGGAGCAGGTGGATTCGCCCATGGCCACACCATTCTCATTCATGATGGAGTAGTTGGTGTGCAGGTACTGGTAGGTGTTCTCAGGCTGAGGCATGGAGCCAACCACCATACCGGCGCCGTAGTTCTTTACAGCGGGGAACTCGGACCAGTCGCCCCAGGTGTTGCCGTCGATGACGATGTCGCGGGTCACGTCCGCGCCGCCTTCCATCTGAGGAATAATCCACATACGGAAGTCATCACCGGTGGAGTCGCAGGTGTGGCTGACCATGGTGGATCCGTCAGTGGTGGCATTCTTGCCGACGCCATAGGTGGTGCAGGCCAGGGCGCTGGACATGAGCATGACCAGAGCCAGGGCCAAGGCAGTCGCGAGGGTAAGCTTTCTGCGCATGGTTTTCTCTCCTTTGTTTGTGGTTTGTACATCAAAGAGGAAGGATTACTTGGAAGCTTCTTCCTCCAGAGGCCGAAGGGGAGCGTTGTTCATGATTTCCTTCCACCAATCCGGCCAGGGCGCGGACTTCATGTCAACACGATTGAACATGTAGGTGCCGTACAGCTCGTCGCCGAATTCCAGCCAGTAGTTGTGCCAGTCAATCGCGTTATCGTAGGCATAGGAAGTCAGCAGCTGAACGGCGCCCTTGGTGTCGCCAGCCTCGACCAGCGCAGCGGCGGCATTCTGCATAGAAGCAACCGTCTCATACTGCTCGGCCATGCGAGGATCACGGGCGGCGTAGATTTCCTGAATCGCGCGCTCGTAGTTCTGCGTGGCGGTCTGCTGCACATACTGGGAAACCCACCAGGAGGAATCGCGGTCAAACTTCTCATAGCGGCTGCCGGTAGACAACTGGGCGGGCAGCTTGGTCATGGAAGCAAACAGCGGCACCATGTAGGAGGAATCCGCGGCGCCCCAGCCGATGTAGATCAGCGGGCGAACTTCCTTGGGATACTTGGCGTTCACGTTGGCAATGAAGTGGTAGGTCGCGCGATACATATTGATAGGACGCTCAACGTTGAAATCGGCGTTAATGGGGTTGCCATAGGGGCCGGCCACAGCGGTGCGCGTGGTATCAAACTCAGTGCCCTGATAATGGTCGCTGTTGATCTGGCGCAGATCCTCCACGCTCAGCTTCCGCTCGGGCTTCACGCTGAAGGGGAAGGAATCAGGATCGTTGGGATCCAGGTTCAGGCTGGGAGCCACCAGGCTCAGGGCGCGCCACTCACGCAGGTAGCAGCCGCGGCTGGTGTTGGGGGCGTAGATGTTGGCAGGCTGGAAGGGCACGCCGCTGTCCTCGCTCCACATGCCGTTGTCAATGGCAAACTGCTTGATGTTGTCGGACCACATGTAGTTGTCCGGATCATCGAAGTCGATGTAGTTGATGCGGCAGCGGTTGGCGCATACGAAGAACTCATCGTCCGGGATGCGCACGGCGCACCACAGGTCGCGGCCATAGAATTCAGCAATCCAGACTTCGTTGCCGTCACAGATGTTGATATTCTCAGCCAGCGTGTTCCAGCCGTACGCTTCGACCAGATCGCCCATGATCTGCACGGCCTCGCGCGCTGTGGTTGCGTAGCGCAGCGCCACATGCTGGGCCTGGTAGCAGTCAATGATGCCGTCGTTATTGGTGAACAGCGTTTCCATTACCTTCTGGCCAGCCTCAGTATTCCTGTCAAAGCTGCAGGTAGACTCGCCCATGGCCACACCATTCTCGTTGATGATCGAGTAATTGGTGTGCAGGTACTGGAAGGTATCCTTGGGCTGGGGCATTTCGCCCATGACCAGACCGCCGCCGTAGTTTTTCACTTCGGGGTAGTTGGACCAGTCGCCCCAGGTGTTGCCATTCATGACGATGTCAGCGGTGACGCCTTCGCCGCCTTCCATCTCGGGAATGATCCACATACGGAAATCGTCGCCGGTAGAGTCGCAGGTGTGGCTAACCATGGTAGAGCCATCAGCGCTTGCATCCTTGCCAACGCCCATGGTCGTGCAGGCCAGCGCACTGGAAACGAGCATCACGAAAGTCAGAGCCAGAGCGGTCGCGAGAGTCAGCTTTTTACGCATGGTTTTCTCTCCTTTTTTCCGTTCGTCTTGGGTCTCAACCATTCAGTTTATGCCGTTTGTTTTGGTTACCTTAGATCTCAAACACCAGGGCAGGATCAGCCGTCTCGGGATTGTGCAGGAAATAGCCGCAGTCCTTTTCCATCAGCTCTTCGTAGGTGGGCCAGGAAACCTCGATCTGCTTCGTGGGATCCATGGTCATCATCCAGTTGATCACTTCCAGCGCGCCGGACAGGTGACGGCCAACGCGGTAGCGGATGGGGGAACCGAACTCATCGTTGTAAGCCACATAAGTCAGACCATGCTCAGCGGCGGTGTTGAGGAACTCATCCTTGCCTTCGGTCTGCAGGGTGGGCGTCATGGGGCCAACGATCCAGTCGGTGAAGGGCTGGGGGGTCTCCATCAGCACGGCCAGGGTATCGCTGAAGTCGCCCCACTCACGATGGGACAGGCCGCGCAGGTTCTTCGGGGAAGCCTCGCACTTCATGTAGAAACGATCTGCGGACAGGCTCATGGAAGCCATCATCGCCATGTCCAGCGCGCGGTCATGGGCCACATAGGTTTCCACAACGGGATACATGACGGCCGCCTCATGGGCGTCGATGGCCATGTCCACATTCTCGTTGCGGATGATCTCCATGATGCCGTAGCACACGCGCTCAATCAGCATACCGTTCTCACGGCCGGGATAGCAGCGGTTGACGTTGCGGATATCCTGATAGGTCAACTGAATGTTGGAGGGATAATGCACATAGGTGAAGGGATCCGGCCAGGAATCCAGGGGATTGGCCCAGCGGTCGCCGTTCTTGAACTTCGCCGTACCCCAGTCCGTCTCCACCTCATACCAGGAGGGGTAGGCGTTGCCCAGCATACCCAAGGTGGTAGCGCTGCGGTTGGCCTGGGGAATAATGATCATCCGGCCCTTTGTCACCTTCACGTTCTCCAGCAGAACATAGGCGGACAGGCTGGCGGCGGGCTCATAGGGATGGGTGCCGCCAACATAGAGGACAGTCGAGCCCTCCACGCCGGAATCATAGAAGAAGACGGGAGTGTCACCGAAGGTACCCTTCAGGCTGGGCACCCAATCACTGAGCATACGCATCTCCGTCAAGCCCTCAGCGGCGACGACGGTTTCCTTGGTATGCCGGTGAGTGTAGAAGTCAATACTGGCCACGCCTGCCAGAACAAGCGCTAAGACCAGCACGAGGATCTTCGTCAGACCGCTCTTTCCGATTTTCTGAGTCATGTTCCTCTCCTCCTATTACTTGATCTGCAAAATGCGCAGGAGAAACGGGAGCAGGCAGTAGGCGTAAATAATGTCGTTCACGATGCCCTTGTTCTTTTCCCGCTTGAACAGATGCTTGACCAGAAAGAAGCAAGTAACTGCCGCGAAAGCCATGTAGATATAATGGATCACGTCTTGCAGAAAGACCATACCGCTTCTCCTTTCTTAGATGAGGAATGTGAAGAAATTGGGCCAGATCATCATCGACAGGGCGATGAGTCCCAGCGCCAGGCAGGGTACAAGCACTGCCAGGAGGAAGGACGTATACTTGCCCTCATAGCCCACAGCCTCAATGGCCAGACGGCCCGTAATACGGGACGGGGGCAGGCAGTCGCCGATGGGGAACATCAGGCTCAGCGCCACCGCGACGATCTTGGGATCAAAGCCCATGGAGTTGAACAGGAAGATCAGCGGAGCACCGAACACGACCGCGCTACCATAGTTCAGGGCGCCCTGCAGGAAGGGAGCGACGAACAGCACGGTGATGTAGATCCAGATCACGGGCAGGGTAATGAAGGTGATGCCGATCAGGCCCTTGACGCCGGAGGCGGACATGGCGTTCTGCAGCATACCCACGCTCAGCACGGTGGCGATCAGGGGGAAGATCTGCTCGAAGGTATTGTTCAGCACCCTGCCGTAGTCCTTCAGCTTCATCTTCTTGGGGTTGCAGATGACGGCGGCCACAGCAGCCAGCACAAACATCAGCGGCAGGCCAAGCACGGGGATCGAATGGGCAGCGAAGTTGGACAGCAGGAACAGCGCAATCAGCACCACCAGGGGGGTCAGGATGCGCCACCAGCTCATCTTCTCGCCTTCCTCAGGCAGGCTGGCCAGAATCTCTTCCTTGCTCTGGCGCTTGGTACCCCAGCCCAGGAAGATGATGGTGAAGATGGAGACGATGACCAGCGGCGCCAGCAGCGGCAGTTCGAAGCCCACGTAGGGGATATCGGCGCCGGAGGCGATCATCATGGCCCACAGGTTCACAGGGGGGCAGGCGGCGCTCATGATGGCGAACATGAAAACAAAGGCGGCGGTCTTCTTCTTGGACAGACCCATGGCGCCGACCACGGTGGCCACCATGGAGCCAAGCACAAAGATGGAGATGCTGCCCGCGCCGGTCAGCGCGCCGGGGATCAGCATGAACAGACCCATGAAAGCCAGCAGAATCCACTTGCTGTTGAAGCGGCTCACCAGACGGCGGGTAATGCTGGTGATGGCGCCGGAGGCGGAGTACAGGCTCACGAACACCGACGCGGTGATAAACAGGATGGCGATATCCAGGTTGACGAACAGGCCCTCCACCAGGATACCGGCGAAATTGGTTGTCCAGCCAAAGCACACAGCGCCCAGGACGCCCACCACGGCCGTAATGGCCAGAGAGATATCAGGCGACTTGAGGAATTTGGTGCTCAGGATGAATGCTGCCACCATAGCAACAAGAATGATCGATGTACTTAAGTACAAGGACATGAACGTTGCCCTCCTTACCTTGCATGATTTGTTCGATCACCGGGCGGCGGGGCGTGAAGCGGTGCTTGACGACTCATTCCGCCCGGTGGGAAAGCGACTTACTCTGCAGTCTCTTTGGCAAACGCCTGCTGAATCACAGAGATGAAGTCCATGGAGTTATCCAGGATGGTCAGCGGCACACCGTACTCTTCCTTGATCTTGTCGAAGCGGCCGTCGGTGTTGGCGTCGGTGACAACGATCATCCAGGAAGCCAGGGGGCACACGGCGTCGATGCAGCGCTCGTTGGCGTTGGTGGGGGAGGTGGAGCGCTTATCCTTCTCCAGCAGCACGGCGATCACGGGCACGTTGGTCTCGTTGGCACGGGCCATGACCTCGTTCACGCGGGCGATTTCCTCATCAATGGTGATGCCGGTGGCGCCCAGGCCCTTATCGGTGGAGCCGATGACGATCACGATAGCGCCATAGGGACGCTCGTCAACGTCGGCGGCATAGGGGACGTCCACATAGAAGTAGTCTTCCTGATCCACCAGCGTGCCGGCGCGGCTGACAAGCAGGTTGCCCATCTTGCCGCCAGGGCCCTGGCCGGCGTTGGTAATCATAAACGGCACCTTGCAGGGCACAACCGCGTCACCGGAAATCTCGGCGAGCGCAACCGCAGAAATGCTCAGAACAATACACAGGGCAAGGACGAGACTGATGATCTTTTTCATTGTACGATACTCCTTCTTCCATATAATAGGGGATCCTCAGGGATTCCAGCCGACCAGGCAAGCAAGACAAAATAGAACATATGCGTGCAGCACTCATGCACCGTCAACCTTCCCCCCCTTTCTTATGCTATTCACCATCAGGGATGCGCACGCTCACCCCTGTATAGCCACTGTTATATGGATATTTTACAATCTTATGCGATAAATGTACAATAATGTCGTTTTGTAGCGCTATAAAAAAAATCTATACTGATTTTTTTAAAAACCGCTTCACACGCGTGCTTTTATGCTATACTGATAATGGCAAATTTTTTACTGACGTTTTTGAGGTAGACAAATGATAAACAGCCATCTGTGGGAAATCCTTGTCGCCTTCCACCAGTGCGGCACACTCAGCGCGGTGGCTGAGAAGCTGTATGTATCCCAGCCGTCGCTCTCCGCATCCATGAAGCAACTGGAAAAAGACCTGGGCGTAACCCTGTTTGATCGAACCAAAAATCGCATCCAACTCAACGAGGTGGGCCTGGAGGCTGTCCGTCTGGCGGAAAATCTTCTCAAGCAGGAGAAAACCATCATTCGCCAGCTGCAGGAGATGTCCTGGCGGCTGCGCACCATCACCGTGGCCTCTTATGTATCCGGCCTGCGCAAGGATCTGGTGGAGCGGCTGAGCGCCATGTACCCCGACAGAGCCATCACCTCGGAGCATGTGTCCAGCGAAATGCTCCCTTTGGGGCTGCTCCAGGGGCGGTTCGACTATGTTATCAGCGAATACCAAATTGACGAGCCCGGGGTCATCTGTGTCCCTTACAAGAAGGACAGACTGCTGGTGCGGCTGCACAAAAGCGACGAGCTGGCCGACCGCACAGCGCTTTCCTACCATGATCTGCTGGACAGCAAGCTCCTGGTATGGACCATGAGCGGCTTCTGGGCCTCCTACATCCGCAAGCATTTCGGCGACCGGCTTCAGCTGGTCTTTGTCAATGAGGAGCGGGAATATCAGGATCTACTTTGGGCCTTCCACATGCGCTCCTTCATCCTGGAAACGAACATCTGCAAGCATGAGGTACCCTCCGACTCCCTGTACGTCCCGCTGATTGACGAGGACACCGAGGTATCCTTCTATCTTTGCTGTATGGAGAAGAACGAGCATCTTTTGCCCAAACTGCTGGAAAGATGCTGAACAAAAGAGCGCCGTCCCTCGGCTTTCACCGGGTGACAGCGCCCTTCCATTGTTATTGACTGTGGCGGAGACCGCTTACAGCAGCGAATTAAACAGGCGAATGTTCGCGGCCTCCCGCTTCAGTTCCCCCGCCTGCTCGCGCCTGATGATCTCAACGATCCTGTCGTTGATGGGGGTGGGTACTCCCAGCTTGCGGCCATAGTCGCACACCACGCCGTTTATCGCGTCCACCTCGCAGGGCTTGCCATTCTTCAGATCCTGAAGCATGGAAGGCTCAATGGCGCGATGCTTTTTCATGGCAATAGGCATCAGCAGCATACCGACGGCCCGCTTCAAGGCGCCCTTGTAATCAAACAGCCTAGTGATGTCCTTGCCCTGAACGGGGGCAAACGTGACGCCTGCCGCGCGGCCAACGTCGATGCACTCCTTCATGCAGCGGATGGCGACTTGCCGGGCATTCTTGTTTTCCGACACATCGCCAAAGGTGCCGCCCACCACCGTGCCAAGCCCGGAGAACGTGGCGTTAATCAACAGCTTGGACCAGCGCGCGCCGATCAGATTCGGCTCCTCATGGACAGGGCACATCTTTTCCAGCAGGCTCTTGACCGCCGCGTACTGCTTGTCGGAGATACCCTCCATCCTGCCCATGTGGAAGGAAAGGCTGTCCGGCGCGCTGGTAAGCACGCACTCGCCTGGCGCGGACAGCGTCGCGCCCCACTCCACTACGCAGCCCATGGTATGGCTGGAGCCCACAATCTCCGCTATCCCTGGTTCAGGCAAGCCGTTTTGCAGCGTCACAATGACGCCGTCCTCCGCCAGGAAGTCCTTCAGCATCGTTACGACTTCCGCATTGTGCAGCTGCTTGGTCAGCAGCAGAATCACATCGTACTTACCGCTCATCTGCGCGGGCGTCATGGCCTTGACGGAAACCGTCATGTCCACCGTGCCCGTGATGTGCGCGCCCCTAGCGTTCAGGGCGTCCACATGGGCCTGATTGCGGTTGATCAGGTCGATCTCGCCGCCGTTTTGGGTGATATAGGCTCCCAGCACCGTACCCAGAGAGCCCGCCCCATAAATCGCATATCTCATCCGTATTCCTCCTGATTGGCTGCGCCAGCATTTTTCTTACAAATCATATCACACATGGCGGACATCGTAAAGAGCCAACCGTCCCGCTGCCCTTCCTGACCGGAAAACCCTTATCCCCGTTCCCGCATCGCACTGACAAGCAATGCCAGTTGCCGACGGCAAGAACCGCCGCTCCGGAAGATAAAGGAGACCGCCGATATGCTCAAGCGTTTTTTCCTGCTTGCCGCTCTTCTGCTTGTCCTTCCCGCCGCAGCCAGCGCGGTGGAGCAGGGCTACACCGTCTTCCACGGGGCTCGTGACGTTCCCCGCGTCGCCGTCACGGTGGATGACTGCTACAACGCCGCCCATGTAGCGGAAATCCTGGATCTGTGCGAGGCCGAAGACGTTCCCGTGACCTTTTTCGTCATCGGCACCGCGCTAAGGGATGAAGACCGCGACATATGGCGGCGCGCCGTGGGGCTGGGCTGCGAGATTGGGAACCATACCTATAACCACGCCCGCCTGTCCGACCTGAACGACCGGCGAATCCGAAGCCAGCTGACGCGCGCTGCCGAACGCTTCAATGAGGTGCTGGGGTGGGACTATACCATGCAGGTCATGCGCCCGCCCTACGGCCGACTGTCAAAGAACCCGAAGAAAAAGAGCGATATTCGCGTACTGAAGGCCATCGAGTCGGCAGGATACCGCCACGCCGTCTGCTGGGACATCAGTCAGACCGACCCTGATAAGGCCATCAAGGCTGTTCAAAACGGCAGCATCCTGCTCTATCACGCCAACCCCAAGGATATTCGCTGCCTGAAAAAGCTGCTGCCCGCGCTGAAGGCGTCCGGTTACACCTGCGCAACCGTCAGCGAGCTGCTGGAATTGACGGCTGAGGATACAGCCATTGAACCGGAAGGCATCCCGTCCGATTGGACGGTGGAGGACGAACCGTAAGCAGAGCCGTGCATCAATCATGACCACCGGCTGAGCCGATGGTTTGACTAAGCCCTATAAGGGCATGGTACCGGCAGCGCTAAAGCGCTCTGAAGACCCGCCAGCCGCACCGGTGCTACATAGCGGCCCCTAAAGGGGCTTTAGTTTACTTGCCCTTTTCCACCGGCTCACCCGTAAACGGGTCAATCAATTCTTTCATCGTTATTTGCTCGTATTGTTTGTCTTCTGCCAGTTGATTGTGAATGTATTCTTCAATTGCCTTTTTGTTGCGTCCCACTGTATCCTCATTGTATCCTCTGCACCATAACTGGCGGTTTCCGTATCGGTATTTCATGTTTGCATACTTGTCAAATATCATCAGTGAACTTTTTCCCTTCAGATACCCCTTAAATTCCGATACGCTATACTTGGGCGGTATACTCGCCAATATGTGGATATGGTCTGCACATGCTTCTGCCGCTATGATTTCTTCTCCTTTTCTCTCGCACAGCGTCCTTAGTATCTTCCCTACTTCTGCCTTGATCTTTCCATAG
>ERZ777306.3565-NODE-3565-length-16073-cov-7.651080_pt1 | contig 16073 bp, 23 predicted proteins | sample MGYA00374966_ERZ777306 | MGnify/ENA primary metagenome ERZ777306 (study PRJEB29329, sample SAMN06343882) | mouse gut metagenome | isolation source: Mouse cecum | place: Austria: Vienna | collected 2014-11-15 ...
CGGCATACGAGATTGACATGTGACTGAGTTCAGACGTGTGCTCTTCCGATCTGCTGACACACGTCGCGGCGGGCGGAAAAAAGTTCGGAATATGTCCATATTTGACGCGCTCCTTGTCGGCACGATGCAGGGCGTGGCAATACTGCCTGCTGTGTCCCGCTCCGGCATGACTATCAGTACCTGCCTCAGCCGCGGTCTGGATAAAGAAAACGCCGCAAGGTTTTCTTTCCTGCTTTCCATCCCCGCAATACTGGGCGCGATGACGCTGACGATTAAAGATATGGTAACGGGAGAGGTTGCGCTGGCAGAGGCTGTCGGCGTTGCGCCAATGGCAGTCGGCTTTATCGTTGCCGCCGTTTCGGGTTATTTTGCCATCCGTTTTATGGTAGACATTATCAAAAAAGGACGGCTGAAATGGTTTTCCGTATATGTGTTCATACTTGGCGTGATATTGATTTTAGACCAGTTTGTGCTGCATGTAATCGTACAGTAAAAACAAAAACCAGATACAGGGAAATAAATTCCTGTGTCTGGTTTTTTAAGACCTTGGGGACTCTGTCCCCAACTCCCCTGCAAGGGGCTCCGTCCCTTGACCCGTCTGCCGCCGCACTTTCGTGCGGCGGAAAATTATTCTGGTTTTACTCTCCGTCCTTATTATATTTTTACCTCTCCTCTGCCCCTCCGCGAAACGTAGTTTCGCAAATACTCTTTGCTTCTTTCTCTTAGAGAAAGAAGCGGGGTCTGGGGCAACGCCCCATGCCCTTCCTATCATCTGTCCGGTAAGCGTTGCTTTTTTATAAATTTCTGATATAATGAAAGCAAACGGCAGGGTATCCCCCTTCCGCTTTTCCATTATATTTCAGAAAGGAATCATCAACATGGACGGAACTTGGGTATTTATCATGGAAAATCTTGAATATCTTCTGCGCATTGTCATTGCCAGCATCTGCGGCGGGCTGATTGGTTATGAACGCAGCCGCCGCCGCAAAGAAGCCGGTTTGCGCACGCATATCATTGTCGCACTGGGCTCTGCCCTGCTGATGATTGTATCAAAATATGGCTTCCCCGATATCATCGACCAGCCGGGAATGCGTGTCGATGCTTCGCGTATCGCCGCAAACGTCATTACGGGCATTTCCTTCCTTGGCGCAGGCGTTATTTTCACGCGGGACGTTTCCGTAAAGGGGCTGACAACGGCGGCGGGCTTATGGTCTGTAGCAGGCATCGGGCTGGCGATTGGCGCGGGCATGTACCCCATCGGCATATTCGCCACACTGCTGATTCTGGTTGTACAGCTGCTTTCCTATGGGCCGCTGAAAAAGCTGGACGGTCCGATACATGAGATTTTCTCTATTACTTACCAGAACGTCCCGAATGGGCTGGAGCTTCTGAAAAGCCAGCTTGCCATGCGGAACATCGTCATCCACCACATACAGATGGAGAAGAACCCTGACGATACTGTCACAGTGACGCTGAATGTCAGCCGGGCGAATGCCATCACCTGCACAGACCTGGCTGGGATTTTTGCAAACGACCCTTCTGTCAAAAATTTCCGGCTGTGATGCAAAAAGACCTTGAGGGCTCCGCCCTCAATCTCCCGCAAGCCCTTTGAAAAGGGCTTGACCCTAAACTTTCATGGGGCAAAACATTCGTTTTGCCCATATTTTTTTCAGCGGCAGCTTTACATTAAAGCAAAATATCAATTTACAATACTTTCCGGAAACTCCTGCATAATTTCCTCCAGACGTTCCGCAATGCTGTCGGCGGGATATTCCTTTTTCAGGTAATAGCATTTCCCATCACGATATATCCTCCCATCTCCTAAAACATTGATTTCTTCCGCTTCCCACGCTTCCCCATTTTCCGCGCCGAAAAACCACAGTTCATACCTTGCCTGTCCGTTCTCTCTATATGTAATCACTGTCCCGCTTGCATTCAGGGCAGAATGGTGATAACGGCATTCCAGATTTTCCAATTCTTCCGCCAGTTCTTTTGCGAGCGTCGGGTCCTCCCTATAAAAAGTAACGATATCCAGCGTTCCGGATTCCGCTTTCAATATGGCAATATCTCGGATTTCCTCCCTGCCGGAAATCCCCATCAAATCCGCCGCGCTCCTGCCCTGCCGCCAGACCGCCATTCCCGCAATGCTGCCCACCATTGTGCAGACCAGCAGCGGCACAACCGCTCTCCGCCAATTCCCTTTCATAAGCTTCCCTCCTCTGCTCACAGTCCTTATATAAACATCATACCAGAACTGCCGCAAACCCGCAACAAAACTCCCTACGCCGTAAGAAATATGTAAGAAAACACCATTCCGCATTTTTTCCTTCTGCCCTTGACATCTCCGCCAATCGGCGTATACTAAGAGTTAGCAACATATGTCAGAAACTGGAGGCTATTTTATGGCAAGGCCAAGAAAATGCAGAAGGGTCTGCGCGATGCCGCAAAACAACAGCTTTGCCCCAATCGGGGAAAACGTCTGCCGTGAAAAAATCGTCATGCGGATAGAAGAATACGAAGCCATACGCCTGATAGATCTGGCGGGCTATACGCAGGAGGAATGCGCCAGCCAGATGGGCATTGCCCGCACGACGGTGCAGGGAATCTATAACGATGCGCGCAAAAAGCTGGCAGATGCGCTTGTCAACGGCAAAGCCCTCTGGATTGAAGGCGGCGATTACGACCTCTGCCGGGAAGAAGGCCCCGGCTGTGCCAGGAAATGCCGGGCAGCCTGTTGCAGAAAAACAAACATACAATAATAGAAAATAACAGGAGATGAATAGAATGAGTGAAAATTGTTCTCATGACTGCGGGAGCTGCTCCTCGAATTGCAGCAGCCGCAAGCCGGCGGATTTCCTTGTGCCGCCGAATGAACACAGCAAAATCAAAAAGGTAATTGCGGTCGTCAGCGGCAAGGGCGGCGTAGGGAAATCCATGGTGACCTCCTCCCTGGCGGTACTCGCAAACCGCAAAGGCTACAAAACCGCCGTTTTGGACGCAGATATCACAGGTCCTTCCATACCCAGGGCTTTCGGCGTCAAAGAAAAAGCCTACGGCAACAAGCTGGGAATGCTCCCCTGCGAAACAAGAACAGGCATAGAAATCATGTCTGTAAACCTGCTTCTGGATAATGATACGGACCCTGTTGTCTGGCGCGGTCCCGTTATTGCAGAAACAGTAAAGCAGTTCTGGAAAGACGTTATCTGGGGCGATGTAGATTTTATGTTTATTGATATGCCCCCCGGGACGGGCGATGTTCCCCTGACGGTATTCCAGTCCATCGCAATGGACGGCATCATCATCGTCACCTCCCCGCAGGAACTTGTCGGCATGATTGTAGATAAAGCAGTTAAAATGGCAGAAATGATGAACGTACCCATATTGGGCATTGTGGAAAATCTTTCCTATTTTGTCTGTCCGGACTGCGGCAAAACACACAATATCTTTGGTGAAAGCCATATTGAGGAAATTGCCGCAAAGCATAATATCCCTGTGGTCTGCCGCCTGCCGATCGACCCCGCGGTTGCCACAAGAAGCGACAGGGGTGAAACGGAGGATTTGCAGGGCGAATGGCTCGACCCTATGATATCGTATCTGGAAAAAATCTGACAAGGAGGGGTTTTGCATGAAGAAAAAAATTGCGGTAACATATGAAAACGGGCAGGTGTTCCAGCATTTTGGGCATACGTCCGAATTTAAGGTATATACCATTGAGGATGGTGCTGTTACAGCTGCGGAAGTCCTGCCGACCAATGGCAGCGGCCATGGCCTTTTGGCTGATTTCCTGCTGCTGAACGGCGTATCCGCCGTAATCTGCGGCGGCATCGGCGGCGGCGCGAAAGCCGCACTGGCGGAAAAACAGATTGAGCTGTTCGGCGGCGTAAGCGGTGATGCGGACGCATGTGTTGCGGAATACCTGAAAGGCACGCTGGCGTTCAATCCCGGCATCGAATGCAGCCACCACCATGACCACGACCATGAAAACTGCGGCGAGCATGGCGACCACCATTGCGGCGGACACTGCCGCTAAACTCTACGCAAAAAGAGCTGAAAAACCATGTTTTTCAGCTCTTTTCTTCCTTGTAAAACCCTTTTTACGTTTTCCGGCTGGAAAACACTCATCTCATATCGCTGGCTGTAATCCTTGTTACATCACCATTGCTGCTGCTCGTCCGCAGTTCTATATAACATTCATCGTTGTTATCGGTGCAATCGTCCCAGAAAATATCCAGCCCGCTCAATGTGGTTTTATAATTCCTGTCATAAGTCATGCTGTCGTTAATCACAAAGAGGATTTTCGTATCTTCTTCCAGATTCCAGGTATATTCCTTGGAACTGCTTTTTGTTTCCGCTATGGTAATTCTGCCATTGCCGCTGGTACTGATATTACGCAGATAACCAGCCTTCGGCTTGCTGTCATTCGTATCGTCCTCATCTACGATATCTGCCACGATTTTCGTCACATTGCCTCTGGAATTGAGCGTCAGCGTCACCTCGATTACCTCATAGCTTTTCAAATTGTCAAACGCATGCTCCAGCTTCACAAATGTAGAGCTGCTTCCGTCCAGCCTGACGTCAATATCGCTGTTGGAAAGCGTGTAATATGTCTTGCCAGAGTTATTCTGAACCCGAATCTTGTCATCATCCACGTCCATACTGTAAATCGTTCCTTTCACAGTATCCCCGCTTTTGTCGTCCAAGGAAGCCTTGATTTTGGAAACCTTGCTGCCGCTGTATGTCAGTTCAACATAAATATCATCTCTGCCATCCAGCTCGTCATCCAACTCGTCCAGAGAGATATTGTCGCCGTCCAGCGTCACTTTTACGCTGCTGGTATATTCCAAATCGTAATTTACGCCGCCCGCCTCTACTTTAATCTCAGAATCGCGGTCGTCAATATCCTTCAGGATACCCTTTGTAACCTCATCAATTTCCGCTTCAATCTCGGAAACCTTGTTCTTTGTGTTAAATTCCAGCTTCACATTGTAGGTATATTCATCATAGTACTCTTTCAGGTTGTCCACACTGCTTTTCTTATCGTCTATCGTTACCTTGACGTCGCTTGCCAGCTCGTGGGTATAGTCCTTCTTATTGTTTGTAATCTGGATTTCACTGCTCGTGATCTTCTTCAACGTACCTTCAGAATTTTCAGCGTTTTTGGAAGTCGCACGGATTACCGTCGCATAATCGTACTTGTCGACCTCCAGTTCAATGGTGTAGCCCTTTTCATCGTCATTGAAGCTGGATTTCAGCGTATCCAGTGATTTGTTCTTTCCGTCAATATAAACATCAACGTCATCATCATAAATATTATATTTATGGATATCGCCATTTGCCTTGATTTCGATTCTCCGGCTGTTCAGGAAATAAAGCTGGCCGTGCGTTTCGTCTTCCTCTGATTCGATGGTAATACCCGTTACATGCCCTTTGCTGTTCAGCTTGAGGGAAACCGTATAGTTATTGTCATCGTAATCTCTTTGCAGCTTGCTGAATGCAACGCTGCTGCCGTTTTTCTTGATTGTAACGTCATCGTCCAACGTGTATTCATAATTCTTGCTGCCGCTCTTAATGGTGATCTTGGAATCTGTCAGCCTTGTCAGAAGGCCCTTTGTCGGGTTGTCGCTGCTCTTTACCGCATCCAGCTTTGTTACATATTCGTCCTTGTCCAGCGTCAGCGTGACATTGTATTTCGCGTCTTTCAGCGCGTCTGAAATCTTCGATGTTGTAGAACGGGAGCCTTCCAGCCGAATATCCGCGTTTCTGTCTATATCGTAGTATTTTTCTTTGCTGCCGTCCTTAATCGTCACTCTGGTGGAAGTGATTTTTGACAGCTCATATGTAACGTCCTTCTTGATGCCCGCCTTGGAATTGGTTACGATAAGGCTTTTCAGCTGGTCGCCGCTGTATGCCGCCGTAACAGTATCCCCAGTACCAATATCCGTAAATTCAATGGTTTTGTTGTCATAGGTTGGCTTCAAAGTATTTTTCGCACCAAACAGGTTCATCCCTGCCCCTGTGTTCGTCCGCAGGCTCAGGAACAAATCGCCGTTGCTCAGCACCATGCTGTTTACAACTGTACCAACGACCGTGCCGGGTGCCTGTGTGACGCTCGACCCGTTGTTCTGCGTCAGCGTGTTATACGTTTTTACAGAAAGCACCGCCATCTCCGAACGGTTAATGTTCGATTTCGGGTTAAAATTATTGTTTGTATCCCCTACCATCAGCTTGGAACGGTTCAGCAGCTCCAGATAAGGCTTTGCATCACTGGAAACCTGCATTGCATCGCGATAGCTCAGGGACGGATTGCTGTCCAGTTTGTAGCCGTCCAGCGTAGACAGTGCCTTGCCGAAAATCCTGCCGACATCCTCGCGGTTGGCATTTCCCGTGCCGTTGCGCATCTTGCCCAGCTCTTCCGTTGCAAGTATGTTGTTTTCCAGCCCGTACGCTACAGCGTTATACGCCCACGAAGGGATGTTGTACGCGCTCATGACCGGCTTCCACTTTGTCACGACTGTATCACTGACATCCTGCTTGCTGTGCGCCTTCATGATGGAATACATCAGCTGTACCGCTTCACAGTAGCTGACGTTGTTTCTCGGCTTACAATATTTCTTCCCGTTTTCATTGTAGCCGTTCATCAGCCCCATAGATGCCGCCTGATCAATAAATGTTGCCGCGCCGGGCCATGGCACCGAACCGATGTCCGTAAATACCGAACCGTACGCCGTAACGCCCATACTGCCGGCTGCCATGCTTGCCGCCATCACCCATGCTACCCATTTCTTCATAAAAACCTACCCCCATTCATAATGAATGATTTCGCTTTCTTTCAAAAAGACGCCAAGTCTGGACGTCCTTTCCCTGTTACCATCATACCACAGCCCGGTCAAAAAATTCTTTCGAATTTTTTAATTTTTTCCTGCTTTCATGCAATTTTTCCCAAAAGCTGAGGGTTTTCTCTATAATTTCATATATTTAACGCCATGCGCACATTTTACCACAACACGGCTATAATTGCAAACCCACCATAGCGCGCGTTCCTGCCCTCTGAAAGGCTGCAATTTTTTTGAAACAGTTTTTTCAGGCACACGGCAAAAGATACGGTACGCAAAAAAGAAAGCCTTGAAAATTCAAGGCTTTCCCCATGCACTCTACAGGATTCGAACCTGCGGCCTTTCGGTCCGGAGAAATCAGACAGCTTTTTTCTTCCTGTGCCAGCTTTATTAAAATGCTGAATTTACAGGTTTTTTCACATATTTTTCTGTTTCCAGCTTTTGGCTGTATTGCATAATTTATATGCATATAAGCCACCAATAAGCCACTCAATCCAGATATATCTCAGCACAATATCATTTCAATAATTTCGGATAATCAATTCCTTATACTTTCCTTTGCCTAAATTATTACTCCGCTCCACAGCCTCTATCCGGTATCCCTCATACAGTTCCCTGATAAAATCAGCGTCATTATAAGACAGTATCCATTTCCCTTTAGCCGCCTTTAACAATTCTGCCAGCCTGTAATGGTACTTTTTACAAAATCCTGTCCCATAATATCCCTCTGTTTCGAAATACGGCGGGTCGCAGTACAGCAGCGTCCGTACTCCATCCTGTTTCTGAATACATTCCTCAAAAGTCTGATTCTCAATCAGCACCTTTTTCAGCCGCTCATGGACTTTATAAAGGTCCCTGATAGCCGAAACATCCTTTCCCCTGCATCCGAAAGAAGATATTTTTGCCCCATAAGACGCCCGAATCAGATAATACATTCTTGCCGCCCTTTGCAGTTCCGTCAAATCCTCCGGCCGCTGCGCCCGCATCCTGCAAAATTCCTCCCTGCTTACCAGCATCAACGCAATTTCCCGCTCCAACGCTTCAGGGTGGCATTTCACCATACGGAACAAATTTACCAGTTCCCCATTGAAATCGTTATAAACTTCTTTTTCATGGGGCTCTTTGCCGAACAGCACCCACGCCGCCCCGCCGAAAACCTCCACATATTTCTCTATGCCTTCTGTTGGAAACATTCGAATGATTTCCTTACGCAAAAGCCTTTTCCCGCCAATCCATGCAATAAAGCTGTCCAAATCAATCCCTCCTCTTGTACCTATTATTGCATGGCAAAAGTATCAAACTGTCTCAAATGTTTCATGCAGTCTCACTTTTCGTCTATGTTAATCGTTTTACATTTCCCTGCGCTGTTTTATAATAACCCTGTAACAAATGTTTTTTTGCAGCACAAGGAGGTAACACTATGAAACACATTGATTTACTATACCAAAACTACGCAGCTGAACAACTGGCAAAAGGCCGGACCATCCAGCAAAGGAAAGTCGAGTATGAAGTCATGCACGACTTTCTCGAATTTCATCTGAATCCTGACGATTACCTTGAGGCGGAAAACCTTCTGAATGATTTGGTCCTTACCATCGAAGAGGAAAGCTTTTGTGCCGGGATGAAGTACCTCCCCCAGCTCTTGAAAGAACTGACCGAGGAATTAAAAAACAGGGCTTTACGCCCCGCTCAATAAAAAATAACCCTTCCTTTGTCTAAGGAAAGGTCATTAGCAGTTCTAATTCTCCTCAAAATAAATATAAAAGATTATTACTAATAACATTTCTCTTTTTCATTATCATCCGAGGAGTTTTCACCACTGTCATTGCAAATTTCTTCTTCCGGCAAATTAAAAACAGAAAAAATTTCAAATCCCATGTAATCCTCCTTTCGTAATAAAATTTACCCCTGCTTTAGTCTATTTTACCTCAGCCCTGTAAATTAGTCAATCGTGTTATGTCCACTCATCATTATTTTTTTCAAAATTCATACACTTACGGTATGCATTCTCTCGTTCCCGCCTTTCCTTCTCTGATCTACTTTTCCACTTATTATATAATTTTATGGCATTTGTAAATAATTTACTTCCATCTTTTATATTATTCATGCAAATATCAAAATAAAACAATTCCATGATTTGAATATAAGTTTTATGCAATGACTGATAAACTATTTCTTCATTTGCCAAACCATTTATAAAGTGCATCGCAAAAAACTCAAGATTGTTTAGAATTTTTACATGTGCATCTTTATAGCCAGTCCCTAATTTGTCCCGAATTTCCAATTTATCCAGATCGCATTTTGTGATACCTTCTGCAAACCCCTTTTTTCCATGTATATGCTGATGTTCCAATAATGCAACAAAAAAACTTTCTGATTTTGTTTTCTCTTTAATCCATATTATGTCTGCTGGAGGGAGATTCCTTTCCAATTCATATTCATCAAAAGCAACCATGTTATCTCTCTGTATAGAATCCAATTTCCCTTTAATCCCTATTTTTACATATACTCTGTTAAACATAAGAGTATGCCCTAAAATATTATTTTTATAAAATTCCGTTAATTCAAGAGCTTTTTCTCGCTTCTTGTACTCATGCAAATCTACATTAAATTTACGATTATTCTCATATTCCTGTTTATTTCTATAATATTCAAAAGTCGCAAGTATAAAAGTAACAACTAATACGATAGCACTAAAAATTTGAGAACGATAATACCAAATCTCCAAAGAAGATGACAAAACTGCTTTATCCACAATAGTGTCTGTTGCATTCAAACAACAATAAAAGTCCAACATCTCTTCCTCCTCGCGTAAATTGTATATTTTTGTTTTATTATACCATATTGTGGTTCTATATACAACGTAACGCATAGCTAAAGAGGAAAAGGTTTTTATAAAAATACTAATCCCTCTTCACTTTATCGCAATCACCGGCGTTCGCCCCTTACTTCCGACCTCGATACCCTCAGCCTGCGCCAAGTCCCTTGTCTTGATATACGTCACGCCGTCTTTCCGTATCATATTGACCTCGTACTCTTTCCCGTTGATGATGATGGTATCCTTCTCAACCACTTCTTCCGCCTCCATTTCATAAGAAAAAATATCCTCCACCAGCAGCCAGTGCGTGAACCCGCTCCGGCTCAACGGCACCTCCCGCACACCATACGCCGACCCATCTGCGGCGATATAGCGCGGTATGCCGTTCTTCGTTCCACTATAAATGCCGATATGCCCCTTCTGCCATACCAATGCGCCCAGCGGTGCATCTTTGATGCTTGAAATAGGACGCTTCACGTTCGCGCGCTCAAACCACTGCGCCGACCCCAGTACCACACCACAAGCCCACGAAATCAACCCGGAACAGTCCACACAGACCTGCCCGACCTTCTTCACATCGCTGTCCCAGACCATCTTTCCATATTGGTTTTTCAGATAGTTGTAATTCGCCAGCGTCATAACCGTCCCCTTCATGCCGTAGACGTAAGGCGTGCCAATCTTGGAGCGGGCAAAGGCAACCAGTTCCATACCTGTCATTTTAGGCATTTTCATTCCCCCTTCACCAGTTCCGCCGCCACCTGATTCTCAACCAGCATCTTCCGCATCTCCGTCAGCGCATCATCTACCCACTGGCTGAACGTATCAAACGACACCGCCATAGCCACAGCCGGAAACCTCTGTACAAACAAATCGTATACCTGCCGCAGCTTCAGTTTGCCCGTGCCGCCGCCCAATTCCTTCTCTGCGTTCGTCACTGCCCACAGCAGCCATTCCTTGACCTTCGCCGCCTGTGCCTTCGTCGGCAGCTTCAAAAAGCGGTACCCTGCATAAATAACACACTCCAGCACCGCCAGCAGGCCCACGATTACATACCAGTTTTCAATCAAAACCTTCATTCCCCATTCCTCCATTCTTCTTCTAACCTCACCTTTTCCGCCTCTTTGGTTTCAAAGAACGACTTTGCCAGATAGCCCAAAATCGTCCCGATAATAACCTTTGTGATATCGCTGGACAGGTTTTCGGCTATCTGCTCCCTGCCCAGGAACGCCAGCAGGTACGACAGCTGCAAGTCCAGCAGGGCAACGAACAAAATCACCATAACTGCCCGTTTGGTAAACGTCCGGAACCTGCGTTTCTTCCTCTTTTCCATGCCGCACCTCTCCTACATCCCAACCTGCGCGAACAGGAACGCCAGCACAACCCCGACCGCAAACGTCACAACATGGCCCACGACCTTCCGCCACATCTCCCCGTCGCGGCTTTCCAGCGTTTCCAGCCGCTTGCCCTGCCTTTCCTGTTCCTTGAGCATGCTCTCCATGCTGGTTGCCAGCCGCTCCACCGAAGCCGTCAGCGTGGCAATGCGCTGTTCCCCTTCCTCCAGCAGTTCAATACGCCTGTTCTGCCGCCTGTTTTCCTCATCGATGCGCCGGCAGAATTCCTCATGCTCCGCCCTCGTAATCGCTCCGTCCATCAAAATCCCCTCCTTTTTTGCTTTACCCTACCTCCGGAAAACTCTCCGCGGCTCTCATGTTTTCTCTGTCAATACAAACTCTCCGTCCGGTGAAATCAGCGTTTTCCACTCATCGTCAGCGGCTTCTATTCCTGCATCCGTAAACTGCAAACCGTTTTCCCCAAACCGGAACAGCCTTTCCGACGTCAGGTAATCGTCCGTATCAATCGCGACATAGAAGCTCGTTTGCGTGATGGCAATCCGGCCGGAAATGATATTGATGACGTTCTTTGCTTCCAGGCTTGCCGAAATGGCTACCTTATAGCTTTTTTCACCGTCCGTGATGGAATTCACAATCGTCCCCAGGAAGTCGCCCAGCTCTACCTGTTCATACTGCCCCCGCAGGCAATCCCACTGGTAGGAAATCACCTTTGCGCGTTTGGAAAAGCCCATCTTTTCATTGATGACCGTAACCGTGTCGCCCAGACGAACATCCTCCAGCGCAGCGAAATCCCTGTATTCCTCGGTTTTCGCCAGCGGAACGAAATCCACCTTGATATTTACCTTCGGCAGGTCGATTTCGTCCTCACGAAACAGCTCCAATGCCTTTTGTCTGAGCTGTGCCGTTGTTTCCGCGCTTTCGTCCTCCAAAACTAAAATTTTCGGATAGACATAATCGTTCAAATGCGGGCTGTCCACCGCAGTAAAAATGTCGTTCTTTCCATACGCAAGCACCCTTGTCCGCACATCGCTTTCGTCCTCGTTGACCTCCAGCCCGGAAAGGTTCTTGCCATAGCGGATGGCGACGTCCCTGTCCGCGCCGATGCTTTCCTTCATGGCAACGGAAAAATGGTCGCGCAGCAGCTCCCCGCCGAAGGCTTCCACGAAACTCTCCATGTTCTCATCGTTGGAAAGCAATGCCTGCACCGGGTTCACGCGCGAAGCCGTCAGCCTTCCGGTTTTCGTGATGTCCGTTGAAAACGAGAACGGCATCGGATACGCCATTGCAGCATGTACCGCCCGCCATTGCCTGTGCCGCTGTGCCGACACTGACGATATTCCCGCAGAGATTGTCCAGGAGGTCATAGAAGATATGCCTGGCGTTGGCCTTGATGCTGTCCATGGACGGCGTGGTGTTGTAAATGCGGAAGGGCTGCGGCCCTGTCGGCGTAGGCGCATAAAGGATACGCCCCCTCTCAATACGCCGCCATTTCCCGCTTTCATCATATGGGTGTTCCATTTCCAGCCCAAACGCCCCGTTTAATTCCTCCGTTACAACACAAGAGGCCGGGAGCAGTGCCCCCAGCCCCAAAGTATCGAAGCTTTTCGCTGTTTTTTCATGTATCGTAATCATGCCATCAGCCCCGTCAGTTCCGTATACTGTTCCTCCGTAATGCGCCCGAACAGCAGGTAAGTATCCATCTTGTTTTTCAAATCCTCCCTGTCATAGGTACCCCGTGTAATCTTGTTCTTCAGCAGTGTGTAAATCATGAAAATTCCTCCTCATATTATTTCAAAGTCGTTATAAATTTGCCTCCATCAGGCAGGCAATGTATTCCACATTCAACGCCGTGTCAATGGCAATCTGCTCCTGTTCGGAAAGGGGCGGGGCAGGCTCTGGCGGGATTGCCTCATATTCCAGCCGGATTGTACCGTCTTCCTCCAGGTAAAAGGCTTTTTCAAAGCCCGCTCTTTCCTCGCCCATTGCAAAAGAAAAATCAATGTCATGCCACTCTGCAAGGGGATTTTCCGCCATGATCTTTAACGCGCTGGCATGGCTGATTACATAATTATTATCAATAATTTTCCGGTTTTCATCCAAGTATAACAGCATTTTATCCCTCCTCCTGATAGACAACAGTTAAACTGCTTGTTTTACCTGCATTTGTAGAATCCGGAGCAATTTGGATGTCTATACGCGTTGCCCATACATCTTGAACTATTTCATAAGCATCGCCGCCTTGACTTGTAAATCTAAGGCTTTCTCTACGGATCCCATCCCAAGCCAGAGCATAATAGGCATAACTCCCAGCCGAGTTTATGACTAAACTTGTTTGAAATGAATGTTCACCATTGATAATATATACTGGCATATAGCTGCCACCTTTAAAGTTTCCACCCATATATATTGCCAAAATCCTTACTGGTTTTACAAAAGCAAAACTGACCGGAAGATAGCCAGAACTTGGTATTGTTATGTTTTTCGATCCTGTTTGCTTTAATATCATATTATTGACGACCTTATTGTCTAACTGAACCAATTTCCCCAGTATTGCATTTTCCTTGCCAAACACCGTCCCCGCCGTCTGGCTCCCGCCGGTATCCCCCGTCAGCCCAATCCGGTTAAGCACCTCCGACACGCTGGCGTTTTCCAGCGCGTCCTTATTCACGGCATACACCGCTTCAAGCATCTGCCAGAACGTCCCTGCAGGTATCCCTGCGGCAACCTCCCCAGCCTTGCCAAAGTTCTGCACCATGTCCGTCATCAGGTCAATGCTCTGGTAAAGGTTCTGGAACAGCACGACCAGCGCGCCGTATTCATTGCTGCCCTCTATGCTGCCCGTCGTGCGCAGGCTTTCCGTGACAAAAATGCGGAAAATCTTCGTGGACAGGATTTCCTTATTATCTTTCCATATAGAAATCTGTACTTGCAGCCAGCCCGTCTTTTCCAGCGCCGCCGTTGTCAGCAAAAACTGGCACCGCCCGTTTTCCGGTTCCGTGATTTCACCATCGTTGAAAATCTCCCCGCCTTTTTCCGGCTTGCGCATATAAATCCGTGCTTCGTGCCCCGTCAGGTCAATGGGCACGCCGTTGTCAAATAAAAAAAACGTCCAGATAACGGCTGTCGCTGTCGTCCTGCACCGCCGTTATGATATCCTTTGGCCTGACGTTGACATCTATCCTCATTTTGTTATACGTTACCGCCATTACAACCACCTCCAGCCTGGCTCTATCACGATTTTTTCCACATCCCCCGTCCAGCTTACAGCGTTCGCGCCGACCTCCAGCCGCGGGAAGCCGATGCCGCTGAACGTCCCGTTCCGGCTTTCACCGTCCTTGTAAACCTCCATGCTTTCGCTGTCGATTGTGATATGCCCGTCCACCCCGGACAGCAGGAACGCCGCCCCGTTGATATCCAGGGTGATATCCCCGCCCCCGTAAACCGTAATCTTCGGCTGGGCGTACACCGTCCCTTTGTTATACACCGCCTGCGGCTTTGCCAGCTCCAGCCGTTCCCCGAAACGGTTCACGGAATATTTGAACGGCTGGGTATCCATCGTCACCTGGAATTTCTGGAACACCCGCATCATCTGCGCAATGCTGACCTTGTTCGATATCACGACGTCATATACCTTGTCCGGCTCCGTGGAAAATATCATCTTCCCTGAGCCGACAAGCCACGCCGCCACATCGTCCAGCCTGCGGCGGTTGATTAGGGCGCATTCCATCGTGCGGTCATAGCTGCTGTATGTCCCCTCGTCCACATGGAGCGAGCCGTTCCGCCCGGCAATCTCTACCCGCTCCACGCGCCGCTCCGCCCGCACCGTTTCCGGCATTTTCGTCACCCGCACGCCCATCTGCTGGCTGTCGATATCATTGAACCGGAACCATGCGTCAAATATCATGCCGCTCCCTCCTTTCCGCATGAAAAAAGAACGTCCGTTTTCCAGACGTCCTTCCATGTTTTTACAAAATATGCTATACTGTTTTTGTTACCGCCCCATTCTGGTAACAGAAAGGGGGTATGCCTATGGAAACTCTGTTATCCTTCCTTGTTTCCGTGTTGGCAAGTGTAGTGGCCTGCTACATATGCAAGTGGTTAGACGGGAATAAGTAGACGGTAATCTAACCCAACGGTTAGCTTCTCCGCAAAAGAAGAAGAACCCTCGCGCGTATTAGAGGTACGTTCGGGGGTTCGTTCTTTTTGTGCCTATGGACTCTGTCATCCTTTGCCTACTGGCATTATAGCATATGCGGTTTCTGAATGCAACATTCATTTTCAGCCGCCTCTTGCCGCGGACTGCTGTCTGCGGAAGAACTCCAGCTCTGTTGCAAGCGTCTGCACATCGCGGCCGTTGGCATTATTGACAGTATCCACATGGACATTGATATCCCCATAAGTGTAATTCCTTCCGCCCGCAGCCCCTGCGCTTTCCGACATTCCCGGAGGATTGGCAATCCCTGCAAGGCTGTTGGAAATACTCCTGTTAATGTCCTGCATTTTCTCCGTCCAGCCGGTATCGAGACCAGCCGCCATATAGCCGCCAATCTCAGCAAACACCTTTGACGGGGAATTGATATCAAGGTCAGACCTTGCCCTTGCCACCGCCGCCGCAATGACTGCCGCGACCGCGTTCACAACGCCGCTTTCCCCGTTGCGGATACCCTGCGCGACGCCCTCCATCATCATCTCACCAACGTCGGTAAACGCCCCTCGGAAGCTTTCTATCAGCGCAATCAGCCGTTCCTTCAAGCCCTCGATGTACTCCGTCAGAATGGGCTCCTGTTCTGCCATGCCCTGCGTAATGGTGAGGAAGTTCTGCTCCTGCGTGTCCTCGTTCGCGCCGGTTACGGCGGAGGAAACCGTCTGTGCGACAATCTGCCCCATGCCTTCCCCGTCTGCCGCAAGCCCTGCTTTCAGGCTCTCCGCCGCCTGTTCGCCCGCTTCGTACATCTGCGCTTTCACGCCGTCCAAGGCCTCCGGCAGACGCTGGGCATAGTTCTGCTCCAATGCGTCAAATGAATATTATCCCCCTTGGGAGCCACCAGTTTCCCGCTTCAGAGCCACCTG